>JAABUY010005555.1_pt1 | contig 12634 bp, 15 predicted proteins | sample 5560271 | NCBI WGS metagenome assembly JAABUY01 (sample SAMN10711886, study PRJNA513374) | rock metagenome | isolation source: Antarctica rocks | place: Antarctica: Victoria Land, University Valley
TACCAGCAGGATAAATCAGCTCTAAATTTGCAGGTGGATTTTGAGCCACCCAGATTGTCATTGCCGGGTGGCATCTGCTTGGCAGTTGGCCCTACTAGTTCAGTCTCCTTGGCTACGACCTACCTGGACAAGCGAGTGAGACTTGGCAAAGGTGGCAGAGGCAGCAGCTTTGTGTTCACCAGGGGCGGACCATGTGAATATGCAGGTCGCCAAACTATACACGGACTCGTTCAGGATAGATGTGTGATGTCCTATCACGTTGCTGTGGCAAAGCATCCACCAATGAGCAATGGTCTATTCCTTTGCTCTATGCCCACAGTTTGAAGTATACAAGTCAGCTTGGCATCTCCTGGCACAGATGCAAAAATTTCTGTCATTCTGTGTTTTGCATAAGGCCATTCACAAGCTGTCTTGCAGATTCAGGTTCAGCCAACATCATAACTTGTGTTGGAATAATGGCATGCAGATGATCGTGATGATGATGTATGTGCAGGCATGGAAGATATTGGTCTTGCAAGGACCAGTGTGCTGGGCTACACCATCCTTTTGATGCTGGCTGCCACATTCTGCGCAGTCTCGTTTCTGCTGCTTTCATCAGGGACAGTGTGGAGCAAAGTCATAGCTGCGCCTCCTGCTCTGCTGGGTGTAGCAATCTTGTTTGGCCTATGGCTGAACATACAGTTTGGTACTAAGTCAAAGCAATGATTCAATCCAGGCACCATGTCATGGCCATCAGATTTGGAGTTGCTTGTAAATTTGCCCATGACGGACATGAATATCATTATATGACAGCAGGTTTTGTTGTTCAATGCGATCACTAAGCAGATGTTAAACCTGGTCCACACTTCCAATGTGCAGTGATCAAACGCTCCAGATATCAGGAGCTTATGAGCCAGACATGCTGGATTGTAACGCGCCACAATGATGCTGTGGCCAGATTTGTTGTCAAACTGACATGTCATGCTCTCTCTGATGTGCAAGAGCGGGGTGCGCCACATACTCATAATAACATGCCCTGGTGCCTTTGATTAGTCTGCAGCGAGGATTCAACAGGCACGAACCAGCTTTGGATTTGACAGACAGATCCTGCCGAATATTGCGCCTGTCAGAAAACGTCTGCGCGAGGCTGCTATTTGTAAGCAGAGATCGTTGTCATGCCATCAACAGCACAGACAATGCTGATGTGTTGCAAATCTGTCAGCAGCTATGTGCAACTACAGGCAATTCATGCAGAATCACTCCACCTCCTCCAAGTAATCTGACACCTTTGCTGCTGTTAGTACCTTGAAAGCCTGATCAGGCCCTACTATGGCTACTTCAATGTTGTCGCCAGATATCTGGCCCTCAAAGCCCTCCTTAAGAGTCAGTAGGGCTGTATGTACTGCATCCTCTATCTCCATATCATCACTGTACCGCTTCTCTAGGAATGTTTTGGCATTCGTCATGTTCTTGCCAATGGCAGAAGCCTTCCAGGCAAAGTAAGATCCAGATGGATCTATTTGATACAATTGTGGCCCATTTTCATCGTACCCAGCTAGTAGCAGCGACACACCAAAGGGTCGTACACCACCAGACTCTGCGACAACAAAAGCAATGAGACAACGCATACCAGAGGGTGCATGTGAAGAGCACCTCAAGCATATAAAGGAAGATGATCAGCTTACGTGTGAACTCCTGCATGACTGTTGCCACCTCTCTACATAGTTGTGCTACAGGGATTTGTTCTTTGTATAGCTGATAGTAAGCTTGTGCCTGCTTGCGTGCTTTTCTGACCAGCACTCTTGAGTCTGGACCCATACCGCTGTATGCCACTCCTATGTTTGGTGTCAACGTTGATATCCGCTGCACAGTGGTCTCATCAACAAGAGATGATCTGAGTTTCTTCTCTGTGGCAATGACCACGCCATTGGTAGCTTTAATGCCCAATGATGTGGTGCCAGCTGATACAGCGTTCAATGCGTATTCGATCTGTACAAGCTTTCCACTCGGACTAAAGGTTGTAAGAGAGAATGAGTACTATATGTGACACAACAGTCGTCAGCTTCAGGACGGTTCGATGACGTCGCAAAGAAAGAGCGGCAGTCCTGCTGCAAAATAGGTCACCTGTGACTCCCCCATGCTGCCAGGTCTGCCTCGCTGCCAACTGCTTGGTGCTCAGATCACAATGACACTTGCCAAATCAAGGTGATTAAGCTGAAGCAGGGTTTCGTGAACGCTGCACGTCTGGCCTCTGATTTGCAGTACGAATTTACGGGCAGTGATGTGCGAAGGGCTCCGGATGAAACTACTTGCAGGGGTTGTCGAGTGCGCAGTGCAATGGACGACACAATACTGCTCGAGAATAAACATTTCGATTCCCACAAGTTTTAGGTCAACCGATGAGCCCCTGCATTGCGCTTGTGCACCTGGGTGCAGTGTACCTGCGGTCGCAGCTGTGCCTCGTGGCTTTGACAACCCTTGCTAGGCAAGCGCGTGGGTCAAAATCGAGCTGGTCAACTATATCAACACATAGGCAATAGGCGTCTCTTTGGTGTAAACAACGTCTCTGCTCAGCCCCGTTGTGACATGGAGTCAGACACAGCTGCCGAGCCCCAGCCTACTCATGTCGAACCCAATGTGACAGGCATCAACGAAGGGCAGGTGCCACATTCTCACCGAGAGGGCGCCAATGCTCACAGTCCTATCTCGCGATCGACCAGTGCAGTGCCCCTGCACAACCAGCAGGACGACCAGCAAAGCGGCACTGCCGAAGAATCGCTTCAACAGGCGGCATCTGAGGCAAATGTTGCGTCCGAAGCTGCACTTTCCTCAGAATCTGAGGCCCCCCTACTGGGTCAGCCTGAGCAGCAGGGAGTAGAGGCAGACACCTCCGGCATTCTAGCCTCGTCACACAGTGTACAAGAAGGTAATGCAGCCCCAGATATGCAGCTTGGCGAACAAGAGTTGCAGAGCCAAGCCACACAGCCAGCTGTGGAACAAGCTCCAGGTGCTTCAGCGGCTGCACCAGCAACAAGTCATCCTGATGAACAAACAGCTTTGCCCAGCTTGCCTGAGCAGCTGCCTTCATCTGCTGTTCCGCCTTTACAGAACGAGCCTTCTGTCTCCGGCCAAGAAGCAGAAGCCGCGCCATTTGCGCATGCAACATTTGTTGTGCCAACAGAAAACTGGAAGCACCTGCAGATAGTGCCATTGGCAACCACAGCCGCTGAGATCAAGCACAGCCTATGCAGCAATTGGAACATAGCAGAGACTGCATTATCTGTCAAGTACAACCGGCAGGAGCTGCAGGACAACCAGTCTCTGGCCAGCTGTGGCATTCAGGTGGATTTTCTCACTGAAAGATTGCACCCGCTAGTCACATCTCTGAAACCTCTCACAAGCTACCATTGTTCTTCCTTCCATGCATTTGTCCATGCAGTCATTGCCTGTACTATGCAGAGTGAACAAAACACAACATTACACAAATGAACAGCTGTAATGTTTGATCCCCGTGATGCAGCCAGAGCAGCATGTTGATATAGAGCTGGTTATTCACTACCAGATGCTGAGCAGCCCTGCTAAGCACAAAGCCGAGCCTGCAAAGAAGGCTATCCTGCCTGAGGTAGGTTAGCAACTCTGCCAAAGCAGCCTTTGCATCTCACGTTGTAAAGTCAAGCGCTCTACAACCATAAGCAACATACCTGAGGGCTGTCACGAAACTCTGCTTGGCCCCTGTCCACCACTTGCTGACTCAGGCTTGTCTTGTCTGCTTCTCCTGCTGGTGCAACGCACTAGGCTGACTATGTTACTTTTGCAGACATGTCCTCATGTTCAAGCTGATGTTTCAAGACAGCATTTTTTCAGCTACCTCTTTTCAGGTCGATAGCCTTCTGTGTTAAAACATGCCTGAAGCATGAAGCATGCTGATGCCCTAGGCTGCTGCCTGATTATCAGCAGCCTAGTGAGTTAGTGGTTGTCAGTAGGGCAGCACCCTAAAGCAAGCTGACGGTGCCCTGCAGAGGTTTGAGGTGCATGTGCTGGAAGGCCCAGATGCTCAGGTCAAGACAGTCAGTGTCCTCGTGGATGTAAGCCAAAGGCAGAACAAGGCTTACAGGGGTGGTTATAAGGACAAGCGGAATGGCACTTTGTACCATCATGCAGATTGTCAAACTGACAGGCAGGTGAGGATTCTGTATTGCGATCAGTCTCTCTTGCCAGTGTGCAATGTGTGCAAGAGTTTTGCTTCTCAAGCAGGCACAAATCAGGGGTACAGAATTTAGAACAGCTGATGATCATACTGAGAAAGTCATTGTTATGGTATGCTGGCACAATGCATGTTGGCTCTATTTGCTTGCAGCAAATCAGAGCAAGTCTTGTCAGGCTAACAGATATTGTGAGGGTCAATTCAATATCCCTGGTTCAATCTACGCGGATGAAAGCCCGGGCTGGCTGGTGGCTTTCTGTCCCGTGGCATGCTGCTTACAGTATCTTAAAGTATTGGTTGTGATGAGCACATGCATCACAGCTGTGTTGTGACACATGTCCCATGACTCAAGGCATGGCTTGTCAGATGCATGTGCACATGAGAGCGCAGAATACATTGCATAAAGGTGTGAGATGTTTGCATTGCAGTCAGCTGGAGGCCCAAGAGCAATGCAAGCAGAGAGGGAGTGTCAGACAGTGGAGGTGAAGCAGAGGAGTGCACAGACCTGCAGAGAGGCTCATGTGCAGATGGCACGCCCAGACCTGTTGCTAGATACCTCCAGAGACAAGATCCTTGCAGCAAGTATGCACCTCCTGGTCCTCACTGCATCTTTGCTGCTTCGAGTGTCATGCACGTCAGTACTGTATGTGGTAGGCGAAAGCAAGACTATCATTGTCACCCATTGAGGGTACACTTGTTACTGTGCAGGACCATATGTGTCAGCTGCTGAAGTCTGGGCTGTGAAGGAGAAGTGTGCTGCCACTATACAACGCTTCACAAGAGGCTGGCTGGCACGCAGGAGGTGTGTACGCTTTTCAGCACTTTGAGGGATGCTACAGCTGTGCCCGATTCCGTCCAGATGAGGGATTCAAAGCATGCTGTGATGTGCACATGCAAGCTGGCACACAGACTGCTGATCTGTAGATAATGTTCTTTGTCACTTTTCAATGCAATCCTATTCAGCAACATGCCGAAACAACATTGTGCGTGTCTTTTCACACTTCCAGCCTGCAATTCTAATGATAGCTGCCGGCTGTGGTGCAGGGTGAGCTTCATGCTGAAAGAGGCAAGGCAAGGATCAGCGGCGGCAAATAGAGCGGCAGCTCAAGCTGCTGAGCAGGAGGCGGCTCATCGGCGGCGAGAAGCACAGCGTCGCCTGCAGCCGCGCACCTCTGCCGACTTCGCGTTGCTGTACAGCGAGCTGGAGGCTTGGCGTTTGGCCGAGACTGCCCGCATCAAGGCTGCCGGACTTTCGCCTGAGGACTGCCATCAGGCTCTGGCCCACCTTCTGCACCAGGTTAGCCCTTGGCTGGCAACACAACTTGCTTTCACATGGCGCATGCTGACTGACTCTGCTGAAAACAGAAACCAGCACATGCAGCAGATTGTGGGAACTTTGCTCTCATGGTGCAGAATGCAAAAGCAGCAAAGTTCTGGGGTAGGATCTTGGTTTTATCACTATTTGTCACTGCAAGTCATGACACATAGCACAGCACAGCAGTACATGACACCTTTGCGGTGGTGCAGCAAAAAATGCCACCACAACATAGTGCTGCAAACAGCACAGTAACTCCCCAACACAGAGCCCCACTCGCCACTGATTCTCCTTTTGTGCAGGAGGCGATACATGCATGATTCTACCTGCCCACTGTAATGACTTCACACCTGTCTGCAGGAGACCAAGCTGCTGCAGAGCATAGACAGGTTGCGAGGGGAGGCTGATGTGGTGAAGAGGGAGCAGAAGGTGGCAGCGGCCCTGGCAACAATGGCTCACACCAAGACCTGGCCCCTCTCCAATGGAGCCCTCTTGGAAGTCCATACCCCTGCGACTACCAAGTATGCAGCCCGCCATTGTCTTCTGTGGAAACCCCTATGCAGCACTGTGCTCTACTGTGAGAATGCAGACACCTGTGTTCAGCAAAGTGCCTGACAAGCGCTCTACTGTGAGAATGCAGGCACCTGCATTTAGCAAAGTGCCTGCCAAAGTGCTCTGCATGACTGATTGTTCAATTTGTGTGGAGGGCAATGATGCACGGAAATGCAGCCGCAGCTTTGTCGCTTTATTATTCGCAAATTCGGCTAGATCCATGCAGACAGTACATGCATTACTGACTTAGACCTATAGTCCAGCACTACCAGGCCCTGTACATCAGGGCTTCCGCAAAATTGTGTATCTCATCAACCTCGGGTGATGAGACAAGATATCTGGGTGCAAGGGTGGCAAGTTGCTGGATTGTACGCAGGGCTCACCTGCAAGGTTTAGCACATCCAGTGAGTTGGCACATGCTGCAAGAAACTTCATTGCCAAAATTGCATGTTTGCGTGCAGGGCTGGGGAGCTGAGGGGCCTGTACAGGGGGTTGCAGCTGCAGGGTCTGACTGCAGGGGAGCGCCTGGATGTGCTGCTGCATGTCAAGTTCCGGGCCAAGGAGTTTGACTGCAGCCTCACCCGTGAGCTGGTGCAGCTCATTGACCGAGAAGCTGACCTCATCAACAGGTATGCGTCTGTCAGGATGAAGATATTGTATGCAGTCCATGTTAAAACGGATGGTACAAGCCCTTGTTAATCTGCATGATACATGCTGCGTCTGGAGGCATGCTGTGGATCAAGGAACAATGGTAGAATGCAGTTGTGAGCAAAGCTTTGGCAATGAGTTGGCCTGCCTTGCACATGTTGCTTGAATGTAGATGCTCTTGGCGTTGTGCCTGCATATGAGGCTATGCTTGTGGTGTTGCAGGGGCCGCAAGGCAGGCAGCATGGAGGGACTGCGCAAAAGGATCAGTACCCTGTTCTTGCAGTTCATTGAGAACCCCATGTTCAACCCAGCGGCAGCCAACTTCTTCAACCTGGCTGTCAAAACATGCTCAACAGAGACTTACATGTACTCAGACATGACGGCAGCTGACTCAGCCACAATAGCTGCCAAGTCTTTGTTGGTGTAGCTTGTAAGTGCGTACTGCAAGCAACATGGTTCTAGCTTGCCTGTATGACTCATGAGTGTGACATTTTGCTGGATGAGTCAGCAGCCTGCTTGAGATCTCAAGTGTGCATGATGCAAGCTTTCATTCAGCAACCCTAGAGATTATCTGCATGTAAATTGCCTGTCAATCACGGCATTGCCGGTGCTGTTAGCTGACAGAGCGTGTCAAATTGCCTGTCGCACAGCAAGTGAGGTTCAAGCTATGCTCTCGGTCTTTGTCATGCTTGCGCTGCCTGCCAGCACCTCGTGAACGTCAAGATACTCGTTTTGAGGTGCAACACACCAAGGCATGCACTGAAGTCCTCACCACAGAAGGGAGATATGTGTATATTTAGCACCTTAGCAGCATATTGCAGCCAGTCAGTATAAGGTACTTACGCAAATTGCAATAGGATATGCTGACGTGCTGCATAGTTCCTGCCTGTATTTTTGTGTTGGAACAGACAAATTCAACATTGACAACTTCCCGTTCAAAACATGACAGCATCACGTCAGACTGTGTACTTGCATAGGTTTTCACTCTGCTTGACAATGCACATCATACATGCTGATACTCTCACACATGCCCAGCCTGAACCTTTCACCACACACAAAACAGTAGCAACACACAAAACGACGGACAATCAGCTCCTGAAAAGCCAATGAATGCCAAATTGGCATACTAGCCTTGGAGTGCTATTGCCGCTCAACTGTTTTGGCCAGACTAGCCAGCCCAACCAATGCTGGTGCTGTGATTTGATCACGCAGAAGGCTCAGTTTCCTGCATAGCTGCTGTGTGTGCTGCAGCTGCCTTGGCATGGCGGCTGATGAGCACTGCAGACCTTGCTGCACTGGCAATACCATACGTGCTCTGCAGCACACCAACACAAGCTAGCAAATGCTGCACAAGTCCTCAGCACGCGCTGAGTACACAAATGGAATCCCAACCAAAACGTAAGCAGTCAGCATTGCTGGCTGGCTTTGTGGTTATTGAATTGACACTGACTGCAATGAAAAAGACTTGTACCAAGCATGATCAGACATATCATGCTCACTGCAATGCAATGGTGTGATACTTCTGATCACAAACATCACATCATTGCATTGCGTTTAACATGATATGTCTAATCATGCTTGCTGCACGTCTTTTGCAATGCAATCGATATCAGCGTGGTAGCTTCAAAGCCAGCCAACAACTGTCTTACGCAACCTTGTACAGTCATGCATTAAATGCACAGCAAGTTTGGGTCACACAGGCAATGCAAGCAAGACGTGCGGGCATGAAACCAAAGAAGTGCATACCCTGTGAAGAGGTCGGCGGAGGTCACGCAGCTTGTTCACTGCACCTGCACCCACACACTCACGCTTTCAGCATGTAAAATGCTGTTATGCTGGCAGCTGCATGCATGCTTCATACTATACCTCAGACAGACACACCTGAGACAGACATGTCTGGCTGTGCAATGTGATGCAATGTTGACATGTTGCAGGATGCACAACATGCTCTCAGAGCAGATGTAGACCAGGCAACAAACACGGAGGGCAAGGATGCTGACAATGTGAGCACTACAGCTCTGCACGGTTAGACCAGCGTCTGCGTGACTGCTTCAGTCACTGAGTGAAGCTATCTTGCAAGACAATGCAGGGCTACACTGCATGCATACTCTGCAGCCCTAATTATGACCAAAAGCCACAGAGTGAGCACTGCTTCAACCTCGCCAGCACACATGACGAGATGAACACAGTCAAACCAAGCTTCCTGTTCTTGACTGCAAACTCAAAGTTTTGCGGTTCAAAACTCAAAAATTTGAATGCGTAAATGGATGCAATGGTGAGTGAGTGGGTGGGTGAGTGAGTGAGCATAGACAGGAAGGTGTAAAGGACAGACTAGTGAGTACCTTGCCAATGCAGATGAGGGTGTGTGGATGCAATCTGGTTCTTGTGAGATTCAACGTGCTGCTCATCACCACGCCCATACACCACAGTACCGATGACCAGGATCACAAACCTGCAGTCCATCAAACAAGAAGTTCACGTCTGTCTCTGGGACTAGTTTGTGGAGTCGACAGGAACTGGCCGGGACATCAACATACACTAAGCACTACAGAAGACAGATCTGTGGTCAATATACTACTCAGCTTAGTGAGCACAGCCACATGGCTGGGTTTGACAGGCCCTCTCATTTCACAATGCTTGTGCAGTCAGACCCATGCCACATTACATGCTAATACACTGCAATCAATACATAGACCTAGGTCACACAAGCATGCATGCTTTATGCGCACCTTTATGGAGTCTGTGACAAGGCACAAACACTGGTTCTGAGCATAGCAGATGCAATCAGTGATTGGCTGGATTGCTCACCCGACAAGCTGCAGGTAAGAGTAGTTGTCCCACTTCTCTCCCAGACGCCCAAGGCCGAGTGGTGTGTACCACAGCACCAGGTCCACAATCCACACAAACAGGGTTCTCATGGTTTCCAGCACAGTGCGGGCCACCGCGCCAATTTCATCAGTGACAAACATGCCAGCAATGTTGTAGCACAGCAGGGACAGCACCAGGGTTGGGACCATGTAGGGTGGGGGAGTGGGTGATGAGCTGCATGACACATACAACACCGTTAGGTCTGGATGAGCCGCAACACAGCTTGTCCATGTCACGTACACCCATCTGTGTGTGATGAGATGGGGAGCTTGGTGTCTGTTGATACACGAAGCTCCCCATCTACACTCCATCATAGGCTTGCCAAGCTTGTTGCTATCTGCTGAATGGCATGTGCAAATGGCAAAGGTTGCAGGCAACAACAGCAAGAATGGATTGTCGGGCTCTTGCAGCATGTGCAGCTCACATAGCACCCAGCAAGGACAGCCAGCATGAGTTCAGCATGGACAAGGAGTGCGTGAGCCTACATGCCAAGTCTCCCAGGAGTCCTCATGTAGGCCGGAGCCATCCTGCCCCGGGGTGTGCTGCACTATGGGGAGCAGCACACAGAACATGGCCAGGCAGCCAAAGATGCCCTCGTATCCTACCACCTGGAGCGGAGCTGTTCCGATATCATTCATCACTGCACAGCATGAATTTGTCCATTCACACAAAGCGAGTGCCTCTACGTAGCCGTCTCATGAGCCAACGTAACAATGGGTGTGTATGGTTCACACCAGTACACAAACAATGACCTGTGAAATGAGCATACAGGCAAAAATTGTGCATGGTGTCAGGCCTGTTGCACGCTGCACAACCTGGGGGAGCAAGCAACGCAAGAGTTGCCCACTGCTGCAGACCTGTTTGCGGCAAGAACAGCTGCAGAAGCCATGCCTTAGAAATGGTAAGTACTGAGGCAGCAGCAGCATGCAAAGCCAGCTTGTCAACAAGGACACCTACCGTAGTCCTCAACTGTCACTTGTGCAGCTTGGACAGCCTGCAAGACAGGATAGTATGTCAATGATGTAGGTGGTTGCCTTTAGGAGAGGGATGCATTTTGCATTCATGGTGTGCTGGACCTGGGCAGCCCGGTATAATACTTGGCTTCTCATTAAATTGACGCCGAAAGGTGTAGTCTTTTCTTTTCTGGTGTGCTGGCATGCAACAAGACGTTCTTGATCTCAGTTTGTGGTTGCAGCAGGAACAGCGCAGCACCTTCTTCAGTCCCAGACATCGATGTCAAACATCACAGCATACAGCTCATCACATACAAACTGGTCAAGCACAGGAACTATCAAACACTCCATTACAGGTCAATATAATGCGCCTATTGCAGCTTTTGTTGTCATGCCTTACCTGAGAGCAGACAATAAGGGCCATTCCTAACAGAATTTGTGACTGGGTGACATCAGCGGATGCACTGCCCTGCCCAGATAGCACACTGGATATACCAACGCCACAGATTCCAACCTGTGCACAGGGGGTCATCCTATTACTGAGCAGTGATATTCAGAAGTGTGCTACAGTGCAGCATTGCCAAGTATTGTGGCCAGACGGGTCAGGAACAGTTGTGCCAGACAGAGCACTGAGTTAGTGCTAGGCTGCCATCAGCACCAGAAACTTACCAAACAACAGACAATGCCAATGTAGTTATACTTGTTGAGGGTCCTCTTCAAGAACACCACAGAGAATATGGCAGCAAACAGCATCTCAGCTCCACGCAGCATCTGCATCCAGGGCAAATTTTCAGGGTCCAAGCATGTGATCGATATATGAAGCACCCGGGGCTCGTATTGACAACTTGGCACACATGTCATCAAGTCAAAATTGTGGCCTCAGCTGTTGAGGGCATTAGCTGCTAATCACCTGGTAGACTGAAGCAGTGACAAATAACAGCCCAACGCTCATCAGGATGGTGGCAGTCAAATCGAATGCTGTTGGGATGGCCAACAGCAGGGTGTTGCGCAAATTACTGTGATGGGTGGAATGGTCCCCAGATGCTGTTTGAGCAGTCTGCAGACACCAAGTAGTTAAGACTGTTGAGTTAGGGTTTAGATTGGCAATAATGACTTCATGGTTTATCAGACGACTTGAGCAGGATTCAGCAACTCTGTGCAGCCAAATGCAGGCCTCAATGCCAGACATGAAGTTACTGTTGCACTGTACACATGCTTCAAGGCTTGCCTGGTCATGCTCCAAAAGAGGCTCAGTGTCTGACGATTCTGGCTTCTTTTGACGCTGGAAACAGTCAAACGCCCAACCAATGGGCAGACAGAAAGACATGCCGATGAACATAAAGGTAGTGGTCGCCCAAGGCTTCCTGAAGCAGAGGCGGCGGAGAACTTAGCGGCGAGGTGTGTTGTACGAAGCCCATCGTTATGCAGGTCGACGTGAAGCACCATACGTGTATACATGCATACACACATGTTCACCTGAAAAGCTTGTCGTTGCCATGGAAGTCCTCACCCGAGAGCTCGTAAACTGCAACATACACGTTGAAACATTACAAACAAAATTTTTGCGTACAGGGCTGTTTTCTGCTTCTCGCTGGGTGTCGGCGATTACCGATTTTGCCGAGTAGGGAAGCGAGGGTGCCAAAGACAATCAGGCCCAACACGCTCGCGGTGGCTGCTGTACCCGCCATGATGATCAGCGATCTGAATGTGGGGCTAAAGTCCGCAGCTTGATTGTTGCGCCGCTTTGAGGTTGCATCCGTCGAGCATCTGCAGAAATCGAACGAGCATTCGCACGTGAATCCATGTGGCGACGATTATGCCATCAAAGCCAGCAAGAAGCTTGTAAAATCTTCTTCTTCTTTGGCGTTCTTGATGGACCTGACTGCCGGTTCAGCGCTGCCAACACCTGTTGCAGCAGCGGAAACTTCTCAGCAGGCCCTTCGTGAAGTAGCTACACAGTAGATACAAGAACCGATAAAGACTTTGAGACTGCTCAGAGAAAAGGATACAGGCGGCCGCGCCTGCCATTGGGATATCTGCATCCCCAAACTGGTCAACGTTTTTGTTTTGCACGGAATGCACACAAGCCAAGCGTCTCATATAATATCATGCATT
>JAABUY010005556.1_pt1 | contig 12633 bp, 10 predicted proteins | sample 5560271 | NCBI WGS metagenome assembly JAABUY01 (sample SAMN10711886, study PRJNA513374) | rock metagenome | isolation source: Antarctica rocks | place: Antarctica: Victoria Land, University Valley
GGGCCCCGCCGGCGTCGCCGTCGATGCGCCCGCGCACCGGCGCAGCCGCGGCGGCGGCCGCGGCGCGCCGCCCGCGCCGCCCGCGGCCCCGCTGCCGCCGGTGGCGGTGCGCGCGAGCCTGGAGAGCGCGGCGGCGGACGCGCACCGGCGGGGGGACCGGCGGGCGGACGGCTTGGGGGAGGCGGGGCCAGGCGCCGGGCGCGGCATGGGCGCCACCGGGATTGGCGCGGAGCACGCGTTCAGCGCAGACGATTTCCCGGCGCCGGCGGGAGCGGCCGGCGGCGGCGGCGGCGGCGGCGCGGCGGCGCGCTGGGCGGCCGCGGCGGGCGGCGGCGCGGGCGGCGCCATGCGCGCGGAGGACTTCCCGGCGCTGCCGGGTGCGCGGCGCACTCGTGGGATGCGCGCGCGCTGACAGGCAGCTATGGCCGGGGAGGCTGCTCGCACCGGAGGCGGGAACCAAGGTCGTGCAAATGCTTTGGCGGACCAGTCTGGCTGCATGCTGCACCGGCCTTTACACAGACCCCAAGAGCTCAATGGCTGACCACATGACAATAGTGCGGTTTTTTGCAAGCTGCCAATGGTGGTGCATGCATGGGTGATGCGATCATGCAGACATCCGCATCGCCGTTCCTGGCTCGCAGGTACGTCCAAGTCCGCCCGCAAGCGCGCTAAGGAGCGGAACATCCCGGTGCGGATCATCAACCCTGGCGCGGGGCTGGGGCCGGGGCCCGCCGCGAGCGCGCGCGCGGCGGAGGCGTTCCCGAGCCTGACGCACAGCCGGTCCACCCCAGCGCTGCATGCGCGCCCCCCCTCGCCCGGCGACCCCGATCCGGGCCCGAGCGCCACCCCGCCTCGCCTGGCGTCCCCGGCGCCCGCGCGCCCGCGCGCGGGCATGGCGCCGGACTCGCAGGAGGTCCGTGCGCCGCCGCCCGGCGCCGCGCTGCAGCAGCGACCGCCCGCCGCGGCGGCCACAGGGCCGCCCCCGCGCGGCGCCGACGCCTTCCCCGCGCTGGGCGGCGCCTGCGCACAGCCGGCGCCGCCGCCGCAGTGGCGCGCGGCTGCGCCCGCGAGGGCGGCCCCTGCCCCCGCTGCGGTCGCCGGCGCCGACCTGCGGTCGGAGCACTTCCCGACGCTGCGCGGCCTGGTCGCGCGCCGGCAGCAGCCGCCGGCGGCGGCGGCGGACGGGGGCGCGGCGAGCGCGGGCGCCGGTTCGGCGCCGGAGCGGCCGGCCTCCACAGCCGGCGGCGTGTCCGACTCCGCCAAAGCCGCCAACAAGGTGCGCCGCGAGTCGCCCCCTGCGTCAGCGCCTGGCCACCGTCTATGATGTACCTGGAGGCCTGCGGCGTCGTTGCGTGCATGCGCCAGTTGCTTCATGTGCGAGGTGGATTTCGAGGTCACGGGTGTTCCCTGGTGGGCGGCGGCGCGCCTGAACAATGTGCCATGGGCCGCCGCCGGCCAGGGCGCACGCGCAGGCCCGGCCTGATACGCGGGGCCCGCTGCGCAGGCGCTGCTGGACAAGGTGCGCGCGCGCTGCGACGCGGCAGCCCTGGACATGTTCCGGCGCGAGGCGCACGCGTACGTCTCCGGCAGCACGCCTGCGGCCGCCTACCATGCGGCCGTGGTCGGCCTCGGCCTCGGCCCGCTCGTGCCCGAGATGGCCGCGCTGCTGACTGATGCGCCGCGGCGCAGCGCGCTCCTGGCGGAGCACCGGCGGCACTATGCGGGCGGCGCGCCGGGCGGGCCCGCCGGCGGCTGGGTGCCGCCGGAGGCGGCCGCCGCGGGCGCCGCGCACGCGGCCGCGACCGCAAGCTGGCGCTGCCCCGCGTGCACGCTGGTCAACGGGCCGGGGGGTGGCGGCGCGTGCGAGGCGTGCGGGCGCCCGCGCGGCGATCCCGCCGAGGAGTCGGGCGGCGCCGCTGGCGGCGCGGAGGCGGAGAGCGGGCGCGCGGCAGCGCGCGCCGCGGACGGGCCGGGCGCGGGCGCCGGGGGCGCCGCGGAGCCGAGCGGCGCGGCGGGCGGGGAGGCCGGCGGGGGCAGCGGCCTGGGCAGCGAGCGGGGGAAAAAGGTGCGCAAGGTGCCCAAGTTTGAGCGCCTGCGGCTGACGGGCGGCGACCCCGACGCGACGCGGTCCTGGATGGACACCGACGGCGGCACACGCGTCAAGCCGCAGAACGCGTGGACGCAGGCGCGCCCCGCGCCGCGTTCCTGGGCTCGGCGTGGGCACCTGGGCAGTGCTGTGCGCTGCAGTATGACCAGGGCAGTGCTCAGACAGCTTGAGCCAAGCAGTTGAGGGCGTGCACGGCTGACACTGTCAGGGCTTCCTGGGCAGGCGCGGCCGACCTCGCTGACGGCGGCCGAGGCGCCCGGCGGCCTGCGCGGCCAGTGGTCCAAGCCCGGGCGCCTGGCCGGGGAGCTGCTGGCTGTCAAGGGCGCCTGGGACAAGCGCTGACGTGCAGGCGCAGCCGCGCTGGCCGTCGCGCGGCCTGCTCGAGCGCGAAAATGCTGCAGTGATTGGCCGGGTAAGCTGTAGCTGGCTGCGTGGATGCGGCCAGTAGGGTGGCTGCTGTTGCGCAGGCCACCACGCGCCGTGCTTGTGGACAGGTTGAGTCTGTGACTGCTTCGCTTGGTCCAACCAGAGACCCGAATTGGTGCGCAGGGCTGCGCATGCAGCCGTCCTGTGGTTTTGCAACATGCGTTGAAGCTCTGAAGTAATGAGAAGGCGTTGCAATGGAGAGATGAGAGCAAGTATGCTCTAGCAAGGGCTCTCCAGGTTAGCTTCGCCTGCGCCCTGCAAGGGCCTCCTGCCAGGTTGGCATGGCCTTTAGCATGATGGCCTTAGGCCTAACAGCTACCTGATAAAAGGTTATTGGCTAGACGCCGTGAAAGACGTACAACGTGAAACAGCAAGGGACGCAGCTTGAACCCAGGCCAAACGCCCACACGGGCAACCCACGAGTTCACTGATGCCCCCCCTGGTCAGGCAGGGATTTGAAGTTGGATATGAGTTTGATGAACGCAGAATCGACTTTTTGCATCCACCTCTGAGCTCAGCTCCTGCCATGTTCTGCATGCCACACACACTTGGGCTGTGACACAGCAAACGCCACGCATAGACTGTGACCACGCTACTCACTCCGCCTTTGTTGCCACGGAGTCACCAGGTGGGCTGAGCACAGTACGGCAGCAGGCCCGAAGGTCCCCAGCGTCTGAAGTATGGACGAGTCCTGTGAGACTGGCGTGACAGCCGCGCTGGAAAAGATCCGCGTGCTGGAGTCGCGGCTGCGGCAGGCCATCCAGAACAGCCACCCCCTGAGCACCAGCTTTGGCAGTGACCCGGTTGCGGCTGACCGCGAGCGCGACGCCCTGCTGTCTGTGGGGTGCGCGCAGCTGTCCGTGGCCCCTCCACCTGCCTGCGCTTGCGCGCTTGCTGCAGGTGTCTATTCGCAGTCCACGGCCCCTCCACCTGCCTGCGCTTGCAAGCTTGCTTAAGTGTCTGTTCGCACTGTTCGCGCTCTCAGCAAGGTGCAGGCGCACGGCGCGCAAATGTGCATTGAGCGGCTGCGCCGCGCTTGGCACCGTCATGAGTATGAGTGCGTCAGCCTCGGTTCCGTCAGGGAGATGCTGGAACTGCTGGAGGACAAGCTGCGCGAGTACCGCATGCTGACGCTGAACCCGCGCGAGTATGATGACCGCACAGTGACGCTCAGCCAGCTGGACAGCCTGCGGCGAGAGCTGATCGACACGGCACGCACCAATATGGCCTTCATCATCTTCGGCAAGGTGCGTGGTGGGTGCGGACTCCTTGCGTCTGTCAACACCTTGCGGCGAGCTTGGTTTATATAGGCCAGCAACTTACCGTCAGGTGGGAAGGTGCCTGGAGAGCGGCCTCTGAAATTCGACATTTCACTTCAAGCAAGACCTCTGTGCTGGCGTGCAGGACGTGATAAAGGACGTGCTCGCGTTCTCGGAAGTTGCGGAAAGCGGCACCCCGCGCGAAGGGCCGCTGAGCCCCATTGAGCCGCCGCCGCTTGGCCAGGCGTCGTCGCCCCCAGCGTGCGCCCCAGGCGCACCAGCAGTGGCTGTCTGGTGGGCATCGCCAGGCTAGCAGGCACGCTTTGTCACGATTTGGCTGTTGTCAGATACTCTGCAGAATGCTGAGGCGAAAGGCCGGAGCAGAGCTTGCGCTTGCCTGCGTCGGCAGGCACGGGGAACGAAGGAGGGATCTGGCACTAGCTGCTGCGCAGACTGCAGGTCTTTTGCGCGGCCCGGCAGGCACTCGCCGGCGCTGGCAAAGGCGCCGTGGGCGGACGCGGGGCAGCCGCGCGCGCGGCGCGAGCTCAAGCTGCACACCGCCGAGCTGGACGAGGACTTTGGCCTGTACACCCCCCCGAGCGCGTCGCGCGCGGTGCGCACCCTCTCGCTACTGCAAGTGCGCAGTTGTTTCTAGGCTCCTTGCAAGGCCAGCATCGAGTTCCGTGCCACTGATATAGCGCACCCAATTGCAGCCCCCCCCTTGCTCCTGTGAACACGTGCAAGATACGGCAAGCTGGGTGCCAGGCTGCTCAGTGTATCGCAAGTATGGGCGCCCACGCGCATGGAGGGTACGGAGCTGTGTAGGACTGGCAGCACATGTCTGGCGGGTGGCTCAGGGGAGAGGGCTCTGTGCGCTGGTGTCAGAGAAGGCGCATTGGTGACACGACAGCTGTTTCAAGCGCCTCTGAAAGGCCTGATGGCCTTCACATGTGCTGCGTCGGGGATGCGTACAGAATGCGCTCTGCCTCAGCAAGCAAGCATAAGAGGGTCACGCGTGTTTTGCTTGTTGATGGTACCCGATGATCCTGGGAATCATGGCAGGCGCTGCGCGCGTCGTGGCCGGGTGCGGACAACACGGCGGCCGAGGCCGATCGGATCATCCACTCAGCCTACCGCGCCGGCAGCGAGTCCGGCGCCGCGCCGGCGCCGCGCTCGCGCACGCCGATGCTCTCGCCGCGCGTGGTCACGTGCGCGCGGCTTGGCGGCCGCACCCTCCGCCTCTTTGAACCCTTGCGGCCTGCCGACACGTGGCACATGACCCTACCGGCGTAGAGTGTGCTGTCCTACGCACTTGCGCGCGCTTGGTCCTGTCACTTGCGCTTCGGGATGACCAGGTCCGTATCAACGCACCGACCGTCACCTTGCTTCCATAGCCCTGGCCATGGTAGAAGTCCTGTCTGAGAAGCAACATGGTGGGGCGGGGTTCTGTAGCAGCAGCAACTTGCTCACCAGCATTGCCACGTCACCGGCGCCAACCTAGCAGGCGGCTGCGCGCAGGGACGGCGAGCTGTACCAGCAGACCAACGGCGGCAGCCGCTACACCTTTGATCCGGAGTACGGCGGCAAGATCGACGTGGCTGCGCGGCGCGGGCACGACGGCGGCGCCGCGCCGCCCGCCGCCAGCGCGCCGGCGCGCGGCGCGCCCTACCGCCTGCGCGTGCGCGAGCCGTTCGGCTCGGAGGCCGCGCCGCGGAACCAATGATGGCCTCGGGCTGTGTGGAGACGTCTCACGCACCCGAGTTGCCGCTGCGATATAACAGCTCCACGCTTGTTTTGTTTAGATGCATGCTTCACGATTAGGGGCATGCGCCTGGGCCAGGCCACACACGGATGCGCGCTCCGACGAGGACGGCAGCGCCGCGTCAACCTCCACCTGGCAGCCGGCCGGCGCCGGCCGGCGCCGCGCAGAAGCGGCGCCACCGCCGCCAGCGGCGGCGGCGACCGCGCCGCGCTGCGCGCCGGCCGCACGGCGGGGGGACCCGCGGAGGGCTGCTTCGGCTGCGGGGGCCGGGCCGCTCGAGGCGGCGCGCCGCGGCGTGGCGGCGCTGGCGGTGGGCGCGCTCGCGAGTGTCGCGTTCGTGGGCGCCATGGAGGTGCGCTCGCGCGCTCTTACAAGCAGCAGCAATGAAACGGGGAGGTTGTGGCGAGGGTCGCTGGCTTGGCGGCTTTCGGCGCTGCGGGGCTCGAGCCAGCAACAGGTCATGGCGGCCACGCTCGTGTGTGTGGGCTGCCTCATGCAGAGCTTGTGGACGCTCGCTGAAGGCCTTGAGGGCAGGCTCACTGCACAGGGGCTGCTCCCCGGCGGACAGAGCCTGGCTCGACGCTCGCTGGTGGCCATGAGCGATTTGTGCCATGCCGCTGTATCACGCCCTTCACGATCAAGCGCGCTCTGGACACCTACCCGCGCAGGTTGCGCAGCGCGTTGGGCACACGGGCGAGCGGCGACGGGATGCGGGGCAGCGCCGGCGGCGCGCGGCCGCCGCGCTCGAGGGCGGCGGCGGGCGGCTGCTGCCGTCCATCTACCCCAACCCCAGCCCCAAGGCGCAGCGCTACGCCGCGCCGGCCGCCGCCGAGCCGCCAAGCGGCTCGCTGTTCCCGCAGCAGCCGCCGCCAGTCATCGCCAGTGCGCGCGCCTAGGCACACGGCTTGCACTCCTGCCATCCTGGTCCTGACGCGCAGCGATGGGCTGTCCAGCTGCTTGCTGTGCTGCCCAGCTATGCGCTGTGCTCACGGCAGCAACAGAGCGCCATGTGGGCACATGACGCAGGCTGCTGGTGTGGCTCCTGCCGAGCTGGGTGAACTGCAATGGAGGTGAGGCTCCGTTGAGGCTGTCTGAGCTTGGTGTGGAGATGATACGCTACTGAGGGTGGGTGGATGACGTGCGGGCAGTGTACACTGGCTTTGGGACCTCAGCTCACTGCTGCTCCGCTGCTCTGTGCAGGGCAAGCCGTCGCTGTAGCAGACATATGACATGTTGGACTCGAGCACTGGCAAGTGGTAGAGGTGTATTGCCACGGCGCAACAGCTGTGTAACACAGCGCACGCTGCAAGCCCGCCCGCGCCACGTCCCACGAACAAGCACGCAACCCCCAACGAGCCTGCTGGGCACCCGGCCACGCTACCCGGCACCGCCTGCATCGCTCTGCTCGCTGCCGCTCTGCTCGCTGCCACTCTGCTCGCTATCGCTCTGCTCGCTGTCGCTGACGAAGCGCACCTCCTCAATGAGCCCCATCTCGTCGCGTATGTTGTGCCAGGCCTCGCACGACGCGCACTGCACAAAGACCGTGCCGCGGTCCCAGGCGATCGGGTTTACCTTGCGCGTGGTGCGCCCGCCTGTCCAGGCACAGGTGCGCATAACCCTTGCACCAGGTGGAGCGGGGGGCACAGCGGACTGGTGCGCGGGGCGGGGCGCACCGCACTTGTTGCAGGTGAAGGTGACCTGGCGCGAGCGCCGGGGCATGCCTAGCTGGATGCTTGCCATGCCGCTGGGGGCCTCTCGACCGGAATCGTCGCTGCTCACGCCCAGCTCTGCCAGGCTGTCCCCGGCTCAGCTATGCAAGATAGCTGCAAACGTGCCGCAGTCTGCCCTGACGGGGCCAGGCGCGCACCAGGGCCGACTGATGATCCTGCTGATAGCGCATTTCTGCCATGCTCCAGCCCAGCATCGCTGCAGCGAGCGGCGCACTGCTGCCCGACAGGCCTCGGCCGAGCACCCCTGATCTCTGCCTGGCGCCTAAGTGCATGGCAACCTCGGCGTTGCCGCTGCAAGCGCAATGAGCAGGCACCCACTCTGGTAGCACGCAAGTTCTGTAGAGCTGAGTGCCAGCGCGGCGCCTGGGCACCTGCAGACTCTGTCACAGAACAGCGGAAGCCCTGTGTGGCGTACATAGAGCCGATATTATATGGGTAACCAAAGACGGTGTGTAGCCTACTGGTGGAGCGAAGGGCTCTCTGCACTGCAGGCACCACCGTAAACCGTAGGGTCTGAACCCTGCTACACGTTTCCAAATGGTGAGCCCGCTGCAGCTCGGCTCACCGCTCTGCTTGACACCCCGCACAACCCGCGCAACTCTGCTGTCTACTGCGAAGCGTAGAGGCCGGGGTTACAAGCACGCGGAACGACCCGGGTGGGCAGGCCAACGGTCACAAGCCGATTTCCTCAGAGCATGCCCGATATGGAGCACAGCATGCCGCAGCAGGCGCACGTCACATTCCTTGATCGGACCGGGTCCGCATTCAGCAGCAGGGCGGAGCACGTGTGTTCTCGCGCATGCAGGTTCGCTTGCGCACGCCGTGCAGCGCTGGCCAGGCGGTCTGCCTGTGCCGTCCGCGGGCAGCGCAGTGATGCTTAAAGATCTAGTTCCCTTGCGCTAGGACTGACATACAGCACATCGCCCCCATCTCGCGCTCTGCTCAACACATTTGCGCGCCGCAGCTTTGCGCACGTGGTTGGCAACGTGTACATTTGCCAGTCCAGCGGCGAGACGCACGTGTGCGACCAGAACTGCCGGCAGCGAGTTGCCATGGACTCTCACACCGCAATCTGCCGACTGTCAAAGCGGGCATTCCCCATCAAGCGAGCGGAGCTTGCAGACAGGTGTGCCTCCAAGCGCCTGAGGTATGTGTGCAGGTGTCTGCTCTTCCCTTGTCGGTGATCACCTGCTGAAGTGATGCACGTGCCGGCATTTCAGGAAGCGGTGCGCGAGCGAGGAAACCACAACGCTTGAGGCTGAGGCGGCCAAAGTACGGCGGGTCGCCTGGTATTAACACTGTGTGTCATACAGAGCAGCAGGTTGACTCTGTACAGTTTTTGGAGTGAGAGGGACCTGAGCGCTAGACGAGGGAGGTGGGCTTTAGCTGGAGCTCTGTCTCTGATTGTGATGTGGCCGATTGAGGCACTTGTCCCTCGGGAAGCGAACTGTCTGTGTGTGTGTGTGTCTGTGTGTGTGTATGCAAGTACTGTCGCATAACAGAGATTCAAGCCGCTGGCTTGCTGGGTGCTGCACATGTGGCAGCAAGTGCTCCAGTATGCGAGCTGCCGCTCAGGCAGGCAGCAAATGAACGACTTCTCTCTTATGTCTGTAGGGCTGTGCCTGTGACGCGTGCCGCAGTATGTGTCCTGTCTTCAAACACTCTGTTGCGGGTCACTGGTACTTCTTTTGCGGGGCCCTTGTGCAAGGCGCCCTGCGCGTATTTCACAGGTGTGTGGTATCTGAAGGGGCATAGTGTGGTGGCAAACACCAGCATGATGAACTGCTTGGAACGACAGTGTGTGCGTGTGTATCGTGGCTGCTTGTGTACCTTGGTTGCTTGTAATCCAAGAAGATAAATAACGCTCCTGTGCAGTACCAGGACCGTGCAGCAAGTGCACAGCAGGAGCCAAGCTCACCAGCTTGGCCAAGCGTTGCAGCTAGATTTACTAAGTAAGCACAGGCACACACGGCGTGGCATGCGGGAATGCCAATCACCCGCATCGTCGCATCACTTTATAACAGAGTCGACAAACACTGAAAAGATCTGCGTCTCCACAAACTGCTTGATGAATGGCCGCTCGCGCTGCGCAAACGACTCGATGAACGAGTCCTTGAGCAGCAGCGACACGCGCTCGGACGTCTGCACGTCTGTGATCGTGTGCAGGTGCAGGTCGGCGCACAGGCGGCTGTTGTGCTCGTTGACGATCTGCACGGACCGGGGGAGTGGTGAGGTGCGTGCAACGCTGCCGCCCTCACCCCGACACCTATTCTGCAACAACCAGCATGACACTGTGTAAACTGCATGCATGCTCATGGCCGCATGATCTAAAAAGCGCCAAGGCCCGCTCACCCGCGGCAACCCCTGTCAAGCCCGCATAGGCAGCAGTCCGTTGAGCTGGCCGATGGTGTATGTGGATGCTTAAGTTGTGCGCTACAGTCCATCCAAGACCATCCAAGCGCTGCATGCTGGGTGATAACCCAGCATGCTAGCACCGTCAGCCCAGTGACGCAGCGCTCAGCAGCATCACTGCACCGGCACGTGTTTGTGGCGGAACTGGCTCAGGAGCGTGCACTGGGCGCGCCTGCAGGAACTCGTCGGCCAGCCGCGCCTGCTCCGCGCTGACGTCGTACAGCGGCCGGTGCCGCTCATGCCCCGCAGCCGCGAGCGCGCGATGCACCTGCGCGGCCTCGGCGCCTTGAAGCAGCATGCGCCCGGCCGGCTGGCCCTGTGCCCCCGTGGCCCCAACAATGCGCGCTGTGGCCACCCAACCCATCCGTCCAAGACCTCCTGCAGCAGCCCATGGTCTGCACCCTGTTGTGGGCTAGGCGCCTCCGTTCCACGCAGCACGACAGTGCGCTCAAGTGCGCATGAACGGGCGCTAGGGTGGAAGGGACCCGCCTGGTCGCTGGCCGCAGCCGCCAGCTCGGTGTGCACCCACAAGAACAGCATTTGCCGCAACACAAGGCTGCACGCCGGGCTGCGCGCGCGGACGCGCAGCGCGCGCCGGACGCGCACCGGCGCGAGCGCGGCGGTCAGCGCGGGCGCATGCGGCAGCGGCGGCAGCGCGCCCGGCTTGGCGAGCTTGATGCGGTCCTTGTACACGTTCACGCGCGTCAGCCCGCCGCAGCGCGCGGCCACCTCCGCCGTCTTGTACTGCGCGCACGCGCCGTATAGCGTAGGGTATGGCAGCTGCCAGTGCGCAGGGTATGGCAGCTGCCAGCTGCCAGCGCGCTGCGCTTCGCTTTCGCGGCAGACGGCTGGCGGCTTTCATGGCGCCGCTGTGTGCTCAACCCACTGGAGCAGAGCTCAAGAGTACACACAGGGGCCGCGCACTGGGGTGACGGCGTCAGGTATCTGCAGTCAGCGGAGTACGGACGCTGCAGACACTGATACCTTGGCGATCAGCCTGCGGTGCCCCAGGCAGTGCTGTTGGCAAGGGCCACAGGTCGTTTGCTGTGTTAGTAGCAAGGGGCACAGGTCGTTTGCTTTCATGCAGGCTTGCGGAGGCTGTGGAGTCCGGCGCAGGCGCCCGCATGCCAATATCAGGGCACGGCCGCCCCGCTCAACCCCGCACCGTCGGCGCATTTCGTCAGGAAAGGGTGCGGCGCGGCTGCGGGAGCGCGCGCCTGCACGCCGAGCACGAAGGGCACCGGCGCCTCGATGATCTCCAGCAGCCGCTCCTGCACCGGCAGCACCGGCAGCAGCAGCGACTGCCACGCGAACGGCCGCAGCAGCGGCACCAGCGCGAGCACCACCGTCGACAGCACGCCGATGTTGGGGCAGAAGACGACCACCTGGCGCTCCAGCAGCGTGCCTGCGCGCGGCGGCCCTGACCCTCGGAAGGCCTACAGCGCCCTCCTCAGCAGGGCACGCAGGGTCAGGGCGGCAGGTGCTGGTGTTGGGGCAGAGGACGACCACCTGGCGGGCGCTCCAGCAGCGCGCCTGCGCGCGGCGGCCCTAACCCTCGGGAGGCTTTCAGCGCACAGGGTCAGGGCCGCAGGTTCCGGTGCTGGGGCAGAAAGAAGACGATCACCTGGCGCTTCCAGGACCCCGCCTGCGCGCGATGACATTAACCCTCAGGAGGCTTAGGGCGCACACGGTCAGGGCGGCAGGTGCTGACGGTGCGCACACAACAGCCGTCTGAGTGTCCCCAGCAGCGCGCGTGTGCAAGAGGCGAGCAGCCTCAGCGGGCACGCAGCGGCCTGGCGTGCCGGCGGCATACGTGCGTTCATGCAGTCGCAGGCGGGCTGCCCTGGTCAGTCCAGGCGCCGCCGGCAGCGCGCCCGCCGCCTGCGACCAGCAGCACCGCCGCCCCCGCCCACCCGCCCCCGCGCACGGCCGCAGCCTAGCCCTACCCCACCTTACCCTATATTCGCTCCGCGGCGGGCCGCACAGGTGAGCAGCGTGAGGATGTTGTCCAGCGACAGCGCGCGGCATAGCGCGGCGATCGCCCACGGCCGCAGCCCCGCCGCGGCCTCGGCCTCCGCGGCGCCGATCGCCGATCGGTGCGCGTACGCGCGGCGCGCGCCCTCGGCCGCCGCCGGCCGCGCAAAGTGCACCGGCTGCAGGCCGTCGTCGGGCGCAAACTCCAGCGCCTCGCCTGGCGCCGGCACCGGCAGCGCCAGGTACGCGCGCACTACCTGCGCGGCCCGCCCTGGCCACTCTGTGTCCCTGCCCCGCCCTCGCTCAGTCTCCGAGCGCGCCGGGCTCCGGTCTGCCGACCGCCGCTTGCCAAGCACTCCACGCCGCATGCCGAGCAATCCTTGCAAGCGGAAGGCAACAGACTATCACAGCGCAGGCACAGAGCCTGCGCCCCGGAAAAGCAGACGACTCGCCACGAGCGACTGGCGCGGGGCCAGAGCATGCGGCGGCCGCCTGCAAGCAAACACGCGGCAGGCGCCCCCGGGCACCTGTTGCTGCGGCACCCTGTTTTACAGCCTGCTTCGGGCGAGCGCACCTGCAGCGCACTCGCCGGGCCGCCGCCGGCCGCGCCCGCGCCGGCCCGCCCGGACTGCGAGCGCAGCGCCGCGCGCCGCTGCGCAGCCGGCGACCCGCCCGCGGGCTCCCGCCCCGCGCCGGGCGACCCCGCGCCCGCCTCGGAGAGGCCGGCCAGCGACTCGCTGCTCGCGCTGCGCACGTGGCCGCCGCCGTTGGCCAGCGCCAGGCGCTGCCCCGACGCGGCCGTGTGGAAGCTGGCCGAGGACGCGTCGCTGTCCGCGTCGCCGAGCGCGCCGCGGCCGTCGCCGTCGGGCCCGCCCGCGGCCGCCAGCGCGGCGCGCATGCGCTCCGACGCGCGCCGCAGCGCGAGCGCGCCCGTCGGCCGGCCGGGCTCCAGCCCCGCGCCCG
>JAABUY010005558.1_pt1 | contig 12630 bp, 10 predicted proteins | sample 5560271 | NCBI WGS metagenome assembly JAABUY01 (sample SAMN10711886, study PRJNA513374) | rock metagenome | isolation source: Antarctica rocks | place: Antarctica: Victoria Land, University Valley
GGGGTTGAAAGAGAGGTTGGTGGCGACGGGGGGAAGGGAGTTGGTTGAGGTGAGTGGGGTTTTTTGTTGTTGAGGGGCGGGGAGTGAGGGGGGGTGGGAGCTGATGGGTGGGTGGGGTTGCTTGATAGGCGTCGCCGAGGGATCGAATTTGGGGGATTGGGTTCGATGCGGATCGGGCGGGGGCGAATAGGCGGGATTGGGGGCTGAATTTGTTGGGGAAGGCGCTTATGAGGGTGCGGGAGAGGATTGTGGCGGAGGGGAAGGAGAAGGAAAAAGAGGAGGGAGAGGGGGAGGAGGGGAAGGAGGGGGAGGCAGAGGTTGAGGGGTGAAGCATCTTTGGCGGGGCGGATGCAGGTCGCTGATCACCATGGATCACGTTGTCGGGAAGTGAGGTTGGCAGCTACGACGGTCTTGTACAAAGTGCTGATGCTGATGCTAGTTTCAAGTTGCCACAGAGTGATGCTCCTTTCCCGTCCCGTCAGGTTTCTTGAGACACACTATTCAGTGCAACAGGTATGAGAACCTTGAAACTTCAACTCTAAGCCGTGTCAAAGCCTCTATCGATTTATCGTCATCATCCATGGCCCGAAATGAGATTCCGTACATTGCTTTTTAACACCATCGGTAGAAACGCTCAGAAATCGAGGATTTAACACCTTGACATGAATTAGCCATTGAAAGTCGGGAGACTGAGTGTCAAGTCATGGCCTCACATCTTGTACTCGCAGAGACCCTCGGCCCTCCGATTGTGGTCGTCGGTCTCCACTCGGTACGAGATCTTGACGTCGAGATCCCGTTTGTTCTTCGCATTCGGCTTGTTCTCTAGCACTCCTTTTATCTGCTCTCCCTCTTCGACGGTCAGGACATCTCTCAGGTAGAAGACTGTCTGCTTCCAGTGAGTGTACTTCGTATGCGGGCCGGTGGAGAATCGTATTGGCTTATGGCATGCCGTGAAGTCAATGTCGAACCAAGCGATGAGGGCGTGGATAAAGTCGTTACGCCGGACGTCGAGACTGAATGCTGTGGTGAAAGCTAGATCGGCTGGCTTGACCGTGTATAGATCGATAGTGAGCACCGCGGCAGGGTCGGTGACCACAGCCTTCATCTCGACTGTATCGACCAATGGCTCAGTCAAGGCACTCTCCTTTAGAGGAGTGTAATCGAAGCCGTAAACGTTATCCCAGACTTGTTACTGGTTAGCGATCCTTCGCAACCCGAAGAAGCTCGACAGCTTACATCCTATCTTTTCATCTTTGTACTCCCCGTCCTCGATACCGGCCATGAAGATAGTCGCCTTGTCGGGGAAAATTAAGCCACCTTTTGCGAGATATTTATCCCGCGCATAAAGCACGGTGTCCAGCATGCTCTCATACAGAAGGAAATAGCCCATCCACTCTGAGATGATGATATCGACGTCCGGGAATGGCAGCTTCACTTCTTCCATCTTTCCTTGCAGAAGGGTGATCTTGTCTGCCATACCGTTTACCCGTACAATCTCGCGTGCTTTTTCTATTATCGTTGACATGTCCACGCCAATAACGTGCTTTGCGCCAGCCTTGACGGCGAACCTGTAATAGTCCTCCCAATGAGCTCAAAATGTTCCCATTGCCCAAACCAGTTAAATGGTGGAGGGGGGAATCGCGGGGATGCAAACATGCTGAGGATGGCTGTACCGCATCCGACGTCCAGTACGATTTTGTCCTTGAATATATGCCGATTCTGGTAGATTGCGTCTCTGTATGATTTCGTCCGTACTTCGTCTTTCTGTATAACTAATGTCAGACGTGATGGTACAAAGTTGCAGCCTTGCTCAGTATGAACGAGGAAAGGGCACATACCAGCATCTCTTCATGTATTCCTGAGTGACAAGGAGCAGTTAGCGATGCCTCTGCAGACAATATAGTGATTCAAGGAAGTACCATGGTGATTGTAGCTAGCGACAAGTAAGCAATTCGAACATCTCTTGTGGTGTTCGGTCTGCTACTGAATGCGCATACCTATTGAAATAATGAACTTCCGAGTGCTCCATGCCAGCAAGCTTGTCAGCCATGTTGTAGGATACCAAGCGCTCTGGAGAAGTATCTGTAGTTTGGTCTGTATCGCTCTATCACGGAAGAGACTACCACTGAATTTGTCGTTGGAGGAAGAAACAGGAGCAGCGCATTGAGATGTTTGTCTTCTCAGTCCTCAAGTGAGTAAAGCTACACTTTTTCGTGATGGCGCTAACAGCCGCTTGGACCCTGAAGGTCCAGACTGCACGGGTGTAAATTTGGATCTACAGCGGATCTTGTTCATGATGAGCGGTGCTCTCTACAGCTCCGAGGCTAATCCTGTATTGCGAATCGAAGATGCCATACTTCTAGGAAATACTCACTTCGGCTCCGGTATTAATCTAACAGTCAGTCGTCAAAATGCCGCATAGACTCAATCTATAACAAAATAGGAGCGGATTTTGCATGCTGAGTAAACATGGGCCTGTAACTCAGGGGTAGAGTGCTCGCTTTGCATGCGTATATGTGCGAGAAGTCTTGGGTTCAAATCCCAACTGGTCCAACTTTTTTGGACTTTTCTGAGATCCTCAACTCGAAATCTTCCATCGTTGGTTGGTACTGTACTTTCAACGGCGTCTAGGTTTTTGTCTTCGAGTTACGGCTTTCGAGGTAGGCTGGCTTGAGCCCTGAATTTCGGGCTTCAATCTTTGGGTGACTTGTGACTAAGGTACTCCCTGGTAGTGTCGGTACCTCTCTGTACTTTGTATCTTAGTAATACGCGGTTAGTGTTGCCGGTCGTTACTGCCTTACTGATACAGAACCTACGAAGTAAGTTATCAATGCAAAACTTGAGAGTCTTGACCAAATAGATATGATTGTACGACAACACCGCTTTCCGCAAGCACATGTTCTTTTCGTGCTCCTAGCCCTATGCCTCATCGTCGGCATTTCGCATGCATCACTGGGGGATCGGCTTCATGATTTCCGCGATTGCGTAGAAGTAGGGACCAGTATGCCCATCTGTTTCGGAAAGGCCCAATTAACGATGACAGGTGTGCAAGGAGGAAAATTGCAGAAGAGGGAACTCAATTCTACGTATGCATCAGCACATCTCTGCATTGAAAGGACATCGTCACTCACCATCTTCCAGCCCTCCACCTCCGACTCCTCTTCTGGACATGCCCTTCCGAATGCGACCACACATGTCAACAAATCATCACCGACCGGCGCCTGGCGCGCGACCCGCCGATGCTCGATCCCGTCGTCCAGTTCCATGGAAAATGGCCATTCTACCGCCTTCTCGGCATCCAGGAACCATTCTCCGTCCTCTTCTCCCTCTTCAACTTCCTCGCGCACCAGCACGGCCTGCGGAAGATCCGCGACTCCATCCCGAGCGACTACCCGCTCCGTCCCTACTACATTCTGATGGGCACGTTCGGGATGGCCAGTTGGGTCTTCAGCATGATCTTTCACACCCGGGACTTTGGCGTCACCGAGAAAGCGGACTACTTCGCTGCCGGCGCGAGCGTGTTCTACGGCCTTTACTACACCCCCGTCAGGATTTTCAGACTGGATAAGCAGACACCGCCGATCAAGCCGACTCTGCTTCGATGGTGGACTATCGTTTGCGTGGGTTTGTACGTGGCGCATGTCTCGTATTTGACGCTGTGGCGATGGGATTATACCTACAACATGGCCGCGAACGTGGCGGTTGGGATAGTACAGAATGTGCTGTGGAGCTGGTTCAGTATCACGAGGTACAAGCAACTTAGAAAACCTTGGGCTGCTTGGCCTGGCCTGATCGTCGCTTGGATTGTGGTGGCGATGAGCCTGGAACTGCTCGACTTTCCGCCTATGGGCGGGTTACTCGATGCCCACAGTTTGTGGCATCTCGGGACGGTGGGGCCGACCATCTGGTGGTACAAGTAAGTGATCCGGTTGACCTTGTTGGTCACAGAAGAACGCTGACAGTATATACTATTGTAGCTTCCTCATCAAAGACGCACAGGAGGACAGCGTTGGGGAACGACTAAAGGCCTGATTGTGGGTGTACATGTATTTCAATTGTACTATATGATAGACTTCTATATATACTAGTAGTCTTGAAACCTAACTCGACGGCATAACGATTGGGACTATTCATCTGATGTGACATATGTGCATCTGATTTGAAGCAGAAGCAGCACATCTTTGTACCTGGTCGGCTGAGGGCCCTTCATAAGGGCAGACCGACCGGGAATACGAACAAGCCAGTCATAGTCATGGCGTCGGATACGCTCGACGAGGCCACCCTCCCAAACTTTATGAGATTAACGAAGGTTATGACGGTCCAATTGGGAGCCATCAGAGAGAAGACTGTAGGTAACAAGGAGAGATTTCGCAATATGCAATAGTAAATATGAAGCTGGAGGAGTACCTCAGTGCGATGAACGAACGCATTTCCAAGGTGGATCCTCGCTGACAACCGTTCCAGGCCACAAGACACGTCAATCATGATGTTGTTACTGTTGAGGTCGACAATCTCAGGCTCCATGGTGTATCGACGCGGGCACCAGTAGGAATCCCGAGGAGTCTTGTGTCAGCAGGTGAGGGAGATGAGTTGATGAGGCGTGATTGTGGACGGAAAGCTTGGAGTATATATACTCCCGGTCCTCGTTCATGCCCTCCACATGTAGCTGGAATGCGACACGAAGGATCGCATGCCATGCTCGAATGCACTTGCCTCAGACTAAGTCCGAGTTCAACGGTAAATCATGGCCTATCGATTCTGCGGACGAGAGAGGCGGCGAACGGAGTGAGAGGCGTAGAGGTTGCTGCCACCGCATCGCCAGCCTGACATTCCAGAGCCACGGCGTGATCAACGTGCTGTGGCTCCCCCGAGAGCAAAGGACGAAACCTGTTGCGCCTTCCAGCATGGTGTTGATATCGTCAAGGCATGACACGGCATACTTCCATTGATAACGCCGTCGCTGAAGCTGCAATCCCTGTTCAATAAAGGTTCAACCGGCATAAATAGCACCCATCACGATAGGTTCAAGTGGAAGGCCAGCCGTGCCAGCATGCCTGACTTCACCGTTTGAATCAATCACGCCTTTATCACCCCAGAACATCAATAGAGACCATTCGTCGACGACGTTCACCAGAGTCTGCACATGGCCGAACGTCGCCGGCTGCGGACCACTCGGTCCTTTGAAGCACAAGAAGGTTGCGAATGCGGCCAGGAGAGCCATTCCGATGCAGAGGTACAGAATTTGCGGCACCCGTAAGAAGATTCCCCAATTGTAGGCGTACCTGACCGCATTACCAGACAACCAGTGCAAGACTACCTTGAGCAAGAAGAGCGTGACGGCTGGCCAACTCGTCGCGGCTCTCACTACAGCATTTTGCCGAGCGGTGTAAGGGGTTTTCGAGGTGCAATGTCGCCACGTCACCTCGTCTCTAGTAAGGACAGTGATCAGTTCCGTGCAATGAAGAGCCATGGTCACCACACCTGTGATTAGGAAGAGGACTATAAACAATCCGGCATGGGCGGCAGTACTCTGTTCCTTTATAATTGCAGCGCTCGTTGATATACCATTCGTATCAGGCAGGATATTCCAGTTGAGTCCTGGGTAGGTCCCACAATTATTGCACCCTGTTCCATCAACCCTTGCGATATTGGCCGCCATCACAGCTTCAACGGAAATGAAAAATAGGATGCTCAGGCCCAGTACCAGCCAGACATACCGCATGATCCACTTGGCCTCCCCATGCGCTGTCCAGATCGATCGTTGCCGCGGTATTGTGAGTTGAGGGTTTGCTGGCAGGTTCGCGTCGTGGACATTCATCATGCAGCGTCCGGGGACCATGCTGCGAGAGCCGTTGACGACGATGGCCCAAGCGGTATCCAACGGATTTGAAGACCATGTCGGCACTCGGACAGAGACGTATTGCCAAGTTGCCAGTGCTGCCTGCCCCAGCATCCCAGCGCCAAGAGTGCATAGCGCCGGCGTTGAGATGTGGACGTCGTCGCCGCAGCCGAGATATTTGGCAGAACCCAGCCCTGGATGAAGATCGCAGAATGCTTGAGATGGCTGATTGGCGAACAAAAGGGAGGTCGAAGTGTAACACAGTATAAGCAAGCCTGCGAAAAGAATGTTTGCCGGCCAGCTGAGTGCGACATGGCTCCGTGAAGAAGTAAACAGGCGTAAGTTGGCGTTGAATGTAAGGCGCTCATTCAGGGCCCAGCGCAGACTGGTGGCATGGATGAGCCCAAGACCGTCTAACAACACAGTCATGATAAAGTTCAGTAACAATGGTAGAAGCTCGGCTTCAAAGGGCGATGAATAGAAGATTGGCCAGTCGTGGTTGGGAGTGTATCTGTAATAATAATGGCCGACTGAGGTGGTCTCGTGCTTGGGCGCTTTGATGATGGCGCCAAGTACAATACACACGGTTCCCAGGATCCACGAACCTGCCAGCGCGGACATACACAGAGTCCACGTCAATGACCCCTTGTCATAAATCTCATTTTGGCCTATCGCCTCCACGCTCTCCGATCCATGAGCGGCTTTTGGTACCAGCTCGATTTCGTCTGAAAACATTTTCTGCATCGAAGGATGTCGCAGTCTTAGCTACCACGTTGTGACAAGATGCAGAGAGAGAGAGGGGGGGGGGAGAGAGAGAGAGAGAGAGTTGAAAAAGTGAAAAATAGAAGATGATGGTTAAATTGTGCTGACATGTTCCATCGTTCAACTACCTAGTGTGAACCTAAAGAAGGCAAAATGGGGGTATTGCCAATGACACTGTCTTGTCAATGAAGTGAAGATGCAGGTGTCTTATTAGTCCACAGTCATCAGGAGGCCGGTGTGAATGCATAGCAACTGGCGCCGTCAGCGATCCTTCTGCAGGCGTCACGCCTTGTTTCAACACTACCCCGATGATACTACTACCAAATCATGATAGCTAGCAGCGCAGGTGGCAGGAATAGATAGTGTGTGGAGCAGGCAGGTGGCACAGCTGAGCCGTGCCAGGCTCGTGTGCAGATGAGGCGCGGTCCGGGACGCCAGGCCATACCTAGCGCGAACGCGAGGTCTGGGATCGAGCAGGACAGAGGGCCTGTGAATGTGGTTAAAGTTAGAGCTGGATGATGGGGAGCGGTCAAGTTAAAAGGCAATCGCGGCGAAATTGACCGGTGTGATGTAAGTTAAGTTTCGTTACGGCAGCGACACGACGCCTTCGGGACTCAGTGGGAGAGGCGGCAGGCCCGACGGGAAGGAGAGGGCGAGTTGTGAAAGAGAAAGACGAGTGGAAGTTATGCAAGCTGCTACAGCTGTTTTCAGAAGTTCGGCTCCAACGCGCATTTTGGAATTTTCGCAACTTTGTTTTTGAAAAGCATGTCAAAACATAGCATTTTGAGGTTAAAATCACAATAATTGAACAGTTTCTATAAAACTGAATAGCCAGTATCATTATATATATATAGATCTATTGAATGTTAAATTTTTATGAAGAGATATAAAGAAATAACAATGTTATTGAGCAATATTCAATATTTAATGTTTGACAGTAATATGCAGCAGTTTTTGATAGAAATTTGTATGTAAATTTTGCTTAGTTTATAGATTATACTTGCAATTATGAAGCAATGAATTTGAAATTTATACAAATGAAAGATATTTATATATATAATAATTCTGTCTATTCAGTTTTTTAATAGAAACTCATTGTTGTAATTAAATATGTAATATTTAAGTGTAAATACTGTCTTGTTATGAACTTATGTGAATTTCAAGAAACTATTTGATACTGTTGATAGCATTGTTATTTTACTATGTTTACTTATAAAAATTTAATGAATGATAGATCTATATATATATAACAGTTCTGTCTATTCAGATTAATAGAAATAGGTGTTTAGTTGTGGAAATAACATCAAAATGTGATGGTTTGACAGGCTTTTCAAAAACAAAGTTGCAAAAATTCCAAAATGCGCATTGGAGCCGAACTTCTGAAAACAGCTGTAAGACCCAGGCGCGCACGGGCCAGTTCCGGACGGCAGCTGCGCCCGTTTCCGATTCATTGATCATTATTGTTCAGCCTTATGGCACGTTCCCTAGCAGACACGTATCGTGGATTTCCCCACATTTGCTTGCTTGCTGGCTTCTTCAACAAACACAACTGAGAGATCGAAAGCAGGAAGTCATGGCACATGATGAAAGTATATTGAAAGGGTCCGAGAAGTATCCCAAGCCTGCGAACAGGACATTTCAGTATGGGACAGCTGGGGTATGTCAGATGTCTTGACTCGCCCAACAGATTGCTGATACAACCTCAATAGTTCCGCATGAAGGCGTAAGTGAGCCTCAGCAGCCTGGCGTGTGATAGATGTGCTCTCTCCACCGAACAAGCTTACACCGAATGGCTTCTAGGACTCTTCTCGATTCTGTCGTCTTTCGGGTGGGGTTGCTGGCAGCTCTACGCTCGAGAAAGCTGAATGGCCAGATAATTGGGGTGATGATCACAGCGAGTCACAACCCCCCAGATGATAATGGAGTCAAACTAGTGGACCCAATGGTAAGCTTGTAGGCTCGATTTCAACACGGTCGGCTACTGACTTCTCTGGTATTAGGGAGAGATGCTCGAAGTACATAGCGCCTTATGAACAGTTCCAAAGATCTATCGCTGAACTGTTGGTGCATTCAGGGGTCGTGGGAGGCTCATGCTACCATACTGGCCAATGCTTCGTCTGACCAAGACCTGGTTCAAGCGTACAATAGGCTTGGTACCGAACTGAAAGTGAAAGCTGAAAATCCCGCACGAGTCGTCTTCGCTCGCGACACACGTGCGTCCGGTCCACACCTCGTAGCAGCACTCGTGGAAGCACTCAGTGCAACTGGGGTTGAATTTACCGACTACAAGATCCTCACCACCCCACAACTGCACTATCTCACCCGCTGTCTCAACACCAAAGGCACGCAATACGAATACGGGGAGCCGACGGAGAAAGGATACTACACAAAGACTGCGGAGGCATTCAAACAGGCACTAAAGGGCCGCAAGGCGAGTGGCGCTGTAACGGTGGATTGTGCCAATGGCGTCGGTGGCCCGAAGCTAGCAGAGTTGCTCAAGTACCTGCCCAAGTCCGCAGAAGATGGGCTGGACATAACGATTGTCAACGACGATGTGCTTAAGCCGGAACGACTGAATCACCAGGTAAGCTACTTGCCCCATGGACGACAAGGTTCCACTGAACATGCAAATGCTGACAAGCATGTATGAAAAGTGCGGTGCGGACTTCGTGAAGACGAACCAACGCGCTCCACCATCATCACAAGCAACGCCTCTAGCCCGCTGTGCATCTCTAGACGGCGACGCGGACCGAATAGTGTATTACTTCGTTGACTCGGACGGTACCTTCCGGTTACTCGACGGCGACCGGATCGCCTCACTTGCGGCCTCGTTCATCGGTGAATTGGCAAGACAAGCTAATGTGTCCGAAAAGATGCAAATCGGTGTCGTTCAGACCGCGTACGCAAACGGCGCCAGCACAGATTACGTGACACAGCACCTGAAACTCCCCGTCGTCTGCACACCCACCGGCGTCAAGCACCTCCATCACGCCGCCACCAAGTTCGACGTCGGCGTGTACTTCGAAGCCAATGGCCACGGGACCGTCATGTTCTCCGAACAAGCGTTGAAAGTCTTGTCGACCTACGAACCGCAATCCCCTGCTCAGAACACCGCTCTCGAAACCCTGCGCGCCTTGACGAACCTCATCAACCAGACCGTCGGCGACGCAATCTCAGACCTCCTGCTCGTCGAAGTCATCCTCGCTCACAAATGCTGGGGGCCCAAGGAGTGGGACCTCACTTACACCGATCTCCCCAACCGACTCGTGCGCGTGGAAGTTGCAGACAGGGGTATCTTCAAGACCGTTGACGCTGAGAGGAAACTGGAGAGCCCACCGGGAGTGCAGGCGCAGATCGACGCTCTGGTCGGCAAGTACAAGAACGGCAGGGCTTTCGCGAGGGCGAGCGGGACGGAGGATGCGGTCAGGGTGTATGCCGAGGCGGCGACGAGGGGGGAGGCCGACGATTTGGCGCAGAAGGTTGCTGGCATCGTGAAACAGGCTGGCGTCTAAAAGTGTTTGGGACTTTTTGTGGGCATTCTTGGAGTCTAAAAGGGTTCCGTGGGCATGCGCGGCTGAAAAGTGATTCAGACGACAAAAAGGGATGGCAGAAGCGGACTTTGGGCATGGTGGGTATCTGGATTACGTTATGATGCATAACTTTCATTCAGAAGTACGAAGAAAATTTACGATTCCTCAAGACCTCGACTCAGACAGCCTTTTTCGTAGCGTGCTAAACTGCTCTAACCCTCGTCCCGATCCATCTCGTCCCTACCCCTCTTCCCTCCCTTCCCAATCCCCGGCTTCCTCCCTCTCAACGTAGCCCCCTTCGTCCCCCTCTTCCCATGCAGATCCTTCATCTGCCTCACCGCATCCCTCTGCGCATTCCCCACGCGCTCGCCGAAAACCATGACCTCCTCCTTGACGCTCTTATACTCCGGCAGCTTCTTCCCCAACGCCGCCTCGATGCGCATCCACACCTCGACGTCATACTGGGTGACGAGCGAAATCGCATGCCCGGCCTTCCCGGCCCTCGCCGTCCGGCCCACGCGGTGGATGTACGTCTTACTATCCGGCGGCAGATCGAAATTAAGCACGATATCGACGGACGGGATATCCAGACCGCGGGAAGCCACATCGGTCGCGACGAGGATCTCTCTGCTGCGGGCGCGAAACTTGCCGAGGGCGCCGAGACGCGCGGACTGGGAGAGCTGGCCGTGGAGGGGGATGGCGGCGAAGCCGAGGGCGCGGAGGAGGATGGCGAGGCGCTGGGTCTCGTTGACGGTGCGGGTGAAGACGATGGCGGAGTGGCCGGCGTGCTCGTTGAGGAGGTAGACGAGGTAGAGGTCCTTGTGCTTGTGGGGCAGGAAGGCGTAGGACTGGAGGAGGGTGGCGACGGTGTGATACTTGCCGGCGGAGACGGCGACGCGCAGCGGGTTGGAGAGGGAGGCGCGCTGCAGCGATTCCACTTTCGACGTCATGGTGGCCGAGAAGAGGTAAGTGCGCCGCTCGCCGCGCGGGAGCACTTTGAGGATCTTGTCGAGGATGGGGCCGAAGTCGAGGTCGAGCAGGCGGTCCGCTTCGTCCATGACGAGGTATTTGAGGTTGCGCAGCGAGAAGCCTTTGGTGTTTTCGAGGTGGTCGAGGAGGCGGCCGGGGGTGGCGATGACGATGTGCGGTTTCTTGCCGAGCGCGATGGCTTGCGAGACCATGTCCATGCCTCCGACGATGACGGCGCAGCGGACTGAGATGAGTGATCCTAGGGCTTCGAAGGCCTCGGAGATTTGAAATGCGAGTTCGCGAGTAGGTGCTAGGACGAGGCCGAAGAGTGATTGGGGCTTGTCCATGAGTGCTTGTGACACGCCGTGAGCATATCACTTTCATACAGCTCGATACAAAACCTACCTTGTAGTATGGGTAATGCGAAAGCCGCTGTTTTACCACTTCCAGTTTCGGCCAACCCTATCAGGTCTCGTCCTTGTAGTGCCAACGGTATTGACTCGGTTTGGATTGGCGTCGGCGCCTTGTAACCCAGAGCCGTGCAAGCTTCGCATAGCGAGTCGATGATACCGAGATCCTGGAAGCTTCTAGACACGGTTGGGGCTGGATCTGTGCTTTCCCCATGCTGTTGTGCATTGTCGTCAACCTCTTCACTATTATCGGTAGTGTTCTCCAATTGTTCTTCCGTCGAGACATTGTCCGTTGACTTCAGATCTGGTGCTGTTTCGTTCAGTTTGCGCTTCTTTAGGGCCGGCATCGTGATCTTCAGCGGGTGTACTGGTTGTTCGTGAAGTTTGGCCAATATAGAGATGTGCCTCACATCGGGAAATAAATTAGCGCCGCTCTACCGGTGCACATGCACAGCCACGTTCTTCTGCTCGAAGACGACACTTTGTTTACTGTATTATATTTGGGAATAGATCGTCCTTTTGTATTTATGTGTATAATTGCATCTCTCACAATTCATTATGTATATATCGCTGTACGGAGCATACGAGTTGTAGATGACCTGTAGATAATATTGGACAAACATTGCCTTCGAGACGAACTTGGTACGAAGGCTGTTTACTAAACTCTGGGGCACTCCACCAATCTAGGCGACACTATAGGAGTATCATAATATGTTCTTGGGGTTCCCCAGCATTTAGTAAACAGCCTTCGTACTACTACAGCGGATCCTACAAAGTTGGCTTCAGCACTCACGCAACTTTTTTTTTGAAACTTCTTCAAAATCAAGCTCAAACAACAGCATTTTGATGTTAAAATCACAACTAAACATTTATTTCTATAAATCTGAATAGACAAAATTATTATGAATATATATTTTTATCATCTGTACAAAATTTATGAGTAACTATAGTGAAATAACAATGCTATCAACTTAATTAAATACTTTGTTCAATTCTGTACAACAAGACAGTATTTACACTTAAAAATCATATATTTAACTACAACAATGAGTTTTTATGATAAATCTGAATAGACAGAATTATTATATATATAAAGATCTTTCATTTTTGAAGATTTTAT
>JAABUY010005559.1_pt1 | contig 12630 bp, 11 predicted proteins | sample 5560271 | NCBI WGS metagenome assembly JAABUY01 (sample SAMN10711886, study PRJNA513374) | rock metagenome | isolation source: Antarctica rocks | place: Antarctica: Victoria Land, University Valley
TCCAGGTTTGGGCCGAGGTCACCGGCGTCGCCGCTGCGGCGTAACTACGAACGCGCCGTTCTCATCGCGCGCCATCGCGACCCCAGTCCGACAAGTTGACGGTGCCGTGCTGGGTGTAACGGAAGACCGATGTCAGCTCCTATGAACTGAGAGCCGCTTACGGCCTCGCCAGGCAGCCAACAGTGGATGCCACAGAACACGGAGAATGAGCATGGACGACCAGACCGCCATCACCAGCGATTCCATCGCGGTGGACAACGCCAGCCCGAACTGGGGACCGGACGCACCCCGGGGAGGCAAGACCGTCATGGGCCGGATCCTGAAGGATAAGGCTACGGTCCCGCTCTTCCTGGCGCAGACCCTGATCCAATCACTACGGGATGTCGGCTATAACCACACGACATCCGCGCTGTGCGAGCACGTCGACAACGCCATCGAGCACGGCGCCACGGAGGTCCGCGTCTACTTCCGGCAGTCCGGTGGCTCCGGCGACAAGAAGCAGACCGACGTTGCGGTCTATGACAACGGCCGCGGCATGTCACCGACGGTCCTCAAGGTGGCGATGGCGTTCGGCGGGTCCATGTCCTACGGCAATCGTCATGGCATCGCCCGCTTCGGGATGGGCATGAAGACGGCCGCGCTCAGCATGAGCCCGGTGCTGGAGGTGTACTCGTGGCAGGAGCGCGAGGCCATCTACAGCATGACTTTGGACGTGGATGCCATCGGCAAGGAGAGGGCCAATCTCGTCGAGATGCCGGACCCTTCCTTTCTCACGACTCTGCCCAGCGAGATCGTCACGCTCTTCACGAAGCTGATGTCGTACCCGACCGGCCGGGCCGAACAGGTCCTGGCCGTCGATGGTGAGAGCAGCGTGGCGGAGCTGCTGGGCAGCCACGGCACCGTCGTGTTCATGCCGGACTGCGACCGCCTCCACTATGCCAAGGCCAAGACGCTGGTCGACCATGCCGTCAAGGAGATGTCCCGTGTCTACCGACGGTTCATCGCCAAGGGCCTGAAGCTGTACGTGAACAACAGGCTGGTCGAGGCGTTCGACCCGACCTACTCCATGTCGAACGCAAGACACGTCCGGGTACTGGAGGATCTTGGGGTCTCCACGAAGCAGAGCACGTTGATCCACAAATACGATGTCGATGTTCCCCTCTCGGAGGGAAGCACCGAAACGGCACCCATCACGGTCAGGATCTACAGGCTGCCCATCGAGGAGTGGGCTCTCCTGTCCCGCAAGACCCGCCGCAACGATCTGCACGTCTTCGACGGGCTGACGGTGTCCATCCTCCGCAACGATCGCGAGGTCTTCGCCGGGCCCATGACCAACCTGACCACCCGGCACAGCGTGACCAACTGGTACCGTATCCAGATCGAGTTCTCCGGCCTTCTGGACGAGGCATTCGGCATCGCCGCGAACAAGCAGGGCGTCCGTCTGAAGAACTTCGTCATCGAGGCGCTGAAGGAGAAGATCGGCGACGACATCAGCACCATCAACGACGAGATCAAGCGCTACCAGTCGCAGGAGAATGCGGCGCGCGCTGCGGGCCGGGTGAGCACGAGCGAGACGAAGGCGGGCGAGTCCGACCGGTTCCAGCAGAACTTGATGCCTGACCTGTCACCCGAGGAGGAGGCTCAGCTGGATGCAAACCTCCGCGGGCTTGCGGTGACCCTCAGGCGGGATGGGGAGACGGAGGAACAGGCTTTCGACCGGGTCAAGCGGTCGCGCTACATCATCGTGCTCAAGCACGACCCCTACTGGCCGTTCTACGACGTGCAGCACAAGTTCGGACGCGTGATCATGACTATCAACACTGCCCACCCGTTCTTCGAGAAGCTGTACGACCCCCTGAGCAAGATGACCGCTCCTCCGGTTGATGCCGACACCGAGGAGGTCACGGGGTTTCAGGAAGCCAACGAGGGCCCGATCGTCGCCCTGGAGCTCCTGCTGCTGTCGCTGGCCAGGACCCAGAGTCGCCTCGCCAACGCCGACGAGGACGCGGCGCGCATGTTGGACAACATGCGCCGGGAGTGGTCGGAAACCTACCGCGTGCAGATGAACTAAAACCGAGGGCCGCATCCAGACCGGGTGCGGCCCTTTTGCTTGTAACGGAGGGCGATCGTCACCTCCTACTATATGGGCGAGGATAGTCTCTCGTTCGAACCTGGATCGCTTCGGTCGGGCACAGCGTCCCGACCGAAGATCCCCAGGACCTCGAACGGCAAGGCGCCCCGCCTGTCACCCGCAGCCGAAATCGGCTGCACAGAACTTGGGAAAACAACTATGGCGGAACTTCCGCATCCATGGAGTGCCTACGCCCGCCTTTCGCGCGGGCTGTCGAGCCGATGCTGCATCGACGACCAGAGTTGGGGAGCCGAGGCGGCCCTCAACCAAATCCTCACATCGCTTCAGCAGGGCCAGTCGCCCAGCCTGGGGGACATCGGCCGGATGGGGGCAACCGCTCGCCGAGGGGAGCGTCACCGAACACGCCTCCGTCTCGTCTACCTTCCTGCATCCGATGACGTTGCTGCTTCTCCCGAAGAGGAGTTCGTCGCCTGGGATGCGCTGGATGCGATCTCCTCTCAGCTGTCGAAGCGGGACTGGACCATCCTGTCTGCAGTGAGTGCAGGCCGCGATTACGGCGAGGTGGCATCCCTGGTGGGAAGTACGGTTGGAGCGTTGCGGGTTAAGGTCCTCCGTATGCGGAAGGGCCTGAAGAAAGCGGCTTAGGCGAGAGCTAGCGGAGGGCAGGAAGGATGCCACAAGCATCCTTCCTTGGCGCCGACATCGAGAGGTTCGAACTGATGGCCAACTGGTAGTGGCGACGGTGGCCAAGCTTCAGCATGCAGCGCGCACATCTTACGGCATGCCCCCTGACGCCTCCGGCAGCCACCTGGAGCGTGGGAGGGTGTAGGTCGTCGTCTGCCGGGCGCCCATGGGGAGCCTGGCAGGGTCCTGGACCCAGAGGATCGAGACGGGCCTGGCGGGATCGAAGTCCTCGACCACGGCCAGGACGTAGGACTCCCGCAGCCTTCGCGCCTCGTCGAGCTCGTTGGGCGTCAGGGTGGGGGTACAGCGCCCGGTGCTGCTCTTGACCTCGACATGGCGTGTGGTGCCAGCCTTGTGGGCACGGAAGTCGTAGCCGATGCCGAACCTGGTCACGTCCAGCACGGCCCAGCCATCCCCCTCCAGGGCCTGGCGGACCGCCTGCTCGGCATCCCACCAGTGGCCCCCGGCTGGTGGCGCTATGGGAGGCGCCATGATCGGGATCACGGGCGTGAGCCGTGCCCGACGTCGCCCCGTCGCCGGGCCTGGCTGCGGCACCCCCGGCAGCGGGGCTGGTCCGGCCGGACCAGCTGGCACGGGCGCGACGACGGCCGCGATCCGGGTCCATGACGTCCTGCCCGGGAACGCCTGCGACAGCGTCGCGTGCTGTGACGTCGCAGGGTCGTCGTCGAAGTAGGCGAGGGCCTCGGCGGGCGAGAGGTCGAAGTCGATGAGGAAGTCGGCCAGGTCGACCTGGGTGCGACCGGCGCCGACGGCGGAGTCGTGGTACAGGGCTACGACGAGGGGCGCGATCGGCAGGTGCCTGCCTCCGGGCGCGAGCACGAGCGAATGCAGGTCCCGTCCGGCAACGCGATCTCAATCCGCTCCGCCTCAGCCGACATCGCCTTGCTCGGGTCGGACAAGGCGATGAGAGCGCCAGGCGGTCGGGAGATGGCACGTCAGCCGTGATCTGCACCGGCACGAACATCGGCATCGGCTCCGGCGCTAGCACACCCTCACGCACCTGACGCCGCCAGTTCCACAACAGACCCCGGATCACCTCGTGCCGGCGTGCTACGTCGTTGAACGACGCCCCAAGGCCGCTCAACCTCGGCCACGATCCGCAGCTTCTCCTCACACCGCCAGCGACGCCGCCGCTCAACCCCGGTGATGATCTCCATCCCTAGCCGCCTCCGATCTTAACAGCACTCGTACGAGTACCCCTAAGATCATCAAGCCAGGTCAAACCCGCCAGGCGATACTCGCCGGATGAATACCAATGACCCAGCTCCAGCTCGGTTTTCAGGAAGTTGGTCTTGAGCCAGTCCACGACGGCCTTGCCGAGCTTGCCGGAGCGCACCGCCTCGGAGCCTGGACCCGCGATCACCGCGCCAGGGCCGAGCACGGCCTTGTAGTCGCGCAGCACCTCGGGGTCGCTGATGCGCGCGTAGACCATCGACATGGCCGGGCTCTGGTGAGGCATTGCGACAAGGCCGATGGCTCAAGCTCGGAAGAGCGCCGCTGCATACGTCCCTGCTGGAACCGAGGGTCTACGTCCAATGGCCCATCGGAACGAGCGAGGTCACGGTCTGGCGGATCAATGCAGTGCAAGGCCATCTCCGCAGCGAGACACGCGAGACGACCATCGATGATCCCGCGGTCCAGGAGCTGGAGGTCGCGGCATCTTGGCACGCGATGCAGCACGTGCCGGGGCGGCTGAAAGCCGATTACGGACAGGAAGCTGTCGAGTGGCACATCGGCGGTCCGGTCTGGCGCGAGCGCAGGAATGCCGTCGAGATAGCACGGCGGGATCCAGGGGAGGCTCGGTCACAGGATCGGGCTCGGACGGCTCTGCTATCCCTCGACCATTGACGAGCCAGTTATTCATGAAAGCCAGTGTCATCGATCTTGAGCACATGCCGATGATGTCGAGCACCGATCAGCGAGCGCGAGGATGGAGGCGACTAATTTGAGCACGACCGCCGTCCTGCGATCACTTAATGGCCCTGACCCAACAGTGATGCTGGTGGCGAAGTCAGAGTTGGCTTTTTGTTCACATGCTCGGCAACTCACCAATGCTGGTTTTGCCGAGGTCTTTGGTCTGACGGGTGGACACCGAGAATGGCTTGGCGGCGGGGCCGCTGACTTCGCCACCAGCATCATCATTCCTGTTAGGCCATCTCCAAATGACTTGAGGGCTGTGGGGCGGACCGTCGAAATCGTTCGCGCTGCCAAGAAACCGTTCCTGTTCGTATTGAACCAGATCAATTCGACAGCGCGAATCACGCTTCAGGCGTCTGGCGCCTTGAGCAAGCATGGGCCGGTTGCGGAGACGGCCGTGGCATCGCGCGTCGGTTTTGCGGTGTCTATGACGGACGGCCGGACGGCAGCGGAGCTTGAGCCAAATTCTAAGTCCGCTGCCGAGATCGCTGATCTTTGGCGGGAAATTGCCGGATTGTTGACAGAAGGAAAGGGGGCATAACGATGGCGAGGCCAGCACCAACACCACTGGGATCTGAGCTCCTCGTTGCCAAAGGCTCACCCCCGGCAGTCCCTGCGCCTCCGCCATCAGTTGAAGAGCCGGTTCCAGCCCTAACGCCCCCACCAGCACCACCGGCGCCTGTAGCAGCACCCGCCCCGGCTCGACGCAGCGTTCTGGAGCCAAAGGTTAAGCCGGTCCGAGTGCCGCTGACGGTTAAAATCCGGCCGGAAACGCTTAGGCGGCTGCGCCTCGTCGCAGTTCACCACGAGGTGGAACAGCAGGACATCGTGGAGGAGGCGCTCACTCAATGGCTAGACTTCAACGAGCCGCAGTAGCGCAGAGGGCTTATCCATCGCCCCCCGTGCATCTGGCCGTGTGGCTTGTTGACCATCAAGTCAGCTAACAAGTCGAGTTCTGCCATCGAAGGCCTTGCGGTAGCCAGTTCGAGCGCGTCGGCGACAAGGATTCATGTTGGCGACTTGGGAGCTCATGAGAACTCGTGGACCCAAGGATTGATCCCTGGCATCTAGGTATGCTTTACGGCCTGGGTGCCTTGGAAATTTTCGGAAATCTGGCATCTGGGCATGCCCTTTCGAAGGACTGGCATTTAGGTATGCCCTTCAAGGATTATGTGACGGGCTGGCATTTGGGTAGGCCAGCCAAGGCTTGGCCTCTGATATCTTTGGAGTTGCGCCGCGGAGCCATCGAGATAATTTTGGATGACACTGGAAGCGGGGAGGGGTGCAGCATCACACCCTTGGGCATCACTTCAACCTTGGCGTCTGGATACACTGCCATCGCAAGATCGAGAGTGGACCGGAATTGCTGGCGAAATTTGAATGGGGCCGACACACCGGCTCCAAACTGGGCCATCAGTCCCTTCCAGGTCACAAAGGTTGGCGCTGAAAGCGCGTGCAGCCGGTAAGCTAGGAAACAGTAGATATCAATGGCCTGCGAGTTGTTCGAGATAGACTTTATCGCGCTTTCCTCGACGGGGACGGGATGCCGTTTGAGTTGCTCGAAAAACATCTCGGACAACTTGGCGGTTTCGACGAAAAGCGATGCCTGTGGGCCATCGCCTTCCGCGTCAACGAACATTGCGGTATCTAAAATGGTTTGATTGATCAAGCCCGTGCGGTTGCCCTGCTTGATCTGGAAACTCATCCGGCAGCGAGAAATGCGCTCAGCCTGGTCACGCACGGCCGCCATCGAAGATCCGCCGATGGAGATCTCTAGCTTCCGCAGCCAGGCGTGCAAGCTCTTGCCGAGTTCGACCTCACGGCTGTTCGTCCGCATCGCCTCGCTTTGGAGGTAGAGAATAATGAGGCGCGCGCGGCTGCCGTAGGGCACGCCGATGGGGACAGCGTCTCCTACCGCTGTATGCCTCTTGCCTGGCTCGACCAGCAGGGACACGTAGTCGGTGCGCACTTGCCAGTCTGCATCGTCGGCGAGCCTCTTGTGCGGCAATGCGGATTGGGCCCACCCGGAGTATAGATAACCAATTTCCCCGGGCTCGCACGTCATGTAGCTTGATGCAGCTTCAACTACGGTGCGCTCAAAAGGCAAGAACGGGTCGGCGAGCAAGCCTACGCGGCCTTTTTCGTCGAGCAGCCTGTGAACCTCACCCATGCTGTAGCCCTTTCAACATGGCTACACTGCGCCGGTTGTTGTCCACATTGGAAGACTGGCATCTTGGTAACATAGCAAGGTATTTGAATCTTAAGCTTATAGTCTGGTGACCAAGATGCCAGTGGATGAAGCGAGCAAGCTCCTGATTTCATGGCATCCGCTCCTTCGCCAATCTGGGTCGCCACATACCGAAGTGCCAGCAATCCATACCAATATGCCAGCCTGCTGTGGAAAACGGGCGGTTCCGATCTGGCCGCACTCGGGTGCCAAGAACCTCGACGGTGTATCCCGACTCGGGCACCCCCCCCGCATACCCAGATGCCAGCAAGGACAAGAATTCTCCGGAAAAGTTCGGCCGCCGTCCACCATTCTGGCCGGTCACAGCATACTAAGATGCCAGTCCTGGCCGATTTGTGTTGTTCGCTATATGTTCCTTTCGGGCAGGAGCGGGCAGAGCAGGGGACAGCGGGTAGTGGGTCACAACGTCAGCAATCGGAAGCGGCTCTCGTACGTCCTAGCAGCCCGTTGAAGAAGTCTGCTTTCAGGTGGGCGGGTCAGGTTGAAGGCTGATGGCGAGCGCTGCGCTCTGATCGGCGGCCACGACAGCCAGGAGCAGGATACACCCGCCATCCGAGGTCGGGACCGCGCCAAACCAGGCCGAAAGCCGCGCCAGAAACCCCCGAGGGAGCGTGGTGCAGGGATCGGATACTGGTGCCGAGGCGCTGGGTGACGTAGGGGATCGCCCTCCCAAACCCAGGATGCCCGCTTTGCCGTTCAAGCTGAACCAGGACCGCCGTCACCACATCCCGCGACAGCGACACAAGGTGACGAACTGACCGGCCTACGATGCCAGCCTGCGCCATCGCGGCAGCCTGACGGTGTGGTTCACCGACGAGGCGATCGCGGCATGGGCGGCCGAGCCACGCACAACGCGCGGTGGCCAGCCTTGGTACTCGGCCCTCGCGATCCTGACAGCACTCACGATACGTGCCGTGTTCCGCCTGGCTTATCGGCAGGCCGAGGGGCTGCTCGGCTCCGTCGTCAGCCTGCTCGGCCTCAGCTTGCGTGTGCCGGACCACACAACGTTGAGCCGGCGTGCGGCGACATTGGACGTGCCGCGGCCTCGGTCGGGCAGCACCGGTGCTGGTGCTGACAGCGAGCCCATGCACCTGTTGGTGGACAGCACAGGGCTCAAGCTATGCGGCAAAGGCGAGTGGCTGCTGGAAAAGCATGGGACGGCGACACGCCGGTCGTGGCGGACCCTGCACCTCGGCGTGGACGCCGGCACCGACCAGATCGTCGCCTCTACGCTGACCCCCAAGGACGTAGACGACGCATCCAAGCCGGCCCTTTGCTCGATCAAGTGGCAGGGCCCGTGGCGTCGTTCACCGGCGACGGCGCCTACGATCAGGACCGTGTTTACGCCAGCGTCACCCAGCGCCACCCTGAAGCGACCGTGGTCGTGCCGCCGCGGTCCACGGCGGTGCCGAGCGACGCAGCCGAGACCGCACCCACGCAGCGCGACCGCCACCTGCAGCACATCGCCGAGTACGGCCGCATGGCATGGCAGAAGCGGTCAGGATACAACGCGCGCGCTCGGGTCGAAGCCACCATGAGCCGATGGAAACAGGTGAGCGGCGACGGATTGCGCGCGCATACGGACGAGCGCAGGGCGACCGAGGTGGAGGTTGCCGTCCATGCCCTCAACCGCATGCTGGAGCTGGGGCGCCCGAGCTACGTCCGCATCGCCTGACCCCAGACAGGGTTGGGGTCAGTGCGCCCACACCCCTGATCCCTGCACCACGCTACCCCAGCCCTCAAATGGCGTCCTTGAGCTCCTTTGCGGCCCGGAAAGCGACCTTCTTGCTGGCCTGTATCTGAATGGCCGCGCCGGTCGCCGGATTACGCCCCATGCGGGCCGGCCGGTTCTTCACTTCCAGGATGCCCAGGCCACCAATGCGCAGCCGGTCGCCCGACTTGAGATGGGCGACGAGCATCTTGAACACGTCGGCGACCACGGTGTCCGCCTGCTTCTTGTCCATCTCATGCTTCTCGGCGAGCCCGGCCGAGAGATGCTTCAGCGTCACCGTGGCCGCCGGTGCGGGCTTCGAGGTGGCCAGAGCCGTGCCTTTGGCCCCGGCAGATGTCGCCGCCGGGCGTGCTGCTGTCTTTCCCGGCACGCCCTTCGCGGTTGCCTTCACTGGCGGCTTCTTCGCCGCGGCGGGCGTCGTCGTCGTTGCTTTGACAGCCATGTCGGGTGGAACTCCTGTGGAGATGTTTTGAATCACAGGCCGGCACGCGGCACAAGCTGGAAGTCGAACTCGTATTCTGAGCCGGATGACAATAAGACCGTTGAACCAGGCGCCGTCACAAAGACCGTAGCGTCAGCGCTGCGGCCGTTGCTCTCGCCTAACCGACGCCGCCCTGTTGCATTTTCGCCGGCGAATAGGATCAGTCCGACACGTTTGCGCTGCGGAGTTCGTCCTACGCTCTGGTCATCGTGGATTTGCGACTTCGTGCGGATATCGTAGCCAGTTATGGAGGATGTCAGCTTGAGCGTCTTGTTCCATCTCCTGCAATGGATGCCGCCGGTGGGTAGTGGGTCAGTTTGAGTTTTTTGCCAGTGAGAAACTTAGAGATATCAATGCGTTCAAATGTCTCTAATTCGATACTGGGACACTACCCGCCGGTGCGCCGTCTCCAACGAGCGCGCGACGCGTTGCGCGGCGAGCACAATTCGATGCAGCTCAAGCTCCGGGCGGCTTCGGCGGAAATGGGCGTGTTGGAGGAGCAGTGCCGCGTGCTGCAAGCGGAACGCGACCGCCTCAGGATAAGGGCGACGCAGACAGCGGACTATGAGCGCCAGGCAGCACGGCTCAGGGTCGCGCTGGCGGCCGGCCAGGACGTGGCCCTTCGCACCCGGCGCTGGACGAAACGCCGGCAACATCGCTCATCCCGGTTTGCCTTCAGCCAAGTGGCTGCTCGGCGCTTGGCTGCGCCGGACAGGACACCTGGACTGTTCGTTGGCCACGCCCGCTCAGCCGTCGTGGCCAACCCCGGGCGTATACTCGAAGCCGAGCCCGGCCTCATGCCCCTGCTCGAACGCGTCCTGCAGCACACGCCGGCCGGCGGTTCCCTTGCGTGCGCGCAGCTGCAGGCCGAGCTTGGCCAGCTCTGCATCCACGATGCCCGCCTTGGCGACGACAAGGTCGCGGCCGGACGCGTCGCGCAGCATCGCCTCGCGTGCGTCGCGCAGGGCGCGCAGCTTGGCTGAGATGCCGCGGGCGAGGCCGATCCCGAACGAGTTGGTCGCCGTGCGACGCACCCGCGTCGGCATGGCCGCGTAGGTCTCGCCAGTCCGAAACCGCCCGTCTCGGTCTCGAATGCCCGCTCCACCAGCTCATACAGGTAGCGTGCCGCGGCTACGTCCGCTGGCAGGCCGAAGAACACGTAGCGCAACGTCCCCGAAGCGCTCTTCTCGCCCCAGGCCCGGCAGTCGAAGAAGGCCGCAATGGCCGGCACGCAGTCGTCGACCGGTCCGACGCGACGGCGGCTGGTCTCAACCGGCACGCCCTCGCAGGCCTGCCGCTGCAGGTCGAGTTCGCTGAGGCTGAGGCCGTAGCGGTCCAGCAGCTCCGCCACCTTCTCCGCCGCCGCAAGCGCCTCCTGCTCCGTGCAGCCTTGCTCGACCGTCTTGGCCCGCAGCGCCTGGATGCGGCCGATCAGCCGGTCCAGCTCGGCATCCTTGACACCTGCCGCGGAGGGTGCTGCCCCAAGCCGGCGCCGCATCTCGTCGAACACGTTCCGGGCGGCGCGCGGCAGGTTGCCCGCAGCGATCTCGGCCTCCAGCGCTGCCGCGACCGTGTCCAACCCCACCATGCCGGACCCGGCGGCGGCGCGGCGGTGCACGGCCGCCATTTGCACCTGGGCAATCGCCGCGTAGACGTCGGACAGCGCAGCCAACCCGTGCTCGCGCGTGTTGACCGCCGAGGCCAGCATGTCGAGCACAGCCTCAAGGCTGGATTGCATGCGGACGAACTGCACGTCGTCGGGATCACGCGTGGCGTCCGGCTCCGCCCAGCGCAGGGCCAGAAGATCAAGCTCGTCTACCGTTTCGCCAACACCGTCAGCCTCGCCTTCCGGCGGCCGGTTCAGGCCGGAAATGTCCAGTGTCCCATGGCGCAAGACATGGCGGTAAACCGCTTCGGCACAGCGCAACGGATTGAGCAGCCCGCGCGCGCCGGGGCGGACAGAACCGGCGGCGACCGCCAGGCCAGCCTCGTCGAGCGGCGTCGCTCCGCTGGCAAACACATGGTGGCCGTCACCCACCGGGACGAGCCATCCGACCAGCGCCACACCGATCGCCGCGGCTCCGATGCCGTCGTCGAGCACGGGCGCCACGTCACCGGTGACCATATCCCGCATGCGGGCGATGCCCTCGTCCGCCGCCTCCACCCGCAACAGGCGGAACTGCGCCCGGCGCAGCGCATCGAGTGCCGCCATTTCGACCGCGCCCATGCCAGCGCGCTGGCGTGCCAACCGGTCGAACGCGGTCGCGCCACTGGCAGAGGGCGTGAACAAGGCCAGGCTCATCGCCATGCCGAGCGCGTCGGCCACGAGCAGCATCTCGCGGCCGGGGTCGGCGAACACAGGGTCGGCTCGCGTCAGCCACCCTCGGGCAGTCGCTTCCACGCGGGCGAGCGGGACAAAGCTCGCGGCCTCCAACAGCAGCCTAGCGATGTGATCGCGCAGGCGGTCCAGGGCCACGGGCCTGGACGCCGGCGCGGATCGCGGGGCTGCGTCCCCCGGCTTGCCGGCCGTTCTTGCTTGCACCATCAGCGTCTCCAGCCTCGCTCCGTGCCACAGGGATAAGCCGAGGCGGTGGAGGGCGGCAAGGCGCTCGGCGATCCAAGTCGGCCTGGAATGTGGGCTAGGTTGGACCACGGCAAGGATTCATCTCGGCCGCTCGACGCTTGTCCGTGCGCGAGCGCAGCCGATCACCTGCTTGAAACGCGCCATCGTCGTTTCGGCTTGGGCCCGTTTGTTGCCGCCACACGCCGTCTGCCCCACCATGCGGCCGTACTCGGTGATGTGCTGAAGGTGGCGGTCGCGCTGTGTCGATGCCGTCTTGGCCGTCTCGCTCGGCACCGCATTCGCACGTGGCGGCGCGATGATGTCCGCTTCGGGGAGGTCCGCGTCGGGATGGGCCCCACAAGTTTGCATGCTTTCGTCGGAGCGCGGACGCTCGAACTCCGTTCGCATTGCCTGAACGCAAACAGGACCTTCGATCAATGCCTGAATCCTATTGTTCGCGCGGCAGGCCGCTGCGACATTCAAACATTGAACTGAAAAGAGCTCACGGCCGCCTGCCACGTGCTCCTGCTACAGCAGCAGGTGGCGTCTAATGCTTTCCTGCGAGACGTCTCCCTGCTCCAGCCGGGCAACCACGTGCCCCTTCTCCATGACATAGCCGCGTTCTGCCATCGTCAGGATGGTGTCCAGGTTCTGCTCGACAAACAGGATGGTTGTGCCGAGGTCGTCGCGGATCGAGCGCAGGACGTGACAGATCAGCTGCACGATGGACGGCTGCACGCCTTCCGACGGTTCATCCAGCAGGATCAGCGCGGGACTACCGATCAGTACGCGGCCAATCGCCAATTGCTGCTGCTGCCCGCCCGACATCGTGCCCGCCATTTGCTTGCGACGTTCCTTCAGGATCGGGAAGCATTCGAACACCAGATCCATG
>JAABUY010005560.1_pt1 | contig 12630 bp, 16 predicted proteins | sample 5560271 | NCBI WGS metagenome assembly JAABUY01 (sample SAMN10711886, study PRJNA513374) | rock metagenome | isolation source: Antarctica rocks | place: Antarctica: Victoria Land, University Valley
CAGATCGTCGAACCCGCACGATTGCTGACCGCGCACGAGGTCGCGGAACGGGTCTGCGCCTGTTTCGACTGTCGTCATGAGGAGCATCTGTCTCTCCCACAAGAGGTTGCTTGATTATGCACTAGCAAGCAAAGCGCGGCAGTTCGTATTACGGCCCGGTAACGATCGTGACCGTCAGCGTCGCAGTATATGTGCCAGCCGCAGTGTCTGCGGGCACGACAAGCGCGGTCGCGAATGTCTCGATTGACTGACCCTTACCGGTGTTCGCCGCTGCGTTGAAGATCTTTGCCGCCGTCGTCGGGATTTGCCCAAGGGCAATGCTGTTCGTCGGGGCGGTGCCTGTCGTGCCGGAGATGGTGACGCCCGAAATTGTGTGACCAGTCGCGGCAATTGTATCAGTGCCTGCATTGGTCAGGACGGTAATCGCTCCCTGGAGATTCCACCCCGCCTTGCTGCCGGTCGCGCCAGTGACACTGGCGGCGAAGGAGGAAGTCAGGTTGATAGCGCTACCGGTCAAGACCGTGCTCGGATACAAGAAGTTTGCTGGCGCGGCGGTAATCGAAAGGGTACCTGCCGTGAGAGTCGCCGTGCTGGTTGCCGCGCTGACAGCCGACCCGGCAACGAGCAGCGAACCAACCATGAACAATGCGAGGAACCCGGTGCGCAAAGAACGTGACATGAAATTTATTCCTTTCAGATAAACGATGCGATAAATCGAAATGCGAGACCTGATGGTTTCCCTCTGAATGAATAAGCGATAATCACTGACTGCCAGAAAACCGTATGATCCGCTTCGCGAACAATATAGTGGAGACCTTCCTTTCGTACGTCACAGACCGAACGAATCTACCGCGTCATCATCCCTCCGAACATATAAACGGACTGATAACTAAAATATGACGATAGCATCAAAAAATACTCCAGATTAGTCATATCCTCTGTCAGATCGTGTTTCTCATGTGCTGTCTCACTCTTGTTTCGGACCGTCGCGAAATGACCGTTCTTGCGTAAGAACGGTCGTTTCATCATTGTCTTCTCATGGAGGTGTGACCGATTGACGCGTCTCGACTGCAGATGCGAGAATCCGCCAGGCCGTTAGTGCGGCACCGCTACGGGCTTGCTACGATGGTGACAGTCAGGGTAGTCGTGAGCGGTGCGGTGATTGCCAGATCGGCGGGCACGGCGATCTCCGTGTCGAAAGTCAACGACGACTTTCCCACGCCGGACCGTTCAGCAGCGGTGAAAATCGTGTCACCGTCGGCATGGAATGGACGTGGATACGCGAGCACGCCGAATGGGGCGACACCGGTTAACCCGGTCACGCGGGCATGTGTTATCACCGAGGCACGTATGGATACCTGTGTGCCGTCGCTCATCGTCAGCGGCCCCAGTGCCGCGTCAATGTGCCATCCCGCCTTCTTGCCTGTTGCATCGGTGATCGCCAGAGTGAAGTTCGCATCAAATGTTTGTGCCGTATCGGTCGCCGTGACCGATGTGTAGACCAGGGTAGCGGGCGAATCGGTAATGGCAAGCGGGCCGGGTAGGAGGGTCACGGTCACGGTCGTAGCGCTGACGGCAGACGCGAGGAGCGCGACCCCAATGATGCAGAGCAATAGAGTGGATGGAAGGCGGCAGACCCACTTCATCGAGAAGCCTTTCCTGCACGGGATTGCCACGTCATCTGACCGGCGTATCCAACTTCGCTCACGCACCACCGATGCACGCGTGCAAACGACCCTATCTACTATACAACGATTTATGCAAGTGTCAACATTTGCTCCGTGCTATAGATATTTTCTGACGCACAGCATCGCACTGTTTTATGTGGCAGAGACGCCGCTCAGGGTGATTGTGATCGTCTGCATTCCTCTACCCGCCGGTATTCCCGCCCCAGGATTGCCACACGCGCCCATACGTACGCGCGCGCGTCCGGCATTCATCCCACGGCAATTCCCCACGGCGACAGGCGATCAATGCCTGGATGGACAGAACGATCAGCCCGGTCCGCGTCAGCCAGCGCGCGCATGTGCTCCACCATACCGGGCGGTAGTGCGCGTAGAAACGACGACGCGCCCGGTGCAGGGCGAGAAACATCGCTTCCGGCGCCTGGCGCGTGCTTTGGCCGCCATGATGCGTCATCGCGACGGTCGGAAGGATCTGCACCGCATAACCCGCTGCCCGGACGCGCGCGCAGAAGTCGAGTTCCTCCATATACATTCCATACGCCTGATCGAGGAATCCGACGCGATCGAGCACATTGCGCCGTACCGCGAGGCACGCCCCGAGGGGGAATCCGACGGCGTACGCACGATCCGTCGGCGCATGCGGATAGCGCCCGTTGAGGCGGGAATTGTAGAAGCGGCGCGGCCAGGGGACGAGATCGTACCAGACCTGAAAGAGGCTCGGCGGCGCGAATCCCGCCGATTGCACTGAGCTGTCAGGATTAAGCAGGCGCGGCCCGACAACGCCGACCGCCGGATGCGCCCGCAGATACGCCGCGAGCGCGGTCAGCGCCGCGTCGTGCAGTTCCGTATCGGGATTGAGGAGGATGCAGACATCCCCGGACGCTTGCCGTAGCGCGTGGTTATTCCCCGCAGCGAAGCCGGGGTTGTCGTCACGCGCCACGAGCCGCACCCAGGGGAATTCCGCCGCGACCATCGCCGCTGTGCCGTCTGTCGAGCCATTATCAATGACCCAGACTTCCAGCGCGTCGCGATCCTCATGCACCGCGATGCTCGTCAGGCAGCCGCGCAGCAGGTCCCGCACCTGCCACCCGACAATGATGACGCTTGTGCATTCCATCAGAGGAGCGATACACCGGCGCGCGTGGCGGCGGCACGCAGTCGTGCATCGTGCGTCGCTAGGGGGAGACCCTGACGCATCGCCAGTTCCAGATACAATGCGTCATATTCGGAAAGGTTGTGTTCGCGTGCCAGTTCCATCACTGCCCCAAATACGCTCGTAGCGCCATCCGTATCGATCGCAATCGGCAGCGATTGGAGAAGATGTGCGAGGCGGGTTGCCTCACCCACCGTAATGCGTCCGCGTCGTTCAGCGACAAGGAGCGCATTTGCGCTGCGAGCAACCAAACAACCGGCACGATCGCTCCGGTCGTCCGCAACTGATCGAGGAGTACATCGGTTGCGGCGGTCATCTCGTCATTGAAGCACTACGTCATCGTTGTCGAGGTATCCACGACGAAGCGCGTCATTCGCGCCCTTCCTCGAGCATCTCGCGGATCGAAAGACCACCGAGATTGACAGTGCTCCGCAACCCTCGCAAGGCCGCGATCACCGCATCAATATCTGGACGCTGTTCAGTCGAAGGAGGCACGAGCATTACCACCGGCACGCCGTGCTTCGTAATCGTGATCGTTTCCCCACGCGCGACAGCGGCCAGTAATTGGCCGAGATGCGTCTTCGCTTCGTAGGCGCCGACTGTTTATATAACGTCTCCTCCGCAACATAATAGACTGGTTCGAGACCAGTCTATTATGACAGAGGCATAGATGTCAAAAGGGACAGGTACACGCCCGCAGCCGCGTTATCTCAGGAAGTGAACTGCCATGAGGTCAGGATTGTACCGATTCCCGGCGATGATGCGTCCTCTTTATCGGGCGTGGTGAGAAAAAGCAGCAGGTAGGCCGTGCCATTGTTGATTACTGTCACCGCTGCCGTCGAGAGCGGGCTACCGTCGGTGTTGTTACTATGGTACGAGAAGCCCTTGGCAGGCTGATTCCCGACCGTCAGATCCCTCACTCCACCAGGGTCTGCCATGTATCCCGGCTCGTTCGGGAAGGATGAATTGAACGCCTGATTCGCGTCGTTGAGCGACAACAGCCCGCCAGTCGATACCGACGTGAGAACAAAGATTGTCCCATTGACCGTGTCAGTGAAAGCCGCGCCACGGCTATCAGGCGGCAATGCCTGATAGCCGTCAGGGAGAGTGAAACTGTAGGCGCCGTTGGGGTCCTGGAAAGTCGAACTATCAGCGGCGACTGTGGCGGGAACAAGAGCGCAGAGCAGAAGCGTCAGGAGCGTGAGCGTGAGCAGCGAGCGACGGATGCGTGCAAAGAGACCCATGGTACCTCCCAAGACTAACCCAACAGGGAACGAATGCTCCCTGCAATAACGGCGCGACAGGCACGAATGTGGCGACCAATGGTCTGCCACCGCAATCGTCGCTGCTGCAATGATAGCATGCACTTTCTTACCGTGATTGTTTGTCAGCGTGCAACGTACGATCTTGCATATCTAATGATGTGGGAAGGACTGGAGATGGACTACCCCCGGCTCGCTCCTGCGCCAAAAGCGTCCGCTTGCGTTCGATGCCCCAGCGGTAGCCGCCAACATCGCCATTATCACGCACGACGCGATGGCAAGGGATGGCGAGGGCAACGCGGTTTGTGGCACATGCCTGAGCGACAGCGCGGGCAGCGGTTGGTTGGCCGATGGCGCGGGCGATCGCGCCGTAGGAGCGGGTGCTGCCGTAGGGGATCGCCTGCAGCGCTTCCCAGACGCGCCATTGGAATGCCGTCGCCTGTACGTCGAGCGGCAGATCGAGATGTGGTTCCTGGCCATGCAGGTAGCGGATGATCGCCGCGACAGCGGTATCGAGGCCGGAGGCGTCCCGCGCGATAGCGGCGGCGGGGTATTCTCGCGTCAGACCGTCCGCGAGTGTGTCGTCCGTGTCGCCAAGGGTGATGGCGCAGAGGCCGCGCTCCGTCGCTGCGACGAGCAGGCGACCGAGCGGGCAAGCAACAACGGTATAGTGAATCTGCATCCCCGCGCCACCACGCCGGTAGACGGCGGGCGTCATGCCGAGTTGGGCGGGCGCGCGTTCGTAGAGACGGCTGGGCGACCCGTACCCCGCACCATAGAGCGCGCTCGTTACTGCCTCACCCTTGCGGAGTTCGCCCTTCAGACGATCCATCCGGCAGGCGTCGGCGTATTGTCGGGGCGTGATGCCCATAACGCGCTTAAAGGTCCTTTGCAGATGGAACGGGCTGAGACCAACATCCGCACTCAGGCTAGCGAGCGTCGGCAGTTCCTCAGGATTGGCGACGATGGCGCGGCAAACGCGCCGCACGACTTCTACCTGCGGATCGCGGATCGTCACTTGCTCGGGGTGGCAGCGGCGGCAGGCGCGGAATCCCGCTCGCTCAGCCGCTTCCGGCAGCGCGAAGAACGTAACATGCTCCCGCCTGGCTCGCCGCGAGGGGCAGGTGGGGCGGCAGTAGATGCCTGTCGTGCGGACGGCGTAGACGAATGCTCCGTCCGCCTCCATATCCCGTGCGAGGACGGATCGCCACCGCTGTTCCTCATCCCACGCAGCGAGTTCATGCGCATCGTCTGTAATCGGCGCCGTTACCGCATGGATTCTCGTCGCATCCGCGTATGTCATGTCTAGCATTATACCGTTTCCTCCTGGTATGTGGGCTATCGAAGTGGTATCGGAGCGTTGATCGGTGTGCATCGTCGGCCTCCATTTCTGTTCTCAGAATACGGCACAGCGGCGCGTCACTCTATCCGGTTCTTGCGCTTCAAAGTAGCCGCCGCCATACTGACGCGCGGCCTCGCACGATACCGCGACGCAGACATATCGATCACGCAGGCATGAGGGGCGGATGACAGCAAAAACGGTACGCGTCGGCATCATCGGGACGGGGATCGGCGCGGAGCATATCAAGGCGCTCGGTGAGGCGCCCGGCGCGGTCATCACGGCGATCTGTTCAGCGCAACGGGAGCGAGCGGAGGCGACAGCGCGGCAGTTCGGCATCCCGCATGCGACCGATAATTACCGCAATCTTCTCGGTACGGATGTGGACGCGGTGATTATCACCACGCCGCCCGCGCTCCATCATCGGATGGCGCTCGACGCGATCGCGGCGGGCAAGCATGTATTCTGTGAGAAGCCGCTCGCCGCAACACTCGCGGAAGCGGTTGAGATGCGCGATGCCGCCGATGCGGCGGGCATCGTACATATGGTCAACCACCACATGCGTTTCGGCGCAACCTACGCGGCGGTCCACGAGCGGATCGCTGCCGGTTATCTTGGCACACCGACCGTCGCTGACGCACGGGTGAGCATGAACCCGACCGATTACCTGCGCGCGCCGGGATGGAGCACGAGCAAACCGGGTTGGTTTGTGGATGCAGCGCAGGGTGGCGGCATCCTCGCTGGATCGGCGGGGCCGCACCTCTTCGACATGTTGCGGTGGTGCTGGGGCGAGGTCGCGGCGGTGGCGTGTCTGGCCGGAGTTGTCATCCCGACCGTGGAGATGCCGGATGGCGGCACAATCGCCGGCATCACCGCGCCCGATACCTTTCTCGCACTCCTGCGCTTCACGAGCGGCGCGTTCGCGACAGTGCGCGGCGTGCCAATTGCGTACCATCGCGGCGGCTTCTCGATCGAATTCAACGGTACGGCGGGCGCATTGCTCGCGACGAATACCGATCTCAAGGGCGCAACGACGGAGGATCCCGCTCCGCAAGCGCTTCCGTTCTCCGACGCGCCGTGGGATCGAGCAGGGATCGCAATGCGCTTTATCCGCGTGATTCAGGAGGGCCAACCTGCCCCCGCGCCGAACTTTCACGATGGCGTCGCCGTGCAGGCGATCCTCGACGCGCTCACCGAGGCGATTGCGACGGAGGCATGGGTAAAAATCTAATCCCCAGTCATTAAAAATGTAAGACCCCGACAGCCAGTGCGCTCCATCCGAATCCGTGGGCCTTGCGGCTTTCCGTATCCGACTGAGGTGCATCGGTCATCGGGACCTTACAATGATGAATATACAGGATGTACGGACATTTGTCAATGGGTTTTGGCGGCCAATCGCGAGAAAGGGCTGTTCGGCGATGGAGAGGGAAGTCATCGCGTACTACTGATGCGGCATGCGCGGTGGGCTGGCCTGCTCAGGCGTTGGCACGTTGCCATGCGCGGCATAGGGGGAGGGTACGTCTTGCTGCGCCGCGCCGCCGGAGGAGCGCGCCAGAGTCGGGGCCGGTACGAGAGGATTCGCCTTCCGCCAGCGGAGGATCTCCTCCGTATGCTCCGGGTAGTGGTCGTACGTCGCGCCACGTAGCCATGCCGCGCGCACTTCGGCCTTGCCATCCAGCATCTCGACGAGTGCCTTGTGCCCGGAGAGCGCCCGATTCCGCGCCTCGTTGACGGGCAGATTTTTGTCCGCCTCGTAGTTCACATCGTTAAACTTTTGATCGTGGATTGGCCACTCGGGATCGTCGCCGCGCAGGATTTGCATGACGACGCGCGTCGTCTCGCGATCCCACGCCGCGATGTGGGCAAGAATGTCCTTGACCGCCCAGTGCCCGGAGACGCCCGGCTCACTCATGAGCGACTCCGGGATGCCCCGAATGCTGTCCATCAATGCCCGCCAGGACTTGTCCATATCGCGCAGCACGCGCTCTTTCTCGCGGGCGCGCTCGCGCAGCCGCATCCGTTCCTGCGTTGCCTGGGCCGTCGTCGTGGTCGTCGTCATCACCTTCTCCTGTCACTCGCCACCATGCCCCTCTCTCGATGCTAGTGTATCAGAATGCGCCCATGCGGCATGCGAAAGGGAAGCAGAGGGGACAGGGCGATGTCCTCACTGGAATGCGGGTGTCTGCTTCGCTCCGTGACGGAAGTGACAGGTAAATGACCGCGCACGCTGCCGCATTTGTCATCCGCTATTGGCTTACTGTACATGACGATGCGATACGCCTTTGAAAGCGGTGGGTCAGTCATTGAAGGAGCGAAGAATGCGGAAAGGTATCGCAGTACTGATGAGTCTTTGTTTGGCGGTCGGCCTGTTTGGCAGCCCGGGGCCTCCCCGCCTTTAGCCTCATTGCACGGACGGGAAAGAAGGCGCCGGACTTCATCGGCATTGGCCCGACGACGATCACGGGGTACGGTAAACTAAAGTTCGCGATCAATGATTGCTTTTTCGGCGACAACATCGGCGGCTTCACAGTCACGGTCATGTATCCAACGGATGTAGTGATCGTCAATCTGCACTCGGAGTCGGAGTAGGAAAGGATGCGGTTAATGAAATGGGAATAATGCACCGGGTCATTTGGTAACGGATAGATCGTGCGGAATGCGTTTGCATGCGGATATTCGGTGGCAGGCACTTGTCTGCCGCCATTCGTAACAGGTGTGCGCTTTATCCATCCAGTTGAGACACACGCAATCATGCGTTGTGAGCAGGCTTCCGCCTTATAGCACGGAGCGGAGAGAGCTGTCGAGAAACATTCGTGCGCCCTTACACGGTAAAGGTAATCGTAACGGTACCACCAGAGCCGCTCGGCGTAGTGAAGGTGACGGAGCCGCTATAGGTACCGGGTGCGAGACTGGCCCAATCGTGACTGCGACCGGCAGGCTGTCATCGACGGCTACACTGCCCCGGGAGGGTGATACGGAAAGCCAGGTCGTGCTGGATTTGACGGTGAAGCCGACCGCCGTCGGGCCGAGGTTGCTGAGTGTTACCGCGCCCGAGGTACCGGCCGCCCCAAGGTTGATGCTCCCCTTATTCAGCGTGATATCGTCGCGGTCGGAGCAGTCGTAGGCTTCACTGCTGCGGCCCGCGTCGCGGTCGGCGCGTGTGTCGGAGCAGTCGTAGGCTTCCTTGCTGCGGCCCGCGTCGCGGTCGGCGCGTGTGTCGGCGCCTGGGTCGGCCCGGGCTTCTCTGTCGGGATCGCTGTGACGTGTGGTGTCGGTGACTCCTGCGGGAGTGGCGTTACCTTCGGGGTGGGCGTATCAACTGATGTCGCGATTGCCGCGGAATCAGTAGGTGTGGCGATAGCGATCGTCGCAATGGCGGTTGTCGCGAGTGGCAAAGTACCGAGCGGTGTCGGCGTGGACGCGCTGGTCGGCTGTGTGACGCTGCCTACGGGTGCGGTACTCACCGGAAGCGACTCGGTCGTTGCGGTCGGAATCGGCGTCGGGGTACCGATAGTGGCTGCCACGGCCGTTGACGTGAGCAATACGGCCGGTAATCCACTGGTTGGTGCAATCGTCGGTGTCGGCGTCCCGCTCCCAACGGTCGCCGTCACGCGAACGCCGCTTGGCGAATCGCCGCGCACAAGAAAGAGGACGAGCGCGCCAACGATGACAATTAATGCCCCACCGAGCAGACCGAGGAGCGCGAGCGGCCCACGCGCGCGGTTCGTCGAGCGGGGCGGGACAAAGACCGCTTCCTCCTGCACGACGCGTTGCCGGACAGGAATATCGAGCGCCCGCGTGCCGTACGGTTCCTCGGCCGGTTGCTGGTCGCCGTACCGCCAGGGCTCCGCGGCGGGCGTGAGATCGGTGGGTGCGTCTGTTCCGTATCGTACCGGCGCCTCCGGGATGGCGGTGGTCGGCGTCTCCGGCGGCAGATCGAGGGCCGTGGTAGCCTGCTCGACGAGCGGCAGCCACGGCAGCGAACCCGCAATCGCCGCTTCCGCGATTGACGCAGGTGGCGGGATCGGGCGGAGCGCAGCATAGACCGTCAAGGGGGGCGGCACTGCATCCAGCATCTGCCGCGCGTTCGGTGACGTTTCGGCGTACTCCTCGATAGTCGCGCGCGCTTCGGGCGTCAGGCGGGTAATGTTGAGGTCGGAAAGTAGCGTGTCCAATTGGGGGTCGCGCGGGCGGCCAAAACGGATGAGGAAGAGCGCGCGGCTCGCCGCTTCCACTGCCGGAATCAGCCGCTGGAGCCGGTCACTCGCCTCACGTTCAGTGATACCGAGTACGCTCGCTGCCTCGCCGACGACCATTGCCTCCCGAATGTGGAGATGGACGAGCGCATGCTGCTCGACGGGCAGGGCGCTGATTGCCCGCCAGACGGCGCGGGTCATATCCTCCAGGCCGCTTGCGGGAGCGACAGGTGGCAGAAGGGTCGGATCAGGCACGATGTAGGGGCCAGGATCAGCGGCGGCGCTGCTTGTCTCGGAAGGAAGGGCGGTATAGGCACGGGCGAAGAGCCAGGCGCGAGCGGACGGCCACTGATCGGCGCTCGCCGCGCTCATTGCCGCTTGGGAGGCGACCTGCCGCATCAGGGCGTTGGCGGTCTCATTCCGACCGGCGAGGCGGTCGAGGAAGTCGTAGAGGGAGGAACTAAGGGCACGAAAATTGGCCGCGAACGCCTCGGGGTTCGTCTGCGGTGGCACGTTCGCCGTCCCTGACCAGCGTCGCGCATCACCCGGTCGGTTGTTCTGCTGATCGCGTGTCTGATCCACCCGAGCTTTCCCCCGCCACGCACCGCTTTCCCCCGACACGGTACCACGTCTGGGGGTGTACGTCCATCTGAGAAAGTGCCGAGTGCTAAGTGCCGAACTCATGAAAGTTGCTGTTCTTGTGCCCATCCCACCGTGCTACGTCTCGCACTCAGCACTCAGCACTCAGACCTCAGTACTCAGCACTTCGCTGTTTTGCTCGACACGCCGGATCCACTGCTTCGGATTCCGCAGTTCGGTGAGGGTCGGCAACTGCTCCGGCCCCTGCCAGACTTTTAGGGCAAACTGATGGTCGCGCTCACGCACGACTGCATCAATGAACTGCTCGCCGAGGCGGTATTGCTCCATCTTCATCTCCAGCCCAGTCAGCCGAATGAAGAGCGTTTCGGCCTGGCTACGCTGCCGTTGCCGCGACTCGAAGGCGCGCTGCATCGTATTCAGTGAGGGCAAAATCTGCTTGCCAACCGCGTTCATGACATGATTGGAATACCCCTCGATGACGGACATCAGCGCCTGCATCTCATCAAAGAGGCGCTTCTGTTCCGGTGTCATGACGATCTCCATCAGGCTCTTGCCGCCGGTGCCGCCGCTCTCCCGCAGTCGTCGCACGAGCGCACCCAAGCCACCCTGTAAGTTGCGCAAATCCTCCGTAACGAGCGTAATGTACCGCTCCAGCAACGTATTGAAGTGCGGTCGTACCCATGGGAACGCCTCGAACTCGAAGGCGTGCGTCGTCTCGTGCAAGGCGAGCCAGAGGCGGAACTCGTGGCCGTCCACGCCCATCGTCTCAGTCGCCGCCGCAATGTTCGGCTCGACATAATACAGTTTGCCGGAGGCGACCGGCTCCTTACCTAACAGCGCGAGGTCGTATTGGCCGAGGACGCGCCGTGCGAGGTAGCCGAGCAGCAACCCGACTTCCGCCGAGAGAATCGTCTGATTGACGCCGCTGACGAGCGCGATGGCGGTCGGCGATGAGAGGTTGCGGGCGGTATTGAGCCCTTCCAGCGGTGCGAAGAGTTGCTGGAAAGCGCGGACATTCGCGTCAATCCAGTCCGCGCGGTTGAAGACGTGGACTCTTTCGAGCGGCGTCGGCAGTGTCGTACCGGTGTATTCGGCGATCAGCGGCACGCAGCGCTCGACAAGATCGCGATAGTACGCCGTAAGACTGGCGGGGAAGGTCTCAACATCGGCGGCGCGGTTCATTGCCAACGCGACAGTGCGGGCCCGGTCCCAGTTAATTAGTGCGGGCGTCTCGCCAGTGCGAGAATACTCGCGTCCTCTCGTGTTCGCCCAGACGGCCAGCGCGCCAGCAGCCGCAGCGGAGGCGAGGAGGAGTTTCTTGTCAAACGGACGCGCGCCATTCCCGCTGCTGTTCGTCGGGGCGCTCGTCGCGGTCGGATCGGATGTTGCCATGAATATCAGTCGCTTTCTCTCCAACAAAACGGTTGGGTGATGGAAAATCAGGCGGATCATATGCACCCCAATTCCTCACAAGCATAAGGAGTGCCATGGCATGGTATTCGCCGCGTCAGCGGGCGTCAAACACGGCGACAGTCAGCGGGGAATTCCGGACCCGCTCAGTCCTCATGCTGCCCAACAGGGCGGTCGTTGCTCTCAGTCCTTGGTCACGATGGCGGGCCGTGCGGGCCGCGCGGATCGTAGATACCGTACGGCTGGTCAGAATCGCGCGGCGGTTCGTAAGGCATTGGGACGTTTACCGGCAGGAAATAGCCGATAATCCCGCCGATAATTCCCGTCGCGATCGCGACAATCCACAGGGGATGATGGCGGAAAATTAGCGGCACAATGACAAATGTGGAGGCGAAAACCCAACAACAGACGCCCGCCTGTGACAGACGCGTGCGGCGGCGGATGCGCTCGAATGTCTGCCGCTGGCGCGGGTCAATATCAAAATCCGGTCGTTGTGACAGATCATCGCGCATCGGTCTGTTCCCTCTTCTGAATCAGGAGCCACAGCCAACAGTATACTACGGAATGCATGGCGGCCTTTTCATTCCCAGCCAATTTCCGCTTCTGTCCGATCCTCCCGAAGCCTTGTAGAGAGCTGCCGGCCATCGCGGCCTTAGGCGCGGAGAGGCTGACGCAGGGTTGCTGCGAGTTGTTCCATCTCTCGTTGTCCGGTATTGAACGTTAGCACCACCAGTAGCAGAGTGAAGATCGCCGCCTGTGAATCCAGCAGCGAAACGGTGGCCCCAAGACATGTGGAAGTCGGCGTGTCTGCATAGCCGGATAGCCATATATGTGTCATAGCCCCGACGATTGGCAGCACCCGCTCCTTCGCGTCTTCCGTATTACCTACTATACTATCTTCGACGGTAAGAAGATTAAACCGCCTTTCTTACCTGATAAAACGGTTATGATACTAAGATTGATGAGGTATTGGATGAAGAGCGAC
>JAABUY010005564.1_pt1 | contig 12628 bp, 17 predicted proteins | sample 5560271 | NCBI WGS metagenome assembly JAABUY01 (sample SAMN10711886, study PRJNA513374) | rock metagenome | isolation source: Antarctica rocks | place: Antarctica: Victoria Land, University Valley
GCGTCGCACGCCTGCCGCGCGGCGCGCGCGCGTCTAGGGTTAGGTTAGGGTTAGTGCGCCTTGCATTCCACCGCTCATGCCCGCGACGAACGAGATCAAAGTGTTGCGTTGGTATGCCAAAGGCACGTAAAGCTCTTGTAGTGAGGGGAGGCCCTGCTGCCGCCTGTTCACGCCGGTGGCGCCTGCGGGCGCGCCTGCAGGGCGAAGCCGGCCGGCACGCCCGCGAGCGTGCCCTGCGGCGGCCAGAAGCCGTGCGCGAAGCTGTCGCTGGAGCTGGCGGGCGCCTCCTCCACGGCCACCGCGGCCTCGTACAGCACCTCCGGCCGCGGCTCCGCGCCGGCCGCGGGCGTTGGAATTGGGCTGGGGCTGCACGCGCCTGGGTTGCCAGAAAACCCCGGTCTGGCGCCGGGCGCGCCCGCCGGCGCGTCGGCGCCGCGCTTGGGGCTGGGGCCTGGGCTGGCGCCCAGCCTGTGGGCCGCCGCGGCCGGGCTCGCCGGCAGCGCGCCACCAGGGCTGGGCGGGGCGGACCCCGCGGGGCCCTGGGCCGCCGGCGCGCCGGGCGGCGGCCGCAGCAGCAGGCGCAGCGTGTACCGCCCGGCGCGCTCGGAGTACATGCGCACCATCAGTGTGCGCACGCCTGCGCGGCGGGGCATGCGCCTGAGCCGCCCAGCCAGCGCCTCGCGGCCTTCGCAGACAAACAGACAGACAAGGGTGCAGGCGCGGTTCCGACGTCGCTCCCTGCACGTCAGCGGCGCAGCAGAAACCAGGGGAGCTGCCGCTACGATATGCACGACATGGTGAAGGTGACACCGTTCAAGCTACAGAGCGCGTCGGGTGTTCGAGGGCGGCCCCTGCCCAGGCAGGGGCCGTCAGGCAGCGGGCGCGCGCCTCCTGATGCGGTCTCTTCGATCGCGCAAGGCGCCGCCGCATCGCCGCCCGCCGCGGGCGCCAGCTCGGCCGCAAAAGCGCCGCCCGGCGCGCCCGCGTTGCCGTACGCGTCCGTGGGCACGACCATAAACTCCGCGGCCACGCCCGCCGTGATGCGGCGCGGCAGGTCGCGCACGGCCGTGCGCCGGCCGGCCGCAGGGCCGGGCACGACTGTGACGGCCGCAGGCGCGCCGCGCGAGGGCACCGGCGCGAAACCCTTGCTGGCGGGGTCAGGGTCGGTCAGGCTGACCGCCAGCGCGTGCCGCCCCGCCGCCGTCAGCAGCGCACGCAGCTGCTGCACGCCCGCGCCCGCCTTCGCGCCCTGCGCGCGCGCGCTGCGCATGAGTAATCCTACCCTAGCCCTGGGCGGAGCGCCTGCTTGCGCCTTAAAACTTGGAACCCGCCACGAGAAGGATGTTCCGGGGCCTTCCGGCGTGATTGGGGCGCGCGCCTCGTGCGGGACGAAGGGCACCGCGCCCCGCGGCCCGTTTGCAGCGGCCACGATCGCGCCGGGCGCGACGGCCGACGCGTTCCCGTAGCGGTCGCGCGTCTCCACGGCCAGCAGCACCGGCTCGCCCGCGCGGCAGCGCGGCGCGGCGCTCGCGCCGCCGCCCGGCGCGGCCAGGCGCGCGACGCTGTAGCTGCACGCCGCGAGCGATACCGCGGCCGGGTGCAGGGTCACCTGTGCCCACATGCGAAGGGCTTTTGCGCACAGTCTGATCCCCTGCGTCAAGCAGAGCCGGATATGTTGCCGGCAGCATCAGGCGCGTGCATTACTCGCAGACAGGCCGCGCGCCTGGAAGGGGCTGCCAGCGACGGGTTCTCCTGTAGCCCCACAGCGCACATCGAGCGCGTACGCCCCCGCGACGTGCGCGGCGCACGTCACGACGACCGCGCCGCCGCCCGCCTCCGCCACGACCGTGCTGGCGGCGCCCGCGCCTGTCAGGCGCGCCCGCAGCGGCGGCGCCGGCGCAACACTAGGGCCTGGCATCCCTGCGCTGCCCTCATCTGCCGCCAGCCTGTTGCCGTAGCAATCCCTGCGCACCACAGTGAGCGCGCCGGGCTCGCCGGCGCGCCAGGGTTGTCCAGGGTCGCCCGACCCCAGCGCCGCGGCATCCGCAGTGAAGTGCGGGGGCGAAGCCGCGCCGGGCGTGCATGTGACTGCACATTGCGCCTCGGCGCCGCCGCCCTCGCCGCCGCCGCCGCCGCCGCCGCCGCCGCCGCCGCCGCTGCCGCCGCCGGTCGCGAGCCGCGCAACCAGCGCCCAGGCGCCCGCACGCGTCAGCGTGAAGCGCAGCTCGTACAGGCCGTTTCCGCGGTCGACCACGGCCACCTCTGGCGGCGCGTCCGGCTCCGCCCGCAGCGCCGCTGGCGCCCCGCGCGCACCCGGGCCGCTCCCGCGGCCGGCCGAGCCCGCAGGGCTGTCCCGCTGCGCTCCTGCTCCCGCTGCCGCCCCTTGCTGCGCGCCCGCCCCCGCCGCCGCCCGGACCCCGGCGGAGGCCGGCCCGCTGCTGCCAGCCGCGTCTGCGCTCGGCACGAGGATCGCCTCGACCTGGGCGCCGCCTTGCAGCGCGCGGCGGCCGGCGCCGTCGCGCAGCTCCAGCAGCGCGGCGGCCGGCTCGCCCGCGGCCACGCCCAGCGCCTCGCCGGACACGAAGGCCTGCTCGGTACGGCGGCTTGCAGTGGGCAGCAGCCCATAGGGCCCATCCCGGACTGCCCCCTGCAGCTCATGGTGCTGATGTTCTGCACACCACCACCGACCCGCACCGAGCCTCTGTGGCTGCTTGGTCTTTCTTGTTACTCGGTCAATTAGAGGGAGCGGACCCTCTGGCCACAGCGCGGATACATGCGTGCGCGGCCATGTGAGTAGCCCCGCCGCAAGGACGGCTCTGCCTCCAACAGCAGTGCACAGCTACAGTTCATGTCATAGCAGCAGTGCACTTCTAACTCGAGCGCTCATCTGGCACCCTGCTGCCACAGCTGCACGGCCGCGGCGCGGGCGCGCACCAGGTTAGCGCGCGCCCCATCGGCGGCCGCGGCTAGTGGGATCCCGGCCGCGCAGACGGGCGCGCCGTCGACGGCCACGCGCAGCACGCCCGCGGTCACCACGGTGGCGCGCACGGTCACCACTGCCTTGTCCTCCCACTGGCTCATGGCCACGTCGGCAAGCGCGCCGGGCGGCTCGGCGGCCACGGCCAGCGCGCGCGGGCCGAGCCGCGCGACGTTGCCGAACGCGTCGCGCCCGTGCACGTGGAAGGTCAGCATGCCGCGGCCGCCGGCGCCGGGCGTGTCCAGGCCGCGCAGCAGGCAGGCCGGCGCGTGCAGCGCAGCCGGGCCCACGTTGACCTGCGGGGCCGCCCCCAGTGGGGCTTCAGGGCTCCGTATAAAGTAACCAGGCGCGTGCAGCGCAGCCGCCTCGCGCCCACCTGCGGGCCTCGGCCACTGAAAGGGCGCAAAGCCCCCCGCGGACATAATCTAGCGCATGCGGTGCGCATGCGGGCCGCGCTCACGTGCAGGCTCGGGGCCCCTGCACCCGCTCCAAGGCAGTAACGGAGGTGCGGGACATCTGCAGCCCAGCGAGCGGCCGGCGAGCCAGCGAGCGCAGCGCGGACGCGCCTGCCACCGTCTGGCCCCGGGGGCACAACATGCGCATGGCACGCATGCGCAGCCCTGCACGCCCTCACGCAGCCCGCGCACGGGGACGGGCGGGCGTGCAGTCCATGCGCGCACCGCCAGCGGCGTGCCAGGCACGGCCACGCCGTCGAGCAGGACTGTGATGCGGTGCGGCCCCGTCTGCGCCCAGGCGAGCGCGGCGCGGAAGTGGCCGCCGCCGTCCGCGAGCGCGGCCGCCGCGGCGGCCGCGGCGCCGCCGGGGCCCGCCACGCGCACCGCCACCGCCTCCGCACCGCTCATGCGCCGGCCGCCGCGCGCCTGCGCGTGCGCGCTCTCAATCAGGGTTCTCCATATACCCTTCCGTATCCCCATCTAGCACACTACTCACACAGGTGTTGACTTTCACAGTCTGAAGAGTTTCAAACTGACAGAAGAGGTTGTTGCAACAGAAGTTATATTGTTATGCGCTAGGGGCCCGCTCCCTGCCCCAGCAGGCGTCGGCGCGCGTGCTGCGGGGCGGCGGCCGCGCCTGGATGAAGATGGGGTCCGCCGACCCGCACGCGACCGTCTCGCCGGGCTCCAGGCCCACCACCTCGACCTCGGCCGCCGTCAGGCGCCCATGCCGCGCGACGAGCGGCCCCGTGGGCGGCGCCGGCACCGCCGCGCCGCCGACCGCAGCGGCCAACTCCCACAGCCCAGCCGCGGGCAGCGCAAACCCGAGGCTAAACGTGCCATCGGCATTGTCGGTCACCGCAGCGTCTACTGCGGCGGGCACGGCGCGCGGCGGGCCGCCGCGCAGGCTGGCGGCGACCGCCTCGCCGCCCGCCGCGCGCGCGTTGCCGCGCGCATCCACCGTGTGCAGCGTCACGCACACCGGCTCGCCTGCGCGCGCGGGCGCGCAAAGTTGCCGGCGTGCAGAGCCGCCCGGCAGCGCGTCAGACATTCTGCAGTCGGCTCGGCACGATCGTGTGCGCCGGGCAACGCTGCGGGCAGCCAGCAGGTGGGGACGGCGGTGCGGCTGTCCGTGCAAACACCCTCGAGGTCCCTTGCACGCCTGCATGCGCTCTGCCTTGTGTACCAATTTTGCTGGCACAGCGGCGCTCAAGCGCGCAAGCGGGCGCGCCTGCGACCACGCCGCCGAGCGTGGCGCCCGAGAGCCAGCAGCGGCCGGCGTCCGAAGCGGCCGGCCGCGCGTGCAGCACGCGCGGCCAGCCGGGCAGCATGGCACCGCCCAGCGTCACGCACAACACATAGTCGCCCGCCATGACGAGCGCCGCAGCGTAGATGCACGGGCCAGCGCCGTCGCCGCCCTCGGCCTCAAACGCGAGCGGGGCGGGCCCCGACGCCTCCACGACCAGCGCCTGCAAATGCGGGCTTTGCTCTCAGCCAGCCTGAGGACGCGCGCGTCCGCATGCTTGAGTTCAGCATGCGAGCCTCGGCCACTCACGCTCGCCAAAGCGCCGGCCGCCCTTGCAACCTCAGGGCGCAAGCATATGCGGCTGGGGCGGGCCTGCCCGCCCAGGTCGCGCGTGGCGTTGCCGCACGCGTCGCGTAGGTCCACTGCCACGCGCGCCGGCGCGCCCACCTCCACGCCGCCGCCCGGCGCCTCGCTCGCCAGCGCGGCGGCGCATGCGGCGGCGTTGGCCGGGCCGGGCCGCACGCGCACGGCCGCAAGCACCCCGCCAACCAGCGGCTCCTGGCCGCGGCAGCGCAGCGCCAGGGCGTACTTGCCGGCGGCGCGCCCGACAAACGCAACCTCGGCGCGCCCGCCGGAGAGCTCGGTCACGGCGGTTGCCACGGGCGCAGGTCCCTCCCATGCGACTACGAGCGCGGCCTGGCCGGCGCCGGACGCGAGCGCGTTGCCGAAGGCGTCGGCGCGCGCAACGCATACGCGCCCGGTCGCGCCCGCCACGACCGCCGTGTCAGCCGCCCCCACGCGGCACTCCTGCGCGTCCGTTGGGCGCGCCCGGTGAGGGTATAGCCCAACGTTAAACCTATGCCGGAAGATCAAGCAGGGCGCGATGGAGGCGCACCAGAGCCTCTTGCACGCGCAATCTGTGGAGCCCCAGCGCGTGCAGGTTGAAGGGCCTGTGCGCCCCAGCACAGGGCACCACGCATGCATTCGCGTGGCGGGCTGCAGCGCGCGCCTGTGCAGCCGCGCGGCCGGGGCGGCAGACGCCGTCAAACACCAGCCTGGGCCCGCCGGCGCGGGCGCCCGCGGCGGCGAGCGCCAGCTGGAACGGCCCCGCCGCATGGACCATGAAGCGGATGTCGTACGTGCCGTCGCCCCGGTCGCCCACCTCTGCGGGGTGCGCGGTGCCTGCGGGCAGCGTATGGGGCACAACTCAGATGCATGAGCGCGGCAAGCAGCATGGTGCAGCGGCATGTGCAGCACGCCGCGCTCTGGTGAAAGCGAGTGCCATTGACACGCCTGGCCGGCGCTTTTAACCCACGGCCGCTGGCGTGTGGGGCGCGCCAGCGGCGGAGGTGGCCACGGCGGCGAGCTGCGCGCCGCCCGCCGCCAGCGCGTGCCCGTGAGCGTCCGCGGTCGCGAGGACGGCCGCGGCGCGCTCGCCCGCCACGACGCCGCCATCAGCGAGCGCCGCCTCATCAGCAAGGCGGCAGCAGTGCAGCGCCAGGGGCCCGGCGGTCGCCGCGATGCTGAGCGGGCTGCCCGTCACGGGCTCCTCGCCCAGCAGGGCGTGCAGCTTGTGCGCGCCCACCTGCACACCAGACATGCCAGGAAAGCAGAATTGGTTTGCTGAGTGAGTAGCACGAGGGCGAATGCTGGTGCGTGCATCTTCAACTTGGAATCTTTGGCAGTGTTGCGTCGGGAGCCCGCGGCGAGGGCGCTTGCTGGTTGCACGTTGCTGGTTGCCCGCTCACTGCATGCACGGTCAGACCGCTCATTGACACCAGGCACTGAGAGATACCGAGACACTCGGCTACCACACGAAGTGCATCATGGCATATAGCACGCAGCAGACCTTGGAGCATGTGCTGTGCATCAGTGTGGCGCTCCAAGCAGGCCATTCTCACACTGGGCTGGCTGCCCAGGCTGCCTTACAAGCCCGCACCTCAGCCAGGACGACCTGCGCGCGGTAGCACCCGGCGCCATCGACCAGCTCGGCGTGCAGCGCGCGCGACACGCCGCTGGGCGCCTCCAGCACAAAGGCAGCGGCCTCATGCCCGCTCGGCCGGCGCCCTGGCACCCAACCCCTGGTGTCAGGTGAAGAGATAGAACAGAGACGCAAAACCCTGGTGGTCCTGCGCCTCTCACCATCCTTCCACAGCTCTGACAGGTGCATTGGCCAGTCGAGTGTGTGCCGGCCACTGGCAGAACTGAGCGTTTGTAACCAGCAGCATTCATAAAAACGCTTCGGCAAAGATCAGGTGTAACGTGTTCACACCGCATGAAGCTGCTAAAGCAGCATCGAGCCAGGCATGAGGTACATGCCTTTGAGTGGCATGGAAGGACAAGGGAGGGGTGTGCCTAGGGAGAGGTGGTGCGGAACAAGCGCCGCCTGACAGACTGCGCCCGCTGCCACAGCTGCGCCATGCTCCCAGACGAGCTGCACGTCCGCGGCCGACAGGGGCGGCCAGTCGGCACGCAGCTCGTGGCGCGCAGCCTCCACCGGCTCGCCATTGACCTGTTGGCCGCAGCCAAGAGCCAGTTGTCGGCGTCATCAGAGAGATGAGACAATTGTCGAATGCACCCATGCCCATGTGTATGCGCACGTGACAACGCGGTGTGGGCAGAGAGGCTTCACTCGTACACTCACGAACATAGGCTTTACTCACTGCTGGGCAGGATGCTCACGCTCCCTCGGCGCTCGGTCCCGGCCCTACACCTGTCACATGTCGTTGCAGTAATAATCCCGGCTGCTGACTAGGGCCTGGGCGCACCGAGGGCAGCAGCGCCCACGCTCCCGCCCGGTCCACCGTGAAGAAGAGCGTGTACACGCCACGGCCGCGCTCGGCGACCGACGCCGTGATCACCGCGCCGCCGGGGCCGCTCAGCTCCGCCGCCACGCGGTCGCTACTCGCCACCCTGCCAGCGGCAAGCGCGTTGCGGACTAGGATCCGTGGACTCCCAAGGCAAAGTGTCATGCCAACGCCAGTCTGTTCCTCCACAGTGCACAGTGCAGTGCGTTGCCGCGCATCACTTTGCAAGTCCAAGCAGGCTGTGCAAGCGAGTGTGTAGCCTGCCGAGTGTGTAGCCTGCCGAATGGTGCTCACATTCCGAGCATCCGCCTGCTCTAGTTCACCATGCCACATGGGGCAAGCACAACATGATGCCCGCCACAGCGCGCATGAAATACAGAGGCGCACCAACCGCGCATGGCAGGGCTGGCATGTTGCTGTCACATGGACGGCCACCGCTTGCCAGGCCTGACATGCAGGGCGCGAGGGCGCAGGCGTGCAGGGCACGAGGGCGCGGCCGCGCGGGGCGCGCGCCGGCGGTTCTGGTAGCGGTCGAGGACCTGCAGCGTCAGCGCCTCGCGCCGGAAGGCCACGATACCGCGCAGCGCGTCGCCGCGCAGCCGGCAGCACGCCTCGCCGTCCGGCGCAGGCTCCACCGTCAGCAGCTGCGGCCAGCCTGCGGGGCGAGCCGACACGAGCACTGTATGGGCGTCAGTTGTAATGAGGTGCCCAGCCGCTTACCGCTTACTGAACACCACACACACAGAAATTGTGCACAAAGAAATTGTCATGCAAGCATGCGCAAACCCATGATCTCCCACAAAACCAACCAGTACCACAAGGGCGGGTTCCTGTGGGGAGTGGACTCTGGCGGGTACCTGTGGGGAGACAGGTGAAGCCCGCATCACCCTTGACGGCCACACGGCAGCGCCGCGCGCGAACGCGGCACCGGCGCGGTCACCCAGGCTGCCGGCGCGCACCGGAGAGCATCCGGCCGCCGAGCGTGGCGCGCACGAGGTAGCACCCGGCCAGCGTGAAGAGAGCGCCGTGCTCCGCGCTGCCGGTGCGCTCAAAGTCGACGTCGGTCGGGCCCTTGGCGGCCACGCGCACCTCGCGCTCGTCGTCTGGGGCCCCCATGCGCACCCTCAGGGGCCCAGGACGCGCATCCTCAAAGTCCCAGTTCCATTTTGGGGGGAAGGTGCACGACTCCACTTCCGCGGTTTGGGTTGTGCGTGCCCGCACAACATGACAGCGCCAAGTGACTGGACCTGTGTCACATGCTCTATGCTGCTCTGCTCCCAGCCAGAATCGGCCAGGCCTCATATGCTGTCGCGCGCCTGCCCCTCGCTTTTGCTTGTCCGAGAGAGCCGCAGCAGGGCAGCAGAGAGCGTGGGATATGCACAGGGCTGCGGGGCGGCGCGCGAGCTGTGGCTGCACCAAGGGCGAGGTTGCCGAAGCGGTCGCGCAGCGTGACGGCCAGCGTGACGGGCGCGCCGGCCGCGCCAATCGCCGCCGCGGCCGCGCCGGGCGCGCCGCCGGCCAGCGGCTTGGCCCCGTCGATGAACGCGGCGGTCGAGCGGCCCGCGTCGGCGGCCGCCGCGCGCATGGCTACCGCGAAGGGGCTGCCCGGCAGCCGCTCCTTGGTCTTGGCGTGCTCGACCGACAGCCGGTACTCGCCTGGCGCATGCGCATGCGCCTGCTGACCGCCTATTAAGGAGCGCAGTCGGTGTGAATCAGGCGCCTACGAGGACGCTTCCAGGTCATGCAGCCCTCGCAGCTGCACAGACGCGTGCAGCACTGTCAAAACATGGCGCGTCAATCTGCCTGATCCCTATTAATTCTCTATTAGCGCGCTGCCGCGCGCGCTGCACCCGCTTTGCTGGCCGAGTAGGTGAGCACGGTGGCGCCGTCGGGCGCGCGCTCCCAGGCCGTCTCCAGCGGCCACGGGCCCGTGGCCTCCGCCGACAGCCGCATGTCGGCCAGGGCGCTGCGCGACTCGTTGCCAAACCTGCAGCGTGCATGCGGCGTGGCGCGCGGCGCCCCCGCTTGCGCAAGCTGCAGCAGCGCGGGCAGCCGCAACGACAACAGGCCCTGCCTTCGTGACGGTGTAGGTTACGGCAAAGCGCCCGTCGCCTTTGTTCGTCACGGCGCCTGCGCGCCCGGCCGCCTCTCAGCACCGGGTGGAGCGCAGCTGCACACTGAGCCTGATAGCGGTGTAGGCCAGGGGTGTTCAAGGCGTGGAAGGAGCCTCGGGAGCAGCAGGACAGGCACCGCCATTCTGCTCATGCCATGTGCTAGAGGCCCATGCCATGTGCTAGAGGCCATGGCAAGAGCTGGTGTGTGCTCAAAGCAGCTGCAGGAGAATCAACGCGTTTGCGATGGTAATGGGCGTATACCTTGCACGCGCTCGTCGTCCGCCGCGACCTCAATGATAAAGCCGGCGTCGCAGACGCGCAATGCGTGGCCATGGCGGTCGCGGGCCTGGACGCTGAATGCCGCGGGCTGGCCTGCCACGCACTGCCCGGGGCCGGGGCCGGGGAGCACCCGGGGGTCTGATCAGGCCATTGCTGCATGGCCATGCCCGCATGCATGACTGCGGGTGCCAGACGCCAGCAAAATGTGCATCACGCCGAGCCTGCATGTGGACTCTGGGGGATCCGAGCTCCCTGAGAGCGTTTCTGGTCGCCTGACATAAAAAGCATATCGCGCATGAGACCTCTGCCAGATCAGTGTGCAACGTCACAAAGTTGCACCCCGGAAACACAGGCCCGTCCGCGTGTGCCACATGCATCTGCCGCCGCCTGCATCCCTGCCTCGCCGGCAGGGCCTGGCGCGCCTGGCGCAGGCCGGCGCCCTCAAACGCGCTGGCGGCGAGGCATGCAGCGGCCGGCTCCGCACAAATAGTGAAGGGGCTGCCGGCCACGTGGCCGCCGCCACCGAGCGTGACGGCCACGCGGTGTGCTCCGGCCTCCGCCCAGCCCAGGCGCAGGCGCCACGCGCGGCCGCCGGCCGCCAGCGCCGCCGGCACGCGTCGGCTCGCGCCGGAGGGGCCTGCGCGACGCGGCCGCGCGGGTCACGGCCGCGGCGCGTGCTCAGGTGGGCAAGTTGGGCGGCGGCGGTGCGGCGCCCGCCTCTGCCCAGCGCGGGAGAGCCCCAGGCGCGGGCAGCCTCTGTGCGCCTGTAGCATGCGGCAGCTCATGCCGAACTATTTTGGTCGGGTAGGTCTTGCGTTCGGCCAGGGCACGCGGCAGCTTGTGCCGGACTGGCCTGCATGGCGCGGCTGGGGGCACTTGCAAGACACGCGATGCGCAGGCTTTATGCCACATCACACTTTTGGCACTTGCAGGTGCGTCCTCGGCTTTGAAGAGCAACCACAGTGAGCGCCATGTCCCCATGACGCAATCACAGTATGCACAGGTACCATGCATGCAGCCCGCATGCAGAGGGCAGGAGGGGGAGGGCCGCACCCGTCACGTGCGCCTGCACAACCTCCGTGCCCGTAAACATGCGGCTGGTCTCCTCGGCATCCGCGGGAGCGATTGTGAAGTCGGTGACGGCGCCGACCGCGACCGGTGCGCGTCCCGCCTCCGCCTCGACTGCGCACTCGTGCGCGCGGAACGGCCCGAACGCGACTAGCACCTCATAGCCGCCGCCGCGCAGCGTCGCGCCGTTGACCCTGCGCGCGCCCGCTTATGATCAGCAGCACCTCGCGTATGAGCCCTGCTTTTTATTTACAGCCAGCGAGGGCAAGAGAGGAGCTGCTTCCTCATGTGTATTGCTGTGCATATGCAGCTGGACTGAGCCATACGGTCTTGTGGATCAACGCATCAGCGACGGCCAGCCCCTATTCACAGCAGCGCCCCAGCTCCCTGGCACATGCCCACACCCCTGTCCTCTATGCATCAGCGCAGAGGGCACCTAGCGCCTGCTAGCCTGCAACAGCACCGGAGGCGCATGGGCGGGAGCCCCATACGGCTCACGGCCGCGCGAGCGCGCCTGGGGTGCAGCAGCCAGCGCCCGGCGCGGTCCGGCGCGAAGCGCACGGCGTACGTGCCATTGCCGTTGCACGCCACGGCCGCGGCCGTCGCCTCGCTGCTGGGCGGCCCCGCCAGCTCCACCACAACGTCCTCGCCGCCGGCGGTGCGCGCATTGCCGTAGCGGTCCGCCGTGTGCAGGCACAGGTGCACGGGCTCGCCCACGGTGAGGGGCCCGGCGCCAAAGCCCTCGCCGTCCAGGCTGCACCTGGGGCGGTGCGGGGGCGGGCTGTCAGTGGGGCTGTGCGCGCTGCATGTGGGGTGGGGCTGCCAGCGCCCCTGGGGGACTGGTCATCCAGGCCGGTGGCCTTGGGTCGTAATGGTGGGGTGGAGCCCACTGTCTGTCACCCAGTGAAACAATGGGTGGCGTCAGGCCGGCACACAGCATTGAACCCCATGGAGCAGAAGCAGCCGTCACAGGCACCTGGCCGCGTCGCTCGTGCCGGGGGCCACGTGCAGCACGCGTGGCCAGCCCGCCAGCGCGACGTCGCCCTCGGCCGCCAGCTTGGGCGCCCAGTGGCGCTCGCGGTGCGCAGCGGCGGTCGCCGGGCTGGATGCGACGAGCACGTTGTCAAAGTAGTAGCCGGTGTCCATGGTCCAGATTTCGACGGCCGCCGCGCCAATCTTGCCCAGCTTGCCCAGCGGCGCGTCGTCCACAAAGTGGTGCGGGTTGGCGATCTTGCGCGGCGCCCAGGGGCCCTGCAGGGCGCAGCGGGTTTCGTCATCCCAGACGCGCCAGCACGGTGTGAGGGACACCAGGCGTGAGGCACAGGGCTGCGGCCACTTGTTGGACATGCGAGACTGCTGGAAATGTTATTGTGTTTGCATGCTGCTCGACATGCCCAGCCGTGCGGCGCTTAAGGCTGCGCTGCACGACCCGCTCACGAACGGCCACGACGCGACCGATGGCGTGCGCTGCCGGACGCCCTGCTACTGCGCCACCCCGCGACCCGTGCGAAGGCCCCACATTGTACTATATAGGCGCATGTCGTTTAGGGCTTTCCAAGGTGCTGCACACCTTGTACTCGGGGTTGTCGATGAGCGGCGCGGACCACTTGCCCTTGTGCGCGGGGTTGGGCTTGAGCGGCCGCGTCCAGGGCCCGCAGCCGGGCGCGCCCTTGCACTTGGGG
>JAABUY010005567.1_pt1 | contig 12620 bp, 21 predicted proteins | sample 5560271 | NCBI WGS metagenome assembly JAABUY01 (sample SAMN10711886, study PRJNA513374) | rock metagenome | isolation source: Antarctica rocks | place: Antarctica: Victoria Land, University Valley
TGCTCCGCGATCAGGTCCAGGAAGGTCTTGCCGTCCTTCACCGTCAGCAGGCTCTTGGCCTTCTCCAGGCCCATGGACGTGCCCAGGCCGCCGTTGAGCTTGAGCACCGCGGTCTTCGCCAGCAGCGTCTGCGGGTGCGCACGACACGCGCTCACTGCCGCCTCACTGCTTCAGACTTCCTGCGCCGCGCTAGTCGCCATGGGGCTCGCATGCAAGAACCCTGACAAAAGGGCCTGCATGCAGCGAGAGTAATGTGCTTGGGTAGCAGCATATGTCGGCATGCTTGCAAACCTCACAGTAATCATGCAACAAATCATGCCCGAGCTGCCATACGCAGTGCCACAGGACGTCTGGTGTACGCAGGCGTCCTGTTTGTCTGGTAACGTAACGCAGCACGCTGGTGCTGAACTCACAAAGCCCATGCTGTGCACCAGCAGGGCAGCTGCTCCACCCCTTCACTAGCTGCTCAATAAAAAGCTAACAGGAGCACTTGCATATATGCATACAGACAACGGTGCTTGGAGAGACAACAATGACGCATTTGACACCACCTACACCTTGAGTCAGAAACACCATAGCACATACCTGCGACCTTCACTTGAGTCTACAGTCACTACCCCGCCAGCAGTTCTCAGCGACATGCAGGATTAGCACTGATACCTGCACGGAGTGCAGATGTTAGAGCCCGCATGAGCACCTTCAGGTCAGCCTTCTGAGATGCCTTCATGTCGTCTAGGCGTGGAAGCTCGTGCACAGCGTCAATCTCGTCCTCTGGCACCTGCAAGAGGCACTCCCGCGCTCTGTACAGAGGCGCTGCAGAGCAGGAGAAGGCGTACATGGTGCATTGAGGCGTACCAAGCCCGTGACACCAGCCACAAGCTGCTCATAGTTCAACCTGAACGCATCAATCGCTGCCTGGCTCAGGTCTGCTTTGCGCATCTTCTCCTCAAAAGCGCTAAAGTCCCCCATATTTGCAACGCTGACAATTGCCGCACGCGATGCCGATGTGGAAATTAAGTTGCTACTCTGTCAAAACTATCCTCAAAAACTTTACAGGTTATAATGGGGTCAGGACCAGGGCAAGGCATTTGGGCTGTTAATGGGTCTCCGATAAACATGAAGCGTTGCTCTCCATGCAATACCTCAGCATGTGAACTGAATGTGATGCTGGCAAGGTGCACGGGCAGAGGACACATCTGACCTGCTGCACGAGCACCTCTGTGTGCATCAATCGTCGGTCACAGGCAAGTTCGGCAGCACTCCCAGACAGAGCGGTTTACACGGCAACGCAGCACACACTACTGCATGCCTGCAAGCAGCGCACAGATGTGCTCTGACGCAGGCTGAGCCACATGGCCTAGCCGTGCATCGGCTGCTCAGCCTGGCCGTGCAGCTGCGCCTCCAGCAGCGCTATCCGCGCCAGCAGCTCGGCCTCCCGGCCGGCCGGCGGCGGCGCAGGCGGCGGGGTCGCCGCGGCGTCCACGCCCAACCGCGCTATGGCCTTGCGGAAGGCCTGGTCCAGATCTGCCCCGGCCCGGGCGGCGCAAACGCGTCAGGCAGCCGGCAACGCGGTCAGGCAACCTAAATTGCCACGTCATGTGTTGGACCAGAGTCCGTTCGCTGTTTCCAACCGGGTGCAGGCCCTCATGTGCGCATGTGCATGTCGGCTGGACCTGTGCTGCGCGCGGGTAGGCCGCGCGTCAGGCACAGCAGCCCAACCAGCGGCTGGGTGAGCCCGCTGCCGTGGCCGCAGCGGCGCACCCGCCAGCAGGTCCCCGGCGTCCTCGATGCCGACGCTGATGCGGACCAGGTCGTCGGGCAGCCCGCGCGCGGCGCGCACGGCCGCCGGGATCGACGCATGACTCATGTAGCAGGGCAGCGAGATGAGCGAGGCCACGCTGCCGAAGCTGACCGTCACGCGGAACAGTGCGGTCTCCTCCACGACCGTCCGGCTCGCCTCCAGGCTGCGGACGGCCCGCGAGCCGACCCCCTCGGCAGCGCACATGCATGGAACGCCGCATGCAGCCGCAGCGCGTGGCAGGTGGTCACACGCTCAGTCGTGTGGCGTGCTCACGTCCAGGCTGCCGACCGAAGACTTTCTCCTGCCAGAGTCAAAGACAAGAGGACCGCAAGGGAGGCTCAACCAGGCGCCGTCTGCCACTGCGCATCCCACACGCTGCCTGTCTGGGCACCAGCAGCATCCTGCTCAGGACTGCACGCAGGCGCCCGTCATCCCGCCGCCACCCGACCGGGCCCCGGCGAAGCACCTGCCGGTCTCGAAGCTGAGCAGCGAGCCGCCGCTGGTCGCCTGGCCGGCGTGCACGGCGGCGCCCGCGTGCCCCGGCAGCCCTGGGTAGTTGACGCGCCGCACGAGCGGGTGCGCGGCGAGCCAGGCCGCGAGCGCGGCGGCCGTCGCAGCCGCGCGCTCCATGCGGAGCGCCATCGTCTTCAGCCCGCGCAGCGCCAGCCAGCAGTCGAACGGCCCCAGCCCGCCGCCCTCGGCGTTCTGCGCCGGGCGCGGGTGCGCTCAGAGAAGGCGCCCGCGCGGGTGATGGCACCCAAGGAATTGGTTGAGCAGGACTCAGGCCCTGCTTTCTGCGATGTGCGCATGCGGAGAGCAAGAGCACAGGGTACGCGACAGAATTGCAGTGCGGCGCTGACATGGCTCTGAGCGGCGCGCCTGCACAAAGTAGAGCCGCTGCGCGAGCTCCTTGCCGCGGATGGACAGCGTGCCGCCGGTGATGTCGGAGTGGCCGCCGATGAACTTGGTGGCGCTGGTCATGCTCACGTCGGCGCCCAGCGCGAGCGGCTGCTGGAACACAGGCGCCATGATGCTGTTGTCGACCACCACCAGCGCGCCCGCCTGCATCGCTGTGGTCGGCTGGGCCAGGGCTTCACAGGGTTTCGATGGGGTTGGCTCGTGCACTGTGTGCCTGTCTTGGCGCAGTCACTTGGCACTCGTGCGCAGACGTGGCACAGAAAGGCCTGCTGCAGGGTCCCTAAAGCACGCATGCTGCGCCGTTACACACGCAGGGCACTCAACTCCATGTGCCTGCACCCCGCTCAGCTATGTGGCTCTGCCGCGCAGGCCGGCATGCCTGCAGCTGGTGTTGTGACACAACACACTTCCACTTTTCTACAGGAGGTCCTCTTTCCAGTTTGCGTGGCGCGCCTCGTGCGCGAGGCGCGAGAGTTCCGCAATGTCACAGATCTGCATGCGCGGGTTGGTTGGCGACTCCAGCATGAGCAGCCGCGTGCGGCCCGGCACGAACGCGCCCCGCACGGCCCTAGGCACCGGCAGCTGCGCGTCAGAACCCCCTGTCGAAGGCAATGGGCAGCAACAGGGTCCAATACGACGCATGCGTGCAGCTTGCAAGAATGTCAAACATACACGTTTGTGCAGCCCCTCTTGGGTCTACTGACACTGTCTGTCATGCAGGCAAGGCTGCAGGCTGAAGCGCCAACAGTTGATCTGTAAGTATGGTTACGCACTCGATGTCTCCTGTGTCAACGTTGGTCACCTCGATGCCCAGCCCCGGTGCTATCTGCGACGGTATGCCCCCGCATCAGCATGTCTTTCTGCAACAAGCTATATCAGGCCGGAAGCCCTTTCTAACTGCTTGTGCCCATAAGTCATTTGAAGTGATAGCTGGTAAGGACGCAGACACCAAGCCTGTGGGAGTGCACTCCATGTGATTATACGCTGTGGCCATCATACATGCAAGCGCCTGCTGTAGCAAGCCCAGCAATTTTGCTCGACCCGTCTGTACTACCCAGCCATGCCCCCAGTGAAGCACGCATGCAATGTGGGTCAGCAGTCACCTGCACCACCTGGCATTTGGACTGACCAGCTGACGCGGACAAGGAGGAGCTGCAGAGTGGGCAGGTCAGAATCAAGGGGCGCCACCTGAGCCAGCAGTCGGCTAGTGCCGCCGTAGATGTCGTCCCCCGCCACGACATGCTCACCGCTGGCCACCAGGCGCAGCACCGCGCTCAGCGCGGCCATGCCGCTGCAGAACGCGAGCGCGCGGTCGGCGCCCTGGCGGCGGCAGCAACGGCGCTCGCCTTCTTATTGATGCTGCACGAACCTGACATGGCACACGTCCGGAGCCACATCGCACAGCACGGGTCTGTGTGTGAGCACAGCGCCTGTCTCATGAATAGGAGGTACGTCCTAGCACACGATTTCGTGCGAGACTTCGCTTGTTACTGTCGCTCAGACTGCGCAACTCTGCAAGGCACATCTCGAGCTGCAGGCGCACCTCGAGCTCAGCCATCTGCGCCTCCAGCTGCGTGCGCGTGGGGTTGCCGGAGCGGCTGTAGTCATACTCTCCGCACTCCACCGCGCTCAGCTGGTGGTAGGTCGCCGTCTGGTACAGCGGCGGCGCCACGGCCCCGTATGGGTCACTCGTCACCTGCGCAGCGGCACGGCCCAGCTCAGAAGCTCACTGACTTGAGCGCCTGAAGCCTGTGAGCAGCTACGCGGTAACATGCCACACTGTGAGCGCTCTGTGGGAAGGGCTCCCTGCTGGCGCTGAGCCATACTTAAGTGGTTATGTGCTTGGCACTTGCGTGCTTTCCACTTTGTACTAAGCGCATGTTCTGACGAGTGCAAACTTCCCCACACATAGGTAATACAAATCAAGTTGTGCGACGACTTGACGACTCTGTGAACGCCGCACCTTGGGAGGGTGCACAAGCCTGGTAGCCATGCTTAGTGATGGGGCAGCGCGCGGCGGCCCTGCGGCTGCGGCAGAGGCGGCCGCTCCAGTGTGTGACGCAACGGCCTCTGCTGTGACATCTGACGCACTGAAGTCCCCAGCGGCGGGCTCGACCGCACTGCTGGTCTCAGCGACTGGGGCGGTGCAGCTCACGCGTCGCGGCGCGAGCCCCGCGGGCGCTGCCAGTGGGAAGCCTGCTGTAAGTCGCTCACACCTGTGACGCCAGAGCTGGGCACAAGGGACTGTTGTCCTAAGGCTCTCTGTGGGCGCCCACATGTGGCAGGCGAGATGACTTAGCACGTTGGAACGAACGCAGAAAACTCGTGTATGCGGGCTGCCAGCTCAAGCTGTCCGCACTGAAGGAGTTGCGCCTTTGTTTCATTTTGGAGCTGCCTGAGCATGCCATCCTCCACTGGAGCCAGGGTCACTGCTGCAGGGTCTTTCAATCATAAATTTTGGCTACAGGCTTCTGCACTCAGGCCTGGTTGTCCTGCACATAAGCGCCGACCTTCTTCACACGCTCTCTAGCAGGTGCCACAATGCGACCCAACTCAGTGCCTATCACAGCCTATCGCGTGGCCTTGGCTAAGCGGCCTCCGCCGAGCCGCGCGTCGAGCCAAAATCCGCGCCGCGCCCGCGCTCAGCCCTTGATGAGGTGCGCGGCGCCGCGCACGGCGGACAGGCCCTTGCGCGGCTGGTACTTGAGCAGCGCCAGCTCCGCCACCTCGTCCAGCACCTGCGCGCGCGCGCGGCCAGGGCTGCTCCTCAGGCCGCTGTGGTGCCCGGCTCGCCCGGCGCGTGCGCGCGCGCGCGGCCAGGCGCCCTCAGGCCGCTCTGGTGCCCATCTCGTCCAGCGCCCTGCGCGCGCAGCTAATGCCCCCGTGGCCACGCCCCCCAGCCCAACCATACTCCGGGGACCAGGGAGATCCGGCTGGCCTAGCTCGGCCCAAAGTGAGCACTGGAAGGGGGGTGCGACTAAATGTCAGCACGCCCGGTTGCCTGCACGCGTGGACACTGACCGGCCGCTGCGCGCTGTGCGTCAACGTCGACAGGCCGCGCCGCGCAAGTGTGCTCACGAGCTCCACAGAGATGGGCTCTTGGGGACCACTGGAGACATACATGCACTGTGGGCTCGCATGCAGAACTGCGCATGGAGAACACGACCTCAAACGCCACATGCGCGACAGTGCCCCACATTTCCTCAATACGCGAGGGAAGCGCGAACAGAAACATCTGGGGCCGCGCCTGCAGCGCATGCTCCAGGTCCGCGCGCGTGTGCGCTGCGGAGATGCAGATGCGCGCGCGCGCGGTCATCAGCGGCGTGGCCGGGAAGCCCACCACCACGAGCGCCACGCCGCGCTCCCAGCACAGCCGCGACGCCGCCGCTATCTTGCCCGGCTGGAACAGCATCACAGGCTGCGCGCGCGGCGAGGGCGGCGGCTGCTCAGTGGGAGGCTGATGAGATGGCTCGGTACAGAGATCCTTCTGCTGCTGCTCCACTGCAGAAAAGTGTGGTCGGCAAGGCTGATCAGCCGGTACACAGGCAGCAGAGAAGGGCCAGGGAGGGGATTTGGGGTTGTCCCCACCGCGCTCGAACTCACTCACCGCCGTCCAGACATGCAGTCAAGGGTACGTGCAGGCTGTGACGCAACACTCCCTCCTGCTCCAGCCCTTGGAGAGCACGCCGCCTCGGCTGGACGGCGCCGCAGCCATAGGGAGCCGGGTGAGCGGCGCGCCCCTGGCCGTCTGCGCCGCGGCAGCCAGGACTGGTGCTGTGCAACCGCGTCTGCGCGGGCGCGCCCGGTGGGCCCGCGGCGCGCGGGAGCGCACCATGACGGGCGAGTCCCAGTCGCCCAGCACGTGGCAGCCCAGCTCCAGCAGGCGCCGCCGGAACCAGTTGGAGTTGGCGTGCAGCGCGGCCAGCTTGGCCGCGCCGCGGCCGCTGCCGTCCTCGCCGCGCAGCAGGCGCAGCGCGGACACGATCTGCTGCGCGGCCGGCGGCGCCATGCTCGTCGCGTAGTGGTGCCCCGGCGCCACGCGCCGCAGGTGGGCTATCACGTCCCTGCGCGCTGGCGTAAGCCCAGGTCCTGATGTCTGCATTCTTCAGGGTTGCAGACCCTCAGGGTTGAAGAAGGGGCTGCGCACAACATGCGCACGGTTGCACGGGAGCTGCGGCAGGCTGTGGGTCACAGGCAGGGCGGCGTGCGGACGCGATTGTGGCAGACCAGGCGTGGTCGGTCGGCCGCAGGGGGGCACGCGCGCCTGCTGGCGGCGATGTAGCCGCCGCACGAGCCGAACGACTTGGTGAAGGTACCCATCATGATGTCGATGTCGGCCGGGTCCACGCCGGTCGCCTCGCACGCGCCCCGCCCGCCCGCGCCCAGCGCGCCGATGCTGTGCGCCTCGTCCAGGTACAGGTATGCCTGCAGGCGCAGCAGGGACAGAAAGAGGGTTAGGGTATCAGGGCAGCGGCGCCCTCGGTCAGCACCGGACGCGCGCGAGCTGGCGTACGATCTCTGGACCTGCCCGCCCTTCCCTGGCCCCCACCGACAGCCAGCAAGCCGTCGGTGCCTCCTGGCGGCCCGCTGCCCTCCTGCCAGGCTCGGGCTCTCCGGCAAGGGTGCGGCACGCTGCACAGACCGGACAGCAGGCCGGACGCCGCCCCGTCTCCCGCCTCCACACTGCTCTCCACTGCAGTCCGGCGCACTCACAGACCGCCTGCCGGCATGCGAGCGCTGCAACAAGCGCGCGTCACGCAGCCGCGCTGCGCCGACGCGCCCTGTAATCTCTTCGCGACCGCCTACATTGCCGGCCAGGTCGAGCGCCGTAATGTGCGCGTTGCGCACAGCCGCGCGGCGCCGGGGCGCGCCGCAACTACTCTGTACCGCTCTGCGAGCGCCACGGCAGCAGTGTGCAAGGGCGCGCCTTGTACTTCTTGGAGACCGCCACGATGCCGGCCAGGTCCACCACCTCGCCCTCCATGCTGTAGATGCCCTCCACCACCACGAGCACCTTGCGCCAGGGCCGCCGCGTGCGCGGCTGCCCCTCGGCGATCGACGCGCGCAGCACTGCCTCCAGGTGGTCCGCGTCGTTGTGCGCGAACACCTGCGCGCGGGCCGCCAAGGGCTTCAGCCCTGAGAAGCTGCTGTGCGTGCCCGGGACTTACCTGCTCCAGATGGGAGTCAAGCTCGCAGGCCAGCCCATGTCCGAGCCAGCAAGGGCCTGCAATTTGCAGCGGCGCCCGCCCCCGCCAAGGCCGGGCGCTGTGCTGGCGCGACAGCATACACGCGTGGCTGAGGTGGCCTGTGAGCGCAGCGCGTGGCCACGGCCCGCGCGGCCACCACAAGCCAGCGCGCCTCGAGCACGGTGCCGAGAGACCACCAAATCAGCAGGTCCCTTGCGGCACGCCCTCGCCCCTTGCTGCGACGCCCCTCGCAGCAAATCCCGCGAGTCGTGTCGCTGGAGTCACGCACCGGCACTTCCGCTTTCGCGCCCAGGCCGCGCGCGCCCGGCACGATGCTGGCAAAGCTCAGACGCGCACTGCGTAGGCCTGCAGCAGGCGGCGAGCAGGCCGCCGCGCGGCCCCGCACCTTCACTTTCGCGCCGGAGCCGCGCGCGCCCGCCACGATGCTGGCATGGTTGAGCGCGTCGCTCAGGATGAGGCAGCCGCGGCCGACAAGCGCGGGGATGACGATGCTGTTGGTCGCGAACCCCATGCCGAACGTCAGCGCCGCCGGCTTGCCCACAAACTCCGCGACCAGCGCCTCCAGCTCCAAGTGCACCGGCGTGGTGCCTGCACAGGGGCGGGTCCTCTCGGGGTATGGGGTGCCAGCGCGAGGCCCCGAACCCGGCAGCCGCAGTCTGCGCTGGCCATCACTGCCGCAGATGCGCTGGCTCCGGCGCGGCAGCACTGTGCCTGAGGAAAGCGTCGTGCAGATGCTTCGCAGCGGCAAAAGGCGCACGCCAGGACGCGCGCAGCCTCTGTCCGAGCTGCCACAGGTCACATGGCCATGGCCCGCATAGCGCTCCTCTGGGAGCCGCTTCGCGCCATGGCAGGGCGGCTGGCCCGCGCGTCAGCGCGCTGCTGAGAGCGGCGGGCGGCGGGCCGACGCACCGGCGTCGACGCGCGAGCTGCACATGCTCCAGCCCAGCTCGCGCATGGTGGCGAGCACGCGCGGCGTGCAATACTCGTCCGCGGCCGCAAAGCCCAGGTAGTTGTATGAGCCCAGGTTCAGGCAGCGCCGCGTCGCGCCCGTCAGCTGCAGCGGCCTGCGACGCCCGCGGCGCCAGGCGCGTCAGCGGCTTCGGGGCCGCCGGCTGCGTTGTGCACTCTTATCGCCCACCGGTCTGCCCGACGCTGTCACCTGAGCTACAGCAGCCACAGCACAGCTTGCCGCTCTCAGCCCAGCAGCCTGCCGTGCCCTGGCTCTGTGCCAGCTGTTGCTGGCAATGCGCTGTGCCAGTACGCTGCAGCGGCAGCTCGCGCGGTTGCGCCCGACACGCCCAGGACACCCACGCCAGAGAAGCCAGGCGTCTGCCATGACTTTGGATGCCGCGCTGACGCGCGCCGCCTGCGCTGGCCACAGCTGACAGCGTGCACAGAGGTGGGCCGAATCGACTACCCGCCACAGTGTCGTGCATACACAGAGCCCCCCCCCCCTTCTCGTTTCTCGTATTGCCAGAGGCACCGAGTGAGCAGGCCGAGCGACACAGCGCAGAGCAGGCAGCGGAAGCAGGCGCGGCAGGAGCTGCGTCAGGGTGCGCACTTCTGGCCGTCCACTGGCGTGCGCTCCATCACGTCCACCCACGCATCCGGCGCGCTGCAGATCGGTCGGTTCCAGCAGTCCTGGCCCCCGCGAGCCCAGGTCAAGCCCCGCCTCCCCGCGCCCAGGCTGCGAGTGACAGGGCTGGGGCGCTGAGTGACGGCGCGCCACCAGCAGGGCGCACGTGTATCCTGTAGAACATGCGCCGCGTGTAGAAGTCCTCATAGTCCTGCCGGATGGGTGCGTATCCCTGCAACGGCCCATGTGCCAGCCCCCTCGAGGAAAAGCTTGCGCTGTGAATAGGTCATTCATACATGGCGGCAGACCACGCTGTCAACAGATGGAGCAGACGGAGCAGCCACACCTTCAGAGCCGCCTTAGGCAAGCGTTTGCGGACCAGGTCGCGCATGTGGCCAAACAGGAAGAAGAAAGCCCAGCTGTGCGGAGCGCGCGCACACAACGCCTCAGCCACCGTCCTGGCAACTCCTCGTGCTAAGGCGCGTTGCAGCTCGTAGCACGACAGCCCAACGCAGCGCGTGACAGTTGCTACGCTGCACAGCACGAAGCACGTTGGTGCACGGGCGCTACCTGGCCATTGTTGCCAGAGCAATAAAGAAAGGCGGCTGCAGTGCGCCGTGGCTCATGGTGCCTGCAGCCGCAGGGCAGCCTCCCTGTGTTACAACAAACCTGTTCAGCCGGCTATGCACATGCGCTGCACGTTTCCAAGACCTGTGCAGGCATACTGACACTTGGCAGCCTGCCCCACACAACTCCAGGCAGACAAGGTTGTGTCTGTCTGTCCGCCTCAAAGCGTGAAGCCGTGTAGCCGTTGGCTAGGGTTTTAGAGAGGGCTTGCGCGGTGTGAGGCGCTGCTCTGCTTGCTCTGTGCAAATCAGCAATACTACCACCGTTGTGCCCAACACTGCTGCTTACTGGTGCTAGGGCTGGGATCACTGCGTAATCAAGAAGCCAGGATGCAGGCCCAACGCGCACTGCTGGCCAAGCTCTCGGTGCCAAGCTGCGGTTCCGACTATGCAAGGCACGTGCTGGTCCCCAGGCACCCAGGCCGCCAAGTACCTGGCGCGCTGCAGCTCGCAACGCCTTCGGCAAGGCAGCAACACACGCCTGCGAGGCAGTTGCTGCGCTGCAGCGCGGCTGAGCCGTATCAGCAGGTATGGCACCTTGGCTCAGGCTCTTGCACACGCCCTTCGCTCTTCGCTTGATGTGTTGAGCAGCTGATGGAGAAAGTCACTGGATCGCAGGCAGCCGGCGCGGCGGAGCCAGCCTTGGAAAACTTGGCGGCGGATGTTAGGGAGCACGGCCAGGAGCACGGCCAGGGCCGGCACGCGGCGCTGCACGACTTTTGCATGTGCATTCCGTATGGCGCGCTCCTGCTGGCCGGCGGCGCGGCCAGCCTTCTCACAGGCGGCAGCAAAGCTGGCGCAGCGCTGTGCCTCTTTGGCGCCGTGCACGCGCTGCTCGCGGCGCTCAGCCTGCGCGCGTGGAAGCGCGGCGCCTCGTCGGCGCCCTACACTCTGCTCTCGGCAGGCGCGTCGTTCCATCTGTGTCGCTTGTTACTTCATTGAGTATTCTTTTTGTGTATGTAACTGAGCGCTGCTTGAATTGGTTGACTGCGCTGGCACTGCCTGCCCTTCCACCGGTGACTCGGGCAGCACCCTGCGCTGGGCGCTCTCAACACTAAGTGCTCCAGCTGACAAGGGGCACCTGCGTACTGCGCGTTTCTGCCGCTGTGCGCAGGCGGCGCGGGGTTTGTGGCGTGGCGCGTGAGCGCCCGGGTGGCACAGGGCGCCCCCAGGTTTCTGGACCGGCCTCTGCTGGCACTGGCTGTTGCGCTCGGAGCCTTTCTGGCATATAACCTGGCTGCTGGCGGCAACCCCCCCAAGCGCGCCAACGAAAGTGAGGTACCAGCGACGCCGTAGAATAGTCATTTAGTGCGGTGTCGTGCGAAACAGGCCTTAGTCAGGGCGTGAGTCGCGTCACCACCGGCGGCAAGCGTGCACAGATGCATGCATGCGTGCAGAGGTCTGGCGCAGTTGGGCTGCATCAGTGAGTTGAGCTGGCGGCGGCCCCCGCTCAATCTTACTCCCCCCTAGGTCCTCTGAGCATGAGGCCTGTTTAGGCTCATGTTGTCCTTACTGCGGGGACGCGGGCAGCTCAAGCAGCGTCCTGCTTGTCCGGGTGCTGGCTGCTGGGTTTGTGCTGTCGCGGTCATATGCAATGCCTGTGTGCCTGCTTGGGTGGCACATTGCTCGGCGTTGCTGCTTCAGTGTAGCGCGTCCCAGGTGAGCGGCAAGTCACAAGCTGCTACTTGGGTTTGGGCCGCATACTGGAAGGCAACCAGGTGTCCTGCCGCGTAGAGCATGCCCTGCTCACCCACTGCAGAGTGCTGAGCACGGGATATAGCTCGCTTGCCGGACGAGCGTGCAGCGGTTTGGCAGGGAACGCCGCTCCAAGGAGCGGCCCTTTGATATCATATTATGTCAAGTATGGTAAGCTTGTCACAGTAAGCAGACTTCTGTGCACCTCACCGATTGCATCACATATTGCATGTACACTCTTGAAAGACTGGTCACTCGTTGCGCATGGCTTGCGGTGCATGGATTGCACGAGTGAAAGTGAGTCAGGGCGAAGTGCGCCACCTAGCAGCCCTACCATTGGTCGCCACAAATCCCTACCAGAACCCCAATCTGTGTACGCGCTCTGACCGCGAGAGGAAGACCACTGAGAGTGCCCGGGGGGATGGGTCGCCTGCGGTGAGTGCTGTCAGACTGGCCCGCCCGAGCCAGACAGCGCATGGCGCTGGGTGATGTGCTTAGCGCTGAGCAATGAGACCATCCACCGCACCCACCAGCCCGGCGGGCTCTGCGGCGCCCAGCCCCAGACACGAGCCCGCTGATGCCGTGACTGCCACGCGCGTGGCTTCGCACGCGCTGTCGTCTTACAGCGGATCTGACTCCGAATACACCGCCAGCCCCGCGCGAGGTTCGGCGGTCGCCTCGCCGTCTGCGTCGCCGCACTCCCGGCCGCTTGCGAGCGCGTCTGCGTCGCCCGCACCCAGCGCAAGCGCCAAACTCGCGACCCTGGCAGCGCTCGGGCTGGTGCCGGGGCCGCTGCC
>JAABUY010005571.1_pt1 | contig 12606 bp, 9 predicted proteins | sample 5560271 | NCBI WGS metagenome assembly JAABUY01 (sample SAMN10711886, study PRJNA513374) | rock metagenome | isolation source: Antarctica rocks | place: Antarctica: Victoria Land, University Valley
AGCAGACGGCCACCACGCCCGCGGTCGCCACCAGCGCCGTCAGCACCGCCTGCGGCGCGCGGTGCGTCCGCGCGCTCAGCCCCTTCGAGGATGATGCGCCATGCGGAGGCCGCCCGTGACTGCTGGACCGGCTGAGAGCGGCGCGGGCGCGCTGGAGCAACTGCGCTGCAGTGCCACTGCTCCGGCGCCACGCTGCAGCTGCACGGCACGCTGCTCGGCCCCCGGGTGCTCGCGCATGCCATGGGCTGATCGGGATGAGGAGTGGAGGCACTGCATGGATGCCACGAGCCACCACGGCAGGGCTTCGAAAGGGTCGGGCCCGCCGCACACCCGCCCCACTGAACGCCGGTGCGCATTTGGACTGCGCCGCAACACTCGCACCAGGCGCCCGCCTCGGGGCGCGCGCGCACCTGGGTGTCCCAGTAGCTCGTGATGACGCCGACTTGGAACGAAAACACCACCGTGAAGGCCGCCTGCCGCGCCCCGCATGAAACGTTTCACTCTGGCGCCCTGCTCGCGCGCTGCGCCACTGCACCGGCAGTGCCCCCACCAGAACTGTGCACTGAGTACGGCGCATGGGCACTCGCATGTTCATGCATGTTCCAACAGCTCGCCTGCCCTCTTGCAGGCTTCGGACCGACGTGCAGCGGGAGGCTGGCGCCATCCCACCTACCCGTGGGTTCTCATCTCACACATCACAGATGGATGCATCGCTTGCGCAGTTCTGGGTGACACGGGCGCCCGTTGCAGCTGAGCGCTGTAGAGTGTCTAGCCATATAATCTAAATAGGTGGAGCACACTTTGTTTCCGATACAAGTTTGGAAAATAAGTGGCCGGGGAAGATATAGAAGGCTAGGGATAGGGCAGGGTGCTTGCGCACCAGGAAGCAGATGTTGAGCGGGTACTGCTTCCGCAGCCGCTCGGAGCAGCTCAGCGCGATGATCATGCCAAACGAGAGGAACCAGGAGAGGTAGAATGGCCACAGGTTGACGCGCACGTACGTCTGCGCGCGGCCCCAGCCTTGCGGCTCAACCCTCCCGCTGGAGCTCGGCATCACATACGGCACCTAAGCTCAGGCTCACTATCGACCCGTCAAAACATTCAGCCGATCAATGTCAAGTCAGCATGGTGCTCCTGCCACTTCCTCATGCGGAAGCCGCAAGTCGTAAGACGGATGCACGAAAGGGCGCCGCCAGTGCGCACAGGCATGGTCGCACCCGGCGCCACTCAAGAGCCGCACGCTCACCAGAGACATCAGTCTGGCTTCTGCCAGGCTATTCTGCCCGCAGCGCTCGGGGGCGGCACCTTGAGCGGCGTCACATAGTAGAAGACGAGTGAGATGCCCGCGGTGACGACAAGCTGCATCAGCACGATGAGGAGCACCTTGCGCATGAAGCCGCGGCGCACCGCCGCATTCGCAAAGCCCGCCGCCGTGTCGGCCGCCTGCGGCGGGGAGTGGCGTTTAGACAGGCTGCAAGCTGTGCGCCACAGGGCGCTGCGAGGGCGCTGGTGCAGACGAGACATACACAGCACAGCGGCGGTGTGTGTCTTGACGTTGCCTTCACTGAGCAAATGGGACAAGCCTTCACCGACATACGCTGCCCGCGCATGGAGTTTCGGCTGGTCTGTCAATGCTCTGCCACTGCTCCAGCACACCACTCCCTGCCCTGCAACCTCCACTGCTGCAAAAGACAAACGTGTGCGCTGTCGTGCACTGCACGTCAAGAGCATCGGTCGCGCTCAGCCCGGTCCGGTGGCAATGACTCACAGCACTGGAGAGCCTGCAGCAGAGCTGTGCCAGGCAGAGCTCACCTGGGCGGCCTCCACGTCAAAGCCAGGCGGCTTTGGTGCCGGCGCGAACGGCGGCGCCGAAGCGCCCGGGTAGGCCGGCTGCGGCAGAGGCGCGCCCCCCGGGTAGGCGCCCTTCCCAGGCTCCGCCCCATAGGCTGGCCCCGGGCCGCCCGGCGCGGCCCCGGCGGGGTAGCCGTGCGGGTAGCCCTGGGGATAGGCACCCGGCGGTGCGCCTGGATACCCCGGCGGCGGCGCCGCCCCTGCACGGGTGCCTGGGAGTTCAAGGGCGCGCCTGTGGCTGGTCCATGCACGTGCACGGCTCGCTGGTGACACAGCAGTGTGAGGCCAGCGCACGGCGTGAGGCGAGCGCCGCTGCTCGACCAGAGGGACCGTGGCTCACCCGGGTACTGCTGGCCTGGGTTCATGTCCCACGCACGAGGAAGCTGCGTCAAATGTGATGCGCACGCTGTAGCCCGCCACCTGCTCGTGTGCCTAGTGTGACGTTGCTATTCGGCTTCAAGCACAAAGCAAGCGGGCTGGCGCAGCTTTGCTGGTGCCTTGCACCGTCAGCGCAGTGCCGAGCACGCAAGATCAAGGCTGCTCACACCACCTGCAAATTGCGCGATCGCCAGCTCCTGTGCGTCGCCAAAGTGCCTCCCTTTCTCTCGCCTCCTTGCCTCTACCCGGGCAGGCTCAGGCCCTAAGGAGAACCTGCTCTGCTCACACTGTGACAGGCTCTGACTTCAACCTTACAATACCAGTGCACGGCTCTGCTACGCCTTTATGCTTCACACTGCGCCTTTCTGCGGCACGACTGTCAGGGCGGCGTGCGTGTTGTAACCACTATTACTGTGCTGGACAGTGCCCTGCTTGCTCCCTCCCTGGTGGCGAGCAGCACTAAGGAGGCAGCCGCCGGCGACCAGCAGCCCTGAGTTGATGACAGGATGGCCTGCATACTACCCGCCACCAGACATGCTGGGGGACCAGGCAGCAGGGCCCAGCGCGCAGCCCGGAGCGTACGGCGGCTATCAGCAGTTGAACAACTACGCGCAGGGCGGCTACGCCGGCGGGCAGAGCGCGGCCAGCGGCGCCGCGCCCTGGATGCACCTCGCTGTACAGGCGCAGCCAGCGTTTCAGGGCCAGGGCGCCGCTGCGGCCGCCGGCGCTGAGGTGTGCCTGGCTTGCTCGTCCGCGACCGCAAACTGGCGCTGTCTGCTGTTGAGGCTGACCGTCTGGCCCCGCGAGGCATTGTGTGACAGTAGCTTGCAACGCATGTGCTTGCGTTTGCGGCACTGTGGCGCAGAGGGACGTGACTGCCTTCTCAAGGCGCGACAGGGCTGGAGCGGGGCCGGCGCGCCGCCGCTGCCGCCAGACGAGGCCGCGCCGCCGCCGCTGCCAGCGGACGCGGACGCCCTGCCGCCACCGCTGCCGCCCGAGGCGGGAGGCAGGCAGCCTGCGAGCGCGGAGCAGCGCTCCGGCTGGCAGCCGGAGCACGCCGGCTGGCAGCCAGGCGCGCCACAGGACGCGGGGCAGGCCGGCTGGCAGGCCGGGGAGGCTCAGCAGTGGACGCAGCAGCATCCCGGGTGGCAGCCCACGGCGCAGCAGCAGCACGAGCAGGGCGGCTGGCAGCACGCCGGCGGGCAGCAGCCACACCCCGGGTGGCAGCCGGGGGCCGCACAGGAGGCGCCCCCGCAGCCCGCAGGGGCGGCGCCGCAGCACGCCGCGGGGCAGCCCGGGAGCGCGCAGCAGCCGCCGCCGCGCCCTGGCTGGCCGCCCGCGGACGCGGCGCAGGCAGCCGCTCAGCTGCCAGCAGGGCGCGCCCAGCAGCCGCCTGCGCCGCAGCCGGGGGAGGCGCAGCCTCGGCCCGGCTGGCCGCCTGCGGGCGCTGCGGCGCCGCAGGCGGCTCTGCAGGCTGCGCAGGCGGCCGCGCCTGCAGTGTGGCGGACGGCGCCCGCAGCCGGCCAGCTGCATGCGGCGCGCGCGCCGGCGCAGGGGCAGCCGCCGCACGCCGGGGCCGCGGCGCAGCTCAGCGGCCAGATGAACGGGCACGCGCATGCCGGCGCCGCCGCCTGGGCGGGCGCGGCAGGATACGGCGGGGCGCCGCACGGTTACGGCGCGGAGGGCTATGCGGGGTACGCGCACCCGCATCAGGCCGCGCAGCAGGGCTACTACCAGGGGTATGGCTATGGGCACGCCGCTCACGGCGCGCAGCCCGCATACGGGCAGCCGGGGTATGGCGCAGCCTACGGCGGTGGCGCGTATTCCGCCTGGGGCGCGCCCGGGCAGCCAGGGCCGCAGCCGGGGTACGGCGCCGGCTACCAGCAGCCCGCGGGCCAGGGCCCCTGGGGGGCGCCAGGCGCAGGCCCGGGCGCTGCGGCGCCGCCATGGGGGCCGGCTCAGCCCGCGGCGGCCGCCCCGCCGGGCCCGCGCCCGCCGCCCGGCGCGCCGGCGGCCGGCGCGGGCGCGCCGCAGCAGCCGGCGCCGGGCCCCGCGCGCCCGGCCGCAGGCTTTGTGCACCGGCGCGCCGCGCCGGCGCCCGCCCCGGAGCCCAAGCGCGCGGCCACGGTGGTCGACGCGCGCGAGCTCTTCTGCGCGCCGGGGCGCGCGCAGCGGCCGCGCCGCCTGGCGGTCGTGCTGCGCGGGCTGCCGGGCAGCGGCAAGACGCGCATCGCGGCGCGCCTGCGCGACGCGGAGGCGGCCGCCGGCTGCGTGCCGCCGCGCATCCACTCCATCGACGACTACTTTGTCACGGCGCGCGCGCGCGGAGCCCCTACCCTACCCCTTCCCTGCGCCTGCCGCTCGCACCGACGCCGCGCGGCGCGCCGCAACACGCCCAGCCTCACGGGGGGTCCAAGCGGAGCGCTCCTAACAGCTGCATGCATGTACCATCATGCCCAGGCGCGACCGTGCCGGAGCGAGGCGGAGACAGGGTCAGGGTGAAAACTGGGTAGCTCCTGCTGAGGCGCGCCGGCTGCCGGGGGGCCGGGAGCAGGAGGTCGAGCGCGAGGTGGAGGAGGCGGAGCCGGGCGGGCGCAAGCGCAAGCGCCGCGTGCACGCCGTCGAGTACTGCCACGAGCCCGAGCTCGAGGGTGCGCGCCCCCTGCAGGGCGCCGCCGCCCGGGCGTCCGAGCGGCGGCGCTCTGTTCGTGCGCGCGGGCGGGCTGCGCAGGCTGGGAGCAATGGGCTGCAGGCGCCCCGGCAGCCTGTGCGTGGCTGCGGACAGAGGCGGCCTCAGATCGGCAGCTTTTGACTTATTCATACACCCCGCCGAGTGCGCTCTGCCGACCGTGTCAGCGCGAGCGCGCAACAGCCTGGGGGCTGCCGGTGCCGAGCGTCCGGGTGTGGCTTAGGTTTACATGTCCACCCTAACAGTAGCCGTGACCGCCCCCCCGGCGCGCCAGGCAAGTACCAGGCGAGCCTGCTGCGGGCGTTCCAGCGCACCGTGGAGGAGGCCCGCTTCGCGGTGGTGGTCGTGGACGCGCCCAACCTGCGCGTGGACGACGTCAAGCCCTACTGGGCGGCCGGGCAGGCGCGGCCGGGCCGCCGCCCCCCCACTCACATGTTTCATGGCGAATGCGCCCGCTCAGACTCAGGGCGTTGCTAAATTATTTTCTCCCGCGGTCGCGAGCCAGCATGGAAGGCGCTGGGCAGCGTAGCAGTCACTGTCCCGCACCCCCGGCTGCCTCCCTCCTCCAGGGCCCGGCTGGCAGGGCACCAGCGGCCTGCATGGCGACAGGACCTGTGTCTAGTCCCGTGCGCAGCACGGCGAGTGCCTGGCTGTTCATGTGCATGCGCCAGCTGGAAGCAGGCGGCGCGGCGCTCACGTGTGCGCTGCCGGGGCCTTGAGCAGAGGGCCGGGTACGAGGTGTACACCCTGCAGCCCCTAGAGTCCAGCGCAGAGGTGCGCCTGACCCGCCTGCCCGCGGACGGGCCTGCTGTGCAAGCCCAGCGTTGAGGAGTCTGCCGTCCGTCCGCCTCCCTGTTGTGCGCTGCCGCTGCAGGCATCACTGGGTGTTTTTTGTTTTTTTTGGGTCAAAGCCTGCATGCAGCGTAGGCCGCAGCAACGGCGCCGGCCTCTGAGGTATCTTAGTGTATGCTGCCTCGCACGCCGCGCCCTCCTTGCCGCTGACACACGCCTGCGTCTTTGCGCCCCTGAAACGCACACGCACTCGCGCAACCGAGCCGGTGTCCCAAGCGTGCGGCCTGACAGAGCCGCGGGCAGCTGCTTCAGGGGGGGCATGCCACCACCCCAACCCCGACACGGGGCTCGAGCGGGGCCGCGGCGGGCAGGTGTGCTTCCGGCGCAACGTGCACGGGCGGCAGCTGGGCGAGCTGCGCGCCGCGGCCGAGGCGTGGGAGCCCGCGCCGCCCGCATTCCCGCTGCTGGACGTTGCGGGGCTGCTGCGCGGCGAGGCGCGCCCTCTCGTCGCGGGGCCGCCCTGCCGCCCTGGTGCCCAACCGTGCATGCCTAGCACATGCTGCGCTTGCAGCAGCGCGCGTGCATGCGCGCCCGTGAAGCAGCCGCCGTCCCCGCTCCGGAAGCAGCCGCCCCGGCGCCCCGGCGCCGCCACCCTGCACGTCCGAGCAGGCGCCGCGCTTGGACAGTGCATCGCGGTGCCGCCGTGGAGCTCCAGGGGGGTGCGGTGCCCTAAACCTAAGTTCACACACGTGGCGCCGCTGCCGCAGGGCATCATGGAGGTGGAGATGGACGAGGGCGCGGCGGACGCGCCGCCGCCGGCCGACGCGCCGCCGGCCTACGACGCGCCGCCGCAGCCGACGAGCAGGTCGCGCGCCCTTACTTTTGGAATACGTGGAGGTTGTGGTGTGGGGCAGTTTGGGCAGAGGGGCTGTGGCAGTGGTATTCGTGCACGGGCCCCCTGGTCAAGCTTCTCTAGTTATTGGTCGCCGGTGGCTTGGCAGTTGGTATTGCGCAGCTGTGCAACTGGCGCGCGGCCCCGTGAGCCAGGGCTGTCCTCCAGCGGGATGCTATTAGACTTGTCACGCTGCATGGTGGTTACTTTGGGCGCTGCCGGTGAGGACCAAACCCCGAATATGCCGCTCAGCCACCTGATGACCGCGCGCTCATGCCGGTGCCCTGTGCCTGTTGTGCACTGTGCTGCTAGTGCATCTGCGCGCTTGTGCACAGCCTCTGATGCTGCCCGTACCCTGCTCAACACGCAACCTACATCCCCACGCGCACCGCCCCACCTCCGTGCTTGCTGCAGGTGGTCGGCGCTGGCGGGCGACGGGGAGGAGGAGGAGGAGCCGCAGCCGGCGAAGAAGAAGAAGGCCAAGGCGGGCGGCGCGCAGCCGGCGGCGCCCGCCCAGCCTGCGGTCCGTCGCCCGGCCCGGTGCCCCCACCCTGGGGCGCGGGGCCAGTGTGGGGCCCAGGGAAGGCCAAGAGACGTGCGCAGCCTGCCGCTGCTGCCGGCCGTGCAGCACGTGTCCGGGGACCAGGCCGCCCCGCGCGCGTACTGCCGACAAGCTCCGGTGGCGAAAACGTGACGCGCGTCGCTCGAGCTGGCTGTGCAGGCGTGTGTGGGCTGGTTCGCGCGGGACAGAACGGCGGGCGCAGGGCTGCCGGGGACAATGTGCGTGAGAGCATGTGGGGCGCGGTGCGCCGCGCAGGCGGGCAAGCGCGCGCGCAAGTCCGTCACCTGGGCCGACCAGGCGCCCGCCGTTGACGGCTTCCACTTCAGCGGCCAGCGGCAGGCGCGCCGCCGCGCCCCAGGGTATACGGTATTGGGCCTGTCATCGCAGCACCGGGTCTGCTTTGAACAGCCTGCGCTCTTGCGCTCGTCCTCGCGTGCTCCCTCGCGCCTACACCAGCCTCCAGAGCAGGGACAAGCACATGTGCCTGACGTGCGCATCGCTCGGGCGGGCCCAAGTGCGCCGCTGCGTGGGGCACCCGTGAGACGCACGCCAACAGAGTGAGCACCAGCTCCCTCTGGCCGTGCCCGAAGCAGTCCAGTCTGCACATGTGCGCGCCGCCGGGCGCGCGCCACAGCATGCGCTGCATGACCATGCTGCTGTGCTGGTGTAAAAACCTGTTGAGCCCTAAAAAGCCCACCTTAAATGACCCCGGCGGCGGCGCGCAGCTGGAGACGGTGCACTGGCTGGAGGGCCTGGGGCCGCCCAGGGACGCCGGCGCGCTGCACAAGTCGTTCGCCCAGCAGGCGCGCGCGGCCTGGGCGCCCCAATGTGGCCGGTGCTGCGGCTGCCCCGGCGGGCGCCCCTGCGCGACCGCTGCTGTGCTCACATGTGCCCGCGTCCTGCAGACTCTCGGCCGGGCGCCGATGCACTCGAGCGCGCGCTTGCTTGCCGCTTGCGGTGGCCTTGCACACAGTGGTGCACTTCATGCACGGCGGAGCCGGGCGGCAGTGCCAGCCGCTGTGCTCGCGGGCGCAGACGCTGGCGGAGCACCGCAGAGTGGCGCACTTCTTTGCATGGCAGAGCAGGGCGGCAGTGCCAGCCCCGGCGTTGATCTCTTCCCCTCTCCAGCGTTGCAAGGCCTGGGGCGCATCCGGCCCTGCGTCGGCGCACTATAACGCACATATAACACCCTATACCCTACCCTATGCTGACCCCAGTCGGGGGCCGGCAAAGAGCGCGTGCGTGTGTCGCTCGATCGCCCGTCTCCTCATGTGCACTGTGCCGGGGGCGCAGAAAAAGGCGGAGCACAAGTCCGAGCAGGCGCTGTTCCACGAGGTCGTCCTGGGCGGCCGGCGGCCCGCGGCCTAGCCGCAGGCGGACGCCCGGCCCCGGCCGGCCGCGCACCTGTCAGAGCGCGCGCGCGCCCGCCTCTGCGCTGCCCTGCGCGCCGGCGCGCGGCGAGCGTGCGGGCAGTGTCCGGCAGGGCCCCGCCTGCAAGATCTCAGCACTGCCGTGTGTATATGTTGTTGCCAAATCTGTCTGTGGGTTTTAGTTGCGAGCGCGTTGCTCAGGGATGCGCTATCTCACACGCCTAGTAGCCATGGGGTGAATGATGCATGCATGCATCGTGCATGCGGAGTGCGCGCCCTGCACACCAGCTGCCCGCAACGGTGTGAGGCAGCGCAGCGGGGGAGCCGCGCGCGAGGCGGCGCGGGCAGTGGCGGCGTGCGCCCGCGCGGCCCGGGGGGTTGCCAGTCGCTCTGGCCCGGCCAGGCACTGTGTGTGTGCGCACATGCGGCAGGCACCTCTGGCTGTTGCCGGCCGAGTCAGGTGCGCGCGCTTGCCTGGCAAACTCCATCAGCGCGTGTTTGTGCTTGCAGGTCTCCGTGTGCCATAGATGTCAAATGCAGACATGCCAGGGCTGCCGAGCGCCATGTCTGTGAGACAGTGCCAAGAAAACTATCACGTGGCATCGTGTCTGGCGTCGCCCACCCCTGCATGTCGAGGATGCATGCACCAGCTTGCCGTTTGCGCATGGAGTGTGCTTTGTGCGGTATGCCGTCGCACTGAGCCCGCCTGTCGCGAAGAAATCACGTCCGGCGGACTGCGACGTGCTGAGAGGGGCGGCCTGCCTGCGCAGGTGGCGTGGGGGAGGGGAATGGGATCGGGCAGGTTCAGGCACCGGGCGCTCAGGGCATGGCTGGGTTAAATCAAGTAGCAGCCGTCAGGACTATGAGGCTGGGTTGCTGTGACGAGTGTATTACATTACACCGACTGGATGTCCGGCGACTGTAAGCATGACGCACGTCACCCCACTGTGCCGCATGCTTGCACTTGGTTCAGGGGCTCACGGGCCGCACGGACGCGCAGGTGCGGCCCTGCGTGGTGTTGTCACGAGGCCCCCTCAGAGCACCCGCCACCCTAACGCACGTCATGTGTCCGGCGCTGCAGCGTCTGGGGTCGTCGCCCCAGACGCGCGCATGCTGGACTAGTCGCGGGTTGCGTAAACACAGAAATGCCGTACAGAACCGTTCCTCTCCGGGGTTGTTTCGTTTAGCAAGCAGACCCACATGACATTTAGCCAGGCTCAAATCAGCGGACAGAACGTTCTTGTGGCAGCGATGCCCTGCCGGACCCGCACACAGGTTTGAAATCAAGCCAGAGCCTGCGGGAGCAGGAGCAGGGCACCCCCGCCCAGACTGGGCACAGTAGCACAACAACGGGTGCTACGTGCCCGTCTGCAGGGGAAAAAAGCGCGGGGTTCACAAAACGGCGTGCGCGGCAGTGCGGACAGGCGCAGGGTGCCCTGACAGGCAGGCAAAGCCCTGCCCCAGGGCACAATGGCATCGTCTTGCCAGCGCAAAGATTGTCTGCTGCAGAGTCAGCGCCGCACTGGCCGGCGCAGCCGCATCCAGGTACAAGGGGACTCTGTTCCTACACGTCGCCAAAGGTGAAGTCCCACACCCGCAATGCCTGAATACTTGCATCACTCCATACCATGTGCCTCCTCTGACCCGGTTCCGTCTTGAGCCACCCAGCAGCAGGGTCATGGGCTGGGGACGAGGGGCATAAGAAAAGAGCTATTGCTCCTACAGACGGCACCCCAGCGAGAGCCCCGGGGTGCACGCTGAAAACAACAAGCACATGCAGTGCGTCTGGGAGCACAAACCCGCAGCTGAAACCGACAGAAGATGCAGCAGCGCGGCCATGGGGGGAGGGCGCCCCGGGCCCATTTTGCCGGACGGAAAGCCCCCCGCCTTGCAGCAGCAGCGGCAGCGCCGCCGCGCGGCACTGCCCGCGGCCCCTTTTTCTTGGCATCCTCACGCGTGGCGCCCAGCAGGGCTGCCTGACTTGGCGCTCTTGATCAGGCGAGCCGCCCCTGCAGATCGCCAGGCTAAGGGAGCCAGGTTGGACGCTGCAAGCAAGCGCTGCAGGGCGCGCACCCAGCGCGGCTGCGGCGGCCCTGCGCGGCAGCGCAGCCCACCCACGGCCCCCGCGCGCGCCGCGGCACAGCACTCGCGGGAGCCGGCCCCTAGCTATGTTGCCCCGCGCGGCTCATCGCGCGCTTGGCTGCGGCGCTCGCCGCGTGGGAGGACAGCCGCACCGGCGCCACCCGCCCTGCCGCACGACGCGCACAGGCTGAGCGCCTGGCCCACGAGCAGCCGCCCCGCGCAGAAGGCTCAACCTCTGGCGAGCGCATTACAGCAGTGGCGCAGGGCGCATCAGACAGCCGCGCCAGGCGGGCCGCTCGCACCGGTGCGCGCGTCCAGCGAGTGCCGCAGCTTGTGCCGCTGCACGTCCAGGGACGCCGCCGCGCGCCGCAGCAGCGCCGCCAGCACGTGCTGCGCCGCGCCCGGCGCCTCGGCGCGCGGCGCGCCCGTGCCCGCCTCGAGGTCCGGGCGCGCTGGGGGCGGGCCAGCCGGCGCCTCCGCAGCCTCCTCCTCGTCTGCCTCGGGGATGCAAGGGTAGCCCACCGCGATAGTGCAGCCGCCGCCCTTGCACAGTGTATCCTGCGGCGCAGCATGCCGCGCGTCGGGCGGGGCTGGTCGGCGCGGAGCGTGCTCGCCCCCGCGCGCCTGGCCGCACGGACGCGCCAGCACGTGGCAGCATGTGCGCACACGCAGGGACCCTGGTCACAGCATCTGCCAGCAGCCCCTGTGCCAGGCCCCGCAAAACAGCGGTACAGTGTGCCACGATATCAGGCGCCCGCCGTCCGGCCACTTACGAGCATTTTGCTGAGCAGAGAAAAGCGCACGTCACGGCCGGCCGGCGCCCAGACCGCAAACGGCAAGCCAGCCGGGCACAGCTGCGAGCGGGGCCCTGAGCGGCGCAGACCTGCAGGCTCTCGGCCTCGTCGTCGGCGCGCGCGCCGCCCGGCGCGTCCAGCTCCCAGTTCTCGACAGAGTCGCGCGGGTCGGGCGCGCGCGCGGGCCCCGGCGCGGCGCCCATGCGGCTGGGCGCCTCCACGAAGATTGACTCGATCGCGGCGGCCGCCTCGCGCATCGCGCGGCACGTGGCGGGCGCCTCGTCCGCGGACGACCACAGCGCCGCCAGCTCCTGTTCGCCTTGCACGGCGGCGTCAGTTGCTGTTGGCCGGGCATGTAGCTTGCCGCGGAGGCAACCTGTGTTGCTGGTTCGGCCGAGACGCTGGACCAGCTGAGACACAAGGGGCACCGCCGCAACCCGCCTGCGCCGGAGCCAAGGCCGGGCCGCAGCGGCCGCAAGTGCCGGCGCGACACCCGCTCCGCCCGCACGCGCCCCAGGCGCGCTGCTGCAGTTGAACGCGCAGCCTGACGCCGGGGCAGACGCAGCAGCGCGGGCGGCGCGCGCGCCTGCGCCTCCGCCGAGCTCGCGACCGCCGACGACGCCGCGCGCGCGGCCGCCGCCAGCGCCGCCGCCTCCGCGCCCGCCTCGCGCCGCCAGCGCCCCAGGCGCTCCGCCGACAGCAGCCCCGCCGCGGTCGGCCCGCTCGGCAGCGGCGCGCCGCCGGCGGCGCGGCGCAGGCGCGCCACGTGCGCGCACGCCTCCTCGACGCTGGCGAAGGGCGTGGTGGTGTCAAAGTCGCTGTTGCGCTTGATCGGCACGAGCCACTCGGCGCTGCCGGTGTGGATGAGCGCGGCAAACTGCGCGCGCAGGGGCGGAGTTGGACGCGTGGGCGTAGGCCGCAGCGCTTGAGCCGCGCAGAGACACCAGCTCTGGCCGTGGCAGGCATTCGCACGCGGGAAAAAAGGGCCGGGCGGCTGTCCATTCAACGGCGTGAGCCAAAGCCACGCGTGGAGGCCGCGCAGGGGCGCGCCCAGTGCTCGTAGGCGTGGAATTGCGGCCCGCCGCATTTCCACCCAACCCTAACCCCACCATACACCTGACCTAACCCTGCATTTTTGTAAAGCCACGCGTGGAGGCCGCGGAGGGGCGCGCCCAGTGCTCGTAGGCGTGGAAATG
>JAABUY010005573.1_pt1 | contig 12599 bp, 13 predicted proteins | sample 5560271 | NCBI WGS metagenome assembly JAABUY01 (sample SAMN10711886, study PRJNA513374) | rock metagenome | isolation source: Antarctica rocks | place: Antarctica: Victoria Land, University Valley
GTTCGATGGGCTGTTGAGAGGAGGGAAGGGCGTTTTTGAGGCGGTGGAGGTGGTCGTGGGGGTGGTGTTTAGGGTGTGAGGCATGGGGGTTTGCGGAAGGGTGGCTGGTGGGTAGGTAGTCTGGTTCTCAGGGATATGAGCGGGATTATAGTTGATTTAGGGGGGCTGAGTGGATGACGGTTGGATATAGGGAGAGCATCTACTCTATCCAAGTCCAGTTTACCTTCGTCCCTTCCCCCTAAGCGACCACAATATTTCTCTCCCACAACTATAGCGCCGTGACACCTGCCAACTACATAGCTACTCTCTTCGTACTAAAAGCCACGCCCATTCACGCAAACACGAAACCTATCCCTTCCAATAACGCCAGACGCAGCACAGCCAAAGCCGCGATTGAGCTTTGTCGAAATTAGATATGTATCGCCCTCAACCATCCCTACACCATCCCCCTTCTGTCCTACTGCAGCCCCTATAAACCCTTTGGCATGAGACGCGCGAATGCGTTGGCTAGGGGATCGGGTTCCAGAAAAGCTGTTCGAGGTGGGTGGGTGGGCTTGGTTGTGGCAGAGAAGTCCAAGGAGGGTTGGTATGGAAGGTAAAGTATGCCAAAAAAGAAAAAAAAACATGCCTCGGAAGCCCATGGCACTGGATTTTCGTGTCCGCCTTGCCGAACTGATCAAATTTGCGAGTCCTCATTCCTGCGGCCTTCTTCGATGGTGAGGAAAGCTGGGAGTGGTCGCCGCACCGCCATGCTCGCCTAGACCGAATCCACACTTCCGCCATCATTCCAAAATCTTGACCCGAGACTCTTATTTCCCAGATCCGGACTCCTCACACCTAATCTCCGTTACGCACCCTTTGGGTCTCACTGCTTTAGATCTTTTCTGTAGCCATGTTGGCCAATTTTGGTTGATGGTGCTGTACAGTGCGTGCTGCAGACTTACTGTTCAAGGTTGGAGGTGAGGAAAACAAGATGGGGAAGTGGGAGGGTGATGGTGGGGGAGAGGATGGAGATGAGAATATAGGAGGGTATGGAGAAGAGAGAGTAGATCTAGAGACGGGAGGGGTGGATAAGGCGGACTGGTGGGGTTTTGGGTGGTTTCTGCTTTGGCGGGAGATGGTTAATGATTATCCTTGGGAGATGTGATATATTAAATCATCCAGGCGGTCTGAAAGGGAATAAGATTCTGCGGGAGGGATTGACCGCTGGGCCTTCGCACTTCGCATATGTTCCATAGAACTTCGAACCGTGAGCAACAAGGCGTGTAAGCGGAAACTTGGACAGCCCTGCAAGTGCACCGAATTCCTTCGCTCTACCCGTTTTCTCAAGTAGCCTAGCTCGTAACATGCGAAATAGAACCCCCACACTACTTCTTCGCCGCCGTCGCCTCCTCGGCCTTTGTCTTCGCTCTCTTCTCCCTCACCCCAACCAACCTCGCGTCACTCCTCGCGTCTCTAAGCGTCCTATACGCGTCCTTTGTTCCCTCTGGCATCTCACTCTTCTTTACCTCCCCAATTGCCGACTCCTTGGCCGAGTCAGCCACTGGCATGTGTTTCTTCATGAGGCTGCCCTCCTTGTGGTGTTTCTCAATGTCTTCTTTAGAGGTGTCCATTTTCTTGTGCTGGCCAGCCTTGCGGGGGAAGAGGATGAGACGCTCGCGGTAGGCCTTGAGACGGGCGACGTTTGTGGCGAGAGATTCTTGTGAGAGATTGGCGCGGCGGGGGTCAACGGAAATGCCAATGGTGGGGGCGAGGGTGCGGGGGATGCGAGCTTCCTAGACGGGGAAATTGGTATTAGCTGCTGTGACGCTACACATCTACCGTGCCATAGACGTCATCTCGGGGATCATCTACCTTCAATTCCGCGAGAGAGAAGCCACGGCCTGCTCGTACACGGCGGTTGTATTTGATTGATGGGCAGCGGACTACCGGGCGGAGTTTGTCGACGGGACGGGGAGCGACGGCTGCAGCTTTGGTGAGGCGTGCATTTCGGCGGCGGGATTTGCGTCCAGGCTACAGATAATGTTTAGCGGTCGTTCTCTCCAACCTCGAGTTGGCGGAGAGGTTTGTGTAAGGTCTTTGGGTAATTGGATTCGGATTACCTGGTCGAAGTGCGTTCGAACACGACGCTGCCAGTCCTTGCGGAAATCTGTATACTGGTAAGTCTGCCGTAGCTGATGATTATCTGAGGTTTCGCTCACGGTTATGTTGGATTTGTTGGTTGTGCTTGATCGTCTAGAGCAGCGGCGCATTAGTAGATGTCCCAAGAATAATTCATACTGCATATCTATATCTCAAAGCAAATACAGGGTTGGTAACGTACCATTATGGCGGATGGCGACCAAGTCGATGTGGTTGTCGTGGTTCGCAAGGCCGGTGATATTGAATCGCGAATTTCGCTAAGCAGATTTAGTGTGTGGATACTCGCCTAGCTCAGCCCTAGTAAATTCGCTTAAGGGTAAGTTGCTCTACAGCTTGTTATGTTTCGTTATGTGATAAGTCTTGAAAGCGTTGAACGAAAGCGTTGTCTGCCAGGCGACGCTACCTTTTAGTCTATGCTTTCCTACCTTCGTATCTAAATTCTCACAAGGAATTATGAGTGATATTATGTTTTTCGCATTACGGATTACATGACAGTAGAAGCCAGACTGCCGCACGAAGCTTGCCGGGAAAGTAATGCTTCGCTCGATGACTTTAATGGCCACACATAACATGGGAGAAACTTGAGCAAAGACTGGCCTTTCTTATTGGTGTTATTGATAATATTTAGAAACACCCAGGGGTGATGGGGGAAGGAAGAGGAGAGCGCCCATATTCGACGAATGAGCTTATCATTCAGAAACAGAGGCTTTCAGATAGACCGGATTCTCAATGCTCAACCTGAATACATTTTTCGTTCGATTGAAGGCAAGGATCTCCTTGTTCAATCGCTTGCAAGTCTATCAGTAATCATTTTATACCTTATGCGGTAAAGTCAAAGGCACTACAATTCACGAGAAGCAAACCTAATCTACTGCAAAAGGCAGACTAACTGGCGCGCTTGCCTTGTGCAGACCTCACCCTGATTATGGCAAGAATGGAACATATTACATATATTGATTGACAGATCATGAGTCCTAGTCTCCCCCTATAACAGAGATTGTACGTACAAAACCCATTCGTCAGCCTTGAGATAAGTTCAGGTTTGAGAGCGTCGTAACCTTTGCCCGTCAACTTGTTTTCAAGAGACTTTGAAAACGTTGTTCGTAAAAGATCGCAAGAGGGGGTCAAGTATGTTTCAAAATGCCAGACAAAGTATCACGCCACTGACATAACTCCCCATGGGCTTTCGACGAGCACTCATCAAAATCCCTGATGTATAGAGACCTTGGGTGTCAGCACCACCTCGTCCAAGAAAGATACTATAAGAGACCAGGCATTCCAGGTCTTACCCCGGCTGGCTTCAAAAGTTGGGTTACGCTTCTCATCCGAGCACATCCCGAAAAAGATACGCAAGTCTTCACGAAGCCGATTTGGAAATACCGACCAGCATTCAAGACGATACGAAAGAGGGTTCCCAAAGGAAATATCAAGACGATTGTTTCAAGACACAAGGGTCGCAGAATTCGTGACCCCATTGAAGACTCTACCTCAGAGCATGCAGAGGCCGAACTTCCTCGACGCTCGAGCCAAGAAGAGCCCCGGCCTTATCACAGCTCTCCAATTCCCTGTCATAAGGCGAATCGATTTGACAAAAGTGTATAGTTTTCCACCGAAAGAGTGACGCTTCGTCCACATCAGCGAGTTCTTCTAATTTGGAGATCCGAACTTGTTGTACGGAGGGTTTCATAACTAAACAGCAGTGCCGAGCGTGTTATGTTGTCACAGACCGGCTGGCCTGCCATGATGACCATCAAGGCAACTTGGCCGTCACCCTTTGAATGCCTGAAGAGTTTGGAAGCGTCAATCGGATCATGTATATGATTATCCATAGCCAAGGCCGCTACTCGTTGATCCATCCAAACTTGGTCAAGGCGAGTGGCAAGGTAGCGCTCGCGCTCCATGCCCTAACGGATACCGTCATTTGGCTCCCCCAATCCTGCATTAGAACGACAAAAGCATATAGCTGCGACAAGCTTCATATCCTTCTTCTGCACTATAGATTGCCCTATCAAGGAGTCGATCACTGGGGTGAATTACCACATCGAATTCGCTGGTTCTGAAAACTTCATCCGGAGGAGCAAGTGCGAGAGCAAACTGAATATACTGCAGCAAAGGAGGACAGTACACGTGGATCTTGGCACGAGGCTCGTCATGCACGGATTGGTTCCTGTATTCGCCATAATGACACGTATAATCCAACCGAAAGCGAGAATTGTCGGTGATTCGTTGTATGACTTTATCGCGAGCCTCGTCATGAAAACTCATTTTGTCATGATCAGAAACTTTGCTAGTTCCTGACCAACATCTTTGCACGTTCTTTAAAAAAGCAGATTCTCTTTAACGTCATGACGCAAGTCAAGCTTCTGACAGCAAAATATGTAGACTTTGGTTGAATAGTTTGGGGCATCTAGAAATTATCAGACCGGCCTCATAAACTAAGAGGGATAATGTAATTGGTCTTGAAAGTCGAAGCGGTGGTGAGTCAGGAGTTATAAACCCTTGTGGGCGATCGCGAAGGTGATAGAGGCTTATAGCTTTTTCTTTTCCTCCTCCTTCCGTTCGAGCTCATGCTCTGGCCATTACTCTTGATACGTTCAGCATCGGCATCCCAAGCTTGGATTCGTTCGTTCCTCTCGACGACAGAACCAACGCTCGACAGGTAGTTACTGTGGATCCTTGCGGCTGTGGCCCAGCTTCGATTGGGCCCTCTGCAAGTTTGCTCCATGATGCACAGGGTAGCCAAATCGACTATGGACTCGAGTTCTTCGAGGATAGCCATGTCTTGGCGAATATGTGTCTCACACGACACATCGATTTCGGTGAGCTTGGTAACAAACCGATCCAATTGGTCAACAAGAGCTTTGAACCTTTTTGAATCTCGGGTTGCCCACCGGGTCTTGGTAATAATAATAGATTTTCGCTGGTACGCCGCAAGACGGCTTAGGAAGTCCACAATGGAGTGCTGCTTAAATATGTCTCTCCTGTATCTGCTGACTTTAATACAAGTTGGCTGTCCGTCTTCGTTTGTGCTGTCTACCGCGACTCCGTACTTTGCTTTCAGCGTTTCCGCGTTTTGGAGGAGGGTTGAAATCTGCTGTAAAACACCTTCGATCTCTTGATGGCCGATAACCTGATCCAGGACGCCATCTCTGCCTTCATCAGGACTCAGTAGCCCAATGCTTTCCTCCCAAACTATGAGACGACGTTTAATAATACTGAATTTGCAAACGAGAGTTGTGAAACACTTTTCAGAAGAACGGGCCAATTCTATTTAAATCAAGACACTCGATACACGTCGTAACGAGAGAAGCTAAAACGATTGCGCCGATGGTCAAACTGATAGGTTCTACTGGCATTGCCATCAGAAGATTCTTGTTGCCAAGGAAAGACGCTGCGAGAAGAATGGGGCGAAGCTGTCGAGGAAGTATGATAGGCTTGTAAGGCTATGTAAGCCTTGAATCAGTTCTCAACCAAGTAGCCCTGAGTATTGACAAACGGCCTCCCATTCACATGTCTGTTCGATTTGGAGTACGAATAGGATCTTGCCTGCTGCGTACTACCTTGCAAACGGCTTGGGTGCCCCTAATTGTACATATCTCTGTCACGTTGTCCAATGTTTCAAAGAATTCATAGATAAGCCGTTGAGTATCGTATTCCATTTCTCTAAGAAGACCTATCTATTCTATCCGGCAAGCCAGGTTTCAACCTTGCTGCTAGCTTATTGAAGCATTCAGAAGCAAGCCAACCTGTATGACCTCCAAAAGTATGTTCTATCAAACCTAGAGATTGTACAGATATGAATGCTAAAGTATATTCCGTAGCAATCATAGTATTTGACCTTGCCGAAAAATCAAGTTCAATAACTCTAGAAGCAAAAGACACTAGCAAGCAGGGCCTCTCAAATTCCACAGAAAAAGCTCAATGCAGGCCCAGGCCTTCAGGAATATAAACATTTTTGTAACTTCCATGTAACCGATCAGAAAGCCTAACAAACCTCCCCATACTCAATGCCCAGGGCTAGGCACACTAGCGATTCCTAGTCCAACCCGACCCCTGGCGAGATCACCTATCCTCGCTCTTTTGCTACCCCGAGCCATCTCGTCATAGCTGTCAAAATCGCCCGCTCGCTTAATTTGCGACTCCGGCTTGATCTCCCTGGGTTTCTTCACCAGACCATAGATTTTGCCCTGGGTGTACGCTTTGGGACCTGGAAGTTGGTCTAGTACGAGCGTATCCTCTCGTCTCGAACCGGAAGAACGTCGAAGCATATTTGTTGCTCGCTCGCTTGCTTGAGATGCTGGAACATTGTAGTCGACAATAGCTTCCTCTTCATTTTCCGAAGCGGATATGGTGCTGTCGCGATCATCAAGCCGACGATCTTCTCCCTCGTTGTAGGCGAAAGTGGTATTTGGTGCAGAAAAGCTGGCATGAGGTTCCGCAGCGATCTGACTGACGGGAGTACGGAGAGTATGGTCAGCAGTGACAGGTCTTGACCGAACCGGCGTTGTAGGCAACGAGGATAACGAATGAGCCCCTCGAATGTGACTGGTGTGTAGCTTACTCGGTCGAGATCGCGTCGGAGTTGCGGGGACGCTGGTCGTCTCACCATTCAAGACTTGACCGGCAAATAGCAAGGCGTCAAAAGGGTCTTGACTGGAGACGTGGGTGTTCACAAGGTGGTCTGATCGAGCGGTACGGGGTGTTCTTGGAGGGTGTTTCTGGAGAGGAGTACCGAATTCTGTAAATGGTGTTCCATTAATAGATATAGCCCCCGATGATCGCATAGAGTTGAGATGATCCCGGTTTTGCTTGATGCGCAGTCGGAGAAGACCATTTTCCTCGGTAAGCATTGATGTTTTGTCATCCAGTTGCAAGATGAGTTTCTTCGCCTGTCGGAGTCGCCTTTCCTGTACGGCGTTCTCATCTTGAAGTATTCGGCACTGTTTCAAGGCCAGGTCCAAATGACGCTGCATTGAGCTTCTTGAGGGGCGAGCAAGACGTTCCTTCTGTCCTGACTTGCCATGGCGCGTGTCACTGCCTGCTTGAAGAACCTGAACCTCTCGCCTTGTCAATTCGTGTTCTACCTCTGCCCGCTGGGCAGCTTCAGTATTCTCAATACTCAATAAACTGTGTTGAAGCTTTGAGTGAGCGGCCGACATCCGGGCTTCACCAAGAGCGGGTAGGAGGTCCCCGAGGAGGTTTCGAAGTTCCCCTTCATCCAAATGCTTGATGGAATCCAATGTAGGTATCTCACCGAATAATCCTCCTGGCAGAATTAAGGGACCGGGTTTGAGGGTGGCCGGTGGCGACGTAAGTGAATGCTCCCTCTTACTAGTTAATCCCCGGCCTGACTTTGTCATCGGTTTGGCTGGTTGTGAAGAGGGCGGTGGTGTCAGACTTCCAGCAGCGTTGAGAGGTGGAGAGCGGTAGTGATCCTCAAGGGTCTTGTCGACTACATTGTGGAAACTCGCGTCAACCGGAACAATGCTGTCACTGCGGCTTCTGCCCTTTGGCGATGGTGTTCGTAGAACTGCGATATCAGACATATTGGCTAGGAGGTGTAGGTGGTATAATTGAATCTTGAACGCCAAAGCGTTAAGACCTGCCAAAGACTGAGAAACTGACTAGGCTTCCGAAACGATTATCGGCTGAGTCCCGAAGGTCCTTGTTTGTTCTGTCTTCTGCTGCGATTTGTACTTTATTTTTTGGCCTGTGAGCAGCAAGCACCAAAGCGTCCAGGATTTATGATTCTCTGATGGATTGCATGATGGCTCAAGGTGAACGTGTGCTTGAACACGTCAATGTGGGGAGGTGGTTGGGGTGGGGGTTTCGACGCACAGCACATGATGGCTGGCATCTAGACGAGTGTGACGCTAAACGCGGAAATCAGCCGCTCGTCGCGAGGGTAACGGATGGATGTCAACATCTGCGAAATCTCAGTATCACAGGTTCCAATGGATTGTCCGAGTCACAAACAGGTAGCGTGATTGATTGTTGAAGCGCTCTGCCTTTGTTTGGGAAGCCTTTGTTAACAACGTTTAAAGGAAGATGGTTGGACTGTCAGTGGAAAATCAACGCTAAGAATTAGTGAACGAGGAAATTAATCAGAAACGGACTTACACCGAGATAGAGACGATGGAAAGCTCTTCTAACAAATCTGCAACCCGCAGGCCATCGGGCATACCACGATTATCAAGACTTCCTGTCCCACGCGGTGCAGTCAACCTGTCAGCTGAGCCAAATCTCGATGATGCAAGATCTAGTTCAAGTGCTACCTGTGGTGATAGCACAACATTACGATACAGTGCTCGGAATCTAAGCGGATTCGTCGTGCAAAAGGATAGAAATCCTGTAAATAGGGTGTCGGCCGTGGCGAAACCTTTGATGGAGAATGGCAGCTACAATGCATTGCCGCGAAGAGCTTCGCCTGTCAAGACGGAGCCACTCGAACCTATTGTCAAGCAAGTGAGAGAACCCGAAAACGGGGCGAGTGGATTGCAGGATGGTGCAGACACTCAGGGAGAGTCCGAGACAGCATTGCCCACGGCTCACCGACGCCCAAGACCGTCACTATCGGACCGCACTATAGAGACTCTTTCGCAAATTCCTCCCTCGCCATCACCACGCCGACGGCAATCAAACGCATTCACCCAAGACGTCCCAGATGGAATGCTCCTGCGCGCAGGTTCGTCTCTTAGCCGATCTCGTCCCAGCACTAACCATGGCTACCATGTACCGCTTCCTAGCTCAAGGCCTGCATCGCCTATCAAACCCCAGAGGAAGACTCCAGCTCCAAATGTGACGCCTACTCGAAGATCTGTAAGCTCTTATGCTCCTATAAGCGTGCCGCCTCCTCAGAAGAGACCAAACCTCCCCAGCAGTACGACGCCTTCGAAAGTGCATCCATCGCCGAGTAAAGCGACTGCAACTCGAACAGCGAATTTGGCCGGCAAATCAGTTTCGAATACTTCCTCGAACCCTGCACAGACGGCTACTGAGCGTTCTAGAACAGCGCCACCTGCGACTAAAGCTTTCGCCGGTTTGTCAGATGCACCAGCCCAAGGGGGTTCAAGGTTCCCACCTCAAAAGCCTACCACCTCACGCGGACTGATAAACCGCCCGGCGGAAGATCATACGCCCAAATCGTCGGCTGCTCTACGTGAAACTATCGCAAAAGCAAAAGCAGCCAAGCGCACCGCCGCAAAATCCCAGGGAAAAGCAGCCGGCAACGGCTTTGAGATCCAAGTCGACAGCGATGTCTCAAGACTACGCAGAAAAATCAACATGGCTCTCGAAGACGGAAAACTCAATATAGCCGCCCTCGGCTTCAAAGAAATCCCAAACGAAGTAATCAACATGTCCCAATACGGCTCACTGGAGAGCGTTGACATCACAAGGATCAACGCTGCAGACAACGAGCTTGAAACAATTAGCGATGAGGTCTTCCCGGATATCGACTCAGAAGCTGCCCTTAGAAAGGACGATGATTTTCTCGGTCTGTTTTTTGGAGGCCTAGAGTCCCTCGATTTACATGGCAACCGACTCCTCATACTCCCTAAAGGACTCCGGAGACTGGATAACCTGACAACCCTTAACCTCTCCAAAAACCGAATAAAAAATACACACCTTGAGACTGTTGCTGAAATACACTCCCTCCGAGAACTCCGGCTCGCCGAGAACGCTCTAGAAGGAACATTCCCCGCGTCCCTTTGTGGTCTCGAAAAACTTGAACTCCTGGACCTCCATGATAATGCCATCGCGGGCATTCCAGAGTATGTGGAAGAGATGCGTTCGCTATGCGTTCTCAACGTCTCCGGGAATAAATTGGCCTCATTGCCATTTCATGCCCTATCATCCATCCCCCTGACAGAGCTCGATGTATCAAGGAACAGATTAAGCGGTTGTCTCTTCCCATCCGACGTCATCGCCCTTACCAACCTGAAGTCCCTCTCCGTCGCCTCAAACGCACTGACGTCCCTCACCACCGCGACCTCCACCGGCACCCTCGTGCTACCCAATCTACAAACCCTCGATATCTCCTTTAACCAAATAAAGTCCCTCCCTAACATGTCCGTATGCGTAGTCCTAACAACGTTCTCCGCAGCCAATAACCAGCTGAGTTGCGTACCCAAGGGAATCGCCGCCTTACAACACTTACGGACGGTGGATTTGAGCAATAATGGCATTAAATATGTTGACCTGGAGATCGGAAATATGGAGGGCCTTACGAATATGAACCTGGAAGGAAATCCGCTGAGGCAGGGGGAGAGGAGGTTGCTGGGACTGTCCACCAAGGATCTGAAATGTGAGCTTCGGGCGAGGTCTGGTGCAGCTGGGTCGAAAGTTGAGGAGGAGTGAGCTGGCGAAGGAAGTTTTGCTGGTTGAGGAGTTTACGTGGTTGATATAGGTCGGGCGGGAAAACCCCGGGGGGGTTTATAATGTGGTTGGAGGGCGCTTAGGGTTTCGAAGCGAGGATTGGGGGTTTTGGGAGTATTAGGAATGATGCAGGGAATGGGTTATCAAGATTAGTCATTAGAGGAGATCGTGGGTGCGTTAATGATAGCCAGATCAACTAACGTAATACACTTTGTTCGCTATCGGAGGCCCCCTTCTTCTCCTTCCTTATCCCAGTCCTGCCCCCTACATCCCTTATCTACTTGTAGAGGGAAATCTGAGTAAATGATGTTATGGAATGAACGTTTTATGTCGAGAAAGTTTTAGAGATTGTCTATGTTTACTAAAGTTATGTAAGACACAGGGTTCAGGTGGCAGTATTTGAAGTTGACGCACCCCAATATATTGTGCTGGGCAAATGGTAGAAGAGCTAGCATCGACAATCAATGCGGCGCTTGTGGGGTATCACAAATAACAGATATTCAACGCCGTCTTTCAGATGCAAGACCAAAGAACTTCGCTTCAAGTACTTTCGAGCTCCCTCAGCCTCCCCAACCACTTATCGGCCCATTCGGAAAACTCGTCATTCTTATCACTCCAGTCCAGCTTCGCCCCTGCCACACATGCCATCCCCATCTCCCGCAATCCCGTCAGTCTCCTTTTCACGTCTTCCTCTTTTCCCTCGTACAGCGCCCCAGCGATCTCATCTGCTTCCTCGGAAAATTGCTTTAAGTGATGTATCAGGATATCCACGCGCTGGAGTTGAGGAGCCGTGGGGAAGGTGAAGGGAATTGGGGTGGCGCCGATGATGGGTGGGAAGGTAGCAAGACGCCGTTTGCGGAGGGCGGGATAGAGGAGGCGAAGAAGGCGGAGATGGGAGAGGGAGAGGGATTGGAGATGAGGGGTTGTGGTTGAGGGTAGAGGGGCGGTATCGTTTGTATGTTGATCGAAGACGGCGGATGCAAGGCCGTCGGCTTTGATGTGCGTCCTCTCAAGCTGTTCTTGAAGAGAGTCGTCATCTGAGTCGTCTTCCGAGTCATCTTCGAGCTCGTTCGGATTCCACTCTTCCAGCTCGGTGATGGCGTCTTTGATGAGAGCATGGTAGGAGTCTGCCTTTTGTACAGCTAGAGATACAAGACCAGAAGATGCAAGTTCGACCAGCTTGTCGCATGATTCCCATAGCACGCCTGTGGTAGCCAAAACGCCCCGACCGGCATCCATATCGATTCCATGCTCGTCTGTGGGTATAGAAGTGATGAGGTCGAGATATTGGCCCATGATATGGCTGAGAGACGCGCGAAGGTGTTGCTGTAGGAAAGATGTCCATTGCGCCGCTGTGCACAGCTCAAGCGCGCTAATAAGAGCTGGAAGACACTGATTCGAGAGGGAGTTTAGAATAAAGGTGATGGCGGAGGACGTGAAAGGTTTGTTGAGGATGAGTAGGGAGAGCTTGGTGGTTTGAGCTTTGAGAACGGACGCGGCGTCGGACAGGAGGCGGAGCGGGTTTGGAGGATCTGGCATGTCAAGGGTTGGCTGGGTACGATTCTGAAGGGCGATCTGAAAGTTTTTGACAAGAGCAGTAGTAGAATCGATGCTGGCGCAGAGCGCAGAAGGACCATCAGACCCTGCAGAGGGCGCCATATTTACAAACGACTTCTGGAACGTCGTAGGGTTACAATACGTCGCCCTCTACAAGATGTCGCGAGTCGCCGCAGAATGAAGGAAATTTATGATGCGACGGTAAGGGTACTGTATATCTATCATAAGCGAGAGCGGGAGATGGACAACCCCTGCAACGCTAGTTGTTGAATTCCGACATCAAGTCATCACTTCATTCCTTTTTCTGTGATACAAAGGTGATGCTATGTGTTGTTGGTGTGTTTGAAGCACTTATAGATAGAAATATGATGGTGTGGTTCAGAAGATGATCAACCATCATACTTCTCCAAGATGCCGGCCCGCCAAAGCAAAAGCCACGAGCGCGCACTTCCCGATCGGACGCTCATAGTAGATAACGGCGCCTATACTATCAAAGCTGGGTATGTTTCAAATGAACCAAGGCT
>JAABUY010005574.1_pt1 | contig 12597 bp, 12 predicted proteins | sample 5560271 | NCBI WGS metagenome assembly JAABUY01 (sample SAMN10711886, study PRJNA513374) | rock metagenome | isolation source: Antarctica rocks | place: Antarctica: Victoria Land, University Valley
TACCTTCAGTTATACGGTTATTGACCACATGGCATCAGCGACATGTTGTCAGCCACATGGCATCAGTCATATGGTCATGGCTTGACAGTCTCCCATACATGACCCGCATGTCAGAGATTGGAACCGAACAAGCAGCCCCATTGGCCAAGCCCATGCCTGCAGAAAGCATGAGCACATACATGTACATGCAATATGGCGTCCATGTTAAATCGACTGAATCACATCGCAGCAATGTGCGTCTCCTGGACAGGGCCGCAACGGGTGCTACCTATATCTTCGGTCCTTATTGGTGCTAAATGAAAGGTGCTAAATGAAATTATTGCATTCACGTGGACCGTACAAATAATGAGTAATTCACGCGGAGAGGATGCAGAGGTCAAGTGGCCTGCAGCGCGAAGCTGGAAGCTCAGTCCATCGAGAGGCATTCAAAGAGACTGACACCCCAACGACACACCACAGAACAAGAGCGACTCCGCGTGATATATAAACGGATTGGAAAGAAATCAAGTGCCACCCTAGACACATCGTACGGTAAGCTCGGTTGTCTGCGCCTTAACGCTTTCTGCAATCTTGCTGCAAACTGAGCTTAAGCATATAGGGGTGGCTCGTCAGCGTCAGCATCTTATGCCATAGATTCCATTACAATGCTTGCTGCAGGTGTTGAGGAGCATGCAAGTGACTATGCGCTTCTTGTTGGCGGCTTTGACGTGCAGCCTCGTGGCATCTGGATCGGCTCTAGCAGCCGGTACGCACGCACCGTCCCCTCGAACTTGCATGCTTCCTGCACGCGCGACGTTGACTCATGGAGTCCTTACCCCGTTTCACCAACAGCGTTGACATCTATGCCTGGCTTTGTTGCGGTCGACAGCAATTGTCTGCAGTTCTGCAGACGATCGGTCAAACCTGCTCTAGGCTTACCGCACTGAATCTTGCATGCACTGCGCAGGAACTGAGGACTTGGGGAATGGTCTGCTTGACTACAAAGGTGAGCACGATTATGTTGTGGCCTCACAGGAATTCGATGTACCGCTGTGTCCGTCTGTAAACCTTGTTTGGCGCCTCGAAGGCTGAATATCTCCGGTTGTGGGTGTGTGCATTACGACCCAAGAGTCCTGACCCTTACCTCGAAGTTACGCCATACCCGTCGTCCTTTGTACGTGTGCATACCTGTCCCAACAGGCAATTTGCTACCTTCCACTGTGCGGTCAAACCTGAAGACCTGTCTTGACAGCAGCATATACAAGCATTGAACCATGCTTGCACACCTGTGCAGCCTGCCCCAAGCAGCCTATCATCCATGCTTATATTTTTGCAGGTGGGCTGACTGGGAACAGAAAGTTGCTACAGATGGGTGGTGGACCAGGAGACAACAGCAGCATGGGTGCTCAGGGACCCATGCCTTCTCAGATGGGTGGGGGACCAAGGGACAACAGCAGCATGGATGCTGAGGGACCCATGCCCTCTCAACAAGGGGGCCACAAGGGTGATGGCTCTAACAACCACCGTGGTTACGACAGCCACCAGGGCAAGGGCCCAAAGCATCCAGGTAAGCTAGCTCCCTTCCATCCCCCCGCCCTCCCTACCACCCCTTCTCTCCTCACCTCCTGGTGATCTCTTTTAGTGTTATAATGTCCTCAAATCAAGGCTTGATCTCCTTGACTGCACCCAGGTCTGGCTTGATAGCACAGGAGTATGGGGCAGGTTGCATCCATACATCATGTTTGCGCGCCTCACCATTGTCATCTGCCACCACACTGCTGCCGGGTAGCAAAATCATACTTGTGTACACACAGTCTGAATTGAGGTAGCAGTAGGCATGTTGCAGCTTTCCAGTTATCTGCAAAATCACAGCAGCCGTTGGCACATTCTCATCAACATGGACTCAAGACGCTGCGTGATAAAAGAAGTAAATCTGTCCTGCCCCTTGTTGCAGATGATGCTGGGTCTCCAATGGGCGGCCCACATGACCACGCCTATGGCCCCATGCCCCATCACCCACACCATGGTCATGGCATGGGACCCATGCCTGACCATGGCTCACATGGACCTCACGGACACGGCCATGGAATGGGACCCATGCCTGACCACGGCCCTCATGATGGCGCAATGGGACCCATGCCTCATGACAGCGCTATGGGACCCATGCCAGATCAAGGCCCACATGGTGGACCAGATGGAGGGCCACATGGAGGTCCAGATGGAGGTCCAGACGGAGGCCCACATGGGGGTCCAGATGGAGGCCCAGATGGAGGCCCACATGGGGGCCCACATGGAGGCCCTGGTGGAGGTCAGTTATTGCCATAAAGTCCTGCATGTCATTGATTGCTTCTTAACAGTACAGGACTGGTAGTCAATGACAGTACAAGTCAGGTTCATCTGGGCATCTATGCTCAGTGCCAATCATTTGCTAGCCTGATTGTGCATTTGGCCAATGTCACTAAGGCACACAGCTATTGAGTCGGCATAGACTACATCTGGTGCACATTGCATGCAGCCTCTGATGATTTGTTCACTGTGCAGATGGAGGAGATGACAGCATGTCCATGGGCAACTAGACTCAGAACAGCCAGAAATGAAAGGAAACATGCTGGTAAGTGTCTGTGCTCTTTTTACATGGCCATTGAAAAACACACTTCAGCTTATTATGCAGATTCTAGCAAGCCCTGTAGAAGTATGCATCATGCCTGCTCCAAAGACATGCTTGTGAGCCAAGCCTGTTGTTTGCTAGAATGTTTGACCAAAATGATGCTCCCATCATGCACGCACTAGCTGTTGTGATGTTGCTGTTTGCGTCAGTTCAGTTCATAAGCAATTGTTGGTGTTGTGGTGTTGCTGTTTGCATCAGTTCAGTTCACAAGACATTGTTGGTGTTCTGGTATTGATGGATGTTCCTGTAATGCTGCAGGATGAAGCATCTTGCAACAGGTCTATGCCAGGCCCACTGGAGTTGGCTTCAGCACAGATGACTACTGAGTAATGCATGCAGCCCAGCACTGAGTGGAAGCCAGTAGTACAAGTCAAATTAGTGTATGCCTATATTTGAGTAGTGAATGACATTATTGAGTACAGTGTTGGATATAGCCAAGGCTTCTGTTTCTGTAGGCAGATAGTTTTGTAGCAGTGTACCTATAGCTAAAGGCAGCTGAACTATTGACGTCGTATACTATGCGAGCAATTCATGGCAGATGTCTGCAACGACATGTCAGACATTGCTGCTGCAACCTGTACATAGCTCTTTTTCCAAAAAAGGATTTCCTGTACCCAGTCATTTTGGATGAATATTTGATGATTTGATGTTGGAACCTGTAACTGTTCAGGCGGCAGAGTTTCCGTTCCAGCACTTATACATGCATTCTATCCTATACTATACTATGTATACAGGCACCATCACCAGCAGGTTAAGTATTGCCATCAGGACCATGAACGCTACCTGCAGGGTGGGTTCAAAATACGCAAATGTCATGATCAGGACATCAAAGTGATCTATGATGCATCATTCCCCCGGGGCCCTACTAGCAAACGCAAGGCAGATGCACTAGCAGGCACGCATGCCCCATGATCTTGGCTCATTTACTTTCAGCTGTATTACAGCACAGATAGCAGCCAAGCATCCAACGCAAGAGTCAGAACACATGCTGTGAAACGCAGAACAATAAGCAAAACTGGCATAGCAATCAGCCCAGTCAACACAATGATCCCAGGAGAAGTTATGTGCAGCTCTCAAACGTTTGACACACTTCAGTGACAAAAAGAAAAGCCAGGCAGCACAGTATGTGTTCGATTCACATCCTTGCATCTTCATTTTTAGTCACAAATCACACTTCAGAGTATAGACACATGCGGATTCTGTGTGAGAAAGAGGCTTGTTTCTAAACAAGAAAAGTACGCTGCTTGCTGGACCAGAACATGCTTATTATAGGACTGCTGCTCAATAAAACGAGAGAAGCTTCCACCTATCATCACTAGACAAAGCAGATCCAATGCTGTGATGGGAACGCCATTACTGAAAAGTAAAAATGGCAGAATCCTGCCTTTTCGTGAATGATATGCAAGCAGCGTCTTGTATCATGGACTGCAACAAACTTACTGCATATAGGACTGGACTCATGCTGATGTAGCAAAGCAGCAACAGCATATCATAAAACCAGCGCCAGACTTCAGCAATTGCTCAGCATGAGCCTGTGCCCTGAACAATTTGCAGCAGCACAGATTGTGACTTTCCACAGTGCAGCATGTGCACCCACCCACCCAGCCGCCCCTGTGGCCTCAACCATCATCTATGAAAGCAACAATGTTGCAGCCAAAAAATCAAATGACCTCTGACGGCCCTTTATCACCAGCGAAGCATCGGCAGCGGCTGCATGCGGTCAGCAAAGAATTGCAGATCTGGGTGTGTGCAGTTGCGGCGCTGTACCCAAGCCTCTGCTGCAGCCATCATGGGCTTGTACACACTCTTGTTCTGCATTGGGTCTGCCCACATGCGGCCTGACAGCTTGTATGGCATGAAAGCAAAGGCTTCCAGCGTAACTGCAGGGCAGCATGTTTCCTGGGTGACTGATGCCTGCTGGACAGCAAAGGCTTGCTGAGCTGGCAATGGCATCTGGGGGGGCTGGGGGCGAGTCTCAACTGGGCGGGGGCTTTCTGGATCTAGGGGCGCGCTCATGGAGTGAAAAGTGAGGAAGCTGGCATTCAGTTCTCTGATGTTGCTTCCATTGGTGGGGAAGCGATACAAGGGGTACCAGGCCACGCTGAACCAGCTTGAAGGGTGAAGGCTTGAGCTGTTAAGAGTGAGCAGCTCAGGGCAGCATCCAGCTGCCAACTGGTGTATCCTGTCAGTGAAGGGCTCACGCTCATGGGGAGAGCTGGTTTCAAAGAACTCAAAGAGAAGGCGGCTAGGGTCGCCTAGGGTAGTACCCTTTCTTAGAACGCTGTGCCGATCGTGAGATGGTGTCGTGGCAAATTTGCAATCTTCGCTGTCACTGTCTGTGTAGACTGTTTCCATGCTGCTGCCTATGCTTGTCAGATCTGAGTTGGGGCTGTCTGGGAAGTCCTCATCGCTTGTATATGAGCAGTGATGCAGGTGCCTGTCATGCCCACAAGCCAGATGTTAGCGACAGTATGTGATAGCTGCATGCACTGGTTGCTTGTGGTTTGTCATGTTTACTGAACTCACCTTGCCGGACTGTGTTCAAAAAGTTGCAATCCTGACAGATATGGTACATAACACTGTGTCACCTGCAGCATAGTAGAATATCAGGAGTCAAACTTGCTTGCTGTAGCATGCTAGGACTTCAAACTATGACAACATATGACTCAGGGTTTCAGCACTGACCCAGCAGAAAACAAGGAAAACAGGGATCCAGACAGCACTGACCTAGCAGAATACAAGGACAAGTGGGGTCAGGACAGCACTGACCTGGCTTGCATCTTCTGCAGGCACAGCAAGAGGCACCTCTGCTCCATATGCACTCCAAGCCTCATATGCTTTCCACTGCACAAACATGCAAGTCAATACGCAAGACAGGAAGCAGCATTCCACACGGACAAAGCCTGCGAAGCAGTGCAGAAGCTCACCAGCTCCTCCAGATTGAAGTCAGCACTGCAGGGACCTTCCAGTATGGAATCCTGTAGCGGCCAATATATGCCTCAGATATGCTGTGACACGCACTGTGCGATAAGCACGTCCAAGCTCGGGCGGGTGACAGCAGTTGACGACAGCAGTAGACCTTTTGCTTGGTCTGAGGTGTCACCTGGTTGCCAGCTGGAAAACAGGGCGCCGTATTCACGAGAAATGATTGCAGATTGCTCAAACCCTCTTTTGTTTGACAGCAATGTGGAGGAGCCTGCGCATTTCGACGTTGCCGCTGTGACCCAAAGAACTGACGTTGCTGAGAGTGCTGTGTGTTGCGAGTTTCAGGCATCTGTTTGACTTCCGGCAGGCTGCTGCTGCTCAGAAGTACTTGAACGGGTGGCCGGTCCTGGCAGTCAAAGGAAATATACACACAGGAAGGCAGCCGGCGCTATACACAAACCCTTGTATCTTCGAAGAGCTGACGTCGACAAAAGGCTAGTAGAGTATAAGCATGCAACACCGGCGTCTGCAGCAGTTGCAATCAGGCAATCAGCCCAGAAGTAGCAACAAGCTGCGCCGCTAGCTGGCGTGTATTCGGCAGAGTGAAGCTGGCCGCAGCGTAATGTAGATGCTGCTGTACAGCGTTGGACAAAGTGAGGATAGTGACTCCAATCGTAACAAGTTGTCGTATCGTAAGTCGCGTCACGTGATCACGTGCAAGATTGGGAAATGAACCCGGGTCGGCCGAGGCCGGAAATTAACTTGACCAATTGTCAAATGAGTATGAGCGCTATTGCGACGTGCCTAAAAACCGAACGCCACCTTACCTATCAGTGTGCCCTCATATGAAGCTAGCGCACCAGCCAGTCTCGGACATGGAAATGTATGAGGACACAGCACGACCCAAGGCTTTGTCTAGTCACCAGCTCTTGGCCTGATACGGTCATCACATTACCAAGCATCGTGAACGCTTGCATTGTAGTTAATTAATAGCTGGTCAAAACGAAACAGCTGGCAATACTTTGAAGCAAAATGTATCGTTCACCTTGCAAGGTGATTCAGTATCCTGGAAGCCTTGAGACCAAAAGCACTGTTGAATTATTGAACAAAGCCTGCAACTGTTGTGTGGTAAAGTGCTGCTAGCATGAGCTGCGTATTGTTCCTGAACTAGTAAGCTTGTTATCAACGATCACAGCTCTAGCACTACGCTCAGACTATCAGATTCTTTCTCCGACGCGCAACTTGGCCGTGAAGACCAAGTGCGAGACCTACAATTGGTCACAACACCCTCTACTTATAGCTTGCCATGCTGACTTTTTTTTAGCTGATGCATAAGCATCCTTGCCTTGCAAAGGCAGCAGATCTGCTCTAGAGCAGTTTACAATCCAATGATGTTTCTCCAGTATACACGTGTAGTACTGCAGCACGTAAGAAGCGTAGCTTTCTCGTTCATTATGATCACAAAGCTCTGAGGGTACAACCTGAGAATACACACGGGCCGGAATGAACAACCACACATATCACTCAAACAGAACACATTGCGAGATGGACATTGTCCAACACCAAAAGCAAAGGAGGCTGGCCCAGTAGGATGTTGGTCATACAACCTGCCAGCAGGATTCTTGACACTGGGGGCAGGCATCAAGGACAACTGACTAGACAACCATGTACAGGTGAAACTATGGCCTGGTAATATACATCAGCCTGCCATGCGCTCATGCTCATGACCACGGCCTGTGCCAGAACCCTGGATCCTTCGCGCCCGCTGCCGCATGGTCACCAGCTCTTCTGCTGCTGTGGGATGAATGCCCACGGTGGCATCAAACTGCGCCTTTGTCGCATTGCACTTCATAGCTATGGCTATGCCCTGCATGATCTCTGGCGCATCATCACCAACCATATGACATCCAATGACCTGCACATGTGCAAGTACAGTCAGGACGGCAGCATGCTACAACAGTGTGATGACAATGCTGAAAGACAAGAAGAGGGATTGTCATCAAGCATCCACTGCATTAGACTGTTGATTTCATCATCTGGACCTTGACCATGGTTTCTATAAGTTGTGCAGACACAAACAAGAGATGACAGGCAGCCATGAGCAGCCAAAACAACTTTGCTTGTCAAACGACAAGGTAGAGTTTCAGTGTCCAAGGCAACAGATGAAGCCTGACCTCATCTGTGTCCACCTTGACGATGATCTTCATGAATGTCTTCTCATCTCGCCCAGACAGGGTGTTCTTCATGGGCTTGAACTTGCTGACAAAGATGTCGATGTCTCCCGTGAGCCGCGCCTGTGCCTGCTGCTCTGTTAGCCCGCAGGTTGCCAAGGGCGGCTTGATAAAGACTGCTGATGCAATCTGCACGCACACACAACACAGTCAGTGATTGCTGGATGACCATGATACAACATGCTTTGCCAGCATGCGCACAAACAGACCTGTACTGCTGACACTGACAGCTACAGTTGCGATATACATCTGATCCATTCTACACAGCCTGACAATATGAGGCATATACCGGGCTTGACATGAGTCTTAGCTCACAACAACACTGGTTGAAGGCTCTGTTTTGCTTGCAAGCATGCTGCCATTCAATTTGCGCCAACAACGCCTTCAGGCCAAGATGCAATGTCAGGCAGACGTGCCCTGAATGGCAAGCCAAATGCACCTCACTTCCTGTCTCTTGCACCTTCCATCAGTTGATCAAGCAGTCAGGGGTGGCAGCGCGCAATGGCTGTGAACAGTTGCACAGTGAGTGGACATGAATCGTACCTTGTCAAAGATTGGGGTGGTGGGCTTGTTGCCGAAGCAGGTGGCAGCAAAGGCCATGCCCTCCATGATGGCAGCCGGGGTGAGGGGCATCCGGTTGGTCACATCCCCAACAGACCAGATGTTGTCCACTGTCGTTCTGGAGTATGGGTCTACCTTGATGGCCTTGTCCTTATCTAGACCCACACCCACATCCTGCAAGAGCGGCCACCCACGTTGAATGCCAGTGCTTGCAGCTGCATGATTCTACGATTGGATTCCAGCAGAAGGTGAGCACGAACTTCGACCTGTGGCAGAGAGAGGCAGTAGTGTGGTCAACATGTAGCGAGCAACCCGGTGCCTGACACACTATGGTCTGAGCCTGCAAGCATATACATCTTCTGCAAAGCTGCAGAGGTGACTCAGTAAAACTGCCAGGTAACACATGACTGGATGGCTTCAGTTGACCAAGCACATGGGCAGGTGAGGATTGGGCATAAAAGAACAGTACCTCCAGGCCCATGTCCTGGACAATGGGTTTCCTGCCGGTGCCAAAGAGGACCAAGCCAGCGTTCATGCTCTTGGTCTGCCCATCTGGGCCCTTGTAGAAGAAGTCTATGCTGCCATCCTCCTTCTTCTCCAGCCTGCACATCACAGGCAGTTGATGCACAATAATGGGCACAGATCTAACTTACTGCCTCCGGCAGAGCTATCAACGTGTGCCCCACACTTAGATCCATGTCCCAGCTGAAGATTCAAGCTTGTTGCCATCTGTTGGGGTATACATGGCAGCACAGTACAAGTGGCATCAGGATGGGTGCAATATGCAAGCAAGAAGATAGCCGTATCAGTAAATAGTCTCCAAATTTGCATGCACCTTATGTACCTGAAGTACATCTGCCTCACCATCAGCGTTGCTTGATGCTAATGCAGCCCTTGATCACAGGACAGGGTAGAGTACAAAAGTATGACATGTGAGCATTGCGGACCTGTTTAAATGCAGCTGATCAGCTTACTTGATGGGCTGGTGCTCGCTGTAGATGTGGACTCCGCGCTTTTGCATGTTTTCAGCAACCTGTGCTCGGCATTCCTCATCAAACCTGCAGCAGCCACATCATAGTAAGCTTTGGTACAACCCAAGGAGGCTCAGCTGCTAGTATATGATGCCAAGTGACAAACCCTACATTAGCTTTCAACACGGTGAGTGTGGTCCATGCACAAAAAGACAACGGCAGGTGATCAATGATGCAGCTCTCATATGAAGCAGCAAGCTGTGATAGACACATCACAGCCATAGCCTGCACCAATGTCAGCAATGTTCCAACACGCTTGGCACAAATCGTGACATGGTAGCATGAAATCCTAGAAATGCATTCAATTCAATGCCACAGCACATAGCTAGGTGAGAAATGCAGGGAGAGATGCGTCAACAGCGTACCCAACTAGCGGCAAAGACTTCCTGTAGAACAGGTGGACATCTTTGCCCATGCCATTGTAGATACCGGAGAACTCCAGGGAGATGTAGCCAGCTCCCACCACGACAACAGGGCCCTTGGGCAGGTCAGGCATGGACAAGGCCTCATTGGATGTGATTGCATGCTCCTGCATACCAAAAGATGCATCCAGTCAGCAACAGATGGCGTTAGACTTCCAACAGTGACAGTCACATGAATGGCTGGGCATACAACGTATGCAGCATGTGCCACACAGCACGGCCTAATACAACAGCTATGAGAGCATTGGTAATGATCTCATGAAGTTGTAAAAGATCGACCGAAGGCCTTGCTGCTGGACAGCAAGGGGCCACTGCAATTGCACACTAGCTTTCTTGCCGCGTGCCTGATGTATGGCTGTAGCAGGAGCCTGGCCAACACAAAAAGCAAGAGCACAAACAATATGCTGATGCACTGTAACTAGCTAAAGTTTTAGATACCATAAGTGCTGTTTCAGTTCAGACTTAGAATGGCATGTAAACACACGATGCAATTGCCATAGATTGCAGCAATGCATGGTGTTCATGACAGTCAAGCTGCACATTTACCTTTCCAGGAACATCCGCCTTGATTGGCTTGCCTCCTTGCGCTAACAAGATGTTCTTGGTGGTCAAGCGTCTCTTGCCTCCATCTGGCAATGTGACCTCCACAGTGTGCCTATCTACCAGTCTGGCTTTGCCCTCTGCAAGCAGAACAGTGCATGAACTGCATGCCATGATACAGCATGCGCTGCTTCATCTACAGTCATACATCTTAAAAGGGTTGCATTATGTGCAATTGCAGCAGAAGTAGACATGCAGGCTTAAATATTGTAATTGCTTACCAACACGTTCGCAGCCAGCATCCTTAAGCAATTTGTTGTATACATTGTTCAATCGTGTAATCTCCTTAGCCTACAATGACACAGACAGAAGTTCTTTGCAACACAGAATCATAAGCCTAATGACAGTCTCTATATGCAAGGACTGTCAGCTCTGACGTCACAGTGTCAATCAAGACAGCGCGAAGGTGTCACTGTCTATTTGTCCTCACCTTCTTCGCTATCAGCATCTTCCAATCGAAGTTGTGCTGGTGACCGTTCTCCCAACCAAAAGCCGTAGAATCTCGGAATTCTTCTGAAAATTGGGCTCTGCAGTGCAGCAAGCTTTACTTAGACTCACACGGTCGGGCAGAAGGGATTGCAATGTGGTACCAGTGGAAGCAGTGCGTGTCAGCGTCTCGAAGAAACACTCACCCGTAGACCAGAAGCTTCTTTGGCACACAGCCTCTGATGACACACCTATAGGTCAACGTAACAGTTTGGAAGATCGTCGACAAAAATGCCGGCACGTCAGTCACGAAGTGTGGCCGGCACAAAATGCAAAGCATTCACTCACGTGCCACCGGCCCCTCCATGGTCATCATCGGCGATTTGCCTGAAGGGCAACTCGACAATCGCGACCTTGGCTCCGTAATGCTGTGCGGAAAACCGCGATGCCCTTGTGCCGCCGCTGCCAGCGCCAATGGTCACCAAGTCATAATCATAGGTGTTGCCGTTCTCCATCTTTCTCCTAGTGTTTTTGTAGTGTGTGTGTGTCTCGATGGCACGTCTCTGATGCAAGAGTGTGCGAGCTCGAGGCGCCCTACGGTTCGTCAAACAGCCCCTTTGCCATTATGCCCTACACATTACGGCATTATCAGGTGACACTGGGGCACGTCACGGCACATGCCTGACTGCGGGCAGAATCTCCTTCGCACCCTCCCAGGCCCCTTTGCACCCTCCCAGGCCCCTTCGCACCGTCATTTTCCATTTTCATGAAAACTCGGTAGACAGGCAAGCGCAACTGTACATGTGCTTGCAAGCACAATGCGTGGGATCCAGGTCAACGGATGATTCCATGGGAAGCCAGATCTGCATTCTAATATTGATGCACTCAACCAGAAATCTTTACGTGGGCTTCTACGCATTCTTGCAGATCAGTGCTTGCAGCAACCTAAGTTTTCCCTGGACAGGTGCAAAGTCTTACTGTCGAGTTCCCAAATGGCAGGCCAAAGAGGAGCAAGACTCTCCTCACCAGTTGCCAAGAGCATTGCTTACATCAATCAAGCAAAGGTGAAATTGTATTGGCGCATATTTAAAGCACAGTAAAGCAAGCGTATACGTGATCATTCATCAAAATACCGAAAAGTCAATGTCACAGCAGACCCAACTACAAAATTGGACAATCACATGCTGCACATAAAATGCAGACACTGATGTACAGTTGTCTTTGCTGTCAGCAACTGCAGAAAGCAGCTGAACCTGTGTCCGCCAGACTTGTGTTCGCCTAGCACACTAAAAAGCGGCAAATATTTCAACCGTAATGTTTGAACTGCAAAAGCCTAAGCGCATGCTAAACCTTACGTGAGTAGTACTCAATAATGAGAAGCTCGTTGATTGTCAATGCAACATCAGATCTATTGACTATGGAAGTGATCTGAGCATCTCCGTTCTCCTGTCCCTTTGACAGATGGCTGGGTGTGGGTCTACTGCTGGTGTCTGCCCATGACGCTACAAGGGCCTTGCTTTGCTTGTGAGAGTGAACCCCAACAGACTCGCCAGGTTTGCATGAGTAGCTGGGAATGTCTACGCGCCTGTATGAGCAAAGCATAATTCAGCAATGAGGACGCATGCATTTAGTGTGCGTGCTAGCCAGCTCTGATGTGTATGTCCTGTGCTTTGTGACAATTGCAGCAGATTTGCAGAGAACGTTTTGATTGTATACAACAGGCAGCAGGTCATGCTTGGCATCAGCTTGCTTCA
>JAABUY010005575.1_pt1 | contig 12597 bp, 7 predicted proteins | sample 5560271 | NCBI WGS metagenome assembly JAABUY01 (sample SAMN10711886, study PRJNA513374) | rock metagenome | isolation source: Antarctica rocks | place: Antarctica: Victoria Land, University Valley
CTCGCCTCCACGAAATAATGAGAAACATGCAATGCCATCTAACAATAAGTGAGAGACGATCGTTACCTTAAAAACTGTTGCCCGCTTCTTTCACGCCTCAAATATTCCACGAACTTTCGTATTGCTGTTGCCAAGACCAAAGATATCCGACGAGCATGTTTCGATTTTCTAAAGCATATAAAGCAATGATAGAGAAAAATTTTACTACAAACTGTGAAAAGCAAATCATAGATTGCTCACCGTCCCGATCCCGACATTCGTCAACATCCTGGATGCCCTCTCGATGTTCATCAAGCCGATAAGATCTTGTCGGAGCCATATCTCAACTGATGGTGATGCACATCTCAGCACAGGAGTGACGGAATGCTGTTCAGCCAGCCGGTTGATGGCAACGCTTCCTAACCCGAACTGGCGCTTCAAGTGCGATCCAAGGACATGTAGGTCAATGAAACGATCAGCACTTTCTTTCGAGATGCGCTGGGCGCGGCGGCAGGCGCCTGAGCTTCTTCCCCGTGTCACCGGTGCCGGTGCCTGGACCGCAGCGATAAGTCCCCGTTGAACAAGAAACCGGGCGACGTCGTGGCCGCATCCCAGCATTCGCCGCAGCACAACGTGGCTGATCCATCCATTGTTGATGCGACGCGACTTCACCAGCGCCGCTATCTCCCGACCATCGAAGAGATAGCGTGCGAGGCCAACCACGGTCTTATCCAAAGCGACGGGGCTTGCCCCAGCCTCAAGGATGGCTTGGGCCACCTCAGCCGTCGTCACGCCGCGGCCGAGCCGCCCCGCCACAATCGGCGTCAGGTCAAGCGCCGGACTCAGGTCGGCCGCCGCCACCTCCGGCGCGTTTGCAGATCGGGCGAGCCGATCGAAGCGGCCGAGAAGGGAAGCGATGCTTTCCCGCGAGTAAAGCGTCCGATGGTGCTTGTCGACGCTCCCGCCTTCGATGAGGCGGGCCTCGTGCAGCATCGGAACCAGGATCTTGTTGATGCCAAGTGCGAGCCCTGCTTCGGTCCGGGTGAGAAAGCGGTCCGTGCGGGCGTCACCTTTTCGCTGGCCGATCCATCGGTCGAGGTCTGCCTGGCTGACCAGCCAGCGCTGCTCGGAGCCCCACATGAAGGGCTGTCCCTGGATCTCGCCCGTTTCCAATCGATGATGCAGAGCCGGTCGGGACAGCCCGCTCGCCTTCATGGCCTGCATCTGCGGGATCATGGCGTCCGGCTCGGCCGCGACGTCCTCGACGTCGCTGACCCGCCGCCACCAGGGATGCTTCCGCTGCACGTAGGCCAGGAACTCCAGCTGTGCGAAGTCATACGCCCGCAGGGCAAGCTTCTTCTCGAAGCAGTTCGAAAGAAAGTCCTTCTTCGTCGACGGGTGACCTGCTTTGGACCGGACACTCCGGGCGCCGTCTATGAGCAGGTGGAACTTGGCTGGCCAGTCGAGCAGCAGTTCCGCGACGGCCGTGCCCAACGCCGCCGCAGCCTCGAACGTCGGCCTCCTTGCGAGCAGGCCGCGATCCTTCTTGGGGCTCCAATCCCCGGCGGTTCCAAGCCAGACAATAAGATAGGCAAGCTGGTTCAAGTCCAGATGCCCGACCAGCGCGTCCAACGCCGGATCGGGAAGCGGCCCGTCGCACCCGCACGCGCGTGCCATGACCCGCATCAAGCTCACCAGGGATGCCGGTGCTGGGCTCGACGGCATGGCCGACAAGGGCGCTCGGTCGCAGCAGCGATCCACGTGGGCACGGTTCCATGAGAGACGCTGCCCGCAGCCCGGGCATTTGTCGACGAGCCAGCAGCCGTGAGTGGGGCAGGCGGTCCACAGCACCAAGTCCCAGGCCCAAGGAAGATAGCCCCGCTCTGAAAGGCAGGCTGGGCATATCTTGGGCCATCTCCGGTTGATGAACTGGTTCGGGGTGGCAAGAGAACCACCAAGCTCCACCTCGGCCTTGTTGCGGGCGAATGCTCCGAGCTTTGCTGTCGCGTCCGGGTCTGCCGACGCGAGCCGGCAAAGCGCCTGCACGTCACCCTTGCCCAGCTGCCCCAGCCACAGCGCGCCCATTGCCGAGTCGCACGGCAGCAGCCAGTGCCATCGTTCGTAGCCATTGCGTTCAGCAAGCCTCAGAGCGTAGCCAAGCGCGCTCTCGCCCTGGACGGGCTCCACGCGGACAGGCAGCCGAACTTGGCTTGCGGCGCTCATCGTTGCCCTCTGGGAACGTGCGACAGCGTCGAACCGATGCAGACCCTCAACCTGTCGCGCCACGGAAAGACTGCCGCCGGCGATCGGGCGAGGCCCATCGTTCCGGCCGTGTTATGCTGGAGGTGAGTCGTATGTCAATCATCTTGAACGGCGTCGGCCGCTCTCCAGCAGCCAAGGAGAAGAATGCCGAACGCAGCAGCCATCTGGCTTCAGGAGATCTCCTCGGCACGACCTCAGGTCTTGCTCAAGACTTCGACCAACTCGCGCCGCCGCTGCGCCGCCCGCTTGGCAGGGCGTTTTCTTGGAGGCGGGTTGAGCAACAGCGTGTCGTCTTGGATCGGCGGGGGAAGCTGTTGGGCCCAGGCCGGTCCGAACGGGTTGATCATGCCGTCCTGGCGGTAACGGAACGACCGTTCAAAGGCCTCGTGCAGAAGCGCAAAGTCCAGCTCCAGATGCTTCTCGGGCCAGCGCGTAGCGATCTGCACCGCGCCTTTGAACAACTTCATCAACAGGCCGACCAAGCCTTGGCTTGCATAGAAGAAGCGTTTCGCCGCGTCGGCGGCGGCTGCGTCGTCAGCCTGCTCCACGTCGGCCTGCACGGCAAACGGGATCGGCGAGATGTCCTTCACCGCGGCAAGAATGGAAATGAAATCATCCTGGTCGTCGACGTGGTCCACTCCGTTCGTTGTCCATTGATAGGGCTGCAGCCGGAGTTCGGCGTTCCACCGCCGCTTGATCTGCGCGTCCCTTTCGAACAGGTAGCTCAGCCTGCCCAGGCCCACGAGCACCAGGATGGTGCCGGTTTCGGCGTGGCGCTTCTTGAACCAGTCCGCAAGGTCCGCCTTCACGACGGTGCCGTTGCGGTCGACCGTGCGCTGGGCCTCGTCGATGACAAAGCAGCGCGTCCCGCAACGGGCGGTGCAGAGGTCCACCCGCCGCTCCACGCTGGTGCGGCTTCCCTTGAACCAGTTCGGGTCGCCGAACTCTTTCAGCATTTCCTGTGCCACGGAGACGACGGTCGGCTGCGGCGGCATCTCGATCCGCAGGACCGGGATGTGGTCGGTAGTCACATCCTCGAACGGCGGATTTGGAATGCGCCGCGCGTCGCGCTCGACGGGATAGGACGCCATGAGCTTCTTGACCAAGGTGGTCTTTCCCACCCCTGAAGGCCCGCTGACGTGCAGGCAGGGCAGCTCGTCGCTCGCGCCGTGCAGCGCGATGGTGGCCCGGATGTCGTCCAAGAGCCCGACGAAGCGCGGGTGGGGCACGAAGATGCCAGCCATCCTCGCATACAAGCTGGACATGGCGGCGGTTTCGTTCGGCATCACCCATCCTTCTCCCCAGCCAGACTGGACCGGCCATCCTTCACGGGACAAAGCGACAAATCCGCTTGCAGCTTCGGCCGCCGGCGCCGCTGGGATGGTTCCGGGCTGGGCTGGGCAGTCCCGTCCGATCGGGACCGTTGCCTCGATGTGCCAGTCGCCGTGTCGGCTGGCTGGGGCTGGAGCGACGCGGTCTGCCCGTCATGGCCGGCGGGTCTCTGCCAGGGGTTGGCGGCCTTGCCGGCGAAGGGACCCGTCGGCGCCTGCAAGAGGCCGTCGTGATCGATCCCGCCGAGAATGTTCTGGGTGCCGACGCCGAGCGCGCGGGCCATCATTGCGCTCGTCTGGATGCTCAGCGCGTCCTTGTACGAGGCGCGGATCAATTGGCTGAGGTCCTGCTGCGCCTGTGCCAGGATGTCCTCGTCCCGACGGCTGTACTTGTTCAACGCGAGCTTGCGGATGAGCGCGTGCCGGTGCAGCGACATCCCGGCGGCATAGCTTGAGCGTTCGGCGGCTGCCGGCACCCACATCCTTTCGCGGCGGTCGAGGACGTGGACGCGATGGAGGTCGGACGGGTTGACCTTCACGTCCACAGCCTGGACGGCGCCATCTCGTAGGCGCAGTGCCTGCAGCTCGTCCGAACGGTAGCGGATGCCTTCGTAGACGACGCCGCGGTGGTCGAGCCGGCCCTTGCGGACAATGCCGAACAGGGCCTCGAGATCGCTCGCCCGGTCGATCAGCCCCGGCTCGCCGTTCCGGGTGCCTTCGAGGTAGCGCTCGTTTGGAGAGCACCCGAGCCAGGCCTGCCGCCTCGAATGGTAAAGGTCCAGCAGCCACTTGTGCAGGATGTAAAGGAAGTGCCGGATGCCGAGGCATCCGTTGGCGGCCGGGTCGTAGTCCTGGGCGTCGATGTCCCGCGACAGCACGAAGCCCGGGATCTCCCGAAGCAGGTCCGTGTTGAGGATCTTGAACATGCCTTCGACGATCGGCTTCAGGTAGGGCTGCCGGACGGGCGTGAAGTCCCAGTCCATGTCGAGCTCGTGGGCGAGCGCCTCGGCCGTCTTGCCCCACGCCGGCTTGGAGTTGTCCACGACGACGCGACGGGGAATGCCGCGCATCAGCCATTCGTTCTCGATCCCGGGGTAGTCGTGCCTGACGTAGGTCTTGGGCAGGCAGCAGTGCCGCATCGCGCTGGTCATCGTGAGATCGCTGGCCGGCTCGAAGCCCAGGTAGAAGCCGCACACGCCGTGGCTGTAGACGTCGAGGAACCAGCACAGCGTCGCGCGCCCGAGCGGGATCGCGTGGTCCTCGTCGAAGAAGAAGAACGGCAGCTTGGTCTCGTCATACTCGACCTTGTCGAACGCGGCCTCGGGCCGGTCATGGCCGCGCACGAAGCGGAATATCTGCCTGGTGCGGACCTGGCCGTGCTGCGCGACGGCGCGTGTCACCGCCGGGATCTCCTTGAGCCAGTTGTGATAGCTGGCGTGACACGGGTCCTTGATCTTGTCGGCCAGACCAGGATGGAGCATCCGAAGCACGCCAAGGCGTGTCCGGGTCGCTTGCCGGATGGCCGCCATCGTCACCTCGGGAGGCCTGTCCGTCCGCCGACGGTTGGCAGCCTCGTCGAATAGGCGCTGCATTTCGCCCAGGGCAGCCTGCTTGACGAGGTTTTGTGCTTCGTGCCGGGCGCCGCGCAACGAGAAATCACCGTCCAGGGCGCGCGCGTCCAATTCCCCAGGCGTCAGTCCCAACCACCTGTAGTAGGTCGCCGGCGAAACCGGCTTTGCCCGTCCCAGTTCGCGACTGGCGTCGGCAAGCACCTTCTGCAGAACTGTCATGGGCGCTGCGCCGTCCATGGCGGGAAGCCTCGCATGGGCGGCCCCGGGAAGCAGGCGAGATTGGACCATGCGCAGGAAGCTGCGCCTGAAATCGCGCCTTTCCCTCGTCGCGGGCTTGAGAATGTCGCGCGGCGTCCGCCTGTCGCGTGCTCGGGTTGCGCGCTGGAACGGGGTGCCCTCGCCCCCGTCGTCGTGCGCGATCAGCCGCCCTGCCACGTAGAGTTCGTCCATTTGTGCGCCGCTGTGGGTCTGGGTGGAGCCGTCCTTCAGCCGCTTGGCAAGCCAGGCCTCCTCGCCGTGCACCCTGATCCTGTCGACCAGGCGGAGGATCTGTCCGTCGATCACGATCTCCCTTCCGATCACGAACCGAAGCGGCATGCCATGGCTCCCATTCCAAAGCGCTGGCCCGGGTCGAGGCGGAGCGAAACGCGCGTCGCCGGACCAAGCGGCGCTGCTTCGAGATCGACCGCGAGCAGGCCTTGCCGAACGAGAAACCAGACTTGGTTGGCGTCCAGGCCAGACTGCTCCATGAGTTCATGGGCAGACAGCGCGGGGACGGCTCCGACCAAGGCTGCGGCGGCTTCGGCAGCTTTCCGAGTCACGCGGGCATGCCTCGCGCGGAACACGGTTGCGACGTTGCCCCGGAGTGGCTGACGCCGGATGTGCCGCTCGGTAAGAACACGATAACCGATGCCGATGGCCGTCAGGGCAGTACCGATGACCTGCCAACGAACCTCGGTCTCCGGCAGCCCGGCATTACATTCGTAAGCCAGATCGATGCATTCGAGACCTGCCTCGCGGCCGATCAGCAAGTCGGGCACGTGGGAGCGCCAAGCCTCCCCGAAGCGGCATCGCAGCCGGAGGGGGCGCTCGCACATCGCCCATGTCCCAGGATCGACCTCGAGCCATTGCATGCAGTCGAACTGCAGCGACGAGGTCGAGCGAATGGAGCGCCCCTCGATCCGGCTCGGCATCCGCCCCTGGCGGGACGAATGCCAACCCGGACGATTATGGAGCGGCTTCATCTCCGGCACGCCTTTGAAGGCGAATGAAAGGGATGGATGGCAGGCCACGATCATGGCCGGCGGTGCCCTATCGGCCCCGCCTAGGCCAGCGTTCCACCGTCGTTCGGTGGAGTGAGGAGGCGCAGGTTCGCGGATCGGAGGCGGTCCGGCGCACAATGCCTGCGCCAGGAATGCACGCAGTTCAGTCTCATCAGGAGCCGGCCGTCCGGGTCGAAGACAGTCAGACGACATCCAATTTCTCCCTGACTGATCAGGTAGGGCCGGGGCAGAGCCTATTGGAACGACCCTAGTTCTTGCCGCCCTGGTCGTGTGATCCCGCTCATCACCCTGAAATCCCTTAAGAGCCGGCCGAAGATACAAAGGATTGATGCGGCGAGCAGAGTACGCATGTCAGGTGATCTCTTCGAAGCGCGGCTCCCGTCCCGGAAAACGGACCGGGTCTGTTCACAACGGGATCAAAGGGAGAAGACGTAGAGCATTGAGCTTGGTGACTGCAGCTTCAGTTCCGGTGTCGAGGCGGCCCACCATTTGTCCCAAGCACCACCCATGCCCACGAGAATGGCAACATACTGCTTGCCGTCTACCGTGAACGTTACTGGCGGCGCATTGACGCCGGCGCCAGTGTCGAATGACCAGAGCTTGTCCAGCGACTTTGCGTCGAGCGCGAACACCTCGCCGTCCGGAGAGCCTGCAAACACCAGGTCCGGCGTGGCTAACAGCCCGCCCAGCATCGGGAACGGCGTCTCGGCCTTGCCGGCAACCTTGCCCGTGGTCACATCGATTGCGGTCACGCTGCCGGCGATGCGCTCATCAACTCGTGGGCCGCCGCCGGTGTAGAACTCGCGTGGCTTGAACGAGCCCGGCTTCGTTTCCTCGACCTTGATGTGGTTGCAGCTCTCGATGACCGGGATGTACCAAAGGTACAGGCTTGGATTATAGGCGGTCGGCGGCCAGTTCTTGCCGCCCATGCTGCCGGGGCAAATGTCCGCCTCGGGGTTCTGCCGCGACGGCGTCACTGAGGCGACGTAGTGCTGCACGGGTTGGTTCGGGTCGTAATCGGCGGGCTTGCCAGTTTCCGGGTTCAGCCCCTTGGTCCAGGTCAACCGCTTGACGAAGGACGTGCCCCAGATGAACTCACCGTTCGCACGGTCCACGGCATAGCCGAAGCCGTTGCGATCGGCTGTCAGTGCCATCTTCATGGGCTTGCCGTTCACCGGCGCGTCCACCAGCACGTTCTCCGAGACACTGTCGTAGTCGAAGGGGTCGTTCGGCGTGTGTTGGTAGTGCCACTTGATCTTGCCGGTGTCGGCATCAAGCGCCAGCGCGCTGTCGGTGTAGAGGTTGTCGCCCGGCCGGTGCTCGTTGTCCCAGTCCGGGCCAGGATTGCCGATGCCCCAGATCAGCGTATTGGTTGCTGGGTCGTAGCTGCCCGTCACCCAGGTCGAGCCGCCGCCGTTGTCGGCCGTGCCCTTGTTCTCCCAGGTCTCGCTGCCGGGTTCGCCGGTGGCGGGGATGGTGTAGGTGCGCCAAACCTCCTTCTGGGTCTTGAGGTCGGTGGCGGCGATCCAGCCGCGGATGCCTTCGTCCGCGCCGGCGACGCCGGTGATTGCCAAGCCCTTGACCACCAGAGGCGCCCCGGTTACGGCCTCGCCCTTGTCGGGATCGGCGACCTGGCGCTGCCAGGCGACCTCGCCCGTGTTCTTGTCGGTTGCGACCAAGCGCCCGTCGAGGGTATGGGAGATGACCATGCCTCCCCAAAGCGCCACGCCGCGGTTGTCCACGCCGCAGCAGGCGATGGCGCCGGCCCAGTCGTGGTCGGTCTTGGGATCCATCTTCCAAATGACGCGGCCTCGGCCGCCGTGGGCGTCTACCTTGTAGACGGATCCCCAGCCGTCAGTCACGTAAAGGAAGCCGTCCTCAGCGATGGGCGTGCCCTCCAGGCCGCCATGCGTCCAGATGCCGCCGCCCTCAATGCCACCGAGCGCCACGGTGAAGGCGACCTTGAGGCTCTTCACTGTGTTCCGGTTGATCTGGTCGAGCAGGGAGAAGCGCCGCGCCGAGTAGTCCTTGTGATGGGTGAGCCAGTTGTCCTGTTCCCGGTCCGCGTTGAGCAGCCGCTCCTGAGTGACCTCGCCGGCCTGCGCCGCAGGCGCCCACGCAAGCCCCACGAACGCCGTGCAGGCGAGTGCCAGCGCACGAGTGGCGATGCCTCTGAATACCATCAGTTTCCCCTCCCGTTTGTTTTCCGGACATGAAAAGTCCGACTTATTCTGTATCAGCAGTGACGAAACCACATCCAGAACGTCAGCCAGGCGCTCTACGACAATGCCTTCAGCCTCGACACACTGCTCACGCTTGGCATCGCATGATTGGAACCGAGTAGCCCAGTGGAAGCAGGGACGTGATCTGAACTGGCAACCATCAGCAGACTCGAAAGCTCCCCTCGAGTGAGCGACCCTCGATCCGACGAGGGGCGGCCAATCGGCTTCGAAGGGCGGCCGAGCGCTTCTGAAAGGCGTTCAAGGAACGCCGTCGCCGCGTCCGCCGGGACGGCAACATCGACCTGCAGAAGAAGCCACCGGCAACGAGGTTCGGGCCGAAGATAATCGGCTGGCGCGTCGATCAGCGGGTGCCGCATGTTCGGGAACAACGACACTCCCGCCCTGCTCGCCACGTCATACAGCGTTTCGGCGTAGCGGAAAGCCCGATTGCCTGGATCGATCCCCTCGAAGTGAAAGCCTGTGACGCTTACCGGGAGGTCGAACGCCAGGACGGCGACTTCGACCATGTCGCCCCAGGTCGCAGCCATGTCCGGGAAAAAACGGTATTGATTGTCGCTTGGGACGACGCCACGCAAGGCGAGCCATTGGATGGCGGCGAAATGGGGATGGCTCGTCTCCACGTCGGAGAAGTATGTCAGCTTGCAGTCATACTGGAGCATCGTGTCTTGGATCGCCCCGATTGGCAGGTCCGCGACGCGGCTTCCCGTTCGCGTGGCCAGGCTTGCGGCGACCCCGGCAGCGGTGCCCGTCTCCGTCCAGACCGCCTCCACACGCAATGCGCAGAAGGCGACGTGGGTGGCGGAGATGGTGGTCGTGACCAGGAGGTTGTCGACGCCGTCGGGGGTCAGGCAGCCATAGGGCACCTGGTAAGGGGCGCGAAGCGCGCGGGGGAACATCGACCCCTCGTAAGTGTCCGTCCCGGGATCGACATCGTCGGAGCACCGGCGGCTCTCGATGGCCCAGTCGCCGATGGCGATGGAGTCGGGCCGCCTCGGAGGACGTGGCCCCGAACCTGCGACATACGGGGTGACATCGGCTTCGGTCATTCGCTCCCGCGCACGGAAGCGACGCCCTTCGCGAACATACAGGATATAGGGAATGTGGCCGTTCTCGACATACTCATCCTCGGCAAGCCCGAGCTGCGGCATTCCGCCTTCGTTCTGGATGAAGTAGAGGAAGCCGAGCACATGGTCATAGAACCGCTTCCGGATGGCGGTGCGTTCGCGCGGATGGGCAAGGATGAAGTCGCGCGTCCCGGAGAGCGAGTCGTCCCCCTTGTAGCGCTGGTTGAAGAGCATCTTTCCGTTGAGGGACGGAATCAGCTCGGAGCCGAAGACGGAGTTCCCCTGCGGCGACACGGCGCCGGGAGTCCAGGAGTACTTGTCAGGGTCGTAGTTGTCCGGCGGCCTTCTCAGAAGGTGCCGCTCGAAGCCGGTTTCCTTGTATCGCACGCTCAGGCGGCAGGTGAAGGCCATGATGGCGTCATCGGCGGCTCCAGTGCTGCCTGGCAGCACCGTCGCAGGAAGGAAGCCGTTGTCGTCAACCTGACGCCCAAGCGTATGGGTGTGGATGACGCCCGCGTGGGGTTCCAAACGGGACCGCGCTTCCCGTCCGAGGTCGAACGGGGCGCCCGCCCATGCGGCCACGTCGCCCTCGTGCGTCGCATCGATGACGACCTTGGCATGCACGCGGTTCGGTTGCGTCATCGCGGTGGGAGCGGGGTTGCCGAACGCGTCGGCCGCCAGCTCCCAACGCACCTCGGCGATTTTCCGTCCGTCCATCCCGACGCCGACCGGGACGGCGCCGTTGATGAACCTGATCGTCTCGAACCTTGAAATCATCCCTCGCCAGATGCGCGCGGCGACGTGGAACTCCCAAGGGACGTCCGACTTGCTCCTCAGCATCGAGTGGTCAATCCCAAGGCTGTCGTAGTGTTCGAGAACCCGGCGCACGAACTCTTCGGCGATCCCGCTCAGGGCCTGCAAGGTGCCCGTGTCGAAGCAGTGAACGCCGTTGGCCGTGATGCCGCCGATGGACGAGGTCGGCTCAAGGATGACCACCGATGATCCGCCCCGGGCGGCGGCGATGGCGGCCGAGCACCCTGCCGCCGTCCCTCCGATCACCAGCACATCCGCAACGATGACTGCTTCCACCGACATGCCGCCGACCTCCCCCGTCATCCAGCATCAATCTGGTTGCCCATGACACTATGAGGCTCTGGGCGGCGATGCCAGCAAATTTTTCAGGATCAGGAGAGCGTTCATAAAGTAGGACAGCATGATGCGGTTGTGCCGCCTGCTCTCTTGTGCGATGGCGTTGCATCCAAGGCGCTGCTCGGATCATTCACCTTGTTTTGAGGCGCCTAGCGCTGGTCGAGGCAACTCCGTGCGGCGCGACTGCAACAAGATATTGCTGTGATGGGTTTTCCATGCATGAATATCATGCCACATCGAAAAGGATGTGTAGCTTGCTGAATGGCTGTGGAACTCCGGAGTGCGCCGCGCACCATGCCGGTGCGTGGGGGAGTTACAGAGAAGGGGGGAGCATATGAACAAGGTTACCTGCCGCGTCGCGCTGACGGTTGCACTCGGACTGGGAGCGCCCGCGCTTGCGCCAGCCGCTCCCCTCACCATCGGCGTGCTGACCGACATGTCAGGCGATAATTCTTCCTTTGGGGGCAAGGGCTCGGTTGTCGCCGCCGAGATGGCCGCAGAGGATTTCGGCGGAACGATCCTCGGCGAGAAGATCAGGATCATATCCGCGAACCATCAAAATAAGCCGGACGTGGGGTCGGCCATCGCCCGTCGCTGGTACGACAGCGAAGGGGTGGAGTTGATCGTCGACGTTCCCGTCTCCTCGATCGGGTTGGCAGTCCAGGAGGTTGCGCGTCAGGCCAAGAAGATCGTCTTGAACTCGGGAAGCTCGACCTCCCGCCTCGTCGAGGAGGCCTGCTCGCCATACGGAGCACAATGGACCTACGACGGATACGCCTTGGCAAAGGGGGTCGCATCGACGCTGGTCAGAACGGGGGCGAAGAAATGGTTCATGATCACCTCCGACTATGCAGGGGGGCTTTCGGTCGAGGCAGAGCTGGAAAAGTTCTTGAAGGCCGCGGGCGGCGAAGTGGTCGGGCGCACCCGACATCCTGTCGGCACGACCGACTATTCCTCTTACCTGCTCGAAGCGAAGGCCAGCGGCGCCGACATCATCGGCGTCGCCAACTTCTCCGCCGACACGATCAACACGCTGAAGCAGGCGCAGGAGTTCGGGATTACCGCGGGCGGACAGCGGCTCGCGGTGTTTTTCATGTCGGCGCCGCAGATCCATGCCGCCGAGCCGGACACGTTCAAGGGACTGGTGTTCACGACCGCCTACGTGTGGAACCGCAATGACGAGACGCGGGCCTGGTCGAAGCGCTTTTTCGCGCGGCACCGGGCGATGCCGTCGGACTTCCAAGCGTCCGTGTACTCCGCGGTGCTGCAATACCTCAAAGCTGTGCGGGCCGTAGGCTCACGCGACGCCGACGCCGTGATGGGGAAGCTCCACGAAATGCCCGTGGATGACCAGTTCGACCATGGCGGCGTGCTCCGGCCGAACGGAGCGCACGTGCACGACCTGTACCTCGTCCAGGTCAAGGCGAGCGCCGAGCAGTCCGAGCCGTGGGACGAGATGAAGGTGATCAGGACGATCCCGGCCGTGGAGGCGTTCAGGCCTTTGGCGGAAAGCGCATGTCCGCTGGCACGTTGAGAGTAGGCCGGACGCAAGCCGTCGACGTACGTAGTATTGCCTGTCGAGCAGCACGCATCCGGCTTCGCTCAGGAAGGGCCCGTGCGGAGTGTCGGGCGGCCAGCAGGAATAGGCCGGTGCAGCCGCAGGTCGCTCGGCTTGATCAATGGGTCGAAGGTTGCCTGAAAGCATGTAGACCTCC
>JAABUY010005577.1_pt1 | contig 12594 bp, 14 predicted proteins | sample 5560271 | NCBI WGS metagenome assembly JAABUY01 (sample SAMN10711886, study PRJNA513374) | rock metagenome | isolation source: Antarctica rocks | place: Antarctica: Victoria Land, University Valley
GAATCACCTGGTGCTATCGAGTGGCTTGAATGGGCTTGCACATACAGTGGACACACGCAGGGTGAACGCCGAGTTTAAGGTGTCGGAGACATTCATGAGAGCCCAATTCGCCTAAGAGCAACGGCCAGCAACGGTTGATGGACTACAAAACGTCCCGGATCAGCCTAACTCAACACATATTTGGCCCCAGCCAGGTTTCGTCGCAGCTACGGTGGTAACTATGTGGACTTCGCCGTCTGGAGCGTGGGTCACTGATGAATTATATCCTCATCGAGTGTTGTTCAGCCCTTGCCACCGTTCAACTTTTGATCATCGCACATACAAACTCGTCATCATTTCCACCTCGAGCATCTCAGAGACCAGTCCAGTTGTCTTCAAGTTCCTGAGGGCTGCGCAACGAGATTTGAGTTCTCAACAGGGTGGCGCCATTGGCTCACAGTGGCCCACTGCCTTGGAAACCGGGGTATCATGGTAGTCGCTACTGCTGTTGCTAGCTCTGGTGTGTCTTGACACTATAGCAGACTATAGCTGAACACTCGATCCATAGGCAGGATCTCTCGTACGAGTACTCGTCCGAGTAAAGCTACAGTGGACGGATTCCTTCCTGGAGACCGATCTGATCCACAGCCATCAGGCTCTACTGGATATTCGCCCAAAAGAAATAGCTCAACGTACTATTCGACTTTGGATATTTTTTTTACCCATTTCTCTATATAACAAGTGGTCCCCCCCCGTGAGTTATCAACCCAGAACTTAGGTCCTGTGTACACAAGATAGTTTATATATCCAATACATCAACCTTCGCTCTGAATCAATTGCTCACGACAACGCTAACCTACATCACAACTCACCGATCTCTACACCCAATCTCACTTCCCCGAAGCCACAAAAACATGGGCCGCCCCAATTTCACTCCGTGGGCTCTTTCCCTCCTGGCACTCACCACCACGTTCCTCGTTAACCCCACCCTGACCCACCCCACCCTCGCCAAGCGGGCTTCAGCGGTCGTAATGGGCCTCGCCGAATCCTTCGGGGCAATCGCCCACACCACCCTCACCGGCACCGGCAACACTGTCATAACCGGCGACTGCGGCACCTACCCCGGCACTGCCATCACTGGATTCCCTCCAGGCGTCTGCACCGGCACGAAGTCCGCCGGCGGCACGGCCGCCCAAAACGCCGAAGCCTCATGCCTGACCGCCTACAACGACGCCAAGGGCCTCGTCCCGACCAAGGCGCTCCCGTCCGTCGATCTGGGTGGCATGACCCTCGCACCGGGCGTCTTCACCTTCCCGGCCTCGGCCGCTTCTCTGTCCTCCACGCTGACGCTCGACGGCGCCTCGGACCCCACGGGCCAATGGATCTTCCAGATCGCGACCACCTTCAGCACCTCCGTCGGCTCCAAGGTGCTCCTGATCAATGGCGCGCAGGCCGGCAACGTGTATTTCCAGGTCGGATCTTCGGCTACGGTGGCCGGCGCAACGCTGCTGCAGGGGAATTTGCTAGCATATACGTCCATTGCCGTGGGGGCCGGGGCGAGCAACAACGGGACGCTGTGTGCGCTGAATGGCGGCGTGACGCTGATCGATGATGCGTTGGTCGCGGCGACGACGACGACAACGAAGGCGAACTGTCTCTTGGAGGTGGTCTTGGGGCAGTTGATTTGCATTACGCTTTGATGTAGCCCTTCTTATTGAGGTTTTCGGGTCAGAGGGGGACGTGGCTAATTAACAAACGGGAACATGTTCAAGGTCGTTGAAAAGTTTAGGAAAAAAGAAAGTTGTTGTACAAACCTCCATCTATCTCATCCAAAAATCAAGTTCCTGTTCGATTCTGACAACATGCGAATCTCCACCCTTCTTTCTCAGTTTTCACCAAAACTATCTTGGTCGACTTATATCTTTGATATATCTTAATCTGACATTACATTATGCCACCCCGTCAACCCCCCCTCTTCAAACCTCTATTCTCGACTTGTGAGATCTCAAATAAAGCGCATGTGATCGTAAGCAGAAGCGGCGGATGAGCCATAGAATACAAAACCTCGTCCCATGCCTCCCCCTCTTCCCCTACACCAACGAAAACCATCATAACCATCAACCCCGCCCAACACAAACAGAGAACTATAAGATAACCCTCTCCACCACCCCACCACGAAGGAATTTCCGCATCAAAAGCAACGACTGTTTCCCGCAAGATTTACGGTGGTTTTGAAATTCGACGGAGTTGATTTTTCAAGAGAGAGAGAGAGAGAGAAACTGAGATGAGATGAGATGAGATGAAAAAGAAGAATAGATAGTAGAGAGAAGAGTTTAGGTATACTGAAGAAAAGCAGGTACAATTAGATGGGAAATTCAAAGCTTTTCTCTAGATTTGTAAAATAAAATATAATTTTGTTTTGGGGGGGGAAATTGATGTGGTGGGGGGTTTGGTTTGGAGGATGTGGAGATGGGATACCGTTGTATGCAAAACCTGTATCGTTTTTTAGGATTTGCCGAGAGCCCCACCAAAATTAGTGGAAAATCTCCAAAAGTGCAAAATAAGAAAACAGAATTGTAAAATCAACCCCACTGTCCCTCTCCATGCCGTAGCATTAGGAATTGAAGTTATATCCACCTTAAGGCTAGCCCTATCACTGCTGCCACTGCTGTCACTGCTGCCACTGCTGCCAGCCCCAGTATGCCGCCGCCGCTCCCCTCAGCGATGCGGAGTCGTATTCGTATTCATTTCGATCGTTCAGACTTCACTGCCTTCATATCTAAAGTCATCGAAGTTAGCTTGCCTCAGATCAGAAAGATGAGAAGAGCATACATCGTCATCGACACGATCACTGCTTCCGTAGGCGAAAGATCTTCCAAGCTGAGCGACTATCATGCAGAGCAGCTCATTGAATATCTGCATCAACGACTCACTGTCTATCAAGACGAGATGATCTGATTTCTGTTTGACGAGTTCAGCATAGTCATCGATCAAAGCACTGTATTCAGACTGCTAGTCACGCGAAAATGAAGCAAGAAACTCGTCAAACGCACGACAGCTCAGCGAAGTGAGATCTTAAGAGAGAAGTGAAAGCTTCGTCTGACTGACTGAACAGCAGATCAGCTGATGTTTCTAAATGAAAGTGCTGCATGTGAGCGAACAGATAAATCTAGATCAACGCTTGAAGCTTCTCTTATGCTGATTCACTGACTAAACGATCGAAAGTATGACTGAGCTTCTGTCAAAGTTTCTCTACACGTCAGTCAAATGCTCAAGCGATCAAAGAGATGAAGCATACTGTCGACATATACGATAGAGAAATATATGACATGAGAGATGCATCACGACTTTATAATCAAGACTATCTTTCTAGACTTCATGTGAATCAGAGTTCTTTCTCAATGCACTTCAAATGATTCTGAATCTCGCTTCGTCATAATCATGAACAATGCTCGAATTCATCAGTCTGTTGAACTAGATTAGCTTTGTATGAAGTTTGAAGTACTGCTGATCAAGCTGTCATCGTACTCATCTGATTTCAATCTCATAGAAATCTTCTTTGCAGTGCTGAAGATCTGAATTAAGAAAAACATCGATCTGATTCAGTACTACACGAAGTCTAGAGACGAATTTGACGAGTTTCTACGCGATGCAGTGAGATCACAGCGATCACAAATAGAAGATGATTCAGACAATCTGTTTCGACTTGCTGACATAGACTATAATTCATAAATGTAGATAGATAAACTGCTAGAAAAACAGACGCTCAAGCTCAGAAGTAATTGTCATTTTCTGAGACTTTTTCTTGAACATCATTGTCATTGTCAGAGATTGAGCTAGACTAAAGATACTATCAATATAAAAGACTGATATTATTATTACTTGATAGAATTTAGGTACAAGACAATACATCAAATAATGTACAAGACGAAAGACAAAGAGCGAAAGAAAATAACGAGAACTCGACTTCTATATACATGAATTGAGCAGAATCAAAACTAGACAATAGTTTTATTGACTTAAGATTGCAGAACGATTGAGATGATTAAAACAAAATTGCTGAGACTAGATTAAGATGACGATGACTAGATTAATGACTTGATTCATTGAACTGCAAAACAGATTCAATGAATTGAAATTATCTAAAATATTGATGATCTATGTTCTAAATCGAGTTGATGATCTGACATCATGACAGTAGCTTCTCTCTTCAAGACTGAGCTTCTGCAAGACAATGAGAAGAAACAAGATGAGATGAGAAAGAATCGAAGATGAAGACTGAAACGAGATGAGAATTGATGTGAACGCATTTTAATGTAATGAAGCACAGATGAAACTAGAATAGATCTGAGTCACATCTGAATCAGATTCGAGCAAGATGTCTGAAGAGTGAGATGAGATGAGACGAGACGAGACGCATTTTAACATGATGATGCACAGAGAATTGAAATACATCTGAGTTACATCTGAGTCAGATTTAAACGAGATGTCTGAGTCAGATCTAAACAAGATCTGAATCAGACTTAAGCAAGAAAAAGACGAGATGAGATGAGATGCATTTTAACATGATGATGCACGATGAAACTAGAATACATCTGAGTCACATCTGAGTCAAATTTAAACAAGATGTTTGAAACAGATCTAGACAAGATCTGAGTCAGATCTGAGCTGAGTCGAGATGATGAAGATTGAACTTAAAGTTCTTGACATTGATATTGAAACATCACACACGACAGTACATGTGATTCTTCGACGACAGAATTGACGAGATGATATTCATTGAGCATTTACTCACAATTATTCAGAAGATGAAAAGACTCTTAAGTAGAAAAGTGATCTTCTCAATCGATGTAATACTTGAGCAGAGATGAGTTATAGTGTCTATCACGCTTGAAGTTTAGTATGCTGTTTACATATCAGAATCTTTCGTCATTCTTGATGACAACGAGTTCTCAAGATTTCTGACGTTGACTCAAGAGAAGATCACTTGTGATATGATTCAGAAGAATGACATGAAAAATTGAATGAATCTTCATGAATGTTGAAAGATCTAACTCGATGATCAGAGAATTGTTCTCGAAGACACGCTTGATCTTGAAGAAATCAACATTACGATTATTTAACTTGACAACAAGATGAGCGATACTGAGATTGTAAGCATTCAGTCAGACTTCATCTTCGACGAAGTATTTAGAACAAAAATGACGAGAGAGATTGACATTGAATTCATAGATGATCTGAGCTATAAGCATCTCATCACGTAGATGCTCAGTTAGTTTCTTCATCTTCTTGATGAACTCTTTGACATTGATTAACTTATCTCGAGCTTGAGACGTAAGATTCTTGAGCAGAAACTCAGAAGACTTGAAGTCTAGACGTGAGTTCTGACTCAAATTGATCAAGAAGAATGATGCTAAAGTGATTGATGATGATGTGTTATTGACGACGAATTCAACTTCAGAAAGTCACTTAGCTCAGTCATTCTGCATGTAGTTGACGAAGACTCGAAGATAATGCTTCATGACAGCATTGATTCTCTCGATTTGATCATCAATCTCAGAATAATACGTTGTTGATAATTTAACATCTATCTTCAGCATTTTACACATATGCTTTCAGACATCGAAGATGAATTGTGTGTCTCGATCAGACATGAAGAACTCAAGTAAATCATGATGTTTTCAAACATGAACATAGAAGCAGTTGATAACTTCTTCAACTTTCATAGAAGTAATGAGAACTAAATGTTTTATTTTGATAAGACAATCAACGAAGACTAAAACATATTTATATGTGATACTCATGAAAATACTGAGCGATAAAGAATCTACATAGTTCATAAAGACATCACGTCAACGACGTTCGAGAACTGAGAGAAGACACAATCATTCTTGAGTTCGTTGTCTAAAGAGCTTGAAACGTGTGCACACGTGACAGTTTTGTACAAAGCGTTGAACATACTTATAAATGTTCGATCATCAGTAAACTCAACTGATCAGTTCATAGCTTTTTGCTCTTTCTAAGTGATCATCAACAACATTATTATGAGCGAGCTGAATGATACAAAAACGTAGTTTATCTGAATTGAGCACATACTTTCTTTCTTGAAAGTACAGATGATTCTCGTGTTCTTCACATTCAATTAGAAAGATCTTGTTGTGATGTCGTGCTTTATTGCAAAGCACTTCGATTATCTGAGCTGCGAATTTGTCATTGATTTCGACTTACTCTCACAATGTCTGAATGAGAATGTCAGCAAAATCTTCATCAAGATTCAGAGCGTCTTGATCTAGCTGAGACTTGACGTTTTCAACGTTGAATTCTTCGATTTCTAGATTCATGAAAGCTAAAATTTGCAAGAATGCTGAGATAATTGAAAACAGATGTAACTGAACTGCATCTAAAGCGATGATTTGTGACTGAAGCTTCATGACTTTGATGTCAAAGACATCGAAGATGAGATTCTTAACAATATCAAAGTCTAAAACATGAGTTTTCAGAATTCTCTGATGTTGATATTGATGTTGAGAATCAAATGTATTTTTCTCTTTAGAAAGATCTTCTGAGCGACGTGTCAAAGCATTCAACTTATCATCGATCTTGTTGAAATGATAAGCGATGTGATAGTTGAATCTAGACAGAAACTCACTTCAACGAGCTTGATGATGACTCAACTGCTTAATTGACATGAAATACTCAAGATTTTTGTGATTCATGATCATCTCGACAGAATAGATGGAGTCTTCAAGCTCTGATTATCATTTCTCGAAAGCGCGAACAATAATCATAAGTTCTTTATCGTAGATCTCGTAGTTACACTCGACTGAATTATGCTTCTTCAAAAAGTAAGTGACTGAATGAAAAATCTCATTCTCATCATATTGAAAGAGAATGTCTTCAAACACATAGTTCAAAGCATTGATTTCTATCACAATCTTGTGATCTGAATTATAGTGACAAAGAATAATCTTGAAAATGAAGACTTTCTTAAGAATGTTGAATGCAATCTGACATTTCTGAAATCAAACAAAGAGTACATCTTTTCTGATGAGACGAGTGAGCGAGATAGTTATTCTACTATAATCATAAATGAATCTTTTATAAAAGTTCGCGAAATCTAGAAAACTTTGAACGTCTTTAACATTGATCAAGATGAATCAGTTGACAATGATGTTTATCTTAAAAAAGTTCATCTTGATCTCTTTGATGATGATTATTAATTCTAAATATGAAACTTGAGTGACGTGAAACTTGCATTTGATTATATTCATCTGAAGATCTGCTTCTTGCAGCTTTTGCAGAATGAGCTTGACATGAATCTTGTGCTCGAGTTCATTGTTGAAATAGATCAAGATGTCATTCAGATAAGCTGTACAGAACTTATTTAAATGTTTGCAAAGAATATTGTTGATGTACTTTTGAAATGAGACAGACTTATTACATAAATCAAAGAGCATGATTAAATACTTGAATAATTCAAATTGAGTGCAAAAAACAATGAGAGCTTTATCTTCTTCTTTGATTCAAAGTCGATTGAATGCAGAGATGATATTCAGCTTGATAAAAATTTTAGCTTGACTTAAATGATTCAGCGTTTCTGAGATCAGAGACAGAGAATATTGATTCTTGACTGTGATAGCGTTCAGATCTTGATAGTTCATGCAGAAGCAAAGTTCTTCTTCAAATTTCTTAATGAAGAGAACAGAAATGATCGTCTGAGAGCGACTGACTTGAATGAAATCTTTGCTCAGATTCTCATTCAGATAACGACGAAGTTCTAGAATTTTATCACGACTCATGTCATACAAAGCGAAGACTGAGAATTGAGCATCTTTCTTAAGATGTATGACATGATCATGAACTCAATGCAAAGACAAGATATCGATGTTCTTCTTGAAAAAGATGTCTAAAAACTCAAAATATCTGAACGATAAAATTATGATTGAATCAACGTTTTTACTTTGTCAATAGACTTCAAGATCTTCTTGTGTCGTGAATGCAGTCAAATGAAATTTCTTTTTCATTTGATGAAGATTCAGACAATGATTCTTATCATACATACTGTCTTGAGAGCGAAACAAGAACTGAGCAAGAGTTGAACTGTTTTTTGAACAGACAGTCAAAGTCGCATGACGCGATTTTGATTCATCAGAGTCTAAACTAGAAGACGAGATTGATTCAAGATTCAAGAAGACATCAATTTTCTTTAGAATGACGTTAAACACTTCAATGTCTTTGACATGAGCAGCATGATCAAAGCTTCAAGCTTTTAACTCAACTATGTTAAGTTGTATAAAAGATCGATTGAATTGATCTGCTCAAAAAACAACAGAAGTTCTAAAGAGAAAAGAATTTCAACACTTGATTTTTGATGAGTATTCTTTTTGAATGACTTGAAAAATACAACTAGAAGCTTCTTGTTTCAGATGAGAAACAAGACTGAACGAGATTTGTTTCTTGTGAACGAGCTGAGTATTAGTTGACTTCTCATGAGCGAACGAAGAATTATATTGCTTCTTGTGAGCAGATGAAAAACTGAGTTACTTCTTGCAAGTGAACTGAGAATTGAATTGCTTCTTGTGAGCGAACTGAAAACTGAGTTGCTTCTTTCAAGTGAATGAGAAACTAAATTGCTTCTTGCGAGCGAATGAGAAACTGAGTTACTTCTTGCAAGCAAACTGAATGCTGAATTGCTTCTTGTGAGTAATCTGTAGACTGAATTGCTTCTTGTGAACAATCTGTAGATTGAATTGCTTCTTGTGAGTGATTCATGAACTGAGTTGCTTCTTGTGAGTGAATTGAAGACGAGACTGAGAGAAAGCTACTTTGTTAACTTTGAACGAGAAATTTTCTTATTGATTAAGATCATAAATCTTGATGAGAAATGAACAACAATGATTAAGACAAAAGAAGAAAGACAAGATGAGAATATTGTGCTCAAAATTGACATCAATGACGTGACGATGAAGTCATGATAAACTCATGATGATGAGATACTGACTTAATTCAATGACATAGAAGAATAGTCTTTCAATGTATTCATCGAGAATCATTGTGATTTCAACGACATGAGTAATGTCATCGATTAAAGCGACTTGATCATCAAATTCTTGAAGTCTGCGAAAGTGAGTTAATTGATGCAAGAAAAAATGATATTGTTGTGCGAAGAATTTATTCATAAAGACATAAGCAAAAACTTCACTATCAATCAGAGCGAGAGCAAGAACTTTAGATTGAGCTTGACGTAGAATACAGAATACTATCATGTGACTATCTTTGAATGTCGAATTGAATTCAAAGAGTTTCAAGACAGATTTAGCAGAAAACTTTCTATATGATTGAAGTGAGAGTGAAAAGATTGAGACTAGTAGACAAGATGATATATATACAGATCTCTGAGCGTGACTTAGCTCAAAAACTAAACTTTTCTTGCAAACAGCAAGACTTTTTCATCTATATTGATGATGTCATTGTCGTAGATGTTCATGATACGCAGAGTGAAAAGCTTCTTATTTGAGCATTCTTTAGCAATTTTGCTCGAATGTTGCAACTTGCAGTAGTAGCACAGCTTTCACTTGTTGCAGATTTTCTTGATTTCAAAAATGATCAGAATCTTATCTTGAATGATGACAATGACAAAGCTTAGATTCATTGACTCATCGAGAAATGAGAAAGAAAGAGACGAAGATATTGTCAAAACAACAGTCACAGAGATGATGATCTTTGAACTCAAAGAATTACTAGTTGATGCAGAAATGCTCTTGACTTTGACGAGCAAAACAATGATGAAGACGAAGCGAGATTGACGATGCTTAAGCTGCTGAAGCTCTTCGTCAATGTCAGAGAATGCTTGAACTCATTGATGAAAGATGAATGATCGAGTTTCATCGAAGTTTTGTCAGAAAAAGACGATGACTTGAGTGAAATAATTGACATTGCGCTTCAGACAGTCAATCAACGAGAAATCTTTCATCAAAGAACATTCTTTCTTTTGATAAAAGAGATTGTAGTAGTCAATAAAACTATTTGTGTCTTGCTTCAGAGTTTCACGAAGATATAAATGAACATCTTTTGCCTCGAAAGAATTGTTGCAGCAATGACGTAACTTGTGTCATCAATCTGCGAAGATGAAAATGATACAGAGATCATTGATTCAATATTGACTCATTAGATTGTGAGTCTTCTTATCTATGATGAGTCGTGACTCGACATAGATGATCTTGACTCGATGAGAGAAATAATGATCATCGTTCATGTTCATGCGCTGTATCAGACTCTGCTCTCATGCATTCAATTGATCTTTGTCTCTCTCATACTCAGATATGTCAAAAAGCTTCTCGAATCTAAAAGCAATGAAGACAGCGACAGAGTTCACAGAGAGATGAACGACGAAAGAAGATTGATTATTCAAGATTTGTGCAATGATCTGAGTTATCATCACAAGAAACTGAGAATTCAATTTTATATAGATTGAAGAACTGAGAACGATGAATGAAAATGAAATAATAACATCATGTTGTCGAACTTGATTTTAAAGCTCTTGCATTGCGCGAAAGATCTCGACTGAATTTTTGATCACACTTTGAGCGAACTGTTCAACAGCACGCTCATCATCAATCAAGAGATTGTGAAATGACTTCATTTGAGCGAAAGAATAACTAGATGAGATTTCAATGTATGAAAACGTTGCAGAAAGTGTTGATCTTTCATAATGTCAGAAACTGAGCTAGACTAAAGATACTATCAATATAGAAGACTGATATTATTATTACTTGATAAAATTTAAATACAAGACAATACATCAGATAATGTACAAGATGAAAGACAAAGAGCGAAAGAAAAGAATGAAAGTTCGACTTTTATATACATGAATTGAACAGAATCAAGACTAAACAGTAGTTCTATTAACTTAAGATTGCAGAATGATTGAGATGATCAAAACAGAATTGCTGAGACTAAATTAAGATGATGATGACTAAATTGATGACTTGATTCATTGAACTGCAAAACAGATTCAATGAATCGAGATTATTTAAAATATCAACGATTTATGTTCTAAATCAAGTTGATGATCTGACATCATGACAGTCATATTCTAAATCATCAGAGTACTTCTTCTTCTTCTTCTTCTTCTGTTGCTGCTGCTGTTTTCATTTCTGCTTCTGTTTCTACTTCTGCTTCTGTTTCTGCTTCTGAGTCTGATTCTGAGTCTTTATCTGTGACTGTGACACAGACATAGTTCTAATTATTGATTCGACACATAAAGATCTTTGCAGTCTTCAGATATCATATTTGCTGATATCACGAGCTAACTGTATATCAATGTCAGACTGTATATGCATGTTCTTTCAATGAGCTTCAGACTTGTTCTTTCAGAATTGCAGTGTTTGCAGATCATAGTTTCAAACATTCAGCTTGATGTATGCAATCATGAACGCTTCTCTTCTCTTCTTCTTCTGTAAGATATGTCATTGAACATACTTCAGTAGATCATCATCTTCAACAGTGTCATGATTCTAGTCTTGTCAGACTCAGTCTTCTAGTCTTATCAGATCTATTCTCGCTTTGTCATCTTGACTAGTTTCTATTGAGTCTAGCGTCGACTGAGAAACACACATATGTAATCAGCTTCTTTCTCGTAGCTATCTTTCTTTCTTAGCATTTATCTTCTAGTTAAATGACATCTCTATCTGACTCGCTCTAGACAGATCTCTAACATTAGATAAATGCTCATTATCTACTATTCTGCTATCGACGAATAGACGATATGAAACAATCTATTCAGTAAGAAAAATTTGCAAGAAATTCTTCAAATTTGCATCATCATTTTAGATTGCAAGAGATTCTTCGATTCTACACTCATTTTCATCATTCTATTCGCAAGAAATTCTTTGAATAAAGCACTCAATTATTATCTGAAATTCACAAGAGATTCTTTGAATTTTCACTCATCAAAAAACATCAATTCAAAACATCAACCTCTCATTTATTCTTATCTCAACAACTTCTATCTTCTCTCATCATGACATGCGATGTCGAGTCAGTTGAGTTTCGAACAACTCGTCTGCTTAGAAGCACTGTCAATAGAAGAGTTTCACTTCTACTAATCGATGCTTTAGTCGAAGCTGAGAAAGCTGTTATCTCATGAAACATAAACATCGAAGAACAACTGTTTCATTGAGTCAGCAATCAACTCGACGAAGTCATCAATATGCTGAACGAGCTTCGAAGTCAGCGAGACTTGACTCTACAACTCAATGAACACTGACTTCTCGTACAAGACGATCACAAAAAGAGAGCGAAACAACTAGAAGTCGCTTTTGATAAAAACGATGAGCTAGAGAAAAAGATCAATCAGCTACAAGGCGAGCGATTGAACTTCAGAGCGAAACAACGTCAAGCTGATCGATCTATGTCTCGTCAAGATACTCAGTCAGCTGAACAACGAGTCAATCAGAAAGAAGCTTCGATTCGTCGCTCTGAAGTTGAACGAAGCTCGACTTTCGAAGCTCGCTCTCAACGAGAATCTTCTACTCTATCTGATAACGAAAACGAAAACGATCATCACAAGTTCGTCAAGCTTTCGAATTCACTCATCTTCATCGAAACAGATGA
>JAABUY010005578.1_pt1 | contig 12593 bp, 14 predicted proteins | sample 5560271 | NCBI WGS metagenome assembly JAABUY01 (sample SAMN10711886, study PRJNA513374) | rock metagenome | isolation source: Antarctica rocks | place: Antarctica: Victoria Land, University Valley
GCTGCTGCTGCTGCTGCTGCTGCTGCTGCATTTTCACTCTGACTTGTCGCCAAAACAATAGGCTTGTCAAGTGCGGCAAGGTGAACACAGTGGTGAATCATACATGGGAAGAAGCGGTGAGTGGGGTGGGTTGTGCAGGACAAGATCAAGACTGCCAAGGTGGTGATGGGGCGTGCAATGCAGCTGCAGGAGCACCACATGATGCAGCAGAGGGAGCAGGAGTACAACCAGGCTCTGGACCAGTCCATGGATGACCAGAGGCTGCAGGTACCCTTGCCAATCTGCCCTTGCCAATCTGCCCTTGCCCATCTGCCCTTGCTCCATCTACCCTTGCCACTCTACCCTTGCCGATCTACCCTTGCCCATCTGCCCTTGCCCATCTGCCTTTGCCCATCTGCCCTTGCCCATCTGCCCTTCCCCATCTACCATTGCACATCTACCCTTGCCCATCTTCCATTGTCTTACACTGTTGTCAAGCCTTCAAACCTGCTGCAAGAGTTGCAAGCATAATCTCTTTGATGTACCTTGACTATGTATGACAATAGCTTCTCAGGATGCAAATTGCCTTACATGGTTCTTGTGTACATGATCACATGGACCAGCATGCTGTGAAGTATGAAAAGGTGTGCTGCAGGCATTGCAGGCGACTGCTGCTGCTGAGGCTGAGCGCAAAGCCAACAGCAGCAAAGCACGTGTAGAGCTGGAAGAGCAAATGAAGGAGAGACAAGTGCTGCAGCTACAGCAACAGGTGACCTTCAAGTTGTCCTTTGTTGTCCTACACTCATGCAGACTGTGTGCACATGTGAGCTGCTGAAAGTTGTACAGCATTCAGTAGCAAGAGTAGCCTCAAAATTACCCCAACTGTGTGTCACTGCAAGCAGTGCCTGAATGCAAATGCTATTGACCCCTGAATGTGACTAGCTACCTTGTTTGAATTAGCTGAGCAGGTTATGTCCTACTTCTTATATGCTCTTAGAATATGTGGCGGCTCTCTTGTGCCATTTGTTTGCTGACAATCCTGTTACAGTAAAACAGCTATGAGGCCAACTTATGCAGTAAGAAAGCATGGGGCGGTCCCTGCCGTCAGTACATTTGCAAGCTAGTGACTGGTAGCATCAGCAGCATTGGCGGCAGCAGCAGTTTGAGTCTCACCAGCAACATCAGTAGCCGGCAGCTGGTGCAGCATGAGTGCCAGGTTGCAGCAGTAGCAGCAGTACGAGCCGCTGGTGTAGCTGCTGATTGCAGGCTGCTTCAAAGATGCTATATTTGGTCATCAGTCTGAGGTCTTGCAGGAGGAGTTTGCTAGAGAGCGGGCTCAGGTGGATGCTGTGGTAGCAAGCATTGAAGAAGAGGACAGGAGGGAGGCAGCAGCCCGCAAGGCTCAGCAGGTGGCTACCAGGGACTACGTGCAGTCCTTTGTGGAGGAGCAGCAGCGGCTGAAGCAGCAGAGGCAGAGAGAGCTTGATGCTGAGGATGCTAGGCACGCCCAGCTCTGTTGATCCTTCATTTTGCTTATGTTTTGCACAATGCACTGCATGCAGCGACTGTCCATATGGCATTCTCACCTTGTGCGCATGATTTCAATCAATGTGCTTGCCAATGCCATCATGCTTTTGGAGTTGCGCATGCAAGATGTTGAAAAAGCTGACAGAGAGCCAAGCAACAAAGAACCAAGAAACTCCTAGCAAGGGAGGCAAAAAGGACTACAGAGCAAGTCTACTCAATTGCTCCAATAGTCTTAAAGTCTTGAAACTCTGCTTGCAGGATTCAAGATTACCTGCGGGAGAGGCAAGCACGAGAGGACCAGGAGGCGGCTCACAAGGCGGGCAAGAAGGAGGTGGCTGACCGCATCTATGAGCGCCTCAAGGGGCAAGCCCAGGCTGAGGCCGCCACTCGTGAAGAGGAGGACCGCCTCATCAACCTGCTGCGTGCTGAAGAAGAGGCTGAGAGGGCTAGAAGGTAACCACTCAAGTGCATCGTTGACTACATTTGACGTTTCAGTCTATTGATCAAATGGTCATAGCTGGCCCCAACAACCTTTGCAACCTAATGAATGAATGAATGCATGCTTTTGGGTTTGCGAAATACAAGCGTGTTTGCACCAGCAACCTGTCCACTAAAAAGCAAATATACAGACCAAGACAGACCCTTTGGGTAGTGTATGCTGCTGTTGCTTTTGACCGTTTGCATCCAGAAACAAGCATGCGCCACTCTGCAAAGCATCATTGTATGCCTGAAGCATAAGAAGCTCTTATTTCAAGTCCTACATCTGACACAATATTCCTAGTTGCTGTGATGCAAATATTGCCCTTCCTACCAGGTGTGGCATGAGAAGTTGCCCTGGCTACGCATGTGATATGCCAGGCTCAAGTCCCTCTGCCCATCAACACCAACTCCTTCACCTTCTCAACATGGATGCCAAACCTATTTGCTCCTCACACACAGGACGGTCACATCAGCTCATGACATGCTGGCATGATGTGTTTAGACAAAGTGCATAAACGTTCTAAGCAGACACATGCAATTGACATACTGCGTGACTTGATTTGATGCAGTGAGGCGGAGGCTCGGCGACAGAAGCAAGAGCGAGCCAAGCTGGATATGCTGGCTGCTAATGAGAGACAGATGCAACTCAAGGCAAGCCCCTGCCTGTGCCTCTTGCAATGACTGTCAACTGGTGCTCTACAGATCTGTGTACTGCACTGTCAGACCAAGATGGTGTGCAGCATGACACAGCTGCCTGATAGAGTGGACAGGCTTGCAGATTGCACACTCACAGTGGCAGCAATGCAGCCCTACTTTGCCTTTGGCTTATGCTCTAGTGTAATCAATGCATGCACATGCGTGGTAGACAAGCTTCGCACACACTGCCTTGGAGCCTCTCAGCGCTAAGCATATCAGCATATCAAGTGTGACAGCACTAGGTATTATGCAGACGCGAGGCACCAGGCTACAAATACAGCTGTTGGTGAATGTACACTGAGCATCTGCCAATCTGCAGGCTGAAAGGACAGCAAGAGAGAAGGCCGAAGAAGATGAGTTCCGGCGGCAAACCATGGAGAGGTTTGCTGAGCAGGACCGATTGGAGCAGATGAATGCCCAGAAACGGCGCCTCAAGGTGGCCCAGCATGCTCGGGAAGTGGAGCGCCTCATTCAGGAGAAGAGGGAGATGTATGAGGCTGCCATGGTGAGCATACACCTTTTTGCAGTCAACCTGCTTTCCTATGCTGAGCTTACTGACTGCTGTACAGCTGGCGTGTTCTGCTATTGGGCATGCCTTGCCACAGGGATGCAAATGGAGGGCTTCACATCTTTGCCTGTGCTCGTCATTGCAATCACACAGTGTGCAAGAAGCTTGTCAAGCATGGCACAGACCACATTACACTCACAGCAATCGCCTGTCCACAAGCAGCACGACAGCAGAACTGTGAGCTCACAGTTTGAAGTTATATTGCTACATCCATAATGCCTGTCTGGATGGAGCTGACTTGCATCGCTCGCACCTGATGCCTGCTGGCTAAGCATGCGTTTGAATTAGTATCAATAGAGCTGAGAGTTTTGCATTTGCAGGCGGCTGAGGAGGAGGCTGAGAGACGCGAACAAGCAGAGCAAGACAGGCAGGCAGGCCTGGTGCGCCAGGAGAGGCAGCGTCTGCTGAAGGAGGCAGCCTACCTGAAGGACTACTTACCCAAGGGCGTTCTGCACGACCTGGAGGAGTTGCGCCTCATCAATGATGCAGCAGCAGAACAGCCCAACCAGAGCTTTGCTGGCACTGGCGTCAGCTTTGGGTCTGGCATGCAGCCACATCACATTACGGGGCCGGTGCATGGCTTGAAGAACACAAGCACAGATGGCATGTACACAGACAAGCTGCACTATGCCAACTATGTTCCAGGAGAGACGCCTCTGCTACAAGATACCTATTCCTCTCCCAGGCAGCATTAGCGCAGCTTTCGTACTTTGACACTTATGCACTGATGTCTTGGCCTTGGCAGCTGCGTTGTCTTTGCTTGGGATCATGAATTCGTATGTGATAGATTGTTCAGGCGTCCACACACTGATGTGGAAGTTGCTTATCTTACCAAATTGTAAACTGCTCAAACATCAAGACATTCACACAAAGCCAATAGCACTAGTACATCTGTCTCATGCACAAAAGCTGGGGCTACACAGCACACATTGCAGAGCATAACATACTGTACAAGCCTTTCCAGCTGTTTGGGTGCAGCACATGGCTTCAAAGTCTTTGTCTTTCAGTGAGCCGTCAAATACCTTGCAGCAGCGCAATCTTTCCAAGCAGCATGTAGCAGACAGGTGGCAGCCAAAACAGCTTTGGCCCAGATCATCAGCCTGCAAAGCTGTATCTATATGCTACAGCCAGAGTTTTGCCTGTTGTCATCAAATGTCATGTAGCTCAATTGCACAAGTTGGCCAGGTAGGTCTGCAAAACCCTTGCAACCAGCAGTTGTGTTGGACTGTTTGGATTGGGGATATGCACTGTATTCACCAATTTCAGACAGAGCCCTTCAGAGACGGGAGACAGCAGCAATGTAATAGAAATGCCGTGTGCTATGAAGCATTCAGCTGGAACACAGAGTAAATCACAGCATCATTACTCTATACAAAGCATGTGCACACACAGCTGAACATTCCATTCTGCATTGTTGCAAACAAGTGCACAGGTACTGCTGTTGGGTAATGCTGCTGTTTTGTATGGTGCTGTATACCTCATCATAGCCTCCAAGCTGATGCTTTTCCACCAACGCAGACACATGCCCGTGATACCTTACTAAGCTCTCTTTTGCATCTGAACTTGACTGTCTGTCCAGGATAGCAAAGAACTTGGCATTTGTCCTGCAGATCAGACATGCCAAGTGTGTTTGACATTGACCAAAAAAAAGCATTGCACAATCAGTTGAAACTATATAGTGTCAAAAGCATGAAAGACATGCTGACAATTGCTAGCAACCCAGCTTGGTGGGAAAAATTGCTGCAGCAAAGCCTATAAAGTGGACCATTTGGAACAGCATGCCTGTAACATGACGTCAGCTGGCTCTACACAGAACAACTGAACCTTACACTGCATCTGTCAGATGGCAAACAAGCTCCTCCAGTGCATCCTGCAAATTGCATGCATCCAGAGAGACTCCCAAAGCAAATCTCTGTAGTATCAGACCCAGGTCATCACACTTGCTGGAAGAGGCAGCCTGTATCTGCCTGGATGTATCACTCGGCAGCTGCAGCATGGGCAAAGGAGTCTGTTGTGAGCCTTGGTCAGCTGTCAGCATGCTAGCTGTGATTTGTCTCTGCTGTTGTCCAGCACTACTTGATAGTTGCAGCATGCTAGCTCTAATGGATTTGTGCTGTTGCTCATCAAAAGCCAACAGCTGCAGTGATGACTTTGGTTGGTGCAGAGACAATGTTGTGAAGGGCTGAGTAGATGACTGTGAGCGGCTGAGGGGTGATTTGAGTGGTGGCAAAGGTGCTGTACGCTGCTGCAGGTGTGCGTCTGATTGCTTCACAGCTGGTTGCAGAGGGGGTACAGGTGTGCTTGCTGGCTGCCGCAGCAGTGGCAGGGGCAGGGGCTGTGGGAGTGATGGGGTATGCAAGACTGCATTTGGAGATGGTAACTCAAACTCTTCCCTTGAGCGCTTGCCCTGCGCTGGCTTGGACTTCTGAGTCGCGCTTGACCTGCCTCCTTTTACAGGCACCTGACCACTTACGGGCATAGACCTAAGAGCTTTGGCTGTGAGTGCTGATGATGAAGGCTTTGATGGACATGCTGACTGGGTTGACGCTGACAGGGTTGATGATGATGGTTGCAGCGAGCGCCTCAGAGTTGATGATCGCACTGACTGGGGCTGGTGTGACAGATGTGTTGGCTGTGGTAAGCCTGTCGGCCTTCCAGCCTGAGACGGCTGTGCTGTCTGAAGCTGCAATGTAGAAGCCATTCCTGGCTCAGGTTTGATCAGCAGGGGCTCGCTCTTGACCAGCACTGCTGAATTTGAGCGTTGGCCTGTGAGCTGCTGAGGCAGAATCTCCTGTTCTTCTGCGTCTGAGTTGCACAGGTCAATGACTCCTTATTCAAAAGGTACAAGTTGGCCCTTACCCGCTACCTCAGTACTACCTGCAAAGCAAAGCTGATTATTGCATCGTTCCGCATCGTGCCGCACTTGTGCCCATTAGTGACAGCCAAGCGTAGTCGCCGCATGTGGCCAGCAATATGCGACCGTTTTTGGTGATGTTGCGGGCTCTGCACTTGTCAAAAGCATGACCCATTTGGAACTGTGACCAAGAATTAGTCATCCATCCCAGCAAGACACTCAAGACCACAGATACCAGCGTGAAGTGCTTGGCTGGCATGCAGAAACCCACCTGTTGGAGGTTGCATGTAGCACTCCACAGCTAGATGCAGCCACTCTGTGTCACCATCATCATACTGTATCTTGGAGAGGCCCTCGCCGTCATCAAAAGCTGCTGCATGTCCTGAGAACCAGTTGCGCTCTGTGGGCCAGAATATGCAAATCCGGCTGCCCACTCCAGGGTGTCCTGTGAGGCAAGCACGACAGCTTTGTTGGTGGCAAGCCTATAGCACACCAGGATCACGGTCCAAGAGGAGACACTTGGGCAACTGAAGCAGCGTAGGTCTTGTGTTGGTACGTGTTGAGAAGTGAATGTGATTACTTGCATCAGGTGCCTTGCATCTGTCTTCCACCCAGTCCTTTAGTCTGGGATGGCCATTCTGCTCAAACACCCTCAAGCTTGAGCGCCAGTCTGAGGTCTTGCCTCCTGGACAACAGAGCTGCTATTTGCTGCATTAATAGGCAAGCCAGCTGCGTTTGGCAGCAAGGGGGGTCTGGTCAGCAGGGTTTTATGCCTTAGTTATATGAACAGGATGTTCAGCACAATACAGCTTCAGCTTCAGCTTCATAGATTCATTGGTTAGTTGATTGGTGCAAATGAAGCTTACCAGTGTGCTCTGCAAAATCTCTGGCTGCGAGCAGCTCACTGCAGTTGCAACACTTGATAAAGCATTCACAGCGCTTGACAGTGCCCTTCCCCCCACTATGCAGCACTGCCTTGGGTGTCACAGCGTAGTGACCACCCAAGAAAATTCCTTTAGAGCATCCCTCGGAGTAGCCTGCAAATGCAGATTGCAGTCAGCACAGGCACAAGCGCCTGAGTGGTCCATATCTCACCAGAGCACGTAAGGAAGCGTCCGTTGCGATGGGAATCACGAGTAACCAGCAGGGCCAACCTCAGCCAGCGATTTGGTACACCTTGTCTAAATCAGCAGTTGGGCTTTCATACGACGCGGCCATCATCAACACCGCGAGCTCAAGTTCGCAGCTTGGAAGTGGATTAACCTGTTACTGCTGCAAAAGGCTGGTCGAAGGTGTAGATCAACTTGCAAGGGTGCGCCGTCCACCCTTTTCCAAGTTGTTTTAGCAAAGCGGACCGGAATCTGATGGCATGACGCAACCAAGCTGCAGTTTGCCATATTCGTGGTGTCTGCTCCGAAACCAGTATGCTCTCTGGGCAAGCTGTCAATAGTCTTCTTCATTCTCTTGGACATTGGCAAGCTGACTGTACAGCGGCTTGTGATGCAGATGCTGGTACTGCGCTTCCTTGCTATCGGCACGCACAAGAAGACATGGCGGTCATGTGAAACACTGTTGACCCTTGCAAGCAAAGCTAGAGCTGGTTCACGAACAAGCATGCCTATGTGAATGGTCATGTATGATACTGGGACTGGTTGCTCGGGATGCGACCTGCTGTATCATAGTGTGTGCATGCTGCTAACAAATCTACGTGCAACACTCAATGCAAATCATCACCCCTGTGCATAACTTCTGACCTGGACCACGTCGACGTCACGTCAAAGGCTATGCGCAGCAGTATTGACAAGTCTGTAAGAAGGTCTCTACCTAAATGGGCATCTTGTTTCATGACTTAGAGCAAATGAATATTGCATGTGGTCAAACCTGGCCTCAACACCTGCGCTAAACTGTTTGTAGTGAGTCATCGCGCCTTGTATCAGCCTCAGCTGGCCTGAACGCGACTCGGTGCACATAAGGTTTTTTGGCAAACAGAAACCAGTTGAGGTTCTGTACAAGACCATGGTCAAAAGGTCGAGGATGATACTCCTTGCCAGATAGATGTCGATAAACCATGACCCACACAAACGGCAGCCGAGCTTTGCTCTTCCTGCCAGCCTTCCGTTCCTCTTCAATATCTGGAGGGGGGTCCCAGCCTCCCATGGCATCATAGTATGGCTGAAGATACTGCACAGACGAATCTGCAGAGACACAGCAACGACATTGCAAATTCCACAGAGCATCGGTAAGGCACATTCCCAGGGACAGTTATTGCATGTCTACAGACTTGCAGCTGCTGATTTTGGCTTGAGTGGGATACAGAGCCAAATATAATGACAGGGATATGTAGGCTGTGTCCAGTGCATGCAGCCACAGAATGAGACGTAGATGCCAGCAAGGCAGACAGAAACACAGGACAGCTTACGTTTCATCATCTCATAAGTCGTCTGGTTGGTGGCTGCCAGGTAGCTGTGAAACACTACCAGGATAGTGAAGACAATTGCTGCTATCGTCAAGCACATGCCCGCCCACAGCAGAACAAGGGCCCGCAAAGCAGAGTACTGCCAACATTGTCCCTGCACAGCTTGCACTGCTGACACTACAGCCTGGCCTCACTCAAGGTTGACGTGCGGTAAGCAAAGCATTTGCGGCAAGCTGGATCTACTTTTCACCAAATTGCACCAATTTTGTAAGCTAATGCAAAGCTTGTCAAGTGCAGATCACAGTACAGATCAAATGCTTGGTTGACCAATGTGACATGCATCTTGTCATCTATATGTGTCTTTCCCTTAGGCTGGGTACGTACAGTCCTGAGTAGCTCCCTGTGTGAGGTCTTGCTTGGGCAGTCAGCATACCAACAGTAACATGTGCTGATGTATTCCAGCTCAGACTGAACGATTTCACGCCAACCTCTGCGCATGCGTTAGTACAATGCGCTTAGAGTGCTAGCACCTTGAGCTCAGATAGAACACTCAACTGGACCATACAAAGCTTACTACCGCAACTTGAAGCTCTACTTACTGCTGCTGTTAGGTCAAACAGGCTATAGCATGGCCTGACAGCATGCCATGCCAGCATCCACCCCCACATGATCAGGAACCACTGCAGAGAACAGTACGCCAGGAACAAAGCATGATTGCTGTCGCCCACTGTCGTGTTGATAAGCATACAGTAATGATCAAAGGCCACCACGCATTTGCCTGCGCACAGCACATGTGGTCAAAGAATTGATGAACGCAAATGCTTGCCAGCAGCATGTGACCATGGTCAGATGCAAATCTTTATGTGCATATGACCATGCAGAGCACATCATCTATGGTGAAATGGTCACTCAGTATACATGTAAGGCAATCAGCACCTGTTGCAAAGTCATGTCGCACCCTTATGGTCGGGGACGTCATGCCACAATGTTCGCAAGGAGCGCTTTGTGCTGCACTGTTGCTGATTGCATCAGGGCTGCCTGGGTCTGAGTTGTACAAGGTATGGTACATGCATGTCAGGACGCCCAAGGAGCCAAATAACAAGGCAGTGTAGGCATGGTCAAAGCTCATGAGCTTGCTTGAGTGAAATGCCCCTGTGACACACCATTGACTGTTACACTGACTTTCAAGGGTACAGACTGAAGTGCCCCAAGTCCTGTTTGGAATGAGAGGCACCTGACAAGTGCCTTGTAAGATCTGTGTGGCATAGGTACAGCAGGAGAGGTCCTGCCACGTTGCCTGTCAACCATACTCGTAGTTGCCGGTCCAAACCTCGCATCCCACTCTCCAGCTGTGCCAGAAATGCAGGCCAGAATCAACAAACAACGTGCGGGGAGCTTACAACCCCTGGAAAGAAATGGACCATACTGTCTGTACCTGCCAATCTCAGAGCAATGGACAGGCCAACAACGTGTATCAAGCGGGAGCCTCCGCGTCTCGGAAAAAGCACGATTGCGCAGGAACAAGCTGCGCTGAGTGGGGTGTACAGCCGATATGCACGCTTTCAGTGGTCACGAGAGACAACGGATGCCATCGACCACATGTATACAAGCAGCGGCTTCTGAGTACACGAAAAGCCTGTGCTTCACACACTCAAGGCACAGACGTGAGATGCGCACAAGGATCACAAGTGGAAGCAGTTCCGTAGTTTGGTCTCGGAGCGGTTTTGCCGATGACTAAACTGCAAGCAGCTTAAAGCACGACAGTGAATAGTGCTGTATTGGAGGAGACGCAGATCTATAGAGTATATACGCAGGCCATCAGCTTGCAAAATATTGAAAACAGCGATCTGGAGCAGGTGACTTTGACATCTGCTGACGTTTGCTGGGTCCCACCAGGGTCCTTTTCAGTACTTGGTGAGTGACATTTCATTTCCTGACGCCAGATACGCATCCACGGGTGCATGCCAGTTCATCCCATGCTTGTGCTTGATTCAATGTGCTTCTGACACTGCCTTTTTCTGCAAAAATTGAACGGCAGTGTTGTTGATGAGATTGTCACCTGCTGCATGAGCAGAACATGCAGCCGTATGCATATCATGTGGGTGGCAGAGGCTGAGGTGGCATACAAATGCACCTCGTGGATCTGGCTGCTATGCACTGCCTCCCTCCACGCCTTGCAATTGAGCAATCATATGGTGAGCCGAGGCTGCAAATACTCTTCTGCTTGAAACACCAAGCATTTGTGAAGCCCCTGAAGTCAAACGGTACATATATATATATATACATGTATATATATATCAGTCAGACATATATATGTCTGACTGACGACTGACCATGGGGTATTTTCTGTGATTTGTCAGAGTTTGTCACTAAACATAGGGTTTGGGTATGTGTAACAGTCCTACATAACAAGGCTTTTTACTAAGCAATGTTTCAAAGATTTGAAATAAGACCCTATCTGTCAGCCTAAATGCACCCATGGTACTAGGTTTTCAAGGCCAAATAAGCCAGTACTTAGTGTTGTAAATAATTCCCTAATACCATAACCACCACTTTTTCCGAAAACCTTTTTGAAATATGGAGATAACAGTTAATTTTCTATAAGCGGGGGAGAGTTGGCCCTCACGGTGTTATGCTGACTAAGGCAGATTAACGATACGCAGACACACTATCCCTGCTTGCCTTTGATTTCTGGTGGGTCCAGGTTTCCCCAACACATCCTTGAAACTCTATAGAAGATCAGTACACTCTATAATAATTTAGAACATTCCACACATATTGACAGCAGACAAAGCTGGAAACTGACGTTTGCACCTCACCACTTCAAAGTTCAAAAGCACAACCAAGCACAAGATAGCAGCAGTCACTCTCTGGGGCCTGCATTGGTACAATTGCAAATGTGTTGGTTGTTCTCACTCTGGCTGCTATTGTGCACCTCTATGCTTTACATGCACATTGAAGTGACTGCTCAAGGGCCCTGTGACATTTCAGGTTTCATCGTCACTGTCTGTCAACACCTGATACCCCAACTCTACTGACTCCCTGTCATACGTCCGCTGCAGAACAAACCATCTCGGCCAATACTGACCAGCCAGGTAGCGTAAAGACAGGGTGCTGCTGCAAGGCTTGCGTCTGTACAGATCAATGCTACCGTACCTTCAGCAGGTACTGTTTCCAGGAGGTGTAACCATGACTGCGAAGTTGTTGGAGTGCCTGCTCAGGACTTGCTCCGTGCTTCATGACAGGCTTGCCCACAAAACTTTGCTGTAAGCGCTGCCCTTCCTCCTCAGGAAGACTGCAGTAAACGGGACTGGAACAGCGTCGAAGTCTGCCTGTTGTCAAACCTTCTGCTGTTTTGCTGGCTGCTGATGTTCGGCCTCCTGCTTACACTGTCGTCGCAAACATGTATTAGCTGGCGTTCTGCTCGCAAAAGTGCGTTGCATGGAATATTCAGGCTGAATGATGTTAACGCCCTCGCAAGACATCATACTTAACTTTTTAGGGAGTCAAAGTCCTGTCTCTCGAACCGTGACACTCAGAAGCAGACACTGTGTTCTGTAGGTGTCAAGCCAAATAGCTCCGTGACTTACTAATGACAGAGCCGTATGACTGTTGTGGCTTTGAATTTGAGGCACATGCCACTTGGGAGCGACGTGTCCCAATGACTACAATGACAGTACATACTGCCCAGATCAGAATAGGCCACATCCGATACGTGTGCTATTCAGGTCGATGGACGACAAGCACACTTTCCTCAAGCATGCAAAGCACCTTAAAGAAGTCAACCTCAGATATGACGATGTTCTGACAAGATTGCAACAAAAGCAAAGGCAAAGACATGTCTGCAGACTTTGACACCCTGAAGTCAAAGGGCCACAAGCCTTTTTACAGAGGATCTTCATTAAAGTTCCGCCACGCTGACAAGACACGCACGTGCAGGAGGCATGGGGCAACTAGAGCTCCAGATGCCCAAGTTTAGTTCAACTTGAGTCTTTGTACTGACCTTCACATATACATTGGTGCATTTGGCATCTAAAATTGGTTATCACCGTTTTATGTTGACTTTTACAGAC
>JAABUY010005580.1_pt1 | contig 12590 bp, 17 predicted proteins | sample 5560271 | NCBI WGS metagenome assembly JAABUY01 (sample SAMN10711886, study PRJNA513374) | rock metagenome | isolation source: Antarctica rocks | place: Antarctica: Victoria Land, University Valley
ATTATAAGGCACAATGAGGCATATGCAATCATCAAGGCTGCTCAGCATGACCTCTGAAGCACGCATATGCAGGAGCATACCATTTGGGGTATTTGGTCATTTCAATTTGGATACGTGTAGCTGCAAAAATAAGGTGCATGGCGACCATGACAGGGTCTGTGGCAAATCCTTCCTCAGTGCGTCCCCAGAGCGCAACACCGTGGTTGCCAGCCACTTCCTATACCCCAACTCACACATTATTCGTTCAACATACACATTTACTGCAAGTCGTCCCAGCAAGACTACGAATCAGCACCTGCAGGAGATTGGCAATGGTGCTGATCGTTGTCTTCTGGTCTGCTCCAACCTCGTACGCCCGGATGCGATGCTCCTCGACAAAGAGGGTAGCATTGTTCTGAAGTACTCCAGCCGCTGGAGCGGGAAAAAAAATTCGATTCACAAACCCCTCCTGTGGCGCCTTTGCCGCGATCACTTCGCGGTCCAGTGCTGCCGTAAAGCAACGCCAGTCAGCCGCACCATGAGACAGAGACAGTCGCGACGGCCATGAAGGCAATGCCGGCTTGCAACTGCGCTGGCAACGAGCCTGTGTTGACTGAGGTCTGCTTGTTGCGCTTGTGTTGCAAGGCAGCTGTGCTGTGAAGCAGCTGCTCGTCCCCCGCATGTCAGTGTCAAAACGCTGGCTGTTTCGAGAGAGGTATCGTGTGAATACGCACCGTCTGGGACCAGTGTCGGAATACTAGCATACAAAAGCCAGCCCGATCAGGGTAGCGAACGCAGCAGACAAGCAAGTTACCACGGCTGTGGTATGCCTGCACACCTCCGTACCGTGTCTCTTGTATCGTCAGCAACAAGCTGGGGAAGGTCTGCCCTTCCAAAGTAGTCTTTTGCGCAAAGCCGCTCGTTGACCGCTTCTGCTTACGGGCAAAGCATGACTGATACCCTATTCGCAGGTCTATTCGCCCTAAAATTGCTGGAGAGGTGTAGATTGTTTTGCAAGTCTTCATCAGCTTTGGCGTGACTAGAAATCGCCGATAGTCGACCAAACAAGCAGGCTGGAGCATGTGCATTGCGCATGTTGAGTCTGACTTTGACTCTGTGCTTACAGCACGTAAAGGGCATGATGTGCTCTATACGCTGGGAAAAATTGACGTGTACACTATTTTAGCAACCACTGTGAGCATAAAATCACAGTGCAAAAATAGGAAAGCGCTTCCAGTAGCCTGTAACCTAATCACGACCCCTGATCGTGCCCAAAATCATGCCAACCACTGGCAACAACAAAGAGAACCCTAGCTGAGGGCGATCATGCGAGGTCACACGCAAACTCATCTTGCCTGCTCGCTCACTATTCAGCTGAATATTGGATGCAACCGTTGTTCCTTGAGTAGCAGCATACTGTGCTGAGACGTTGCCACCATAGCCACTCTTGCCCCGGTAACGCATGTTGTTCAGGCCCACAGAAACCTGCAAACATCACCATGTGAAGGATGTCAATTTGGCAGGTTGAAAATCCGCACAGCACAAGTCACATCCCACCTGAGGTGAATTTAGCAGTATGTAGTGCCGGGAGCAAATGGTGGCAAGCAGAGATGGGCAAGGCATAGCTGACATGGCAAGGAGGGCTAGAGGGGGTTTTGGCAGAGACATGCATGCAAAGCATCTCTAGGGAGAGAGGGCTAAAGCTGACCAGTAGCTTGTCATCCTCTCCAGCCTTGATGCGGGTCTCAGCAGTGTGGTTCCAGGCCTGTTCCTTCCCGCCTCGCCCGTCCGTCTTGTTCATCAGGGTGGCTGATGCCAGGACTACTTTCACCTTGTCTGTAGGCTTGAACCTGTCCTCAATCTTACCACCATACACCACTGGGCCCTGACCACCAGCAAGCAAGCTTTGACTGCCGCTGCCATTTAGGAGCACATCACAGCAATATCATGCAGCACGAGAGGCACATGCAACTTCACAAGTGGCACCAAGAGTTGCTATGCAGACTGCCCAGACTGACTGCAACTGCAGAATTAGAGTACCGCAGGAGCACAGTCACAAGTCAGTCATCAAAGATTATTTTGTCATGAGAGTATGCCACCGGTCAAGATGGTTAAGACGGTGGTTGTGTCATGTAAACGTGCATGAGGGATAGTGCACAGAAAGCAGTACTGCAGTGTCAGACTATCAGACCATGATGTTGCGTCAGCACATTTCTGCTACACTCATCGGATGGACAAATAGTCAAGTTTGATATGGGCCCATTTGCATTCGAGTCCTGTAATTGCCCGCAGGCTCAAGCCCCGCCAAGGAATGAGCCCATACTTGTCCAACCATCATGCAATGCCTATACTTCGAACATATCATATACTGCACAGTGCAAAATGATAATATTGCAACAGCCTGCTGTAAGTGGTGGTGAAAGTTGAGGGTAGGGCAGTACCTTTGTAGGGAGACCTCCATCTTCCTTGAGGCGCGAGACCAGGATGCCGGCACCAGTCTTGTTCTTGGGGTGGTTCTTGAACCGGGTTTCTAGCTTGCCTGTGAAGAGGGCATCAGACTGCACCGTCTGTGCATCAAAGGAGGCTGTGCTGATCAGCTTGTGCGTATGGTAGTATGACGCCTCTGCCTCACTCTGCAGCCAGAACAGCATATGGTCAGAAAACAGACATTGCAGAGTCCCCAGCTGCTCCAACTGCACCAAGTTGTTACACATGAGGAAAGCAGAAGTGACTCCACCGCACATCTGCTTGAAGGCTGGGGAGAAAGACAGACATACATATAGGGTTGAAAGGGTGTAAGGGTGCAGGAAGTACAGCGGGCGCCAGCAATCAATTGTGGATCTGCTCAGCATCTATGCACACAACCTGACCCAACACAGCTTGCTGCAGTGCACACTTCACTGCTACCTTGCATAAAGAAATGCAACACAATGCAAATGCAAAGATTCAGAGCTGTGCCAGACAGCAGCTCAGATCTGAGTGTACAAGCATGTGACAGGAGGGCAGCTGTAGCAAGATCCAAGACTGACGAGCTCAGCAAGAAAAAGAGCACTAACCACTATGTTGAACATGTCTTTGTCCTTGTGCACTTGAGCCATGACAAAGCCAGGGGCACCCCCAACATAGGTGCCCCTTTTCCGCAACACCCCGTTCTTCTCCACAGTGAAGGCGTTCATGCCATCATCATGGTCAAGGCAATTGGGGTCTACCACAGGCCTGGACAGTGGTCATGCACATGTGACACACGTGCACTTATGATCAAACACACAGTGCACATGCTGAATTTAGGGCTTCTGGCAGCACCAAATCAAGTAGTCACTCTACACAAGGCCATTTGCATGCAAAGCTGAAACTGCAAATGTGTTGCAGCAACACAGAAAAAAGCAGCAGGCGAGCAGCTGCAGAGCAGAGAGGAAGCACCTGCAGATAGCAGCATCTGGAGAGGGCTCCATGTAGCGATAACGATGAGTGTTGTTGTCAGCATCAAAGGAGGGCTGCAGGGGTATGTCGGGGGCAGGTACCCCGGCCTGATTTGCACCAGCCTCTGCCTTGGCTTCATCTATGCGCATCCGGGAGTACTCTCGCCGTCTTCGCATCTGTGTGTCAGGACGAGTGTTGGGTCAGACCAGCAAACGGGTTTTGGACAGATGCGCGCACTGTGTCATGCATGCCTGCTTTCAATTTTAGCAGCAATAACCTTGCCCTCAAACAGATGTGTCCACAGGCCAATCTTGCATGCAAACCCAGAGGCAATGGTCACTTGACTGACTCCCATCAATGAGCTTGACAGACATGCAAACATTTTCACTTTTGCAGAGTCTGATGCAATGCCAGGATGACATCCAGTTGCATACAGAGGAACAGTAAGGCAAGGGGAGGCATGATATACCTCCTCCTTCTTCTCCATCTGAGTGAGGTCCTTCAACTCAGAGTCATGCTTGAACTGGCGCTCCTCATCAGGAGGCTTGCGAGGCTGCACAACCACATCACTCATTTCAGCAATCTATTCACATTCTGCTATAGTGACAGAAACCTGCTCAACAGAATGTGGTCAATCAAAACACAGTCAAGGCAACAAAATGCACAGGCCTACTTGCGCTTTCTGATGCCATACACTTGTCATTAGATCGAAAGATTTGTTTTCAAAATAATTCAATGCACCAAAGGCTGAGGCAGCCAGGCGTTGGCCTCATGCGCTTGGTACAGTTGACACTTGACAGCAGAGGGCACAACAACCCTGTACATACTTGACTAGTCAGAACAAGACGCCTCTGACAAACACTACAAGGTCGCACAGCCACCATCAATTGCCTTTGCATACTCCAGCAACAACACCAACCCAGAGCTCGAGTAAACACCACACAGGCTGCAATGCTGAGGTGACGCTCACCGACTTCTTCTGGATGAAGCTGGCTATGAGGTAAGGGATGGGAGGCATCTTGCGGCCAGCCAGCAGCATGCGCATGGCGCGCCGCTGGGCGTCTCCAGCAGAGCTGTCCTGCTGGATCTTGAGCAGGGCGTCTGTCTCAGAGAGCAGCTTGGAGGAGAGCAGCAGCAGGATGAGGTGGGGCTTCCAGGCCAGCTGGTTGGGTAGCACTGCATGGCCCCTCTCATTTCTGCGGCAGGCCGGATGGTTCTCCACCAGCGCCACAGGGTTCAGCAGCCGCCCGTCTCCACTGGCTTGCCTGTACCAAAATGAAGTAGACTTGATGGAGCCCCCTGGCAGAGGGTGGAAACAACCTTGTGCTCTCGTTATCTGACATGGCACTGCAGTGAACACCTCCCTCTCCCTGAGCATCGTGAGCTGGGATTGTACAGCGACATGGTTGAAGAGCAAGGGCATTGGTAGACAAGGTGTTCTAAGTGGATTTGGACCTGTCTACCGTCTCTGTGCACCAGTGAAATGCAGCGTCCCAATGTTTGCTGCAAATATGATTACTGACAGTTCTTGGGTGCTAGTATGCACCTGATGTTCTGCTGCAGATGCTGGGTGCGGGTGCGCGTGTAGGTGTCATAGGTGATGGGCCCGCTGTTGCCATCAGGAGGTGCTGCTGCTGCATGGGTGAGGGCCACAATGGTATTGAACCACATGTTGGGCCCAAAGGTCTCTGTGATGGCCGTCAGCAGAGGCACATCAGCCATGTCAGTCCTGCAACATGCTCATCACCTCTTTGTGATGCTCATATATGACCTTGCAGCATGCATGTCTTGTTGAAGAAGTGTCCAAGGACTTGAGCACGCTTGTATAGCTGCTGAGACTGTGCAATGGTTGACAAGCCCAAGGCAGCAGCAGCAGCAGGAGCAGGCAAGTCTTGCGTGTGCTCGCCAGCTTCACATTGCTGTGGAACAATACTTTGTTACAGAGCAAAGCAGATAGAGTGTGAAGAGTACCTGAAGACATCTGCCCTGTCCATGTACAGCATGATATCTGGCTTGTACTTCTTGAAGGCGCCATGCATCTGGTTCAGCAACCTCTGGTTGCTGCCAATGTTGGCTGCTGAGGGCTGCAGCCCTGGTGTGTCAATGAACTTCACCCTCACACCAGCCACAGTGCCATTGATCTCCCGGATTCTGCTGGTGCCAGGCTCAAAGGCGTTGGTGGGCGCCGCAGCATCAGCATCCAAGACACTGTTGATGGTGGCACTCTTGCCAACGCCGCTCATGCCAATGACCATGACAGTGCAGGCGAAGGGCAGCACTTGGTCTGCTGACTGTGACTCCAGCTCTTCAGCCTGGCGGCAGGCCGCCTCAAAGCCATACACCCGGCGAGTGCTGCTGCTGGTCTGGGGCATGCGAATACGCTCTGCCAGGTCCAACCTGTAAGGCCAATTCCGTACTGCACTGTGGTGGTGGAACAGAAGAAGGCGGTGCACGTCAACTGGCGCCACATACGGCACATCTGATGAAGTTCATGAGCATGGCTGACAGACAAGCAAGATGAGAAGTCTGGCACAAAGCGGGTCCTGAGAGATCAACAGCAACAACTTATGCCAAACGCCAGCAATTTCAAACAGAGGCATGCGAACTGGCCAATGTGACTGCCCTGGCATGTGTGCCTTGTAAGCCATTGTGCCACACATTACAGAAAAAGAAGCAAGCACACCTGTAGTTGACTTGCTGGACAATGCTGCCACGTGTGCTCTGACCAAGTCTCAGGGTGAGCCGCACAAGCAGCACCCTGAAGTTCTGCACCTTCTCCCTCAACTCCCTGTTCTCAGCAGACTCCTCCTCAGCTGCTGGGGCGGCTGCTGCTGCCACCTGACCATTACCAGCAGGTTGCCTGGCAGGTCCAGCAGGGACTATTGCTTGCTGCCTGGGTGGAATGGATGGGTTTGCATTGCTAGAGGGCCGAGGGGGTATGGAAGGGTTGGCGCTTCCATTTGGCCTTGGGGGTATAGAAGGGTGGGCATTGCCAGTGGATCTTGGGGGTATGGAGGGGTTGGCATTGCCCACAGGCTGTCTGGGAGGGTTAGCGCCATTGTTGGCAGGGCTACTAGCGGGGTCGCTGGTGGTGGTGGAATGACTGACAGCTGTGGCACTGGAGGAGGTGCCCTTGCCATTTCCATTTCCATTTCCAGCTGTTGTTTCAGTGTCATGAGTGTGCCCATTGTTGCCCACAGGAGCTGGAGCAGCAGATGGGGTGGGGGCGGGGGCAGGGTTGGAGGCGGGGGCTGGCTTGCTGGCAGTGACAGAGCCATTGTTGGCAGTTTGCGAAGGAGGAGCAGCTTCCTGCTGACTGCTGACAGTGGGAGCTGAGGCTGCTGCTGTGCCACTTGAACTACCTGTACCCGGTGCACATGAGTTGTAGCTGCAAACCTTTGTGTGAAAAGGCATGCACAGCTGCAGCCAGGCAGATGTCACACAAGCCTTCCAGTCAGGCCAAAGCTTGAGAAAGACAGATACTGACCTGATGCGACTGCAAAAAAGCAAGACGTTTGGACCAAACTTTTGAAGTTGCCCCAACACAGTTATTTAGCAATTTGGGCTGCAGAACTGTCACATCATTGCAGGAGACCATCAAGCTAGACCTAAGCTGTGTGCCCATAGGGATGTATGTGCAACAAGATGCAGAGCAGCAGAAGGCAGGCACCTGTGGAAGCTGGTGCACGTGATGGGAGGGAGGGAGCGCCTCTCCTGACTGGCAGGCTGGGCAAGCGTGGCATACTGCTCCCAGAGGGCTTCTCAGAGCTCGTCACTGATCTAGACTCTGTTGTGGAGGTGGCCACTGTAGGAGCTGACTCTACATTATCAGTGGACTCTGTGGGCGCTGACTCTGCTACTGGCTGTGTCTGCTCCAGTGCTGGCTTCTCCTCAGTGGGGTCTACTGCAGGTGCCTCCTCAGCCTCAGGCTCTGATGCTGCTTCTGGCTCAGCTGCTGCTTCAAGTTCAACTGCTGCTTCTGGCTCAGCTGCTGCTTCTGGCTCAGCTGCTGCTTCAGGCTCAGCAGACTTAGCTGCTGCTTCTGGCTCATCATCGTCCTGCTGCGCTGACGCGAGCTCTCTAAGAGATGGAGGAGGTGCCTGAGCTTCCAAATGCTGTGCTGACTCAGCCTTACCATTGTTGAACTCTGCAGTGCTGTCATTGTCCTTTGGCTCAGCTTTGCCGTTGTTTGAATCTGACTCAGCATGGACATCTTCTGAAGCAGCACTGTCCAACACTTTCTGGATGTCAGCAAAGGAGGGGCGTGTGTCTGCTGGTTGCTGATCCGCCTCGCCACTCCGGTCTTCTTCTGCAGGTGTTTCATCTTCGACTGACTGACTTTGCTCAGCTGGTTCAGGGTCTGCCTGAAATGTGTTTTCAGCTGATACTGCCTCGATGCTAGGCAGCACTGCATCCTGCTGAGTTTCAGCTGTCAGTGCTGGCACCTCTGCTGCTTGCTCATGGTCACCTGCTGTTTCAGCTGTTGAGTCACCTGATTCAACAGTGCTGTGACCATTGTCAGCGGTGCTGCTTTCTGTATGGTCTTCAGCAGCAGCTAGTTCAAGCTCGTCATCTCCAGTAGCAGCAGGTTCAAGCTCACTGTCATCCAACACATCCGCTGCTGATGCAAAGTCTGACTGAGGCTTTTGCTCCTGCTCGTCCTGGTCTTGAGACCTATGCCGGGCTAAGTACGCCGCTAGCTCTGTAACATGCACACTAAAGCTGAGGACAACACACAGCTCCTGAGCACACAGTATGCAGGTGGTAAAAGCAAACTGAATTGCAAGTATGCTCAACCCTCATGAGAGAGAGAAAGAATGTAGCGTGCAATCTGTCTCACACCTGCTTCATGGTGAGCATCGTCATCTCTATCCACCTGTGTAACTCTGTAAGCCTGCTCAACCACATGATCTACAGCTTGAAACTCCTGCAGTGCGTACCAGCAGGTGAGCACATGAAAAGTCAACTCTGAAGTGTTGCCGCTTTGTTTTAGTGAATACAGTAGCTTACCTCCTCGCTACCTGACTCCTCTGTGTCTGAAGGATCTGACAAGGCAACGTCCCCAGAGCTGCAGCAGGAGAAGCAGCTTAGACTCCTCCAACTAGCTGATGAGTGTCCAAATTTCATGCACTTGCAGGAGAGGTGTGCTGTAGAACGAATGGTGGTCGAAGCCTGCATACCTCTCACTCACGTCATCGAAGAATCTCTCTTGACCTGCAACAGAACAGTCGTGCGTGAGGCAGGTGTCTAGGGCTAATCCAACATGTGCCAAAGGTGGCGGCCAACATCGCTGCCTGTGAGACACACCGATTGATTCTGGGACGTCTGACATGGCTAGACGCTACTCACAAGCCAATGATGCAGCTATTTGTTTGATACAGCGCTTCGGGTAGGACCTCAAAATGCCGCAACGGGCATCAAAATGTCGGAATGCTCGACAGCGACTTATCCGGGTAGAGGAGTTACCGAGCCCTAATCCTGGAATACGAGGTGCGACAATGGCGGTGTGTACCTTGAGTCCAGCCTTGAGTCAAAACTGCAAGCACTGCAACCAAGGTTTGCCGACTGCTGTGCTGCGACGCCTGCGGCTGTGAATTGCTCGGCATCTGTGTCGCGCAGTGTCGAGCTCGTTTGCAGCAAGCATGGGCAAGGCAAAGACCAAGACTGTTGATAGTCGGAAACCCAAGCACTCCAACGACTCTAGCCGACCCAGCAAAACTCCAAAGGGGAAAGGTGGCAAGGAACATCGCGATGCATCCACAGTGAGTGGCCGCTGCCCTTGAACTTCTTCAGTGAGGCAACGTCATATCTGGTCGAGAGTCTTGTCTGCTTGCAGGTGCGCAGACTCAATATGTACAAGACTCGTGCTGTCCGAGACAAGAAGGGAAAAGTCATTCATGAGGTGAGCCGTCTGCTGTACAGACTGTGTCTGTGCGATATCAGCTGTGTCACCATATGTACACACCACCTTTGTCTTCCTGGCTATGGTGACATTGATGCTTGTGCAAATACTTAGGCATTTCAATCCAAGGAGCTACCAAATAGCAGGATACAGCCAGACAGGCGCTGGTTTGGAAACACCCGTGTTGTTGGACAGAAACAACTTGAGCAGTTCAGAGAGGAAATGAGCACAGAGGTGTGCACGAGGTTGCCTCATTTGTGCCTGCGCTGACTCAATCCTTGCTGATGCTTTTTCAAACCTTAAAACCTAGATCTCCTGTAAACCAGACAGTCCAACTTCAGTTTGATCTTTGGCTGGTGTAAAGGTGGATGACGCATACACAGTCCTTCTGCGAGAAAAGAAGCTGCCACTTAGCCTGCTCCAGAATCCTGAAGCTAAAACATCAGGACGCGCTGCCAGGGCGCATCTTTTGCAAACTCAGCCATACAAAGAGACTTTTGGTGCACGTCATATTCGCAAAAAGCCCAAGCTTGGTTCTGACTCTTACCAGGATCTGCTCAGCAAAGCTGAACAGACTAATGAGAAGTAAGCTCAGCATACCAGATTGGAACAGGCATGCTGCACGATCACAGCCTTGCAGATGCAATGTCACGTAGCTGATGTACAGAGTTGCTTTCAGTCAAGCTGATCATGATTGTTAAATGTGGCAGTGGCCTGTTTGTATGCTCTGTGACTTTACAAATGTGCATGTGATGGCTCACCTTGGTGTATTGCCTGAGATAAAAGGTCATTTTGTGCCAGAGCATGTCACTGTTGTGCTGTGGCAAAGCTGAACAGATCAACAGCAATACAGAAACTGGCAGCTATGCATGTGATCGGACTTGTCAATAAGCCTTTGTGTGTGAAGGTATGGCAGTGAGCCCGAGGTGGATGAGGATGAAGAAGCAGGGGTCAGCAATGCTGCCAGGGAGAAGATTTATGACAAGGGGCAGTCCAAGCGCATCTGGGGCGAGCTGTACAAAGTGGTGGACTCATCAGACGTAATAGTGCAGGTACAGAATATGACCAATACAAATTGTGCCAATATTGGCAATAACTCTTTATGTAGGATATTTTCTATGCATGTGGCCTTGCTTCTCTTTCTGTTGGCCGAGTCACGCCAAGTACATAAGTCTGAATTGCTGCTGGAGCTTCAGCAGTGCAGACTTTTGATTCTTGCTTAAATTATTGGGATTGACGCATCGGATGATGTGAAGTTCCTATCTGTCAATCATTGGTGCATGGTTGCTGGCAGGTGCTGGATGCGCGGGATCCTCTTGGCACGCGCTGCCGCCACCTGGAGCAGCACATCAAGAAGAACGCGCGCCATAAGCACATGCTGCTGCTTGTCAACAAGTGTGACCTGGTAAGTGACTGGCTGTGAGAACCTGCCATGACTCTTTGCTACAAAGAATCCTTGCCTGCAGTTTTGCACTGATGTCTTTGTCTAAGAAGTCGGCAGTCCCATATGGTTCTGATCTGCTGTGCAACGTCACATGCTGAAGCACTGTTGATACATTATGACAACCAGGAATGCTATGACGCTGCCTGATCATCTTCACCTCAGCGCTGCAATTCTGCATGCTCACAGGGCCTTTTAAGCTGGCACTGATATAAAATGGGCCACCCCGTTTTAGATCCGTGCTGGCGCAAGTAGATATGTTTTTTGTGCCTTGTGTGAAAGTCAATGCCAGCCTGCGCTGTGCGTGCAATGCAAAGGAGTGTATGTGTGACTGACTTGGCAGGCATGGTGCAGGTGCCAGCCTGGGTGACCAAGAGGTGGCTGGGGTATTTGAGTGGTGAGTACCCTTGCCTGGCCTTCCATGCCAGCATCACCAACCCCTTTGGCAAGGGCAGCCTGCTGAGCCTGCTGCGCCAGCTTTCCCGCATGCGCACTGACAAAAAGTACATCAGTGTCGGCTTTGTGGGCTACCCCAATGTCGGCAAATCTTCTGTCATCAACACCCTCAGGACCAAGAAGGTCAGTCGTTAATGACCAAGAACATCAAGCGATTGTTGCAAAGTCTGCAGTGAGATGCTCTGCAGTGTGCTCATAGCCCATAAAGGCTGTGCATACATCTTCTGCAAGTAGACTGCATCACATACAACAGCCTGATCTCACTCCAAATATAAGTTCAGTCTGCAGGAAGGTGTGTTCATGCTAAAAAGCAAGCATATTCATGGTCCTACTGACTGCACCAGTAGTGTCTGAAGCTGTCAACAATCTGTACTGTGCTGCCAGCGGCAGTCTGTGTGGAGATGCAGCTGAGGGGGTGTGGTGCTGTGGTGCAGGTGTGCAAGGTGGCGCCAGTGCCAGGTGAGACCAAGGTGTGGCAGTACATCACCCTCATGAAGCGAATCTTCCTCATTGACTGCCCAGGGGTTGTCTACAACAAGAATGACGATGACCAAACAGACATTGTGCTCAAGGGCGTAGTTCGTGTGGAAAACCTGGTACGCATTTGTTATCTTGATATGCTGTCAAGCTTTGCTGTTCTCTGTCTGTTGTTTATAGACATACCTGTCCGTCTGTCAGTAGAGCCACCCCTGCATTGTGTGGTCTCTGCGTTCAACAGCTGCATCTGAAATAGTGTCCAACAATCGTATCCGCAAACAATTTTCTGTATGTCAGTGCTGGCCTCAGCTCAAGTTGACTGGAGTCGGCAGTTGCTGCATTGCACCGCACTGTACATGCCAGGGCTTGTTTTTTACCCATACCGTATCTTGTATCCTGCAGGAAGATGCTACAGAACATGTGGGGGCAGTTTTGAAGAGAGTCAAGCATGAATACTTGGTGAGTGGGGAGCAATACAAACACTGCACTGAATGTCATGCTGCGGCAATTGTGATTACTGTCAGTGTCCTCCTGTTGATGTGGCTGCATATGCATTGTGCTGCATTCAGGCTATAACATAGTAGGCACATGACGCAAGCTATGTGGTTCATGATGACTCTCACAATTGTCCGTACCATCAGATGCTTTGCGATGATGAGTAACATTGTGGAATCTCGTTATTCTGAAACTTTCTGCTGGCGTATTCTGACTTTATTGTTTGCTGAAGTGCTGGACCAGCTGAAAATCCTAGCCAGGCTAGTTCAGGTCTGGTCATGCCTTCTAGTGCAGCCAATATGTTGCTAAAATGCTGTTGGTGTATTGCTGTATTGCTGTATGTCAAAGGCAAGCATGTTTTTGTCATCGCTCATAACTGGCATCTGGCAGCTTTGGTATTGCCAAAGTGAATCATGGAGC
>JAABUY010005581.1_pt1 | contig 12589 bp, 21 predicted proteins | sample 5560271 | NCBI WGS metagenome assembly JAABUY01 (sample SAMN10711886, study PRJNA513374) | rock metagenome | isolation source: Antarctica rocks | place: Antarctica: Victoria Land, University Valley
GCACCGTCCAGCCCTCGTGGCGTTGCGACGCCACATAGGCCTCGCAGGCCTCCCGCTGGGCGTGCAGCGAGTTGAAGTCCTGCTCGAGCCCTTCCTCGCTCGACTTGCGGGTGTAGATGGCGCAACGAACCGCCCCGGACCTGGCCCCTGCCCCTGCACCGGATCCAGCCCTGGCCTGATCGGATCGCGGTGCGGCGGCCTTGCCGGACCGGCGCTTGGCGTCGCGCGGGCTCATGGCCGCGCCTCCTGTTGGCGTCCAGCTCGGGATGCAGGCGGTAGCATGCGGTCTGCTGCCCTGTCGGTGTCGCGCAGGCCGAAGAAGGCGGGTCCGTTGCGCCGCGTGCCGGTGATGCTCGATGCGATGTTGGACAGCGAGCGGTAGCGGCGGCCGCGCCAGGCGAAACGGCCGTCGGGCGACACCGTCACCTCGTGGGTCTCGCCCCGCCAGGCGCGGATCAGCCGCGAGCCGGGCTTGAGACTTGGCGCTGAGGCCGGCAGCTCCGGCGCGGTGATCCCGTGGCGCAGGCTGCGAGCGATCTGCAGCAGCGCCTTCCTGACCGCCGGGCGGAGGTCGCGGGTCGCCTCGACCTGGGCGCGATGCGCCATGGCTTTGAGCAGGAACTCGCGGCTCGCCTTGCGGGGAGCGGGCACGCCGAAGGCCGAGACCCATTCGGCCGCGAGCTCGTCGCGGCCGAGGGCGTCGAGGCGCGCCAGCCGCGCCGCGATCGGTGGAGGGGAGGTCGCGGGCATCGGGACCTCACGCGCCCGTCGCGGCCGCGGCGCCGGTCGCGCTGGCAGCCTCCATCATCGCTCGCCCCGTGATGCGGTAGACCGTCGTGCCGTCCGCGTCCTTGGTCCTGGCGAGAGCGTGACCCTTCTGGCGCAGGCCCGTGAGAGCGGCGCGGACCGTATGGTTCTGCCAGGCCAGCGTCGCGGCGAGGGTCGGCACGCTGACGCCCGCCTCGTCCGACAGCAGCGCGATCAGGGTCGCCTGCTTGGTGGTGCGGCCCGCCGGCTCGGCCGCAGGCGAACCGCCCTGCCGCGCCGGGATCACCGCAGACATCGGTGCCGACGCCGCGGGCGCAGGAACCGGCAGGCCGATAGCGCGAAAACCCTCGGCCGCGATGACCAGGCCGATGCGCCCGCCGTCGTCGCCCGACCGCCAGCTCTGCGCCTCGGTCGCGACCGGCGCTTCGGTGACGAGCCCGGCCTTGAGCAGCGCCTGCAGCACCTTCTGCAGCGCGCTGCCGCGCGTGCGCAGCGCTGGCGGGGGCGGCAGCAGCAGGCGGTCCTCACGGGCCGCCGCCTGCCCGAGCAGCAGCATCGCCGCGTCCGAGAGCCGGGGCGGCGTAGCCATCGCCGCGGGCACCGGGGTCGCGGGCGTCGAGGTCCTGGCACGAGAGGTGGTCTTGGTACGAGAGGTGGCTGGGCGAGAGGTGGCTGGGCGAGAGGTCGTCATCGGTCTGGTCCTGTGCAGGAGACGCTCGGGGATCGAGCGCCAGCACCGGGCAGAGCCCGGCGTCGGCCAGGCGGATCGGGCGGTCTGCGGGGGAGGATCGCGTCGCCTCCGCCTCGTCAGGACAGCGACAGCAATGCTTCCTGTGCGACGGAAGTCCAGCGGCTTCGACGCGATGTCGCGAACTCTCTTCGGCGCCGGCCTAGCGGCCCGCCATGGCCTCGGCGAGGGTGAGCGCGAGCCCGAGGTCGCGGTCGCTGAGCCCGCGCGCGACTTCGCGCAGCTTTGCCTCATTTTGAGCCCGCTCATGCGACAGGGCGGGACCGCCCTCGACGCCGTCGAGCCGGGCCGGGTGGCCGGCCAGCTGCATCTCGTAGAACTCGACGTTGCGGTAGGCCCCGACCACCGCGTCGACCTGGTCGCCGAGCAGCGGCTCGGTGAGGGCGAAATTCACGTTGACGAGTTTCACGTCCGTGAGGCTCACGCCCGCGCTTTCCAGCATGGTGCCGAGCAGGGCGGTCTCGTAGCCCGCCACCGAATAGCCCACCGTCTTGCCCTTGAGGTCGGCGAGCGACTTGATGGGGCCCGTCGGCCAGCACCATCACGGTGTTCAGCGGAGTCGCGATCGAGGTGCCGATCCGCTGGACCGGCAGGCCGGCCGCGACGTCGAGGTAGAAGTTCGGCTGGTATTGCTTGGCGAAGAAGCCCTTTCCCTGGCCACCACGATGGCGGCATGGACCGGGTTCACGAACCAGTCGGGCAGCAGCTTCACCTTCTGGGGGGCTGAGGCCGTGGACGGGGGCGCCGCGGGCGCCGGCGTAGTATCGGCCGCGCGGGCCGGCAAGGCCGAGCAGAAGGGTGGCAGCGAGGGCGAGGCTGCGCATCAAGGGTCTCCGGGGCGGGGAAGGTCTGCGAGCGTGTCGGGCGCCCAGAACACGAGGCGACGCGTCAGCGCGCCGACCGCGGCCCAGAGGGCGAGCGAGAACACGACGATGATGGGGCGAACTATGCCGGATTTGGCGCGGGGCGGCGCAAGGGCCGACATGCCTGCCTGGTGCTATTGCGATGCCCGGGCAGCCTCGGGACGGATCGTTGTGCGCCGATCGACCGCGATGGTAGGCTCGCCCCATGCTGCGCGCTTCCGATATTGCGTTGATCGCGGTCGCCCGGTCCCTCATCCTGGCCCGCTTCGAGTCCGACCGGCATGCCGTCGGGTGCGCGTTGCGAACCCGCTCGGGACGGGTCCGTGCGGGCGTGCTTCTCGAATGCAATGTGGGGCGCATCGCGGTCTGCGCGGAGGCCGTGGTGATCGGCCGTACCGCGACGGACGGCGACGGGCACGACATCGAGACCATCGTGGCGGTCTATCGCGCGGCTGCCGGCGTCGAACCGGTGGTCGCGGCGCCCTGCGGTATGTGCCGCGAGATGATCTCGGACTACGCGCCGGCCGCGCGGGTCATCATGCCAAGTGCGAACGGGCCTCGGGTCGTCCGTGTCTCGCGCCTGCTGCCCGGGAAGTTCGCGCGGCCGGACGCCCCCACACCGTATCCGGATGTCGGTCCGTCCGCGGCTCCGATGGGCTTTGACCGGGGCGGACGCGCCGCCTGCAGGGTGTGGCTGATGGGAAGCCGGCTCACGAGGCTTGCCGGTACTCCGGACGGATCAGATGATGCCGGGACCGCCCGGGGAGCCAGGCATACCGGGAGCGCCCGGCAGTTCGGGCTGGCTGCCGGGCATGCCCGGCATGCCGACGCCGGGGTCGATCACGTCGGGGCTGGGCTGCGGGATGCCGATCGGGTCGCGCGACGGCACTTCGGTCGGGGTGGGCCGCATGGGGGTGTCGCCCGGCGATGGGCCGACCGGCACGGGGTCCGGCATGGCGAGGATGTCGCTGGTGTTCATGGCCACTCCTACGGGTTCGGGGTGCCGGGTGGCATCTCCCGGGGTCCTGCCATGCCAACGCTTCAGCGGACGCAAGGTGGCAGGGTCTAGCCTGTCTTATTCGCGAGAGGCATTCTAGGGGCATTGTCAACTTGCTTGAAGATGACCGCAAATGGCGCGGTCAGGCGATCAATTCATGCGCAGGTGGCAGCCGCTTCGCGCCACTGCTCCATGGCGCCGCCCCGGAAGCTCTTCAGGGTTTTGCGTGAGACGAGGTGGCGCTCGACATTGAAGGTGTTGTGGACGGCAGCATGGGCGGATAGAAAGCGTTGTGCCGATCCGGGTGATTTGAACCGCTGCATCTTGCGTTCCCGCCGTCGCGTTGGCTGATGCGAATTCTCGGCCCGGTTGTTCTGACGCCGCCCTTGTTCGTGGTGGGCCGAAAGCCCGAGTTCGGCTTTCGCAGCCCCGTACGAGCGCAGCTTGTCGGTGACGATCTCCTCCGGCGCGAAGCCCTGCTTCTTGAGTAGCTTGCGCATGAGCCTCCCGGCTGCGGCCGTGTTCCGTCTCGATTGCACCAGGAGGTCGAGCACCTCGCCCTCGCTGTCGACCGCGCGCCAGAGCCAGAACCGCTTGCCGGCGATCGTCACGACCATTTCATCCATGTGCCATCGTCCGGTCGGGCGAGCGCGGCGGAGCCGAAGCTTCCGGGCGAACAGCGAGCCGAACTTGGCGACCCAGTGCCGGACGGTTTCGTAGGAGATGTCGAGCCCGCGTTCTGCGAGAAGATCCTCGACATCGCGAAAGCTGAGCGTGAAGCGCAGATACAACCAGACAACATGCTGGATGACCTGCGGTGGGAAACGATGACCACGATACGGGGAGCGCTGCATGGCCGCTTGTACCACAATCGGCACGGCCGAGCAGCCGCAACGTGACAATGCCCGACGCACTTCCCTGAGAACCGCGAGCTTGTCAACGGACCCGGCGGCGGGGTAGTGGGTCAGTCTGAATTTTCCGTCTGGGCTTTTTTGTAAGGCCCGCGCTTGCCCGGCTTGGCCTGGGACCGCCCGCAGATGTGCGTGAACCCGAGGAAATCGAAGATTTCCGGTTTGGTCAGGCCCCGGATCGATCGGCGTGCGGCCGCATGGCGGCCGAACTCGATCAATCGGGTCTTGTCCGGATGGAGCTTCAGGGCGAACTCCTCCAGTCGCGCCTGCATCGCGTGCTGGAAGCGACGAGCGTCGTCCTCCCGTTCGAAACCGACGACCTGGTCGTCGGCATCGCGCACCACGATCATCTCGCCCCGAGCTTCCCGCCGTCGCCAGCGCTCCGCCCAGAGATCGAAGGCGTAGTGCAGGTAGACGTTGCCCAGGAGCGGTGAGATCACCGATCCTTGCCCCGTCCCCCTGTCATCAACGGTGACGATCCCGTCCTCCAGCACCCCCGCCTTCGCGGCGAGCGCGAAGACCACGGAGCTCGCGACCAGGCATAAAGGCGCGACGAGAAGGCGTGTCCCTGCGGGTGTCATGACCGCCCCGCCGCCTGTCCGATCATGCCGCGCGAGAGCCGACGGAGATCGAACCCGAGGATCATGTGCTGCAGCAGGACGGCCCCGATCAATACCGCCGCCGTAACAAGCTGCTGGTAAGCCGCCGACAGGTTCAGCAGCATGACGGCGTTGTTCACGGCCGCCAGCATCAGCACTCCGCACAGGACCTGACTCGCCCTGCCCTGACCCCCAGCCAATGGGATCCCGCCGATCGCGCAGGCTGCGATCGTGTCGAAGGGCAGGTTCGGCGCCAGGCTCGGCTGCCCGAATGCCACGCGGCTCGTGTAGAAGGCGGCGCCGAGCGCGCAAAAGACGGCGCCGGCCAGGTAGGCCGTCCATTGTGCACGCCGGGCGTCCACCCCCGCGAGCGCTGCGGCGAGGGGATTGGCGCCGACCAGCGCCCAGGCGCGGCCGATTGCGGTCCGCTTCAATAAGGCGGCCATGACAAAAAGGGCGAGCCGCGCCGCAACGATGACGTTCCTTGCATCATCACAGCTGTGCGCCGTGAAGATTTTTTGTGACGAGGCGAATCCTTTTTGCCTCTACCCTCCCTCTTATCCCTTGAGGGACGACCAACAACGCCCAGCCAAGGAGGCGACCGTGGGCATGATCGGCATTTTGCTCCTCATCACGGCCATCGAGCATTTCGGCCTGACCCTTGGCGGGTTCGCGCTCGGGGCCGTCGGTATCGTGCTGACCGGCCTCGGGTTCCGCTTCGGCTTCTGCCCTGCCTGCACCGTCGCATGCCTCGTGGCAGATCGGCCAAAATGACCCTTGCAACCCGGCAAGCTCTGATCCTGCGCGCCCAAGGCGGAGACGGCTCCGCCTTGGAGAAGCTTCTGATCGAATGCCAGTCGGACGCCCGCAGATACGCGATGCGTCATTGTACGGCGAGCGAGATCGACGATGCGGTTCAGGAAACGCTCTTGATCATTACCCGGCATGTCGCGTCGCTGCAGGCCATCACCTCTTTTGCCGGATGGCTCTTCACGATCGTCCGAAGGGAATGCGCCCGCCTGTCTCGCAAGATGTTCGGGCATGAACAGCTCGATGATGAGCGGATCGGCAACGAGCTATCGCAGCGTCCAAATAACGATCTGCGTCTCGATTTGGCCAACGCACTTGAATCGTTGCCGCCAAACTACCTCGAAATGATCCTTCTGCGCGATTTTGAGGAACTCACGATCTCCGAAATCTGCGCCCGCCTCAGCATCACCGCTGCAACAGCAAAGGCCAGGTTGCGGCGTGCCCGGCTTCTCGTCCGTGAATATCTTCTGGATACCGATGATCAGGAACGTGTGTTCCCGGCTTCCTCGTAACGATCCTCTTCCCCCGAACCGTCAACCTGCAAAGGTCCTACCATGATCAATCGTCAACGCATTTTGGCCGCCGCTTCAATCGCGGCCGTCTTCTTCACTCTCCCGGCGATCGCCGCCGAGACCGTCCCCTACACCTCCGCCGCGTTCGATAGCGCCGAGAAGGCCGGACGGCCGATCCTCGTCGAGATCCATGCGCCGTGGTGCCCGACCTGCAAGGCGCAGGCTCCCATCCTGGCGTCGATCGAAAAGGGTGCTGATTACGACAAGCTGCTCGTGCTGCATGTCGACTTCGACTCGCAAAAGGACGCCGTGAAGCGGTTCGGCGCGAGGATGCAGAGCACGCTCATCACCTTCAAGGACGGCAAGGAAACCGGCCGCTCGGTCGGCGACACCAACCCAGCGTCCATCGCCAGCCTGCTGGCCAAGGCTATCTGAAAGACCACTCTCATGGCTTTCGGAGCAATGGGGCTCGCCTTCGTGGCGGGTCTCCTGTCCATCCTGTCCCCCTGCGTGCTGCCCCTCCTTCCCATCGTCTTCGGGACAGCCGCGAGCGAGCATCGCAGCGGCCCCATTGCCCTTGCGGGCGGTGTCGCACTGTCCTTCGTCGTCATCGGCCTGTTCGTCGCGACCGTCGGTTTCAGCCTTGGTCTCGATGGCAACCTGTTCCGGACGGCTGCCGCGATCCTCATGATCGGGATTGGCGTCGTTCTGATGATGCCAACACTCCAGATGCGCCTCGCCGCGGCCGGCGGCCCGGTCAGCAACTGGGCCGATCAGCAGATGGGCGGCATCCAGTCGCGTGGCCTCGGCGGCCAGTTCGGGATCGGATTGCTCCTGGGAACAGTCTGGAGTCCCTGCGTCGGGCCGACCCTCGGTGCCGCCTCGGTTATCGCTGCACAGGGATCATCGCTCGGTCAGGTGGCTCTGACCATGCTGGCCTTTGGCATCGGTGCGGCGCTTCCGCTGATCGGCATCGGCATGCTGTCGCGTCAGGCGATGATGAAGTGGCGCGAACGTCTGATCAGCGGCGGCAAAGGAGCCAAAACACTCCTTGGCGGACTTCTACTCGCCCTGGGATTGCTGACCGTCAGCGGTCTCGACAAGCACCTTGAGACATTCCTGGTCGATGCGTCGCCCGCGTGGCTCACGACTCTCACCACGCGCTACTGAGGTGGATTCCCGAACTCTCAATCCGTTTGTGACCTGCGGGTTGTGACAAGCGCCGTATGCATTGCGACGCTTGCCAAATCAGGTCTGCCGTAACCAACGCTCCACGACCGGAGCGATCACTCTTGCCGGAAAGGCATCCCATGAACAAAACCTCAAAAAGCGCGGCTGCGATGATGATCGTTGCCGGTGGCCTGGCCGCGGCCCTTCCGCCAGTGACAGCTGCCCACGCCGCCAGTTCCATGGCGGGCTGTTCCGCCCACCACGGCAAGAAGATGAAGAAAATGAAGATGATGAAAAAAAACTGCTGCGCCGCGAAATGCGGCTCCATGGCAAAATGCGGCTCGATGGCGAAGTAGCATCTGCCGCAGGCATAACAGCAGGGCATCAAGATGATCAATCAAGTCATGGTCAAGCCTGTTGAAAATACTGCACTAGCCGCTGCGGCGGCTAGCTTTCTGGACGTTGTATCCGAGCTCCATGCAGCCCGCCGAAACGTCGTGACCGACCTTATCGGGGGTGCGCCGTTCACGCAGTGGGATCACTACCCGCCAGAGGATTTCCACGATCCGGCAACAGGCGCGCTCTTCTTCTACCATGCGCATGATCCAGCCGCGAGGATCGACGGCGAGCACGGTCATTTCCACTGCTTTGTGGAGCAGTCCCGCATCGCGCCGACCGCCCTTCCCATCTTCAAGCCCGCGCGCCGAAACGGCAGCAAGGCGCTTTGCCATCTTGTGGCGGTGACCATCGATCTGAACGGCCTGCCCGCCGCGCTGTTCACGACCAACCAGTGGGTCACAGACGAGTGGCTTTACCCGGCTCAGGCCGTCATTCCCCTGATCGACGCCTTCAGGTTTCCTTCCAGTCAGGACACCTCGCTCGTCTCGCGCTGGCTTACCGAGCTTGTGGCCTTGTTTCGCCCGCAGATTGTGGAGCTTCTCGTGCAGCGCGACCTGACACTTCGCTGTGACGGCAAGAGGGCCACCAGGAAGGTGCGGAGGCGTTCAATCGAAGTTGTTTCACGACTTGCAATCGACGTCGATGCGCAGATTGCGGGAATAACTGGCTCAAGTGAGACCTGTCGATAGGGGCACGAGTGCCTATCAGTTAAAAGATATAGGGGGTCGGCTGCAGCTGGCGAAGCTTTGTTTGCCGGTCTGCCGATGTACTACGCTGAAGTTGCTCGGCGACAAGCCTAGCGCCAGGACACACCAACCTGAGAGGTCATCGAACGTGCTGTTTCCCGCCACCACCGCCATCTTCGCCGCTGTACTGGCGCTCGTCTACGCCAGCATGACCGTCTGGGTCATGGCCTCACGGACGAGCAACGGAACCCTGCAGGGCGACGGCGGCAACGAGGGGCTGCAGAACCGCATCCGGGCGCACGGCAATTTTGGCGAATACGTGCCGCTCGCCCTCGTGCTCATCGGCCTGCTGGAAAGTGGCGGCGGCAATCACGCCGTCGTGCTCGCCCTGCTGTGGGTGCTCCTCGTCGGACGCCTGTTGCATCCCGTCGGCCTGTTCGCACGACCCAACTCTGCGCAGATGTTCGCCTGTCGTGGCGGCGGCATGCTGGCGACGCTGGTCTCGCTCGTCGTGGCCGCTGTCGCCGTGCTCGTCAGGCACGTCTGACGGCGTGGCGAAGCGGCAGGTCATGCCTTCGAGCATTCAAGCGAGAAAGCTTGCGGCGTCGCGGAGGGTTAACCAGCCCTCCGCCAGGTGAGCGGCTCAGTGGTGACGAGCGTGGCACCCTCCTCAGCGAGGCTCGACATTGACGCAAGTGAACGCTACGGGAAGCGCCTTGCCGCCCTCGATCTTGGTCGTGAACGAGACCGCGTTCGCCAAGGTCGAGGACGCGACGTGCTCCGCGTCCGGGCTATCGACAGGCAAGATGTAGTCCTGCCCGCTCCCGAGGCCCTTGGCTGGGTCGAAAACCCGGACCGTGACGTTGAAGGGCTTCAGTTCTGTCTTCGTCATCCCGTCCGCCGCCTGCGCCATACTGGCCCGAGGAGAAGCGCCGCCAGGATGGCGCCCTTGGTGAAATTCCGCATCGTCATCTTCGTTCTCCAGATCCAGTACCGAATCGATGCATGGGATACCCGTTGAACGAGCCCGGATCGTCCGCAAGCCAGTCAGCTCGGCAAGGCGACGGCCCTGGTCGGCTCATGCAAAGGGCACCCGTTATCTCACTGCGAAGGCCCGACAACTCGGGATAGTCGTCGCGGGGTGAGCGCATGATGCCGCCGAGCGGACGGTGGTCGAGGACGTCGTGCCATGGATTGAAGGCGAGCTGATCGTCGCCGACTGCGGCACGCGCTTCGCTCCAGGCGATCTGCGGCTTGACCGTGATCCGCGCCACGGCGACATGGGGGCTCTTGTCCTCCGGCCGCACGACGGACGCGTCCTCGACCGGCATGGCGTCGAGGTCCGTGCAGAGCTGCATCCGGATCTCCCCCGTGCCGCCCCTTCCGTCGAAGAAGTCGCGGACCTCGTCGCGCAGGGCGTTGGGGCGGCCGACACCTCGATCGTGCGACCCGTCAACGCCGTGAGCTCGGGCGACACGGGGGCCACGCTAATCTTGCCGAAGTTCCGCCCGTAGAGCGGGACAGCTTGGCCTCCGAACTCCGTCGACATGGCCCCGGGAACGAGCGCTTACGTCGGTAGGTCATCGATCGAAGCCGGCTCGCGGAGCGCGACGCCGTTCGTCTCCCGGCGCAGGCGGGACATGACGGGGTAGGCGCGCAGCCGCGCTCGCATGATGGAGCCGAGCGGCCGATGGGCCGAGAGGCTGTGCGACACGCAAAACGATAGGCCGTCCACGAAGGCGCGCCGATCCGGGCTGTAGGCCTCCTGCTTCGGCAGGTGCAGCCTTCGCATGGACAGACGCGTTCTTCTGGTCACAGCGAGCTTGGCTTTCTCCATGCCGCAGCTCGCTTCAGCGAGCGTCGGGTCGGCTCGTGCCGACCGCGTCAACAATCAGGCTCATCACGGTCTGTTCGCTCGCCACCAGAGTTTTTTTAAAGGTCAGCTCTTGGCGACGGACAAAGCGCCACACCGTGTCGTGCGTCACCGACGTGCCTCGCTCACACAGTTCCGCCGCCAGCGCCCGCATGGTGAGGTCCGGTTTCTCGGCGAGCGTGGCCCTCAGCCAATCCGCCACCTCGCCCTTGATGATCGCTTCGGGCGGCGCTCCGCGCGGCCGTGCCGAAAGATCCGCCCCAGCCCGCGCCTTCTGCCCAAGGCGGACCGCCGTGGCGGCACAAACCCCGAACCGCAAAGCCACCGAGCGCACCGTTCCGCGTGACCTCGACCTTGATGCCAGTCTCCGCCGTGAACACCGCGGCCACTTTCTTGAAGGCGGTGTCGGGCCCGCCGGCGCCGTAGAGCCGGACCACCCCGTCATGGGCATCGTGCCTGATCGTGGGATCGGCGACCTCGTGCGCAGCAGCCGGGAGAGTGAGGATTGCGCCGAAAGCAGCGGCAAAGATGGAACGGCGGCATAAGGTCATGGTGAGGTACTCCTGTTCGCCATGAAGCAGAACATCGTGGTTCCCGTGCCACTCAGGCGAGGCCGAGCAGGCGGATCAGGCCGAGGCTGATCGCACCGAGGACAAGCAGGGATGCGGTGACCGCCGCCGTGACCCGGCCGCCCGCACGCGCCACCACCCGTAGGTCGGTGCCGAGGCCGAGGGCCGCCATGGAGATCACGGTCAACAGGTTCGCGACCCAGGTGGTCGGGGCCAGCGACGCATCCGGGATGAGCCCGGCGGAGCGCAACCCGGCCAGCACGAGAAAGCCGACGATGAACCACGGCACCAGCCTGTGCAGCGGCAGCTTGCCCGGTGCCGGCCGGTCACCGGTTGTCACGTGCGGCGCCGCTTCATCGGCCTCGTCGCGCAGGCGCCGGGTCAGCAGCGACAGGCCGAGCACCACGGGGCCGAGCATCAGCACCCGCACCAGCTTCACCAGCGTGCCGAGCTGCACGGCGACGGCGCCGACCGGCGCGGTCGCGGCGAGGACCTGCGGCACGGCATAGACGGTCAGGCCGGCTAAAGCGCCGTACTGCAACCCGCTGAGGTGCAGCAGCGGCACCGTCAGCGGCAGCGCTAGCACCACGATGACGCCCAGCACGGCAGTGAAGGCGATGGAGGCCGCCACGTCCTCGCCGTCCGCGCCAATGATCGGTGCAACTGCGGCGATGGCCGAGTTGCCACAGATGGAGTTGCCGCAGGCGATCAGCGTAGCCATCCGGTGCGGCAGGCCGAGCAACCGCCCGACACCATAGGAGCAGCCAATGGCCAGCACGACTAAAGCGGCGATACCGAACAACAGGCCCGGCCCAACCGCCAACACCGTGCGCGCGCTGACCGAGACGCCAAGCAGGACGACTGCAACTTCCAGCATGAATTTAGCGCTGAAGTCGATGCCGGCGGCCCAGCGCCGGCCGGGCGTCCAGGCGGTGCGTACCGCGGTGCCGACCAGGATGGCCAGCACCATCGCCTCCAGCCACGCCGCGCCAGCCAAGCGCACCTCGATCCGCTCTAGCGCCATCGCCCCCAATGTCACGCCGACGCACAGCAGCAGACCCGGCACCACCCGGCCGGCCCGCGTCCCGCATGCCCTCGTCGCAGCCCGTCGCCGGCCGGCCGGGGCGGCGTCGCCCGGCACAGGAGGGATGGAGGTGGGGAGAGCGGCCATAGCGATGTTCCTTTCGCGTCTGGACGCCAAGCTGGGCGCATGCGATCAATCATTCCATTCGTATGTTCCGATAGAACCAATCTCTTTGTAAGATGAATGTATACCCGGAGCGGGAGCGTTGTTCCGTATGGAAAGACCTGCAGGGTGACCCTGGATCAGCTCCGCATCTTCGTCGCCGTAGCGGAGCGGCAGCACGTCACCCGGGCGGCCGAGGCGCTGAACCTCGCGCAATCCGCTGCCAGTGCTGCCATTGCGTCGCTGGAGAGCAGGCATGGCACGAAATTGTTCCACCGTGTCGGGCGCCATATCGAGTTGACAGAGGTCGGACGAGCTTTTCTCGACGAGGCAAGGGCCGTTCTGGCGCGCGCGGCGGCCGCGGAGCTCATGCTAGAGCCGTTGCCCTTCGGGCTGAGTCGGCCGGGGTAGCGCCTAGGCCCGTGCTGTGATTCCATGGTCGCCGGATCACGGAGGAGCAGCATGGCCCGAGCCCTGTCGCTGGACCTGCGCGAGCGG
>JAABUY010005587.1_pt1 | contig 12577 bp, 8 predicted proteins | sample 5560271 | NCBI WGS metagenome assembly JAABUY01 (sample SAMN10711886, study PRJNA513374) | rock metagenome | isolation source: Antarctica rocks | place: Antarctica: Victoria Land, University Valley
AACCACCACCCAGCCTCGGCGGGAAACGCAGACGACCCGCTGCACGTCACGATGAGAACGGGCAGCGGGCGTCCGCGTCAAGGGGGAATGGTCCGGTTACGGCCACCGCCTCAGCGACGGTCCCAGAACCACCGTAGCGTCAAGAACTCCAAGATCTTCTTCAGCATCGTGCCCACCTCCGGCGCATGTGGACGCCGCCGCCACCGCGGCACTGAACACGGCTCGGGAAGGCTGACGGCGGCCGCATCGGCCGTAACCGCCCGATGCTGAGGTCTGCATGTCCTTGCGGTGGGATGGCGCCTGCAGCGACCACTCCACGACGTACAGAACAAACCGGGGGTCACCGCGACGTCGACTGAGGGGTGCCAGGAAGGCGGCGTACCCCCGCCGACCACCACCGACTACAGGGCGTCAGCATGAGGAAGAGGACAAGGGTCTCGAACGGCGAAGCCGGTGTGGTGAGCAGCGAGACCGCGACCCGGATATTGGTGGCGCAGCGGGCGACGGCGTTGAAACCCCCGCCGCGTAGCCCGACGCTGGCGAGGGCCGCGATTCCGCCATGGGTTACCGGCCGGCCGCGTAGCCCTGGGCGCCTCGCGGGTTGGCCGCTGCCCGCAGCCAGTCGCCGTCCCGCGCGACTGCGCTGATTCGGCCCAGCGACCACGGCCCGGACAGCTCCACGTCGTGCCCGCGCACCCGCAGGCTGTCGAACACCGCCGGGTCCGTCCGGTCCTCGATCAGCATCCGGCCGGGCTGACCCTGCCGCGGGTAGAACGAACTCGGCATGTGCGCACTGTGGAACATTGGTGCATCGACGGCGGCCTGCAGATCCAGGCCGCCGTGTACCAGGGACAGGAAGAAGTTCACCGTCCACTGGTCCTGTTGGTCCCCGCCCGGAGTCCCGAACGCGAGCCACGGGGCGCCATCGCGCAGTGCGAACGACGGGGACAGCGTGGTCCGCGGCCGCACCGACGGCGCCAGGCTGGCCGGCAATCCCGGTTGCAGCCAAAACATCTGTCCGCGGGTGCTCAGGCAGAAGCCGAGGTCGGGGATTGTGGGGGAGCTCTGCAGCCAGCCACCGCTGGGGGTGGCTGAGATCATGTTGCCGTGCGCGTCGACCACGTCGACGTGGCACGTGTCGCCGCGGGTTCCACCGTCGCGAGCCACGGTCGGTTCACCGACACCGGCCTTTTGCTCAGGCGCCGGCTGCGCCTGGTCGGTGGGCACGGTCACCAGCACTGGAGTGCGTCCGTTTGGGCTGCCCGGGCGCAGCTCGAAGGAGGCTGCCCCGCCCACCAGTCGGCGGCGCTCCTCGTTGTACGGCGTGGAGAGCAGCGCCGTCACCGGTACATCGGTGACTGTCGGGTCGCCGTACCACGCCTCCCGGTCGGCGAAGGCGAGCTTGGCGCACTCGATGACGGTGTGGATGTAGTCCGCGGACTGGTAGCCCATGGCGTCCAGGTCGAAGCCCTCGAGCAGGGCCAGCTGTTGAAGAAACACCGGTCCCTGGCCCCAGGGACCGGTCTTGCACACCGTGTAGCCGCGGTAGTCGAAGGTGACCGGTTCCTCCACCGTCGGCTGCCAGGCCGCCAGGTCGTCCGCGGTGAGCAGGCCGGCGTGGTGTCGTCCGGAGGTGTCGACCACCTCGGTACTGGCACAAAAACCGGCGATGGCCTCGGCCACGAAACCGCGGTACCAGGCGTCCCTAGCTGCAGCGCACTGCCGGTCACGGTCCGGACCGGCAGCCTCCGCCTCCTCGACCACCCGGCGGTACGTCGCCGCGAGCGCCGGGTTGGTCATCCGGCTACCGCCGGTGGGCACCTCGCCACCGGGAAGCCAGGCCTGCGCCGAGGTCGGCCACTCGTCGCGGAACATCTGCGCGACCGTGGCGACCGTGTCGGCGGCGCGGTCCAACAGCGGCCAGCCGCGCTCGGCGTAAGAGACGGCGTACTCCAGAACCTCGCGGGGGCGCCAGCTCCCCCAGCGCTCCAGCAGCAACATCCAGCCGCCGAAAGCGCCCGGAACGACGGCCGGCAGCAGGCCGGTGCCGGGCACCAGATCTAGACCGAGCGCCGAGAACCGGTCCAGCGTGGCGGCGGCCGGTGAGGTGCCCTGCCCGCAGATGGTGTGCACCCGCTGTTCCGGCTCGCTCCAGATGAGGATCGGGACCTCGCCGCCCGGTCCGTTGAGGTGCGGCTCGACGACCTGCAGCACGAAACCGGCGGCAACTGCCGCGTCCGCGGCGTTCCCGCCGCGCTCCAGAACGCTCATGCCCGCCCCAGTGGCCAGCCAATGCGTACTGGACACCATCCCGAATGTGCCGGTCAGCTCAGGTCGGGTCGTGAACATGGGGGTTCCTCCTGGTGACGTCCGGACCACCCGTCGGAGTGACGAGGTGGCAGGCAACGGGATGGTCCGGGCGTGTCACGCCGACCAGCGGTGGCGGATCGGTCCGGCAGCGGTCCACCGCGACCGGGCAGCGGGTGTGAAACGGGCAGCCCGCAGGCGGGTTGACCGGGCTCGGTACGTCACCGCTGAGCAGCACCCGTTCTCGTCGGCGCTGCATGCTGGGGTCCGGTAGCGGAGCGGCGGACAGCAGAGCCTGGGTGTAGGGATGCTGCGGGTCGCGAAACAATTCTTCCCGACTCGCCGTCTCTACGATCTTGCCCAGGTACATCACCGCGATGCGGTCGCTGATGAACTCGACGACCGACAGGTCGTGGGTGATGAACAGACACGAGAAGCCCATGTCCCGCTGCAGATCGGTGAGCAAGTTGAGCACCGAGGCCTGCACCGACACGTCGAGTGCGGACACCGGCTCGTCGGCCACCAGCAGGCTCGGCTCCAGGATCAACGCCCGGGCCAGTCCTACCCGCTGCCGCTGGCCACCGGACAGCTCGTGGGGGTAGCGGCGGCGCATGTCCGCCCGCAGCCCGGCCTTTTCCAGCATCTCACCGACCCGCTGTTGGAGCTCGTTCCCCTTGGCGAGCCGGTGCATTCGCAGCGGTTCGGCCACGATCTGCCCGACCGTCAGCCGCGGGTTCAGCGACGAGTAGGGGTCCTGGAAGACCACGTGCACGTCCCGGCGCAGCGGGCGCATCTGCTGCCGAGATAGGTGGGTGATGTCCGTGCCGCGGAGGCGGACGCTGCCATCGGTTGGCTCGGTGAGGCGGGACACGCACTTGCCGACCGTGGACTTGCCGCTGCCGGACTCGCCGACTAAACCCAGCACTTCCCCGGGGGCGATGGACAGCGAGACGCCGTCCACGGCACGGACCACTCCACCGCCCCGTCCGAGACCGGACCGGCCGGAGTAGTGCTTGACGAGGTCGAGGGTCTCCAGCACCAGGTCAGCCACGGGCACCTCCGGGTCCGGGGTGGTAGCAGGCGACTAGGTGCTCCGGTCCAGCCGGTTCCAGCGACGGACGGGTCGTCCGGCACTCCTCGGTTGCCCGCGGGCAACGCGGGTGGAAGGTGCACTCGTCAGGGTCGGAGAACGGCGGCGGCACCATGCCGGGGATCTCGGTGAGCCGCCTGCGCCCGCCGGCCAGTACAGCGGCGGCGGGCAAGGCGCCGAGCAGGCCCAGGGTGTAGGGGTGTTGCGGGCGGGCGAAGAGCTCCCCGACGGGGGCCTGCTCGACGCGGCGGCCGGCGTACATCACCACCACCCGGTCGGCGATGTCCGCGACCACGCCGAGGTCATGGGTGATCAGGATGATCGCGGTGCCCAGTCGGTCCCGCAGGTCCCGCATCACGTCGAGGATGCCGGCCTGGATGGTGACGTCGAGGGCGGTCGTCGGCTCGTCAGCGATGAGCACCTTCGGGGAGCAGGCCACCGCTATCGCGATCATCACGCGCTGCCGCATACCGCCCGAAAGCTGGTGCGGATACTCGTGCACCCGCCGGGCGGGGTCCGGAATACCCACCAGCGTCAGGAGCTCGACGGCCCGCTCACGCGCCGCCCGTCGGCCCAGACCCTCGTGCCGGCGCAGCACCTCGGTGATCTGGCGGCCCACGGTATAGGCGGGGTTCAGTGAGGTCATCGGCTCCTGGAAAACCATGGACACCTCCTTGCCGCGGACCGAGAGCATGGAGCGCTCGTCGAGCTGCGTCAGGTTCCGTCCCTCCAGACAGACCGTGCCCGACAGGTGCGTCCCCTCCGTCGGCAGCAGCCGCGGGATGGACATGGCGGTGACGGACTTGCCGCAGCCGGACTCCCCGACCACGGCCAGGATCTCCCCGCGTTCCAGCTCGAACGACACGTCCTTGACGGCGAGTACCGGGCCGTCCTCAGTGTCGAAGCTGACCGACAGCTGATCGACCTCGAGCAGACTCACCGGCTGCTCCGCGGGTCGAGGGCGTCGCGCAACCCGTCACCGAGCAGGTTGAAGCCCAGGGTGGCCAGGGCGATCATCACGCCCGGGAAAACGGCCAGCCAGGGGGCCTGGGAAAGGTACTGCTGGGCGGTGGTGAGCATCACGCCCCAGGATGGCGTTGGTGGCTGCACGCCAAGACCGAGGAAGGACAGCACCGCCTCGCCGATAATGGCCCCCGGGATGGCCACGGTGGCCTGCACGATCAGTGCGTTGTAGGTGCCGGGCAGCACGTAGCGGCCCAGGATCGTGGTGTCCCGGGCCCCATCGGCGATCGCTCCGGCGACGTAGTCCTGCTCGCGGACCGACAGCACCTCGCCGCGGACGATGCGCACGATCGCGGGCACCTGGGAGACGCCGAGTGCCAGGACGACGTTACGCAAGGATGAGCCGAGGATGGCCGCCAGGCCGACCGCGAAAATCAGGAACGGGAACGACAGGAGGACGTCGCTGATCCGCATGATGACCGGGTCCAGCCAACCGCGGTAGAACCCCGCGACCAGACCCAACGGTACGCCGACCACCATCGCCAGCGCGGTGGACAGCACGCCAGCCTCGAGCGACACCCGCGCGCCGTAGGCGATGCGGGCGAAAACATCGCGACCGAGCTCGTCGGTGCCCAGGAAATGGCCGCCGCTCGGCGGCCCCAGCACCGAGTTGAAGTCCTGCAGCGCTGGGTCCTGGGACAGGAAGGGCACGACAAGAGCCAGCAGCACAAACGCGACCACCAACACCAGGCCGGCGACAGCCAGCCGCCGGCGCAGGAACCGGCGCCGAATTCGGGTCCACCGGCCAGCCGGCACGCCCCGCTCCGGGACGGCGGACGTCGGTGGAAGGACCGTCACTCCGGTGCTGTCCGCGCCCCCGATGGAGTCCGAGGTCTCACTCATGACCGCCTCCCGCAAGCCGCAGTCGTGGATTGAGATAGGCGTAGGTGAGATCGACGAGCAGGTTCACCACTACGTAGCCGATGACGGTAACGAGGATGACCCCCTGGATGACCGGATAGTTGCGGGCCAGGACCGCGTCGATAGTCAGCTTGCCGAAGCCGGGGATCACGAAGATCTGCTCGGTGATGACGGCGCCGCTGATGAGCGCACCGAGCTGCAGACCGAGAACCGTGACCACGGTCGTCATGCTGTTGCGCAGCGCGTGTGCGGTCACCTGCCACTGCGGCAATCCCTTCGACCGGGCCGTGCGAACGTAGTCCGAGGACAGCGAACCGAGCAGCCCAGAGCGCGTCTGGCGCATCAGGACCGCGGCCAGGCCGGTGCCGAGGACCACCGCCGGCATGAGCATCCGGCGCAGGTTCTCCACCGGGTCCTCGGTGAAGGCGACAAAGCCCGAGGCCGGCAGCAAGTGCAAGTTGACTGCGAACACCAAAATCCCCAACAGCCCCAGCCAGAAGTGCGGCACCGATAGACCGATGAGGCCGTAGACATTGGCTGCGTAGTCGGCCGCTTTGCCACGTCGTACCGCGGAGATGATGCCAGCCGGGATACCGATCACCAGGGCGACCAGGATCGCCAAGAGGGCAAGCTCCAGGGTGACTGGCAGTCGCCGCTTCATGATTTGGGCGACCGGCAACTTGTCCTGGGTGGAGGTGCCGAAGTTGCCGCGGACCGCCTGCCCGATGTAGTCGACGTACTGCACCGGTATCGGCTTGTCGAGCCCGTACTGATGCTGGATGGCCGCGATCGTCGCTGCGTCGGGAGTCTCCCCGGCCAGCACCAAGGCCGGATCCCCCGGCAACGCCCGGACACCGAGGAACACCACGATGCTCGCCAGGAACACCACCACGATCGCGGCTCCGGTACGCCGCAAGATGAACAGGCCCATGTGGGTGTGACCTTCGGCCTAGGCGGCGAAGCCGGCGGTCTTGAACCGGGGGATGCCGTCCGCGTAGAAGTCCACGCCCGCCACCTTGGCCGAGAGCCCGAGGTAGTAGCGCTCGTGATAGAGGTAGATGATCCCCAGCTGCTTGCGCTCCTCGTCGAGCGCCTTCGTGTAGAGCGCGGTGCGTTCCTTCGGGTCCATCGCAGCGGCAGCCTGCTTGATCGAGTTGTCGATGATCGGGTCGTGTAGACCACTGTAGTTGTTCGATCCACCGCTGGTGATGAGGTCGTTGGTGTTGCCGTCCGGGTCAACTCGGCCCGACCAACCCACCTGGATCGTGTCGAACTTCCCCGAGCGCGCCTCGGTCAGCGATGTGACGAACTCCTGCGGCTGGACGGTGACGTCGAAACCAGCTTCCTTCGCCATCGCCTGGATGACCTGCCCCAGCCGTTCGCTGCTGGCATTGGCGGTGACCAGCAGGGTGACCGGAATCGGCGTCTTGACCCCGGTCTGGGCTACGAGCTTCTTGGCCGCCGCCACGTCATGCGGAGTGCAGGTCAGATCGGCCTTACGGTAGGGGCTCTGCTTGGGCAGCGGCGAGCAGTCCGGCGCGTACAGCCCATTAAAGACCACCTTGTTGATGGCAGCCCGGTCGAGCGAGAGCTCAAACGCCTGCCGCAACTCGGGATGCTGAGCCAGCGGCGTGTTGACCTGCCCGGGCGGGCTGGACGTCCCGTTAGCGTTCGAGAGATTGATCGTGATCCCCTGGTAGCCGATCGTGTCGACGCCGAGAACCTTCAGATCGGGGTTGGACTGCAGGCTGGAAACGTCGGTGGTAGCCATCCGCTCGCCGCCCTGGATATCACCAGAGCGCAAGTTGGCGCTGCGAACGTTGGGGTCAGTGATGATCTTGTAGGTGATGCCATCGAGCTTGACCTTGGCCGAGTCGTAATAAATCTGCGACTTCTTCAGCACAATCGCGTTGCCGGAGGTGCGGCTCACGAAGGAAAACGGGCCGACACAGACCGGGTTGGCCCCGAAGTTTTTGCCTTCCTTGTCCAGCGCAGCGGGCGACATGATCATGCCCGCCCGGTCCGCGAGCTGCGCGGACAACGGCGAGAAAGGGCGCGAGAGCGTCAACTTGACCGTATTCGGGTCGACCACGTCCACGGCGGTCACCGCACCCAGCTCGCTCTTGCGGGAGGAACCCGGCAGAGTCAGGTCGCGGTCGAGCGTCTTCTTCACCGCGGCAGCGTCGAATGTCGTCCCGTCGGTGAACTGCACGCCGGTCCGCAGCGCGATCGTCACCATCAGGCCGTCGCTGGAAACCTTCGGCGGCGACGCGGCAAGCTGCGGCACTATCTCCAGCTTGTCGTTGACGTCATAAAGCTTCTCGCACATGCTGGCGAACACCTCACGCGCGACGAAGGTGTTGGCCGTCGTCGGGTCCAGGGCGTCGGGGTCCTCGGACAACGCAATGTTGAGCATCCCCCCGGCCTTCACGGGCCGGTTGTCTGGGCCTGCCGTCGCGCCCCCCGCCGCGCCAGAACTGCCCGTGCCCGTGCCGCTGCCGGAGCAGGCGGTGATGACCAGCGGCAAAGCTAGGAGAAGGGGCAGCAAGCGGCGAGCACGCATGGGTCGCTCCAAAGGCTGTCGGAGGAGAAAGCTGGCTCCTCGAAAGGTTCTGGAGACTGTATACCAGGGAGGGGAAGGTCTGTCTGCCGATCCGACTCACCCATCGCCGGAGCCGTTCGTGCGCCGGAGTGAACTGCTCCAGCGCGCCCACCCTGCGTCCGTACTGGACCGGATCCGGTGATGATGCGGTCTCGTTGTGTTCAGACAGGATTTCCGTCGTCCGGTCGACGCCCTCGCGGCCCCCGGCCATCAACACGTGAGCGCCGACAGTGAGGGCGGGAAGTCCCGCCCGTCCCGACCATCATCGTGATGTGCACATAACGTTCTGTCACTGTTTTTCTGACTTTCGAGGTCCGTTGACCACCCTGCCAAGGCTGGCTCGACCTCGACCGCAGCACGCCTGGGCTCACCGTCGACGGTGAACCCCCGGCGCGGCCACCGTAGCGTCCCGCACCCTTGGTCGGGCCCTGGTCGCACCTGCTTCGGTTCCTCGTGCAGAAGACCCACCTACTGGCGGTCGCCGTGGTGGGCGCGAAGACCAACGAGATCCCTTTGCTCAGAACGCTATTGGACACTATGGACATCACCGGTGCGATGGTCACGGCGGATGCACTCCACACGCAGCGCGGCACCGCGGAATACATCGTGTCCCGCGGAGCGCACTACATCCTCACCGTCGAGAACAACCAACGCAACCTCCGCACGCACCTCAAAGTCCTGCCCTGGAAGCAGGTCCCGGTCCTGGCCACCAACCGCGAACACAGCCACAGCCGCACCGCCACCCGGACGCTGAAGGCCACCGAGATCGCGGCAGGAATCGGGTTCCCGCACGCAATGCAAGTCCTGCAACTCACCCGCAAGACCGCCGCTCCGGCGCACGAATGCACACCGAAATCGTCTACGCCGTGAACTCCCTTCCGGCCACCGACGCCCACCCCTCCCAGGTCGCCGGCTGGCTACGGGGACACTGGGGCATCGAAAACCGAGTTCACTGGGTCGGCGACGTCACCTTCGACGAAGACCGATCGCAAGTCCGCACCCACGCCGAACCCCGGGTCATGGCCACCCTGAGAAACACCGCCCTCAGCCTCCTGCGCCTGGCCGGACAGACCAGCATCGCCGCCGCCCTACGACATCACAGCCGCAAACCACACCGCCCGATCAACTACTGCTGCCCTGCTGAAACACGACTTTGCCGGAGCCCTGGGGCGGGGCCGTGCTCTCCGCCCGTGGCGGTGAAGATGGCCCGAGAGGTGGTCGGGGTCGAAACCGGGCGGCCGATCGTGGGGGCCGGCGAGTTGGGCGGTGCCATCGAGGCTGACCCAGGACCATCCGGAGCGCCAAGTAATGGTCAGCGCGGGTCGGCGCCGCAAGTGAGCGAGCTTCACCGGCCCGTAGGTGACGAATGCACCCACCCGGGCCCCGCTCACCGGGTGCGCCGCCACCGCGGCGTTGACCAGCGAGGAATGGGGGACCCGTCAGAGCGCAGGGTGCTCACCACCGCAAGGTAGGAATCCTGAGAGCCGATCGCGGAGATCAGGTCGAGTCGTGGTTCCACATCCCCTGTGCCCATCGCTGCATCCCCTGCCGTGCTCATCACCCATCACCCATTATGCGGCCCATCATGGCCGATGACCCCGGTAGAAACCCACTCCAGTTCCGAAAAGTGGTGAACGCCTGCCGCGCTCGCGGCTTGTGGGGGCGAAGTGCGGTTATGCCGCGCAGTCGCGGCAGATCGGCAGGCCTGCGCGTTCGCCGGCGTAGCGGTGTCGGTGGTGGACGAGGAAACAGGTCGAGCAGGTGAACTCGTCGGCTTGTTTCGGCACGACCGCACCGTGAGTTCCTCCCCGGACAGGTCCGCACCGGGTAGCTCGAAGGACTCGGCGGTGTCGGTCTCATCGACGTCGATGACGGCGGCCGCGGCGTCGTTGCGCCGCTCTTTGAGCTCATCCAAGGAGTTCTCGGCGACATCGTCGGATTCGGTGCGTCGCGGTGCGTCGTAGTCGGTTGGTGCCATCGTGGGTGTTCCCTTCGTGCCAGTCGTGCCAGTCGTTCCAGTCGTGCCAGCCGTGGCTGTCGGTGTGCGGGGCAGGTGTGCCGCGCAGCGATATAGAGACTCAACGCACGACAACCTCGCGTTGTGCCCGACCCCCGCCGCGCCCGGGACTGCGCCACCCGCGCGCCATGCACGGCGATGACCTCGGCGCCAGCGCGGACGGCAATCAGCCACCAGCAAAACCTCGATCAGTGTCGTTGTGGGGTGATGGCGCTGGCGGGCAGCCACTGCCGCAGCTCCAGTGCTGCCCGCTGGTTGCCGCTGTGCACCGTGAACGTGCACTCCCCCATCCACGTGCCGTATTCAGCCTGACCCAGGCGTGCAGCCGGCCGGGGCAGTAGCCGCTGAGGCGCAGACCCCCCGCGCTCACGCGGAGCGGGTTCGTGGTGCGCAGGGGTGGATTGTCGCGGGCCAGGGCCTGGTCGAGGTTGATGACCACCGGCTGCGGCGGGGTGACCTCCCGGTAGGACGGGGTGCGCGGGAACGATTCATCCCACCGCCCGCCTTCCCTCGAACACATGCTCGAATAATAGTGTTACATTAGGTTGGCGGATAGTCATTCGGTGTGATCGGTAAGAGGTCACATGGGCCGGCTCCCGCCGCCCTTCTCCGCTGGCCTGACCGTCAGGCCGGTGACATGCCTGGCTGGCGGCGGATCTTCCCCTCGGGGCCAGGCCCCGCGTCAACGGCGAGGTGCGGTTGCCCGCCACAGCCGGCGGGTGGGTTGCGGTGGAGCTGGATGTCCGGGCTGTACCTGCGCGATGAGATCACCACGCAGCTGATGGTGGCCCTGCGGGTGCGCCCTCGAGTAGGCGGGTCACCGCGTGCCTCGGGCACGGTCCACTGCCGCGACCCGCGCCGCGTGCTCGGCCCGAATCGCGGCCGCTTTGCGTTCCGTCGCCGCCCTGCTCGCCTGGGCCAGGACCTCACCGGCCAGCCGGTGGCCCGGCCCGGTGAGGTCAGCTTGGGCTGTGGCCCGTGCCTGTGCGGAGCGCACCAACTCCTGTGCAGCGGCTTCGCGACGCTCGTGGGCGGCGGCGCGTTGCTGATCACGGTGTGCGTGTTCGAGGAGGGTGGGTGAGAACGCCAGGTCGTGGCGTTTGAGCAGCCACCGCAGGAACGCCACCGGGGTGGTGGGTGCCGGTACCCGCCCGGTGTCGGTGGCCCAGTCGGTGATGATCGCGTTGAGGTCCTCGGCGTTCCACCCATACCGGGCTGGTTCCGCCAGGGCGCCTGCCCACCCGGTGGGGGTGTGTTTGCGTGCCCACCCCGGGGTTCGCCCATCCCGCAGCCAACGGGAGGCCAACACCGCCCCCCGGGGATCGGGCAACGAAAGTTTCCGCCGCCCTGTGGTCGTGGAGCGCCGCGAAGCGGCTCCGTTGTCCACAGCTTTTCCTGTAGTAACCCCTTCTGGAGAAGAACTTTTTAGGGAAAAGAGACCCCTACGGGGATGGGGTGCCATCAAGGTCTGACCAGCACAAACGATGCGCGTTCTATCCACAGGGGTGGGGGGGTGCAGCGCCCATACTGAGGCCCACCCCCGCGCCCGGTCCCCCACCCGCCAGGACGCCATCCGCTCGGCGTAGGTCCGCAACCGGCCACGGAAGACCTCGGTGGCCACCCCGAGCAGCCGCAAAGCGGTGCGGGCCCGCTGCACGGTGGACTCCCCGAGACCGGTGCGGGCCATGAGCGTGGCCACCCTCAGGCGTGAGCCCCGCCCGGTACTGTGCTCGGCGGCCTGGGCCATCGCCAAGGCGACCAGCTTCACCGCGCGCAGCGACACCCCACCACCACGGGTGTTACGCAGCTCCGGCAACACCGTGGCGAGGTAGCCCCGCCGGTAGACATCAGGAACGTGCAGCTCAACCCAGGCTTGGGTACCGCCCCAGCAGGCGATACCCCCAAAAGGGTTGTCGCCGAATGTGAGGCGGACCTGGCAGAACCGTCGACACGCCTCCTCCCGACCGCCCACCGCCCGCAGCAAAGCGGGCGAGACTGCCGCGCACTGGTGCCCACACACATGCCCGGACACCGCCTTCGGGGCGCGGGCCTGCCCCCGGCGCGGCCGCATGCGACTGCTACCGCGGTACCGCGAAGAAGGCTGCAGACACCACAAGCCCTGTGCGCCATCACCGCGGTACGGGCGATCGCACACGTCAGCGACACGCGGATCACCTCGGTGATCCAGATATGGACCGGATTCAGGGTAAGAGGTACCCTGAGAACTGCCAGACACGCGGCAAGTTCCCTCCTGGGAGCACCTGGTTGTCGAGTTCGTAGCTCGACGGCCCAGTCGAATCGTCCGAACCCTCCCCGCCAGGGAGGGTTTTCGGCGTTCTAGCGACTTAGGGGGTGCCAGGTGTGAAGTGTGCAGTTGTGGAGTACGGCTGTTCAGCCGTTCATCTCACGCCGACCGTGGCACCACCCCCTTCCCCTAGCTCGCGTACCAGCTCATTGCGGCCGGTTTGTGCCGCCATGAGGGCATCCAGATTCAGGCGGAGTGCGAGGACACGAGAAATCCCGACGAAGTTCCGGTCCAGACGGAACCAACCGACGAGTGTGGGCCTTCGCCTGTTAAGCCCGGGCAGACGCGGCACATGCTCTCCGGCTTGGCGGCCGTAAGTTGAGCGCGCACCGGCGACCGCCGTGGCCGTCACCGTCGTAGACGGCGCTCGCC
>JAABUY010005589.1_pt1 | contig 12575 bp, 18 predicted proteins | sample 5560271 | NCBI WGS metagenome assembly JAABUY01 (sample SAMN10711886, study PRJNA513374) | rock metagenome | isolation source: Antarctica rocks | place: Antarctica: Victoria Land, University Valley
TTCTGGCGGGAACAGGGTTTCGCCATGTCCTACCCAGCATCGAACATGCGAAAACTCCGGCCGGCACTCCGCGAAGGCATCACCTATGCGCTCTGCAATGCCGCCTGATGGCCAAAGTCAAGCTGAGGTACGGGAAGAACTCGCCATCAGGGCGGGTGGTGCCGGTTCCTTGGCGCGCCGCGTTTGCGGAGCGCCTTCCCCAATCGAGGGTGCCGGCCGTCTCCGCGTTCATGCAGTCCACGTTATGCCCATAGCTGTGATCGCTATGGCACAGCCGCGTCGTCGCCTCGCGTGCCGGACCGTGCGCCTGATACCATGGGATGTCGTGGAGTGCCGAGGGAGGCGGGGACTGCGCGACCGCGCTGGACGACGCGACTGCGGACAGCACACTAACCGCAATTAGATGACGGACGTTCATGGCTAGAACCCTCCCTGATTGAAGACAGCGCCAGCGCGTTGCGCCCAATCCTCGGCGTCCTTTCGCCCATTCTGCTCCGCGCGTTGGGCGTCCACCCGGGCGGCGAGCTGCTGCACGAGCTGCAGGCGCGCGACGTTGTTTGCCTCGTTCTGCAGGAACATGTGCTCGGTGCCGACACGCGCCTCCAGCGCCGACACCGCTTGCACGTCCGGCTGTCCGTCGATGCTCTGCTGCAGCTCGTTGATCCCCGCAATGCGCTCCTGCGCCCGATCCATGCCCGCCTGCGCCTCGGCCTGCAGGTTGGCGGACGCCTGGGCCTGGCGGCGCATTTCCAGCGCGGCGAAGTCGTCGCCTTGCGGGTTGTAGTGCCGGTTCTGATCGAGGAAGCGGGCAGCGCCGGCCGAGAGCTGCGAGCCGTAGGCCAGGCCAGGGATGTTGCCCGGCGCGGAGCCAGGGCTTTGCATCTGCTGATCGAGCATGTTCCTAGCCATGTTCATCACCTGGTTCGGGTGAGACAGGCTATCGACCGTCTGCATGATGCCGCGATACTGCTGCGTCATCATGTCGTATTGCTGCTTGAGCTGAGCCAGGTTCTTCCCTGCCTCCAGCCCACGAGCGATGATGCTGGCGGTGTCGATGACCGGCGCTCCAGCGGCATGAAGCGGGGTAGTGCCCACGCCGAGGCTCAGGCAAAAGGCGGAGGCCAGAAGTGTGCGCTTCATCGGGCGATTTCCTTACGCTGCGGTTTCGTGGATGCGGGCTTGGAACTCGGCGTTTGCGGCGGGGATGTCGCCGCTGTGCTTTGCCAGGCACGAGCGCAGCAGGGCCACGCGCTTTGGAGTGCCGGACAAGACATTCAGGTGCCCGGGCAGCCTGGACAGGTCGAAACGGTTGATGCCGCTTTGCCCGTCCTGCCGCTTGATGAGGACGCAATGATAGGAGAGGGCGAACATCCCTTCCCGCACGGCGCGGAACTCAGCCGGGGTGAACCCCATGCCGCGCACGTAGTCGTCCTCAGCCTTGTCGTTGCGGAAGCAAATGAACTGGCGGGCCTGCTTGATCAGCGCCTTCCCGGCCTCGTTCTCCAGCATGTCGCTCGGCTGCTGGGCGATGGCGTTGAACGAGGCGTTCCTCTTGCGGGCGCGGAGCGCGATGCCTTTAAACGGCTTGGCGAAGGCGGGTGTCGGCATGTAGGCCGGTGCTTCCTCGCACCAGATGACCACGCGCCGGCCGTCCATCACTTCGGACGCCATCCACAGCAGCACCATGGCGATCGACGGCATGACCCGCGTGTCGTTCATCACGCCGGTCAGGTCCACGCCGACCAGGCGCGCGTTGAAGTCGATGACGTGCTCGGTTCCGTCGAATACCCAGCCCAGCTCGCCGCCCTCGCACCACGTCTCGAAGCGTTCGCCCGCGCCGTGCTCGACGTGCCCCATGAAGTCGCGCACGACGCCAAACCGGCGTTCCTCCGGCTCCATGGTGCCCATCACGAAGTCGATGCCTTCCCGGATGCCGTCGCGTTCGGCCTTGTTCGGCGGCGGTGCTCCGTCCGTCTGGATGCACCCCGCAACTAGGTCGCGCAGCATGGCGCGCACCCGAGGCGTATCGGGCAGGCGCAGCGGTGCGATCCCGGAGCGGCCGACCTGGATTGTCGAATAACGTCCGCCAAGCATCAGCACGGTGTTGGCGTTGCTCTCGTCCACATCGAGGACGATTTGCGTTCCGCCGTTGCGGCCGACCATGCCATCGAGTGCCGCGATGTTCATGCCGATCCAGACGGTTTTGCCCTCGCCGTTTGGACCCGGAATGAAGTTGTGCCCGACGTCGCCGACGAACAGGTCGTGGTCGCAAGCGGTGCCTGCCGGCGACACCAGCCGGAACAGGTGCTTGCCCCAGCGCGCCTTGACGGGACCGCGCGCATAGCCTGAGAGCGTTGCCAGGACGGCGATCTGCTTCGTGTTGCAGCGGGCTGGCCTGATCCACGTGGACGGCGGAGCGCCGGGCAACTGTGCCATGAACGAACTGAGCCGCCCGGTGCCTTCGAGGCCAACCTTGGCCCCTGCATTGGCGACCAGGTTGCGCGCGGCCGACACCAGGTAATCGACCTCTGCCGTCGTGCCGCCATGGACGACAAGCGACCAGCGGCTAATTCCGCTCTCCGCGCGCCCGCCCGCAACCTCGTCGATTGCATCGGTCAGTGCCTCGGTATCGGTGACGGAACCGCTGTTCGCCATCCGCAGCCGGCGCTGGAGTAGCTGCAAGCTGTCTTGGACCTGAGCGCGGGTCTCAAAGCGGGTTGCGACGGTCATCACGAACCGGCCTGGCATCGCGAGCACGTCGTCAAGACGCGATTGGTCGAGCTGCTGCGGAGAGGTTGTGAGGCCAATGACTGCCGCGTAGGTCTGCGATGCGGCACTGCCGCCCGCGCCGTGGTCGATACGCAGCATCCGGGTGCCGGACATGGCAGTCACGTCCACCGCGGCGATCCCCGCCCCGAGGAAGCCAAGCACGTCCGCCATGGGCTGCGGCGAGAACTGGACGGTGCGCAGCAGGTACAGGAACTCGGCGATTTCGCTGTATGCCAGCGCTTCGCCGTCCTCGCCGTTTTCCATCGGCTCAAACCGGGTGCCGAGGCGCACGGGTCCGAAGGGCTGGAGCGTCCCGGCCGCGAGGCGCATCGCGTCCTCTAGCTGCACTTCAAGCAGCGGATCGGCCGTGCGCCGCTTCTTGGACAGCCCGATCGCGGCGAGCGCGGAGTGAGCCTTGTCGGTAAAGCTGGCGAAGGGCTGGACCCGAGGCTTCACGCGGACGGTCATAAACCAATCCACTACGGCCAGGTCGTCCTCGATCGTCGCGTGGTAATCACTCAGCAGGGTCGCGGCCCACGGTGCCAGCGCACCGCCATGGTTGAGCGGCGGCAGGGTCGCGTCGTGCTTCACGAGATGGATGTGAACTTCCACGTTCTCATCGGCGACGGCGTTGAGAAAGGCGACCAGGCGGCGCTTGTGGCTGTTGCGCTGCCTGTTCATCACCAGCGAGAAGCACGAGCCGGGCATTCGCAGCACTGCAAGATAGCTGCCGTCGCTGCACAGCATGGTCGCCGGATCGATATGGTCCACGTAGGGGAAGAACACATCGCTCGCCCGTTCGCCCTCACCGGAGTAGCCGAGGAAGTCAGCCGCGCGCTCAAGCATCGTAGGCCCCGCAGCGATAGGGGGAGCGCAGCGGGAGGGAGGCGACGCGGGCGCCGCCCCATTCCTTCGTATCGAGGCACCGGAAGTCGAGGCGCATGTAGGCCAGGAAGTTGTCCCAGCCGTGATAGTCCGACCGGAGCATGACCTTCGCCGTCGTCCAGATCATCGCGATGAAGCCGAGGAAGATGGCATCGCCCATCAAGCCGCGTATCCAATTGCCGGGATCGTAGAAGAACAGGAAAAGGGCCGATACGCCGAGAAGTGTTGCGGACAGCGAGTGCGGCAGGCCGAACAGCATCGCGGGACGGGAAGCAGCCAGGTCGAAATCTTCCACGTCCAGGTCTTCATCCTGGCGCTGCTGTTCGGCCACGACGCTAAAGCCCGAACAGGCCGGCGATGGCGTCCACCTTGGCAACGCCAAGGCCGCCAGCCGCCATCGTGACAAGCCCTTCCATCGTGTGACGCCCGCCGACGAGACGGATGAAGCCCCACCCGATGCCGCCGAATGCGATGATCTTGCAGACGGCGATAAAGGCGTCCTTGACCGGCGTTGCACCGATGATGTCGCCGCCGACACCCTGAGCCATTGCGGCGCTTGTCATCAAGAGCGCCATGGCAAGCGCGATGATGATCCTCTGTGTTTTAGCGTTCTGGATTTGCATTTGGGTTAGGTCCGATTGTTGCAGTCAGCATGGCAGCGGAGGACGGTTCGACCGCTGGTGTTGGCGCACGTTGCCGGGCGCTGCACTTGGCTAAGGCCCACCCGTCCCACGCTGGCGCGCACGGGGGAGGGGCGGGCTGAATAGGGGTGGCGGGGGCCACAGAAGCGGCAGGAGCGGCACCGGCCGTGCGGACCCGCGCAAGGACTTGCTCGACGCTGGCTGCGTAGGCCGCGCCGCGCTCCGTGCCTCCCGTGTTGTAGCGGCGGTGCGCAAGGGTCCACACCGAGCGCACGTCATCTGCGTAGTGGTCCGCGCCGGCCGTCATGCTGCGGCAGGCATCGAAAGCGCTTTCGACGGTCAGGCCGTGGCGGGCGAACTGACGTCGATTGATCTGTAACAGCCCGGCGTCATAGTCGCGTTTTTGGGCGTCGAGCGCGCGGGCGAAAACGATGGCCTCGGCTGCGGTATTGAACAGATGCGCGCCACCGCCTGGCCCATTGACGCCGACGGCGAACGGGTGCCCGCCCGCGCTCTCATGGATGGCGATGGCCGCAAGCCGCTGGGCGAACTCGCTGCCAGGCGCTGCGGCGCCGCACGCTGGATCGGTGGCGAGTGCCAGGATGACGGCGAGCGGCAGGACGCTCATGCCGCTCGCGTCCAGCTATGAACGACAGGCCGAATCATCGTAAATGCGTTCGTCATCATCGTGGAACACGCCCTGAAATGCCTAGACGCCTAACAAAGTTTGGGTAGGATGCCTAACCTTGGGCGAGGACGCAAGAGAATGATCGAGGGTGGTATTTCGCCAGGTCAGTGCCGGGCCGCTCGGGCTTACCTTGATATGACGCAGGAAGAACTCGCGACGGCCGCTGGCGTAGTCGGAATGACCATCCAGAGCTTCGAGCGCGAGCAGCGCATTCCTATAAAGAACAATCTTGCAGCTATTCGAAATGTGTTCGAAGGTAAAGGTGTCGTATTCCTGGCGGTAGAAGACGGCTTCGATGGGCTGCTGCTTCCATTCGATAAGTCTGCATTGACGCCCTATTCAACAACGGAATAGAAGCACCTGCCAATGCTAGGGCCGGAGCGCCTTGCTGATGCTGTCCAGCGCGGCGAGCAGGAAGATGCCGATGCAGATTACGGCGAGGGTGCCCAGGTCGGCGGCGATGTTGTTTTGGAAGTAGGTAACGGCGCTGTTCAGGATCGTGCCGCCGCCACCGCCGCCCACCGCTTGCGCGTGCGCGGCCGTCACGGGGGCGAGTGCCGTCGCCGCCGCGGCGAGGAGCTTTCCGGCACGGCGCAGGGCGCGTGCGGCGTGCGACGGTGCGGTCTCATGGAGCATGGGGGTGTTCGTCATCATCTACTGCCTCACAGGGGTGCCGGTGACCATTGCGACAGAGGAGGCACCCTCCTCCGCTGCCGTGTTGGGGACGGGCGCGACGGCAACGGGCCGCGCCTCGAATGATGCTGCTGGTGGCGGTTGCACGTCGGGCGGCACGCTGTCCGGCACTGCCGGAGCTGCCGGCTGTGCCGTGGTGGCCTGAGCGTCGAGGTAGTCAGCTTGTCCCCATACGTCCCACGATGGCGGCGGGGGCGGACCGGGAGGCTGTTGGGGCAGCGGTGCGGGCGCAACAGGTACCGCTGCCTGCTGTGCCCGCACGCGGTTCAGAACCTCCCCAACGCCCGCCGCATAGGCCGCGCCGCGTTCCGGTGCTGCCGGTGTTGTAGCGCCGGTGGGCCAGGGTCCAGACGGCTTGCACGTCGTCGGCGTAATGGGCCGCGCCCGCCGCCATGTTGCGGCAAGCTTCGAAGGCGGTCTGGACCGTCAGGCCGTGGCGGGCGAGCTGGCCCGAGTTGATCTGCATGAGGCCCAGGTCGATGGACCGGCCCTGTGCCAGTAAGGTTGCTGCCCGTGTCGCGGCCTTTTGCGGCGTCGTGGAGCGAAGCGCGGTGGCGGGCAATCCACGGGCCGGATCAGCGTTGACGCCGATGACGAGGGGATCGCCCCCGCTCTCGCGAATGGCAATGGCCGCGAGGCGGGACACGAACTCGCCATCTGGCGCTGCCGCGCCGCAGCGCGGATTGGTGGCGAACGCCAGGATGGCGGTAAGGCCCAGGACGGTCGCGCTCATGCGGCCGCCTTCCGGGCAAGGGTGGGGCTACTCTTCCTCCGGGTCCTCTGGAGGTGCAGGCTTATAGCCGGCATCCTCCGGTGGATTGCGGACTGGCCACTCCCATGGGGGTTTAGGCGGTGCCGCGCGGGGTGGTCCGTCGTCCTGCGGCCGGCCGCGGTCCACGGAACGCAGCCCCACGAACCGCTGCAAGGCGTCGCTTCCCGCTTCGTAGAGGGTGAGGGGCGCCCGGAAGCCGAACTCTTGGCGCAGTAGCCAGGCAAGCCGGCCCAGTCCGGCGCCCATGTAGATCTTGTCGGTGCGTTTCCGGCGGGTCTGGAGGATGTGGTAGCCGCGCCGCCAACTCGTGCGCAGGTAGGCGACATACTCGACGTCGCTCTGTACATTGGCCGGACGGGCGACGATGAACGCGCTGAGGATGCTCCCGCCCTCGCGGAGGCCCGCGCGGATGTCAGCCTCCTCGAAGCCTTCCGACAATCCTTCTCCTCCGACTCCACAAGGGGGTTTGTTCCCCCGTAGGGCAGATCGGCACCGAAGGAAACTGTCTCCGTGCAGTCAGGAAAAGAGAACCGGACCGCTGCGGCCAGAGGCTGTTGCAGAACGGACACGCCGAGGGCGATGCGATTCGTTGGAAGGCGATCCGGTCCATAGAGAGAGGGTGGCCCGGCACACCACGGCCGCCCTGCTTCCATCGCGGACCGGATTGGCCCAAAATGCAAACTTGAGCGCGACTGCTTGCTGACATTCGGGATAGCGTGGCTCGTTATGATCAAAACGGCACCAAAATGTGTTCTGTTCCGAACGCAGCATAGTACGCTGACCTGACCGTTTGCAAGCGTCAAAGTGCCATAAATCCTGCTCAGAGAGACTGTTCAGAGGTCTACTGGCTCAAAGCCGGTAAGCTTGAGGCGACAAAGAGAACTTCCGAGTGTCATCAACCAGCAACACACAAGCGTAGGTTTATCGCGACATAACCTGAACAGCCCTTGACAGCTGGGCCGGGAAGGCGTGCGCTGGACGGGTATGCGAACGCATCGTCGCGTGGCGCATAGACGCGCGCCGCTGAAACGGTGACAATCGCATTCTGAATATGAGGAGTGCTGGCTACCCCGCAGTTTAACCACGAGAGCGAGCTGGAAAAGAGAAAGGCCACCCCTGCAAGGGCGGCCTCTCGGTAGGCTCAGAAACCACCTCCGACCTTGCCGGGTCGGAAAACACTGAAATTGCTGAGTACGAGAGTAAGGGCTGCTTTTTCCGCAGTCAAGGCTCTCGACGGTGGTGCTGTGCCTTCCCGCAGGCTCGTCCAACATAGGGACGAGAGCATGGACACGCACACTGCGCCGCGCCCAACGGGCCTGCGCAAGATCACCATTCCCCAACTCCGGGCCGAGACCGCTGGACCTGTTTCCTCCACCCCGACCAGTCCCGGCCGGATACTGGCCGCGTTTAAACGCGCGGCGCCCGCGCTGGGCGTGTCCCGGCGCGTGGTGGACTTCGTGGACTATCTCATGAGCCATAACCGGCCGCAGGATTGGGAAGGCGGTCCCGGCCCCATCGTCTGGCCGTCCGACGTGGAGCTGGAGGACCGCCTGGGCGTGGGGCGGAGCTAGTGCAAGGCGCTCGTCCGTGCGACGCTTGACGCCGGCCTCGTGCGCCTGCACCGCAGCCCAACTGGGCGGCGCTGGGGCTACCGCAAGGGAAGCGGATATGAAGCCTGCATTGTGGAGGCCTACGGGTTCGACATGACGCCCCTGGGGGAGCGGATGGCGGAGTTCGAGCGCCTGGCAGCCGAGTGGGAGGCACGCCGCGCCGAGGGAAAGCGGCTGCGGCGCGAGATCACCAGCTCGCGCAACCGCATCCTGTCCCTGGTGGACCTGGCGATGTCGCAGAACTTGGCCGGCGAGAACTGGCCTGCGACTGCGGCCCAGGCCAACGCGCTGTGGGGCGAGCGGGGCACCCAGCGCGACCCGTTGCCGTTGGTGCCCATCGCGGCCCGGCTGCGGGCGTTGTCCATCTATACCCAGGAGCGGGTGGCGGCAGCGCTGGCGGCTGTGGAAGTCGGGGAAATCGACCCCGCGGGGCCGAAAAACCGGCCCCACCTTACAACTACTAATGAACTGATTATCGCTAAAGCGAATACCGCACCGGCCCGCAAGGCAGGGCCTGACCGGCCCGATGCTCACGAAGAAGCAAGTAGCGACGGTTTGCCAAGCCAACGGGCGGTGGTGCGGACAGGGCGAGTCGACCCGACTCGGGAAAACCCAGCCCAAGTGAGCGCGCTGCGGGGCTTCGTGGTGACGCCGATGTTCCTGATGATGATCGCGCCCGCCTTCCGCGATTGGGTCAACAGTACCCGAGCTGGGTGGGCCGAACTGTATCAGGCGGCCGACTTCGTGCGGTCAGGTCTCGGCATCTCCCCTTATGCGTGGGGACAAGCCTGTATCACGCTGGGACGGCAGGAGGCGACCGCGGCACTGGCCGCCATCTGCGCGCGCCATGCGGACGGCAAGGTGAAGTCCCCGGATGGGCTGCTGCGGCGCATGGTGGAGCTGCATGAAGAAGGCACGCTGCGGCTCGACCGGACCTTGTTTGGGCTGGCAGATAAGGTGAGAAAGCAGCAATGAACCGCCTGCTCTCTCAACCAAAAATTGCTTACTATAGCAGGAAAATTCCCTATGCGATTATGTTGTCATTTTTCAAAGTCGACTTCAGCGATAGCCGTTGATATCTCACGACCTGCCCTGCCACACTCGGCTGCAATCCCGATCGAAGTGGGCTTCAGTATCCCGCGTTTGGTCAAAGCGGGCTGTAGTGTGGTGCATTCAGGGGTGAGGCGTGGCGGATCTGTCGCTCATTCCCGAGACGGCTTGGAATGAGGCCCGGCGCCGAGCGGAGGTGATCCGCCCGTTGGCGGATCGTGAGCGTCGGCCACGCCATTGATCCAGGCTGCAGCGGCGACACTTGGTCTGTCGGAGCGTCAGATGTCAGATTGTAGCTAACCTGGAGAAATGGGCGAACAACGGCAGGTCCTGCACTTAACCAGGCGAACCCAAGCTCGTCCATTCTGGCCTTGTCGTAACCTCCGTGGCAAAAGTGCCGATCTGAAAAGCATGTGGATTCAACACACTACACTTTGCGCTGTGCTGCAAACTATTGATAATACTGAATAATCAGCTTTTCGTTACGGTAGCACTGATCCAAAACTCCTCGTTTGCGGATCAGGGTCCGGCTGGCAGGCAAGGCGGTCGCACCTGATGTAGGCAGCGTCGTGGCCGGCGGGTCATCGGCCGTCGTGGCATTTGCTGCTGAAGCGGGGTAGGCTCCACATCTCGCAACGAGCATGCGTCGGAGGTTTGTGGTTGTGGATCTTGTCCGTCCTGCCGGCGTCTCGGACCTGCGTGCCATGACGCAGATCGTGGCGGAAGCGTACACGAGATACATTGACAGGATCGGCAAGGCTCCTGGTCCAATGGTGGACGACTACTCCGCCCATGTCCGCAATCATACGGCCTGGGTCGTTGAATGCGACGGAACGATAGCTGGTCTTATCGTGCTGCTACCTGAAGAGGATCATCTCCTGCTCGATAACGTTGCCGTCGATCCGGCTCGGCATGGGCGGGGCATTGGCCAGACTTTGATGCGATTTGCCGAGCAAGAGGCGTCGAGGCGTGGATATGGCGAACTTCGCCTGTACACACATGAGACAATGACGGAGAACCTCGCGATGTACCCTGCCCTGGGATGGCAAGAGACGGGTCGGGGCGAGCAGGCCGGGTATCAACGCGTCTTCTTTAGGAAGCGGGTCTAGGCGCTCAGGGCGTATCCCGGGAGCCATCGGGCATAAGCGATCATGACTCCGGTGCTGTCCCAGCTCGCCTGATAATCCAAACCATAAGCAGGAGGAGAATTAGCGCCGCCGCGATACTCGACAAGCGTATGTTTGTCTGATGCGCCAGCCACCCAAAGATGACAGCACCAACCGCCGGGCCGCCTTTGAATATCATGTTGTAGAGGCTGTTGATTCGGCCACGATATCGCAGTCCGGCATGCAACTGGATGGCACTGGTCGTGGATATATTGTTGACCGCCAGCACAAAACCAAGGAGAGCAGCGCCTGCGAGCGAGAGCGCGATCTGCCCGGATGCACCATAGCCGACCAATCCGATAGCCGAACCGGCCGATGTCACAACGATCGTGGCACGCTCTCCGCGCCCGCCCCATCCCGACATTAAAATGCCGGCGAGCAGTGCACCAACTGCAATTGCTGACATAAGCAACGATAGAGTCCCAACGCCTCCTCCGAGTGTCACGGCAGCAATGCCAGGAGCGAGTTCCATGATCCCACGTGCCGTACAAGCCACGGCGGCAAACGATAGCAGCAGCATGAGAATGGATTTATTTTGTGTAGCGTGTGCAAATCCACCGCGTATTTGTTGCACGACGCTTTCATGTTCTTGCAGCTTTTTCTGTTCTGACACGGCAGCCGGCAACATCGTCGCCACCGCGATCATAGGCACGTAGGTCAGCGCATTCGCTGCAAAGGCGGCGCCGACCCCAAACGCCGAGATGAGCACGCCTGCGATCATCGGCCCCGCAAAAAACGCCGCGTTGCCGCCAAGCGAGTAGAGCACCACGGCCCGGGTGTAGCATTCGCGCGGGGTAAGCTGCGTCATGTAGGCGAGGCGAGCCGGCAGCGTGAAGGCGTTGCATGTTCCCAAGAAGACGGCGCATGCGAAGAGACTGACGATCGTGAGGTGACCTGACATCGCCAGCACGCACAGCACAAGGGCCTGGAGGCAAGACGCGACCTGGCTAACCCAGAATGTCGTCGCAGGCCGAAAGCGGTCCACCAACGCGCCCGCGGGCACACTCACAATCAGTGTGGGTAGAAGATCGGCGAGCGAGGCCGCGGCCAACCATGTGGTCGCGTGCGTCGCTTCCCAGACCGACCAGCCTACCGCGACCTTTTGGATGAAGGTGCCGGTCAGCGATAGTGTCGTCGCGGCGCTAAAGATCCAGAGCGATCTGCCCAATGGGAGGTGTAGCGGACGAAGCACGGCAACTGCCGATGCTGGCGAGAGCGGAGGTGAATGCATCGCACGGTCAGACCGCAAAGGCCGGTTGGGCCAACTTGTCTCGGAACGTCGCGCCCTCGTGCCTGAGGAGCCACCGCTTGCGCTCGACACCGCCCCCGTAGCCGGTGAGCGTGCCGTCAGAGCCGATCACCCGGTGACACGGCACCACCACGCTGATCGGGTTGGATCCGTTGGCCAAGCCAACTGCCCGTGCCGCCGTGGGACATCCGAGTTTGGCGGCCAACGCGCCATACCCAAGGGTCTGGCCGGGCGCGATCATGGCGAGGGCGGACCACACCGTGCGCTGGAAGAGTGTTCCCGCTGTACGCCACTCAATTGCTCCGAGGCGCCCGAAATCCCCCTCGAAGTACTCGCGGAGCGCGCGCCCAACGTGCGCCGGAACAGCACCAGGCTCTAACGCAACCGGTCCATAGTGCAGGCGGAGCAGCTGCATCATCCCGGGCCTACGATCGTCCCAGTCGAGCGCACGGACGTAGCCGGCCTCGTCCGTGACAATCAACGCGTCGCCTATCGGCGTTGCCATGTGGTCCAGTCGAAGATGGTCAGGCGGCTTGTTGGTCATGGATTGCCTTTCGGGACACGGGCGGCTCGGACGCCCACAGGTGCAGCGCGGCATAGGCGCGCCATGGCCTCCATCGCTCGGCGTGCACGAGCAATTCGGCAGGGGATGGCCGCACTCCGCTTCCATCGTTCATTGCCCGCATGAGGCCGATATCGGCCGCCGGGAAGGCATCGGGCTCGCGTAACTCGCGCATGGCGATGTACTGGGCCGTCCACTCGCCGATGCCCGGCAACGATCGAAGCTGGGACACGGCCTCATCAAGGCTTCTGCGGGCACCGAAGATCAGCGGATCGGCGACGATCGCCGCTGCCAACGAAGACAGCGCCGCCCGCCTGGCTTTCGGCGTGCCCAGGGCAGCCAAGTCTGCCCCGGCCAGTTGCAGAGGTGTCGGGAACAGGTGTGTTATACCAGATCTTGTTGATTAAAACCTATGTGCCCAGTCGCGCAGTCCGATGGACATGATGGTCCAAGGCTGGTCGATGAGCTTGTTCCAGGCGTGGCAGCAATG
>JAABUY010005590.1_pt1 | contig 12574 bp, 21 predicted proteins | sample 5560271 | NCBI WGS metagenome assembly JAABUY01 (sample SAMN10711886, study PRJNA513374) | rock metagenome | isolation source: Antarctica rocks | place: Antarctica: Victoria Land, University Valley
ATCTCCTCGACGACGATGGCGTTACGAATGACATGGAGGATGTCCTCGGTGGCCACTCCATGACGGAACGCCGATCGGAGGACTTCCACCAAGGAATCGTACTACGAAACTGCCCGGTCAGGGATCCCTCATCGGTGCTCGCCGCCTTGCCCGGTCACCGCCGGGGACTCATGATCAACTGTCGCCGTAGAGGGGTCCCCATACGGAACGGCAGGCGGCGCTCCGGGCCAGCGCCGCCGCCGCGCTCCGGCGGTGACGACCTTGCCGCACAACCCGCGAAGGCCGACCGGTGAGCGATCGAGACCTGCCGCCATGGGTTCCAAGCAACGATCGTGTTGCTACCCAGCGCGCTGCTTTGCACGACCATCGTGCGACCGGTGCGCCAGCGTGCTGAAGGGTTCGGAGTGCCCGACGGCAGTCTGCTTGTCCTCTGTGGGCAGGATCTGCTGATCATGGTTGGGAGGCCCCAGGCGTGCGTGCCGGCGTCGCCGCAGCCCATAGCCGGCGGTGGCAAGAAGCTCCAGAGGCCCCCACAGCAGGATGGGCGCGTAGCAGGCGACCATAACTGCCAGCGGCACGCCGGAGACCAAACCAGCGTCTGGACGCCGCCCGGTCACCAGAGCCCCCACCATCGAGATGTCGAAGAGCCATACCACGGCCAGCCCCCCCAGAGTCGCCACGACGAGGACCGGCACGAGGGGTACACGTCGTCCGAGGAAGCGTTCCCCCCACGGGCGGATGAGACCCACGGTGAGGAACCCTGCGGTGAGTTGGACGATGCTCAAGGTGGCGACGTAGCCGTAAGCCAGGGACGCGTCACCGGCGAGCTCGAACTGCCGCAGATCCTTGGTGCCGGGCATCAGCCCGACGATCATCAGCACCCGCCAGACCGCGGATGGAACGGTCACGAGGAAGGCGCCCCAAGCAGCCAGCACGGTCCACCGGCCTGGTTTTAGAGCATTGGTTCTAGTTGGCATGTTCGTAAACTAGCTCTATCCTTCGGTGATGGCAAGACCCGCCAAGTTCACCGCCGATCAGATCCTCGACGCCGCTCGCGACGCGACCGTGGAGCACTGGCGGGACACCACGATCGCCCACGTCGCGGAGCGGGTCGGTGCGCCGGTGGGATCGATATATCACCGCTTTCCCTCCCGCGATGCGCTCTTCGGCTCGCTGTGGGCGCGGTCGATCCGTCGCTTCCACGAGGGCCTCTTGATTACCGCTGAGATAGAGGACGCACGGGCCTCGATGGCAGCCATGGCGCGGCACATCCCACGGTTCTGCCGCGAGAGTCCCGGCGATGCCAAGGCGATGACCCTCTACCGGCTGCCCGACCTGCTGGAGAAAGTTCCGGCCGGACAGCGGGCCGAACTGGCCACCATCAACGACGACGTCGACGCCGGGTTGCGCCGCGTCGCCGCTCGACGCTACGGACGGCTTACCGACCAGCAGTACCGTCTCGCACTGATCGGCACCCGACAGTGTCCCTACGGGCTCGTTCGACCGCTGATCGGTGGCGACATCCCGCAAGAGTTCGACGTTATCTGCGTGGCGGCGACCGAGGGAATCCTGGCGCTCGGCGACTGATCCGCCCCAGAGCACCTCGGAAGCGAGGGGGACTGCTCCGATAGCCAGATCGGCTAGCGAAACGGCTGCCGGCGGCGCAGCATGCACTCGATTCGCGCTTGAGCCGGTGTGGAACTTGATGGCCTGCACGGGCGCGAACCGGCGGCCGGGGCTGAACGGCCCATCGCGTACGGTCTCCCGAGTGGGCATCATGCGTGCGGTGGCGTCTTCGCGAACGCGTAATGGGCTCTGTGAGTCGCGGCCTCTGCGTTGAGTTCTTCCGCCTTCGAGGTTCTCTGCGAGATCGAACCAGCCACCGGCCCTGATCTCACCCGTGTCCGCCGGCAGATCGCGGTGCTCACCGGCGCCGTCGACCGGTTCCTGGTCCCGGACAACCACCTCGGCCGTGCCACCGTATCGAGCATCGCGGTGGCCCAAGAAGTGGCAGCGCTCGGCGGGGCAGCAGTCGCCTGCGTCAACAGCCGCGACCGCAACCTGCTCGGCTTCCGGCGGGACCTTCTGACCGCAGCCGCCTACGGCGTCAACGAGTTCCTCTTCGTTAACGGAGACGAACCAGCCGTCGGAACCAGATCCACCGACCTATCCGTGCGGAAGATGATCGACGAAGCCCGCGCCTACGCCGACCGGGATTCAAGGTCGGCGCCACCCTACGCTGCGGTGGATCGGTGCCGGCCTGGAAACAGGCCGCCGACTTCCTGTTGGTCCAGGTCAACTACGACGTCGACGCGCTGCTGGAGTGGCGGGCGACGGTGGAAGTTCCGGATCGGTTATTGGCCGGGGTGCGCCGAAATGGCGCGTCGCATCTCGGCCGACGTCCCGCAGATCCACGTGCCCCAGTCCTTGATCTCGGCGCTGGAAAGCGATCGCGATGCCGGGGTCGACCTGGCCGCGGACATGGTCGCCCGGTCAAGGACACCCGGCGACAGGAATCCGTCGTGATCCCAGTAATGAGTGACGAGCGTGGCGAACACCCGCCTCGCCTCGCCATCCTCCTCGTCGGGATCGGGCGGAACACCGCCGGCGCCGATGGAGACATGGTGAGTCTCCCAGTCGTGCCAGGCCCATGCAGCACGGTCACGCACGGCAGGGTCCGGATCAGTCATCAGCCGCGCATAGGCCTCAACAATCCGGTCTTGATCCCGCCGGTAACCGATACCGGCCTGTTCGGCGTGACTGGCCAGGCGTTCCCATGCCTCCGGGTAGACCGCGCCCACCGTCTGGGTGATCCAGTCGATCTCGGACCTCGCGCTCGTCGTGACCGCCATCAGGACGATGCCAAGGACGCGGTCAGGATGCGCCTGCGCGTAGGCCAGTGCGAGGGTCGATCCCCAGGAGACGCCGTTGACGAGCCAGCGATCAATGCCCAAGTGACGGCGCAGCGCCTCCATGTCGTTGATCAGGTGCGTTGTCGTGTTGCAGTTTAGGTCGTAGTTCGGCGCGGTGACATGTGGTGTCGATCGGCCGCAGCCCCGCTGATCGAAGCCGATAATCCGGAACCGGGCCGGGTCGAACTTCCTGCGGTAGGCGCCTCGGCCGAGTGTCCCGCCGGGTCCTCCGTGCAAGTACACGGCCGGGATGCCGTCTGATCGACCGGACTCCTCCCAGTAGATTTCGTGCGCATCTTCGACAGGCAGGAACCCGGACGAGTGGGGTTCTGATCGGGCAAACACGACATGGATGCTATCCCGGGAGACCGATGTACCTTCAATCGTTGGACCACTCCGAGACCGCTAGAGAAATGCCCGGTAGCCGATCGTCAACCGGTGCGGCGTGAGAGGCCGTCAAGCGTGTTGCCTGCGGCCGTATCGCTGGCGGGCTGCCTCGCCGGTGGTGCCGATCAGAGACCCGATGAACGCCCAGGAGTAGCCGTGTTCGCGTGCGTGGGCGACAGCGTCTCGGATGGTGCGTTCGGCATCTGATCGCCATAGAACTGCGCGGCGTAGTTCGGCGAACACCGCTGGATCTCGCTCATCGGCCGGCGACGGCTCGTACTCCTGGAACCGTTGGGCGAGTTCGTCAGCGTGGTCGAGGATCTCTTGCACCGACCTGGGCATGTCCATCACCTCAAAAATTTCTCCCGGGCTCTCATTGCGTGCACGATGACCGGTGCTGACTGGCCATCGACAACGCCGATTTCGTAAATGATGGCCGCCCGATTGGCTCCGATGACCATCGTGAAGCCTTCGTCTAGTTCAAAGACCCGGATCGGGTTCGCGTACGCATGCAGGATGTCCTCATCGCTGACACCGTGCTTGCGAGCGCTTTCCGCGATGATCGGATCACCGCGCACAAATCCAAGTTACCATGTGAATGTCATCGGTGCAAGCTAACTTGCGAGCTGCCCCAGTCCGGGATCCCCGATCGGGGCGAAGCGATTATGCTCCGCGTGCCTGGTGCGATCGCTGATCGTGACCGGTAGACGTTCGCGCTACGGGACGACGATTCGGTCCGGCATCGATGGCTCGTGGCCGGCCAAGCGACGGTTACACGACGAAGTTCCGGTGGCCAGCCACAGGTTGACCGGTGAGTCATGATGCATGATCCCTACGGCAAGCGGATCGCCGGACCATTCCCAGCGGGGTCCTCGTGCCTTTGTAACGGGAGTTGAAGATGGACGAAGAGTTCTGTCATCCGCGGCTGGCGGCGGTTTACGACGCGCTCGACCCGGACCGCTCTGACCTGCTGCCGTACCTGGACGCGGCCGCCGAGTTCGGGGCAAGGCGGGTGGCGGACCTGGGCTGCGGAACGGGTGTTTTGGCGTTGCTGCTCGCCGGCCGGGGATACGACGTCGTGGGTGTCGACCCTGCCGCCGCGTCGTTGGTGGTAGCTCGCGGCAAACCCGGCGCAGACCAGGTGCGATGGATAGATGGCGACGCGAGCTCACTGCCCGATGCCGACATCGGTGCCTTCGACCTGGCCACGATGACAGCCAACGTGGCGATGTTCCTCGCCGAGGATGCGCAGTGGGCTACCGCGCTACACGCGCTGGCTACCGCACTGAGGCCAGGAGGGCACCTGGTGTTCGAGTCTCGTGTCCCGGCCGCCCACGCGTGGGAGCGCTGGACCCGTGAACAGACTTGGCATACGGCGGACGTACCCGGGGAAGGTCGAGTCGAAGCCTGGGTTGAGGTCGGCGGCATCAGCTGGCCGCGAGTGGGTATCAGGAACAGCTTTGCCTTCGCCGACGGGACGCTTCTGACCAGCGAGTCGACCCTGCGGTTTCGAGAACGTGAAGAGCTTGCGGACGATCTCGACCAGGCCCAGCTGGACCTGGTCGACGTCCGCGACGTGCCAGATCGGCCGGGCCGGGAATGGCTTTTCGTCGCACGGCGAAGATAGCCCCACCGGCGGCCTCGGTGTCAGCACGCCGCCGGTAGCGCGCTGCGCTGCTCGGTCCATCTCCACCGCTTCCGTGAACGCGCAGTCCCACCCCGCGCATCCCATACGAAGGAGCCATCCATGACCGCCGTACTTAGCCCGGGTCGCCCGTTCACGGGCAACGAACGGGAACTGCTGGAAAGCACACTCGAGCTGCATCGTGCAGAACTGGTGGCCGCCGTCGACGGGCTCTCTGACGCCCCGGCGCGCCAACAACTCGTGCCCTCCCTCACGACCCCGATTTCCCTGATCAAGCACTGCGCCGCGGCCGAACGCATCTGGTTCCAACGCACACTCGCCGCCATGGCCGCCGAAGACTGCGACGGGCACAGCACCGGTGGCGACAGCAGTTTCCACGTCACCGCTGACGAGACCCTCGCCGGCGTCGTAGCCGAGTACGACGCGGCCTGTGAGAAGTCCAGGGAAATCGCTGCGGACCACAGTCTGGACGACACCGCCGAACACCGTCTGGTCGGCACGGTGAACCTGCGGTTCATCTACCTGTGCATGATCGGCGATATTGCCCGGCACGCCGGGCAGGCGGACATACTCGTCGAACAAATCCGAGCGAGCCACCACGAGGTCTGACTTTCCGAGCACCCGGTCCATGGACGACACATTTTGGGTGCCCGGGTCGGTTTGCGATCCATGTTCGGTCACCGATCCTCAACCGGGCCACGGTGCGTTCTCCCGAACTGTGTTGAGAAAACGACCACGGTCACGGGTGGCGATCGAGCATTGGTGCTCAGGACCGGCATGTCCGGTACCGGGAAGCCGGCGAGCTGGTCGAACTAGCTGGCCGCGGCCACCGAGCTATCGATACTCACGAACCCGGCCGGCGCCGGAGCACATGTGCGCCTTGCGCCGCACATCACCGGCATCGGGAGCAGTTCATGACGAGCGCAACCGCGGGACGACTGGCTAGCGATGCCCGTCGGGACTTTGCGGCGATGGTGGCTCTCGAAACCCAAACCGAGGCGAGCCATCGGATCTGCGAGGCACCGCCGCGTGAAAAGAGGTCCACGTCCCATCGTCGTTGTACATGAATCCGAGCTTCTGCAGCAGCCGCCTCAACTTGACAGACCGGACTTCCGCGCGACGCATCACGAGCTTGATTTTGCCTCAAGAGGGTCGTAACTGCTTCTTCTTGGTCGTAGGGCGCATGTCCGAACTGGGCCCGAAATGACGATCGATGGGAGCAGGCGCACCGGTAGCCAATGGTCAATCGGGCACGAGACGTCGCGAGTGCCGGCTGACCAGCGAACGCCAGGAGAGGTGATCACTATTGGGACCGACGACTGCTTTCAGCACACTGTCCGTGCCGAAGGTGCGCGCCCGACGCAGCTTCGCCGCTCTGATGGATCGGCAACCGGGCGGACCAAGTTCGATCGCTGCTCCCTGGGCCTGGCATCCTGTCGGCATGCCGTTTCCTGCAGCGCTGCCCGGCGAGGTCGCTGCGGATCCGTGGCTGCTGCGCCTGCTTTCCGACGAGGATTGGAAGTTGGCGTGGACGATGTCCCGGGACCCGGACGTGGTGCGCTGGACTCTCTACCCGCCGGAGATGACCGAGGAAGCCGCGCACCGGAGGAGCCGGCGCATAACGGAAAGCGCCAACCAGCGCTTGTCCGGTCACTATGCCGTTCTCGATCCTGACAATGCGGCCGTCGGCACCGCGGGTATCGCCAGCAACGAGGGCGATGCCAACGACGCCGAGGTGTTCTATGCGCTCTTGCCGGCGGGTCGGCATCGTGGGGCAGCCACCGTAGCAACCATCGCGTTGAGTGAGTGGGCGTTCTCCACCGGGGTCGAGCGCGTTCTACTGCTTACGATCCCTGGCAACACCGCCAGCGAGGCCGTCGCTAGAAGGGCCGCGTTTCTACCCGACGGTGAAGAGATCCGCGACCACCGCGGCAGCCCCACCAGCATGCGACGATGGGCCCGGAGTACCCGGGTCGGCTGCTGGCCGGGGTGATGGTGATGGCCAGCGCCGACATGGCGCGTCGCATCTCGGCCGACGTCCTTCAGATCAACGTGCTGCAGTCCTTAATCTCGGCGCTGGAGGCCGATCGCGATGCCGGGGTCGACCTGGCCGCGGACATGGTGCCTGTCGGTCGCTACACCCAGATGGCGACGAAACTCCGTGCGGCCGCCCGTGGACGCCGCCCCCTGACCGATCGAGCAGGTGAGGCCGGCCGCTGACTATTCGGCTGTCCCGGGCAAGAAACGGCTCGGTGCCCGGACAGCGATCGGCTAACGGTTTAAATCAAATGGTGGCGGTGCCCCTGCGTGCGGAGATGGACCATGCCGAGATAATTCTTGGCATGGTCGATTTCTCACGGGTAGACACCGAGCGCCTGACTCTGACGCGCCCGACGTCCGAAGACCTCGACGAGATGCATCAGATGTACGCCGATCCGCGGGTGTAGCAACGCCGGAATCGCCAGAACCGGTCGGATGGACGAGCTGGATGTCGACGGCTGGAACGCGATGATCGACGTCAACCTGCGCGGTGTGCTGCACGGATCGCGGCCGCGCTGCCGATCTTCCGTCGTCAGGAGCACGGGCATCTGGTGACGATCGTGTCGACCTCGGGGCTGAAGATCGTCCCGACACAGGCGGTGTACGCCGGCACCAAGAACGCCGTCCGCACTCTGCTGGAGGCATTGCGCCAGGAATCGACCGACGGCGTCCTACGCACTACCTCGGTCTCACCCGGCTTCGTCCGTACCGAGCTCGTCGACCACATTGACAATCCGGACGTTCGGGAACAGGCCCAGCACAGGAATGGCCGAGATCGGCATCGCCCCCGATGCAGTGGCACGAGCGGTCGCCTTCGCTATCGAGCAACCCGACGACGTCGAGATCGGCGACATCACCATCGACCCACGGTCCAAAACTGACACCGGACTCCCGCCCGGCTGCGGTTAAAGCCCGCCTGCCCCTCGCGCAAGCTCACCAAACCCGGGGCCCAGTCGCCCACCCGTCCCAGTCAGCCATCGGCTATCGGAGCGTTGCGACGACCCGATCGTCAGGGGTCAGGGTCCGGGACGTGTGGTGGTGCTGCTGTGACGGGCGGTTCGGATGGCGGGGGCGGTGGCGAGGCCGGCGATGGCCAGGATGGCAGCGCTGGCCCAGAACACCGCAGGTATGGAGACAGTGTCGGCCAGGGCGCCTGCGCCGACGGCGCCGATAGACATCGCGCCGTAGGCGACGAGCCGGAACACCGAGCTGACCCGCCCGAGCATCGGCGCCGGGGTGAGGGATTGCCGCAGTGAGGCGGCGATGACGTTCCACATCATGACCGCGATGCCGTTGAGGATCAGCAGGCCGGATGCGACAACGGCGTGGGTAGTGACCGCGAAACCGACGCACGCCAGGCCGATGACTGCCACGGCCAGGTGAATCGAGAGTGCAGTGCCCAAACGGGCACGGATCCAACTGGCGATGAAACTGCCGAGCAGCGCCCCGGTCGCACCGATGGCCAGCATGATCCCGTATCCGGTGGGTGGCATGTGCAAAATGCGGGTCGCATACAACGCGACGATGGCCCAGAACGCACCAGAGGCCAGCCCGAGCGCGGCCATCATCATCAGCATCCCTCGGAGCAGCCGTTGCCCCGCAAGCCAGGACAGCCCCGCCCTGATCTCGTCGAGCAGCCGGCCCTTCCCGGCGCCGGAAGGGGCAGCGCTGGGTGCGGTTTGGGTGGAGCGGCTCAGACCGCTGATGACCAGGGCGGCGAACAGGAACCCGACAGTGTCGACAGCGAAGGGTAGTTCGGCAGCGACCGCGAACAGGACTCCGCTGACGCCCTGGCCGATGAATTGGCCGGCGGCGACCTGCCCGGCGAACAGGCGGCCGTTGGCCCGGTCCAGCAGCCGCGCGAGGACCAGCTGCGGCAGCACGGCCTGCGCGGCGTTGTCGACGAAGGTTTCCCCGGTGCCGATGAGCAACGCGGCGCCGATCAGCCCCCAGATCGACATCGCGTGCAGCAGCACCAGCACCGTCACGGCGGCCAGCACGACCGCGCGAAGCGCGTTGACCACCCACATGGTTCGCAGCCGGTCCCAGCGGTCGACCAGCGCGCCGGCGATCAACCCGCTGAACAACCACGGAAGCGACCCTGCAGCAGCGACCAAACCAATCAGGAACGCGTTCGATGTGAGCGAGACCGCCAGCAGCGGGAACGCGACCCGGCGAATACCGTCGCCGAGGTTGGAACCCGTCGATGCCAACCACACCCGCCAGTACGACGAGCTCAGATGCTGTCCGGTGGCGAATTCGGTTCGATTGGCCTCGGTCATCACGGCCGGTCTTTCGGGGGTGTCGCTTTCGGGGATCGGAACAACGCGACGGTCAGGTTCACCGCGGTCCCGGCCGGGTCGTCCCACTCATGAACCTGCCGGACCAGTTCGGCGACCCCGTCGGCCAGGTCGCGGTAGTGGGTGTCGCTGAGCCGGACCCGTACCACGGTCAACAACTGGCCGGAGTCCGGGTCGGCGGCGGCCAGGTCGTCGGCCACCGTGCGCAACAGCAGCGATCTGTCGTGATAGGCGGGGTTGTCGGGGGCTACCTCGAACGCCCGGGCCACCCGCCCCCAATACCGCTCGGTGCCACCCCGCACCGTGCGGGTGCGGACCAGCCGGATCAGACCAGCAGCGGCCAGCACACGCAGGTGATAGCTGACGCTGCCCTTGAGCAGCCCCACCCGCTCGGCGAGCTGCGAGACCGTCGCAGCCTGCTCGGCGAGCACACCCAGAATCCGGTGGCGGGCCAGATTGCCCACCGCCCGAACCTGCTCATCGGTGCGCAACAGCAACACATCATCCAGCGGATAATCAGGTGAAGACGTCACCAGCTAAGAGTGCATGACTCTTGACGCTTCGGCCATCACCAGCGTTTCCCTCTAAGCGAACACAGGCCAGGGCAGTAGCCGGCGCATGCAAACCTGCGATCGGTCCGCAGGTGGCCATCGCCAGTCTCCACAGCCGATCTCGCCCACCTCGACCCGCCCCAGGACCTGGTCGGCATCGGGCGGCCCGGCACAGCAGGTAGTCGGGCATTGACCAGTGATGCTGCACAGTCCACGCATTCACGGGAGATATCCAGGTTGTTGGCTCCGCACCACAAGCGCCCTTGAGGCGAGGTTCGTCTTGCAGCGAACACCCTTTTCTCGGGAGTCGTTCTGCGCCAGGCTGGCGACATGCAACCCGACTTCGGCGGAACAACGGCGCAGCTGTACGCGAAATACCGGCGTGATCTTCCCACTGCTCAGGCCGCGGCACTGGCTGGGCAGATCGGGCTCAGACCCGACGACGTCGTCGTCGATCTCGGCTGCGGCACGGGTCAACTTGCCGTACCGCTCCAGCCGCATTGTGCCGCGCTGGTCGGCATCGATCCGGAGCCGGCGATGCTGGTCGAATTCCGTGCTCGGCGGCCGCCGCAAGTGTTGTGCATGTTGGGCGACGAGCACGACCTTCCTCGGCTCAATTTGGTGTGCGGCCGCCCCGTCGGGGCGGTCGTGATCGGGAACGCGTTGCATTGGATGGACGAGGCCGCCACGTTCCAAGCCGGAGCCGCGTTGCTGCGCCCCGGCGGTGCGGTCGCCGTCATCACCCAAGGTCCACCGATGTGGTTGGGCACGGCACCCTGGCAAGTGGCAGTGCGGCAGACGTTAGAAGCGTCTTCGGGGCCGGTCAGCGGCAACTGCCGTACTGATCAATCTGCACTCGACGAGCGGCTCGCTACCGCTCGTGCACTCGGTCTTGACGTGCAGGTCGTGTCCTGGCATACCGAACATGCCGTCGACGTCGAATGGGTGGTCGGCCATCTGGGTAGCGCCATGAAAGCCGACCATTGGTCAGCAGCTGTGGCCGACCTGACCGGTGCTCTACAGGCCTTCAACGGGCAACCAATGGTTGAGCAGGTATCTACCACTGCGCTCATCGCTTTTCGAAGGAGCTGAGTCGCCAAGCTCAGTTCGGGCTGGTTGACGTCCCGAGAGCCGATCGGTGACTGGGACGGCCGTGACAACCGGGGCGGTTTGAGCTCACTGGGCCGGGTGCAGATCAGCTGGCGGCGAAGGTGTTGGTCGGCCCGATCGGCGGTCGACATACTCGTTTGATGGCAGCGATCAAGGTCAGCGTGCAGGCGGAACCTCGAGACATTGACTCATGGTCGTCGTTGGCGCGTCGGCTGGAGTCGAGCGGCTTCGAGGCACTGGTTATGGGCGATCATCCGGGCGCGGGGGCGTCGCCATGGCCGGCGCTGGGAGCGGCCGCTGCTGTCACCGCGACGCTCAAGCTCGGTACCTATGTTCTGCAGTGTGGTGTGCGGGAGCCGGTACAGGCGGCAGCCGACGCCGCCACCCTGGACATGCTCGCCCCCGGACGCGTTCTGTTCGGACTTGGGGCAGGTCATACCTTCCGCGAGTGGGAAGCGACCGGGCGTAGCCGCCCATCACCTGCGGACCGCGCGGGTCGCCTCGCGGAATTCGTTGATGCCGTCGCGCGTCTGCTCGACGGTGAAACCGTCACCACCGACGGACGATATATGCGTCTGGTCGATGCTTTTCTGGAAGACCTTCCCGTCGCCGGGCGGGTCCGGCTCGTGGTCGGCGGCGGGAACCCGCAGGTGTTGCGGGTCGCCGCGGCACGAGCCGACGTCGTTGCTCTGAGCGGTCTGGGTCGCACCCGCCCCGACGGGCACCGGCATGAGGTGCGATGGGCCAGCGCGGACCTTGATGCCCAGCTCAACGTCGTTCACGAGGAAAGCGAGCGCTGTGGCACAGCGCCCGAGATCGAGGCACTCGTCCAAGTCGTGACGGTCACCAACGACCGACCCCACGCGCTTGCTGACCTGAGCGAGCGGCTGCAGGGTGTGCCAGTGGATGATCTTGGCCTCACACCGTTCGCGCTCGTCGGCACCGTCGAGGAGATGGCCGCCCAACTCGGGCGTCAGGCAGAACAACTCGGCATCACCAGATATGTGGTGCGCGAGCCCGCAATCGATCCGATCACGCAAGTTCTGTCGTTGATCAACGGTCACCCGCAGCAGTGACGGAAGCGGATCCGCTGACGGGCTGTACCCCTTCGCGCTCAACGCCATTGGTTGTCGGTGGTCAGAGCCATCATCGGTCAGCTCGGCGAGCACGTTGGCTTTGAAGGCCTCGCCATACGTGGCGCAGTCCTGTTCGCGCTGCTGGTCGAGCTTGTCGCGCAGCACTTCAATGTGATCGAGGGCAGCTTCTTGTTCATCGCTTGCCGGGTCCAGTTGAGCGAACGCTGCTCGGGCCGCGGCCTCTGACTCTGGGTCGCCGGGCTGGTAGGTGAAGCCGGGGATGCCGACCTCTTGCCGGAATCTGTCAACCTGGATGAGGCACCGGTTCACGGCTTTTACTGAGCGATGGCCTCCATCTCTTCGGGCGGGTTGATCCACGAGTTTGTGGGGATCTTCGGCGGCTCTGGCGGCTTGCGGACGAACCGCTCTGGGTGCGCCTGGTAGGCCGCGGACAGGATGACGGCGCGTTGCTCACGCACGGCACCTGCGTGTCCGTGGTGGACGTCGGCGGGCGTGTGAAGTCCCAGGCCGCCATGACGATGAACGTCGTTGT
>JAABUY010005593.1_pt1 | contig 12570 bp, 16 predicted proteins | sample 5560271 | NCBI WGS metagenome assembly JAABUY01 (sample SAMN10711886, study PRJNA513374) | rock metagenome | isolation source: Antarctica rocks | place: Antarctica: Victoria Land, University Valley
GCTGCCAGGCTGTGGGACACCCGGCAGACGCAGCCGCGGCGCAAGCGCACTCTCTGGATATGCGTGCACTGCCAGTGCACTACCGCGTAACGGACCGGGTCCGCGTTCATCTCAACGTTGCAGGGTTAATGCTAGCTCTATAGGGTTTCAGATCTGTGGAAATGAATGATTATATAATCAGGGGGGTTTTGGAGAAGGGGGATTTTGGAGAACCGCCCACGAGCGCGACATCGCCAGTTTCAGCCCGGTAGCCGCTCCGCAGCCGATTTGACGCTTGCATTGGTGTTACTATATGCCCAGGCGGCCGCTGGTAGCGGGATGAGGCACGGGTCAGCCTCATGCCTGACATCGATGATCGGACAGCCCCGTGGCAGCGTACCGGGGCCTGCCCGGCCCGCTGTGACCTGTCACAAGTCACCTGAGCTGATTTGCGGTCGCTGATGCCCGGTGCACCGGCCAACCGGGGCCCCAGCAAGCCGATGCGCACCACCTGAGGCACTCACAGGCCCGTTGCAACGTGCGACGCCTGCGCCCTGTGGTAACACTTGTGCGGGTCTTGCTGGAAGCTAAGAGAACACCACAGGCCGCCTGGGCCCTCTCTGCGGTGCAGCTCCAGATGCGCATGCGCAGCGGATGGCACATGTGAGCCTGGCCGGGCCCGCCGGCGCCCTATTGTATAGCCAGCATCACCTCTAGCCTATTTCGGTGACCTTACTGCGCGGGGTCGTGTACTCGGGATGCAAGGTTGGTAGACGCAATCGCACCGCATCACGGGCCAGTTTGGTCTGTATGAAGTAAAGAAACACTCCTGTGGTGGTGGCTGCTCCGTCTGGTGCCTTGAAACAGCTCAATTTGCGAGAACAAAAGAACAAAAGATTGCTGTCGCGTTCGTGGGCGGTTCTCCAAACCCCCCCTGTAAACAGCGCACTCAGCCTTTCTATTTTTTTCCGCAGCGCTACTCCGTTGCAAGCTCGTTTTCCGCAGTGCTACTCCGTTGCAAGCTCGTTCTCGCAGTCTGTGCAAGATGTTGCAAACACTACTTATGCGCTGATCTGTGTAATGGCAGTATGCACTTTGGTTATTTGCATACATTGCAGGGGCATCACAAACGTCAACCCACATTACATCCCAGTCCATCCTCTCCTTGCCAATGCTGGGCACAGCCCCCACATTATTGACAAGCTTCGCCTTGACACGCCCGCTATAACAGGTGCAAGTATCACTACAGTACTGCCAGGGCTACATGCGAAAATTGGCGCAAAGCGCTGGGGATGACAGTACGCAACGAGCACGGCAAGCGCGGCCCCAACAGGCGCGGCTGGCTATCAACAACACGCAGCAGGTGGGGGAAGGCAACAAGCTGAGAACGTCACACGCACACGTGCACAGTTCCTGCAATTCTGCCGCTTGCAAGCGGCTGTTCGCACCCCGCCAGCAGCCCAGACCAGCAGCCACCCCAATTCTGTCCGAAACACATTTCCTCGACATGTTTTCAACCAGTTCGCGGCGCCATTACCAGGAACGGCCCGACAAGCAGTTCCTCGCCCACCACATATCTGTTCTAAGAGCAAAGCGCCCGGTTTGCAACTGCGACGCTAGTCTACAAGCAAGCAGCGCCGCGCTGGGACTGTGCCCCCTGTCCGCCGCGGCGCCCGAGCTGCCGCTGCCAGTCAGTGCTCAAGGCCCCAGCTGCGCCCCGCTGCTTGCGGACGAATTAAATGAGGGGCGCGGCCGGCGGCCGCGCCTGGTCATGAAACACAGCCCTCTGTCGTCAAACAATTCCAAAATGAGTTCCCGCTCAGTTCGCAGCGGTCAAGCTGTTCGCGGCGGTCAAGCGCAGCCCCGTTCCCCAGACCCCCCCGTTTGCGGCATCCTCGCTCAGGGCAGGCTCTGCGTGACGAGCGGCCGGCTGACGGCGGGCGCCGGCGCCAACGCCAGGCGCGGCGGCTGGCTGAACAGGCAGACGCAGCTGAAGTCCGTAAGCGAGCTGACCACGGCGCCCTGCACGGTGTTGCAGACCAGCTCGCGCCCGGACACGGCCGGCGACGTGTAGCCAAAGCGGTTGAAGGCGCCCTGCTCATCGCGCGGGACGCAGGCGTGCGCGGCGCGAGCGTCCGCGGCCTTGTCGCTCTTCGCGCCGACGCCCACCATGCCCTCGAAGCCCTGCATGCAGGGGCACAGTCAGAGACCCATAATATTCCAAAAGAACTGCATACGCACGCAGTGCCAGGCTCAGTGCAACAAGGCACAGATATACCCAGCTTTCTATGCAAAACAGCGCATGGCAGCGCATACACCACACACCCACGCAAAACACCATAGGCACCAGCTGGTGAGCAGCAGGCACGCGCCTGGGCGCAGGCAGCCTCGCACGTCTCGCCCTTGGACGCGTCAGGCGGCGCCAGACCCTGCACCTCGCCGCTCGCCATGCAGCCGCACGCGTAGGTCGTGGAGATCTGCGCCGCGCCGTCCACCGCAACTGTGCAGGCGGCCGCGCCAGCGGACAGCTGGTAGCCGGACACCCAGCCCGCGCCAGGCACGTCCACCGCGCACAAGGCCGTGGTCAAGTTGCCGCCAAACTCCTGCCGGCCGGCACAGGCCTTGGTCAGGCAGGTGTTGGCGCGCAGCTTCAGACCAGTACCGCAGACGCCTTGCTTACCATATACTTCCCAGGCAAATATTACTCACACGCGGGCTCAGGCCTGGCAGGCTGCACGCGTGCAGCCAGCAAACTGCAAACACCCATTGCTAATGCTCACCTTGAACAGCAGGCTGCGCTGCTGCTTCAGCACGCACACGTCCGGGCACATCAGGCCAGCCTCTCCAACCGCAAAGCCAGCACCCAGGTTGGTTGTGAGGTTATTCCGGCCATCTGTACGCCGCAACACATTGCGTCAGCAGACTCAGGCAGGCTGACAACAGCACGGAACCAGGAGGAACTGCGTGCTGCACAGATCCAGTACAGCGCAAGCGGCATGCAAGTGCACCGTCACCTGCATGGAACCTTCCTACAGGAGCGGTCTCACAAAGACATGATCAACAAGCGCCGCATCCCCTTGCCCCCTCCCTGTCAAGGGAAAGGGGCACCGCTCTTCTGCCTAGACCTGGACGCCCGTCATTCCGCAAAAAAGGCGGTTGGGTGAACAACCCCGATGGGTGCGCACTGTTTGCCTCGATGAGTGGGCGAGCACTGGCCACCGCCAGCAAGCAGGCGAGCAGGACGAGCAGGAACGTCTGCATGCTGCTCGGGCGAGAGCTTCTCGGAAATAAGGTAAGCGATGTGACGCGTCTCTGCTCGCCAAACGCGAAGGGGGTCAGCCATGTGTTCCAAAGGCAGCAGCGCGTGCCCGACCTGCAATACGCCGTCAACGACCACCCAACACTCAGCTCTCACAGCCTGACGCCCCGAGGCCCCATATAATGGCATTACACTGGCAGTGACAAGCAGCAAGGTCTAACAGCCACCCCCCACTCAGCCGCGTGTGCTTCCCAAGTGCATGCACGGCGCGGAAAGAGCGCGGGTAGGTACCTGACTTGCGCTTGCGGTGACTAGCTTGGCGCGAGTGTGACTGCGTGCTTGCCAACAGGAGCGCGTATCAGCTATGAGGTCTCTTGATCACTTGATAGGGGCAATATGAGCTCTTGCTTTGATGCAGATCGCGGCAGAGCTTCTGTGAATATTGTGACGAGGCACCATTGTTGCATCTCCCTTGCTGCCACCTGGCAGCAAAAAAAAAAAAAAAAAAAAAAAAAAGGAAACTAGCCTAGCCAGCAGCAGCAGCAGCAGCAGCAGCAGAGGGTGGAATGCCGTGGGCATGTTTGCATGCCCGCACGCAACATCCTATGGCCGCAGCACGCCGCCCACGGCCAGGCCGACGCCGGTGCCCACCGCATAGCCGAGCGACCCAGTGAAGATGGCCGGCTGTACGAGGCCGCGCCAGCCTACGCGCACGCAGACAGCGCTCGGGACACAGCGCCAGGGCGTCACTGGCGGCGGCAGCAGGCATGCATGCATCGCTCTTGCTTGGGGCCGCTCTGTGCGGCTCCCTGAGGCACACGCGGCGCTACCTTTCCTCAACGCAGGCGCTGCTGCCCGGCCGCTCAGCCGTCCGCATGCGGCCATGTCCCACGCTCTGTGCATGCAAGCCGCCCGACATGCGCGCAGGCCGCCGGGGGCGCGCCGCACCGCGGCCGGCCGCCATCGCGCAGGCGGTGCCCGGCCCGCCCGCCGCCGCGTTGGACGCGACCAGCACGGCCGCGAGGTCCAGGCGCAGCAGCGCGCCGCCGGCCAGCGCGACGCCCAGGTGCACGGCCAGCAGCGTGCCAATGAAGGCGGCCAGCGTGCCGGTGCCCGCCAGAGTCTGCAGGCCGCCCGCGCCGGCGCCGATGCTGGCGAAGAAGAGCAGCATCAGCGCGGAGCCCAGCGCGTCCGCGCCTGCGCGGCGCCCGGCCGTGAGGCCCCCTGGAGCCCGACGCCGTCTGCGAGCTGTGAGGGTCCGGTGTCTCAGAACACTGTCATGTATCAGAAAATTTACATGTACACCCGGGCAGTCGCCATGATAACAAGTCGTCCCCCGATGCATTCTGCCTCCCATTCCAAGCAAATGGGGAGGTCATGCTGTCACGGTCGGAGGCCATGCCACTCGGCTGTGCGAGACAGTGATTGGAGACAGCGCCGGCACTGTGCGGAGCGCGGGCCGGGCAGCACCCCGGAACGGCGACGCCGCGCTGCCGCCCGGCCCGCGCCGCCCCAGCGCGGCCGCGCCGAGCGCGAGCGCGGACGCCAGCAGCGCCGTGAAGCCCAGCCCGGCGCTGGGCGCGCCGGCGAGCGCCGCCAGCGGGGCGCCCAGCGCGCACGCGGCGGCCGCGGCGGCCAGCGCCAGGCCCATGCTCTCCGCAGAGGGCGGCGCGCCCGCGCCTGCGGCATCCCAGGGGCAGCCGGTCAGCCCGCGCTTTCGCCGGTGCCCCTGCTTGTCAAGGGCGGAGGCCGGGCGGAGGGCGGAGGACAGAGCGTGCGCCATTTGCAGTATCGGTGCAGGTGAAGCCTGGGTTGTGGAGGGGGTGGGGCACAGCATGCCACGCTCGTCGGCTTGGGGTCAAGCGGGCCTGAACGTTTGATGCAAAGCACACTGCATGTGTCCATGGGCCTGGGAGCAGAGAGCTGCACAGAGCGGTCCGCGTCACTTGCGCGCTTGCACGCAGCCCTGGACCAACATGCACGTGCCCTCATGCCAGCATGCAGACACATGAATTCTGACATGCGGCTAGGTCGGACGGCGCGGCGCGCCCGCACCGGGCGCCGGCAGAGCCGGCGCAGGGTCGGCCGGCGGCGCGGCGGGGCACAGGCCGACGAGCGCGAAGAAGCCCGCCATGCAGATATTGTCGGCGGCCATCGCGGCGACCAGCAGCGGGCCCGGCGCGAGGCCCAGCGAGGCGGCCACGGCCGCAAAGTTGACGCTGCCGCCCACGTAGCTGGCGCACAGCGCGGCCGCCACCTGCGCGCCGGCCGCGCGCGCTGGAGGAGCCCTGGCCCTAGCCCTACCGCTGAGCGGCGCGCCTGCGACCGGGGCGCTCAGCGTGGGGCCCGCAGGGAGGCATTCAGGCGGCCCGGCCTCGTTCCCGCCGCCCTGCAGCACCGCGGCTCGGGCGCGCCCGCCCGGGGGGCGCGCCTTCCAGCCCTCGCTGCCCAGCTGGGGCCCGAAGGCCGCCCACGCGACAAACGTGCCGAGCACGGTCCCGAGCGAGGCCAGCCCAAAGCCCACCAGCACGTGCGCGTCCGTTCCAGACAGCCTGCACGGCAGCGCTTAGGCGTGAGCAGAAGAGCAGGCTACACTTCTGTTTGAGGAAGCGCTGTGTTCAGGTGCTTGCCCGCGGAGGTCGGCCTCCAGCAGGATGAGCGCGGCCGCGAGCGGCATGAGAAACTGCCACACCGCGTCATAGGTTGCAGACGCTGCGGGCAGCAGGCCGGCAGCTGCCCCGCCGAGCCCCAGCAGCAGCGCAACCACCGGCGCCGACAGCAGCCTGCCCAGCGCAGTGCGTTCCTGGGCCACCTGCAGCGCCATGCACGGTCCCTGTCAGTGAGAGGCCCGTCAGCTGGCGTGTGCGTGGCTATGAAGTGTACCTAGCTGCTTGATATGCACCCCTTGCCCGAGCGCTGCCTTGGCAAGGTCAGGTGAATGAGCGACATTGGCAGAGGCGTGATATGCAGCGGCGGATGCGCGCGCTGCACCCGCTACACTCTCAGCGGTACCTCGTGCAAACCGTGGGCAGGAGCGACGCGCGCGCCTGGCTGGCCGAGGCGCAGCACGCCAGGGCAGCCCAGGTAGACCACCCGTCTGCCAGTGCTGTGCACTGCACACACCGTCCTTTGCCCGCGGTGCCTGGCGGCCCCCTTTGGTGCCTGGACTGTTCCTGCCTGACGCAGCGACTCCGCTTGCCAGGCGCTCTGTCTCGTCGGCCTTGCACACAGCGTGTTGCCTGGTTACACAAAACAGGCCGAGAGCACGGCAGAGCCCCAGCCGGGGACAGGCCGCTCGCACACCGCATAGCTAGGCCCACAGTGGTACAACACGCAAGCAGACAGCAGGCTGCATGGGCAGCCGCAAGCCGCCCGTGTGTCACAAAGAGCTAGCAGAACCAGAATTGACATGAACACGACCCAGATCCGCACAAAGAGTGACCAACCCTGCCCTGCCGCACCACAGCGCGCGCACAGCACAGCGCCCCACCGACACCGGACCCCCACCCCAACACAACGCCTCGCCTACCGCCGTCGCCGTTCCGCTGGGCAGCATGGACATGCAGCCCCGGCGCAGCCAGGCGCCGACCAGCCCTCACGCTAGCACGTCGCTCAGCGCCACGCTCCGCGCCGCCTCCATGACGCTGGCGGCGTCCAGCACGGCGATGCGCATGCCCCAGGACACCTGCCGGCGCGCAGCGGTCAGCGGCGCGCCGCTGCCCGCGCCGCCAGACGCCGCGCGCTCGCTGCTCGTCACTGGACGCGGCCCGCAACCCCACTTTGCGTCAGCTATAGGGTTAGGGTAGGGCCCGCACCTTGCCCCAGGCCTCCACCTGCGCCTTGCCCACCGCCTTCTCCTCCTGGATTGTCGCCTTGACCGACTTGCCCGGCACAACGACCGCCTGCGAGGAGCGCGTGCGGTGCGGCCCCGCGCTGGGCGCTGCCGCGGCCAGGCCGGGCGCCGCTGCCGCCAGGTCCGGCGCAGGCGCTGGCGCGCGCGCCAGCAGCCGCCGCCGGCCACCCAAGGACCGATCGGCCGTAAAGACGGCCCCGTGGGTGATATGCGCGGGCAAGCGCGCCGGGGGCGCGGCTGGGCGCGCGGCCGGCGGCGCGGCCGGGTGTGCTGCGGGCGCAGCCGCGCGCGGCGCGGGCGCGGCTGCGCGCGCAGCAGCCGCGGCCTGGCGCGCAGGGGATGTAGCTAGGGGTGGGACAGGGTGCGCTGCGGCTACAGGCGCATGCGCCGCGGCCGCAGCTGCGGACGCTGGGAGCGCGGCCGCGGGCGCGAGCGCCTCCACAAGACTCCCGGTGTGGTCCTTGTACTGGTGGCCCGGCAGCAGGTCTACGCTGTAGATGACAGCCACTAGATCCTGCGCGAGGCGCGGGTGGAGCTCTGTGAGCACGCCGGTTGCCTCGCCTCGCAACAGCTACACTGCCCCTGTTGACATCCGATTGAAAGGAACTGCATTGCGAAATTCCAGCATACACCCAATGTACAGATGCTGGCCATCACAAGCTGCAGCCTTGCATCTGCACACACAGCCCGCAATGCGTCAGATGCCCCAGCCCGCCCGCGCGCCGCCGCGGCTGCGCATGAAGACGCCTGCGGGGGGGGCAGCGGGCGGCGCGGGGCGGAGCTTGGGCGCGCAGGGGGCGCGCGCACCCGCGCGCCGCCGCGGCCGGGCATGAAAATAACAGTGGGGTAGTGGAAGTTCGAATCCGGATCGTCCTCGAGCACCGCGACGCGGCGCCAGGTGGCGCCGCCGTCGCGCGACGTGGCCAGCGCGAGCGGGCTGCGTGCGGTCGCGTTGGGGTTGAGCGCCAGCAGCAGCGTGCCGTCCGGCAGCGCGGTCAGGTCCACCTGCGGCGCGCCGCCGAGGGGCTTGAGCATGACGCCGGGCTCGGGCGCCGGACGCGCCCGCGCGGTGGAGAGCGTCACGAGCAGCATTGAACCGGTGTTGGGCATGGGCGGTGCACTAACAGCCAAAGCATGCCCTGGCTCCGCTTACAGCATAAAAGTGATGCCACGCAGCCACATCTGAGCGCAGTCACCAGCATGCGCACGCACTTGGTTTGTAAAAGCTAGCCCAGTGCCACCGCTCTGCCACTGCCCTCTCTGGCCCACTGCCTCTCCGGCCCACTGACTCTTCGGCCCACCGCCGCCGCCGCACCTTGCTGTTGGGGTTTGGTAACCTCATCGGCGCCGCAGGCGACCACTGCCGCCCGGCGCCGTCGGTGGACGCGCTCGAGTACAGCACACCCACCGACGTCCGGAATACCTGCGAGGGTCGCGCAGCGCTGTCGCGCACGGTGTTTGTGCAATTGACTGCGATGCCGCCCGGCAGCACAGCCGTGCTGTGTGAAAGATTTCGTGCGCAGAGCACAGGCGCGCCCGCTGCGCCGCAGACAATAGCTCCACCCCTGTCGGCCGTACCAGGACGGCCAGACAGCACAAGCAGTAAGTCTGGCGCGTCTGGTGACACGCACAGGTGCTGCATGGCGGCGAGTCGCAGGGCTGAGCGCCCGGGACCCACAGAGCGCTTTGTCCATGCCTAACTTAATCCTAACCCTATCCCTAACCCTGCACGCCACGCACTCGGCGCACCCGGGAAGGGGCCGCGCCTGCAGTAGCCTCTCGCCGCCGTCGCCCGCGGGCGCCACCGCCGCCTCGATGAGCCACGTCGCGGCCGAGTCGTTGGAGCGCGACACGTTGGCCATGCCCCAGCTGTGGCCCTGCAGAGCACAGCACAGCCAGCCTCCGCAACGCGTTGAACATGAAGCACACATCTGACGCTGCGCGGCTCCATGCGTGCAGCACAGGGACAGCTTCAGGTTGATGCAGGCACACTCACAGCGCTCGAACACCGGATGAGCGCGCCCGCGCGCACAGCGCCTGCATAGGCTGGAAGCGAGCAAGCACACACTGCCGGCGGAGCGCGCCTGGTCGCGCGTCAGCAGCACGCCGGCCTCGCCGTGCAGCTCGGGCCGCTGCCGACACGCCGCCGGGCCGCCCATCTCACGCCAGAAGGGCAGCACCCAGGAGCCGTCGCGCGCGCGAATCAGCTTGTTGGCGATCATCTTCGCGATGCCGCCCTCCTCGTCGTAGGCCAGCACCATCTGCTGCGATAGGGGTAGGTTAGCGTGGCGCGGCAGGGCCTCGGGGGCGCTAAGGGCTGCCGCCGGGGGCTCCATGTTGCGCCACACACCCAGCGGCGCGCACACTCTGCCCTTGCCGACCGTTGCAGGCGTCGCACGCAGGCAGACACGTGCACCAGGCCCTGTCCGGAGTCCCTTCCCTACCCTACCCTACTGCACCGGCGCACCTGCGGCTTGGACCAGGCCGCGCCGGAGTCGCTCGAGGTCTGCATGTATATGTCGCCGCCGGGCGACCACATCTGACCGCCCTCGCCCTTGGTCCAGCACGGCGCGCGGCTCACGGAGTAGAACAGAAACGTATCGTTGCCCTGCGTATCCCCGCAGCGCGCCTCGGGGCCAGCACCGCTCACACTCTCATTCATCAGTCCACAGGCAGACAGGGTTGACAATGTGAGACGAGCTTGCCCTAGAGGCGTGCGATAGGTTTGCACACCTGCACGTGCAGCACCGGCGCCCAAATAGGGAGGTCGAACGCTGGCGCGACCAGCGTGCGGTGCGGCCCCCAGGTCAGGCCGCGGTCCTCCGACACCGCCCAGACGAGCTCCTGCGAGGCCGCGCCCTCATACCAAACCGGCGCGGCCTGCGCGCGCGCGGCCGAGCCGCCTGAGCAGGCTGCGGTGGCGGGAAGCTGCCATGCAGTGAGCGGCAGACGCCCATGAGGCCAGGGAAGCGCCACAACTCTTGCAGCTCTTGCAGCTCATAAGCACCTGCAGCCAGCCACGCAGGCCCATGCAGGCGGGGCAGAGGGCCGCGCTGCGGGGCGGCGCGCCTGCCAAGCAGCGGCCAGGGTCCCGTTCGGCAGGACTTGCAGCATGCCCATGTGGCTGTACAGCAGCGGCGCGGCGCCAGCAGCCTCAGCAGTCCCCGCGGCCTCAGGGTTGCTATACACCCACCTGCGCTCAGCCCCCATCCCCAGTCAGGGCACCCCGCTCAGATCTTTTGCGCATTCCACCAGCGCCATGCAGGCGCGCGGCAGCAGCACACCTGTAAGTTACGTCCACGCGCGACCCGCTCTCTGCGAGCGCTGGTGCGGGCGGGCTGGCAGGCCGCGCTGCCAGGCACAGCTGCCCCAGGCCCAGGACCAAGGCGGCAGCTGCAGCCAGGCAGCCCCGCATGCTGGCAACCTCCCCTGGCTCATACAGCGACCTAGAACCTGGCGCTGCGTAACGAGAGCTCGTCTCCCGACCCTCCTGACCCTGTGTAACACCTGCACTTGCGGAAATGTCCTGTCGTGGCATGTGTCTGGTGACGCCAGTCCTTTGCATGCTCAATGCTTGAGGTGTAATTCACGGGGAGCTGCGCCCGCTGTGTGACCATTTGTGTACAGTGTGCGGTGACAAGCGCTCACGCACCTGATTGACGCCATCAGTGACTTTTACGTTCAAACACACAGCTGGGCCAGGCACCTGCCGCCTCCATGCCTGTGTACACGGGCCCGCCCGTCCCGCTCGGGCAGCACACGAACGCCGTGCTGAACACCGCAGGGCCGTTTGCGCGGCAGCAAGCGCACACGCAGCCACTGCAGCCCGCAGCCGGGGAGGGATGCAGCAGCGCCGCCGAACGCGGCCCGCACGCTGCCGAGCAGGAGGCGCACGCGCCGCGGACGGAGGCACGCGCGGCCGAGAACGGCAATGCGGTGCTTGAGACCAACGACCTGAGTTTCTCGTATCCAGGCATTGGTGCGCTATGATGGCCCCGCAATAGACAGGCAGGCTTGGCGCACAGGTTGTGGAGAGTTAACTGGAAGTGCCTGCGCACTGAGCCATACACCTTGTGCGCCCGGCAGATGGCCGGCCGCTGCCCGGCGTGCCGCCTGTGGTGCGCAACATGAGCATACAGCTGCCACCGGGGGCGCGGTGCCTGCTCATTGGCCCCAACGGTGCGCAGCTCAGCGCCCGAGGCGACTCTACTCGGCCGACCCTCTGTGCAGCAGGGAGCCGTCACTGCACCGGCCCACTGCAATGCATACCTGCATGCGTCCATGGCTCCTTCGTGTTTGGCCCTGCGAGCGCTGTCTGCCTGTGCACCACCTCAGACACCAGGCCTCAGGCGCCGGCCTGCACAAGCGCTGCAGGCGCTTGGCTCAGCGGTCCAGCAAAGGGCATGCAGGTGTTGACAATGGTCACATCGGATGTCAGCCGCTGGGGCCTTTGACACGCGTAAACCTCCGAGGGCGGGGCCCGCGGCGCAGGCGCGGGCAAGACGACGCTGCTCAAGGTGCTGGGCGGCAAGCACATGGTCGGCGAGGGCGCCGTGCGCGTGCTGGGCGCCTCGCCGTTCCACGACACCAGCCTGACCGCCAGCGGGCGCCTGTCCTACCTGGGTGGCAACTGGGAGCGCGACATCGCGTTCGCCGGCTACAGCATCCCGCTGCAGGCGCCGCGCCCGGCCTGCTGCATGCCTGCACGTTTTGCGCACAATGCAGACGGCTCTGGGAAGGGCAAGCACTCCCGTCTCACTATTGGGCACGGATCAGAGCGACCACTACATCGCATGGATATCTGCATTGAGACGAGACGGTGTGTGCGTCTTGCAGCTTGAGAGCTCCTGCCTGTATGCATGAGCACGACCGAAGGCGGCTGTGCGCGCGCGGGGCGGGCAGGGCGATTTCCCGGCGCGGCGCATGATCGAGTCGGTGACGGGCGTGTGCGCGGCGCGCCGCGCGCGCCTGATGCGCGTGCTGGACATCGACCCCGAGTGGCGCATGCACCGCGTGTCCGACGGCCAGCGCCGCCGCGTGCAGATCTGCCTCGGCCTCCTGCACCCCTTCCAGGCCGGCCCCCCCCCGCCACCCGCAGAGCGGGGCCAACCAGGGCGCGGGTCCCACGGAGCGGGGGGCGACCAGGGCGCGGGATGGGAGTGACGTGGCACAGCGCGCTGCCGTGCTCGGTCGCCCAAACGCCAAGCATGCGGCAGCCGCCGTTCGGCGGGCGGACTGCATAGCAAGGCGCCTGGCCCGCCTGGCAACGCCGACACGTGTGCACTCGTGCGTGGCAAGGCCGGCGCGTGCGATCAGGTCGTTGTGCCGCCGGCGCTGCCGCCACCCTGATCGGGTGAGATTCAGGGTCACGGTTAGGATTTAGTGTTGTTCACACCCTGCGGGCCGCGCGCCGCGCAGGTGCTGCTGCTGGACGAGATCACGGTGGACCTGGACGTGCTGGGCCGCGCGGACCTGCTGG
>JAABUY010005597.1_pt1 | contig 12568 bp, 18 predicted proteins | sample 5560271 | NCBI WGS metagenome assembly JAABUY01 (sample SAMN10711886, study PRJNA513374) | rock metagenome | isolation source: Antarctica rocks | place: Antarctica: Victoria Land, University Valley
CGTAATGCGTGAGGATGTCGCCGTTGCCGATGACGGGCCCGCTGCCGGCTGCAGCCACGGCGGCCACGGCGCCCCAGTCGGCCGGTCGCCGGTAGCGCTGCTCGGCGGTGCGGCCGTGCACGGTGACGGCTGCGGCGCCCGCCGCGTGCAGCGCCGCCACCGTCTCGGCCACGTTGATGGCGCTGGCCGATGTGCCCGTGCGCACCTGCGCTCAGGAGGCGCGTTAACGAGATACGCTGTGGCAATGTCGGGCCGGTGCAGAGGCAACACAGCCTCAGCAGCACGGGAAGCCACAGGCACATGCAGAGGGAGGGGCAAGCATGCAGGTCGTGCACATGTCCGCGGCAGGGTCCCTGGTGGCCACGATGTGCAGCGCAGCAGTGCAAAGACACGGCGGGCGCCTCAGCTGAGCCCGTTACTGACACCGTCCCTTACGTCAGGGGCGCGGCGGGCGGAGCGCGGGACGCTCCTTGACCGTAAGCGGCAGGGGGCTGCCCGCGGCGATGCCGGCCACCAGGCGCGCCAGCTTGCGCGGGCTCCGCAGCAGCGCCGCCCCCAGGCCGCGCTTGGCCGCCTCTGCCGCGCGCGGGCGCGGCGCTCAGCGCCGGTGCGCTCATGTCCGCGCAGGCCGCCGGTGCGCTGTCAGCGAGAGCCATGCATGGCGTGCTAGCAAGCAGCAGTGCACCGCCTGCGCCGGCAGGCATACCCGAGCAGCGCTGCCTGTCTGGCAAGCCATAGCAGCCGTGTGTGGCTGGTGCAGCGACATGAGGAGCATTCACTACCTGAGACACTGCGCGTCCTAGTCTTGCCCCGTATGACGGCAGGCCTCAATGCTGCGCAGGCGTGCCAAGCGCCTCAGGAGGTGCATATGAAGGCACGCGCGGCCCCTCCGCAGCGGTCCACTGCCATCCGCATGTGCCTGGCACCACAGAGGTGAACATGCACCCAGTCTGCCGGCGCACCGTAGATGGGGCACCCGCAGTTGAGGTCCACCCAGGCGGCGCCGGCCGCGGCCGCCAGCTCGGCCGCGCGCACGCCCTCCCCGATGTTGTTCGTCGCGAACTGCAGCCCGAACAGCGCCTCGTTGTCGGCGCGCCGCAGCCGCGCGCGCTCCTTCGGGTGGTCCCGGATGAGGAAGCGCGCAAAGGCCATCTCGCTCATGGTCGCCTGCACGTGCACGGATAGGCCAGATATAGCGCATACTTACAGGGGTCTGTCAGCACCCCTGCCATGGGGCCTTCTTCGTGCGCCGCTGGCAGTCCATGACCAAATGCTGAGTCCCTCAAGCACACATACTCCAGAGCGACATGGTAAGTTCGCGGCATGCAACCGAAGTGGTGGCGTATACCGAGTCATGGATCACATGTGGGCTTGCCTGCGGTGTTTGGGGGGTGCATAATGCAGCAAAAGGTCAAGGATGCGGTGTGGTAGAATGCGTGAGCGTGCACCTACATGCTTTTGCATCAGACAGACAAACACCAAATCCGATCTGAAAAGGCACACGTCCTTGCGGAACAGGCAGGGGACTCCATGCCTACACACCCTAGGCCATCACCAGGCAGGCACGGACTCAGAGCGTGACAGACTCAGCAGTGTCGCATTCAAGTGCTGGAGCCATTGCATAACCGTCGGGCCACGTAGCCGCGGTGCGTCAGCGGCGTCAAAGCAGGCTCGTTGGACAGGCACCGCAAGAGCGCCGCGCCTGCCGGGTGCCAAGGATTGCTCAAGGGATACAGCCTAGCGCCCCAAGGCGGGCAGCAAAGGCCAGTGACGCGCCTCGGCGCCAAAGTCGACGCACAGCCGCCTGAAGGGCACGTTGCCGCCGCGCGTCAGCGGCGCCAGTATAAGCTTGCCGCGCAGCCGCTCAACCAGCGCCGCGTTGCGTGCCACGTGCGCCGCAGACAGCTCGGCAGAGGGCGCTTCAGCGGCGCTGCGCCCGCTTGGCGCGCGTTCATCCACGGCAACCGGTGCCTCCGGTGCAGCCAGCGGCCGCTCGGCCGGCTGCACCAAGGCAGTCGCCGCCACAGTCCGGTGCCGCCGTATGAGCTGCGTCAAGCAGCAGGCAGCCGGGTCAGCCACCATGCAGCACTAGCTGCATTCCGTGCTGTTGGACATGCGCTTTGGTGCCCTGCCGAGCAGTAGGGCCGAGCCAGCTGCAAGTACGTGTGCATGGAGGCTCAGAGAAGAAGGCAGGTGGCCACACCTGCACTGGGCGGCTCTGCAGCGGAGCGCAGTGCAGCGCCGTGTGCATGCTGAACACCCTGCAGGCCGCAAGCCAGGGCACAGACTCCAGCAGGTGCGCGGCTTTGCTGACTTTAACTTGCAATTTGATCAAGCTGAGCAGCCAAAGCTAAGAAAACCACAGTCTTCATTGGCATGGATATATATTGGGCACAAACAGGCTGTGGCATCTTTTTCTCCGTGATAGTCTAGCGGTTATGATTCCTGGCTCTCACCCAGGCGGCCCGGGTTCAACTCCCGGTCACGGAAAATTTTTTGTTGCTCTCACAATGATGGCACCCATGCTAATGCCACACACGCCACCAACAAAGGAGCCCGTGAGAGCAATTTGGAGGACTCCTCGAAGTGCGGCTGCCTGGGCTCGCTATGAGTCCAGGTTGTTTTGGATGAGCCAGCTCCTCAGCACCGATGTGCTGTCTCCTATGGAATGCCTGTACTCGTGGACAGGCGCACATCATACAGACTGCTATTAATAGATGCAAGGGTGGGCAATTACAAACAGGCCATGCATGCAAAGGTGAGGACATATGCGCAGCGCTCCTCTTCGCCGCCGGCCGCTATACAGCGTGAGTGGCCATTTTAGCAAAAAGAAGCAATGTGAGGTCTCGCGCCACCACACAGCGCGTCGAGGCGTGTAAATCATGCTAATGAAAGGGACAAAATACTTCCGTGACCGGGAGTTGAACCCGGGCCGCCTGGGTGAGAGCCAGGAATCATAACCGCTAGACTATCACGGAGGTGAAAGTTAGCTCCACTCCATTATCTTGCACATTATATACACATAAACTAACACTGCATACCTCCATTTTCTTGCACATTATATACACGTAAAGTAACACATACTCCTCTGCTGCGAGCTGAGGTGAGCATTGAGCATGGATCTGACGGTCTTGGCGTGCTCTGGCCAACTGGTGCCTGCGGTGACACGCGCCACAGCCACTAGCACTGACACGTCCTGCTGCTTTGGGCGGCATGCAGCTCACGCGCTCATCATGCTGCTGCGTGCGTGGGGCTTTGCGCACTGTAGTGACGACGGCAGCCAATGCTGCATGATTACTGGCATTGAAGAAACAGAGGAGGCTGATCCCAATTTCCCCTTCCTGCATGCACGGCCTCATGCAAAAAACCTGACAACGTGACGCAAGCTCCATACATGCATGCAGGCTGGCCGCACTTATGCACGAGGCTCAGCGCATGTGCATTGTGACACGCGTGGCAGCGGCATGCGCATTGACCAGGTTGGCAGTTAGCGCCTGGAGCGGCATGCGCGCAGGCGCCCGGCCGGCCTTTCCGGGGGCCTGGGGCGCTGGGCCCGCTGGCGCGCTGTGCACGTGCTGCAGCAGCCAGTCGCGCATGCGTGGGAGGAACGCCTGGTTGTACAGGTGCCTGTTGCATCTCCAGACATGTCAGTGCCCGCCCTCGGCCCGCCACGCTCCAATAGAACACAGAAGGAGGCGCACAGCGTCTTGCCGCGGCGCTCCTCCTGCCCGTCCAGGCAGGCCTGCAGCTCCACGGCCTCAAACACGGCCGCATCGAGGTGCGGCGAGGCGCGCAGCAAAGCCTGCGTGATCATCTGCGCAGGGCGGTGCCCATGTTTGGTGCGCAGTGGACCATGCATGCAGGCGCGCTGCCGCAAGGGCGCAGACCTGCGCTGCCACCATGTGCAGGACCGCATCATGCTCAGCAGACCGTAAAGAGGCATGCATGCAGCCTCGTGTTGTCCCAAGGAGAGCCAGCCTTGTGACACGTGCTCTAGTAATACTTTTTGCACACACAGCCACCACGTGCAGGCCTGCCTTATGCCACCTGTTGGGCAACACGCGCGCGCACCCGGAACGAGACCGCCACGTCCAGGCACTTTGCGACGCCGTACACGCAGCACGCCACCAGCGGCGCCAGGTGCTGGCCAAAGAGCAGGTCCAGGTGCTGCGCCAGCAGCTGGTCTGCGGCTTGCATGCAGGCGGCCGGGAACTGCTCTGCATCCAGCCCGCTGACGGCGGCCGCCAGCGCCGCGGCGACCTCGCGCGCATGCGCACTTGCCAGCCGTGCAGTAGCTGCCAGCAGCTCCTGCACATGCATGTCGGCTTTTACAACCAAAACAGACATGTGCACCTGCCCCGCCAGGAACCACGCAGGCCGGGGTGCGCACGGCAACCAGCGCCTTGTCGCCCTGCGCGCAGGCGCCGCCGCCGCCAGCACTCAGCGCGGTGAAAAGCGAGCTGCCGTTGCGCCACGCCAGCTCTTCAGCAATGCGCAGGCGCATGAGCCCCAGGTAGCCGCACAGCACTGCCGGCTGGTCGCATATGTGCGTGCCGAAGCACCCGACTGCATCCCATAGGTCCAGCACGAGCGGCAGGCGGCCCAGCCTGCTCGTGAGCTCGGGGAAGCTCGGCTCGCCGCTTGCGGCAAAGACGACGAGCTCAACGGTGCAGTTGAGCAGCGCGTCCTGAAACGTGCGGCTGCCGGCCAGGCGGCGGGCCTCCGCCAGGCCGCCGCCGCTCTCGCGGTCGGTCTGTGCCAGCGCCGCGCAGAGGACGCCGTGGAGCACCCTGAGCGGAGGAGCGTCTTGCAGGGCTAGTCCTCACAGCAGTGGGGACCTGCTGCTGCAGCGTGGCACACCTGTAGTACACGTTTGCAGCGCAGGCAGCGAGGCTGGGGTAGTCCTCGAGCAGTGCGGAGCTGTTCATGAGCTCCAGCGCCGCTTTGACAAACTTGTTTGCGTGGTTTATCACCTGCTCGGGAACTGTGCGTCAGCGCGCTGCTGCCTTGCAAGAGAGCACCTGCCTGAAGGGCCTCCACCTGTGCTGTTGCATCCGGCTTGAACACCTTGCAGAGCAGGCTGGCAGGCGAGCTCCGCTGTGTCTCCATCTGCACCTTTAGCAGCCAGGCGCGCGCCTCGGCAGTGCTGTCCTCGTCAAACCTGACACCGCTGCCTGGCAGCTGCTGCACCTGAGCCTCCATGGACAGCTTGAGCTGCACACAGGGTGCTTGACCAGCTCACGCTGCGCTGTGCGAGTGGCAGGATGCTGCAGGTGTGCTTACTGGTCCTTTTTGCATGCTAAGCCTTGCATTTGCATTAAAAGTGCTGCTTTGGTTGCCTGCTATTCATAGCCTGTATGCATTTTAGACATCTGTTGTGTAGTCATGTGAACATTATGCTGCATTTGCATGCGCAGCTGGAAATAGGACTGCACCTGTGCTCTGCATCCATGTTGGCACCCTTGCGCATGATCGCACCCCATGCCAGTCGTGCGCTCACACAGAGAAATTGTGACCAGGTCAGGATAAGCACTGATGCATCTGGATACATGAAGTAGTTTTCGCGCGTTGCTTGTCAAGCCGCAGAGCAGCATACCCGTTTACAACCTATCTGCAGGGTTACCCCAATCGCAGCAACTATAGAAGAGCATAGCCAGTGCTGACTGGCGCTGCCGCATGCAGGAAGGCATTCTGCTCCCCGCATGTGCTCAAGTCTGCAGCACTGACTCTTGCATGCCGCTGTGGGTACCAAAGGACAGCACAATCAATGCATGCACATCTCGTACCTGTTCCAAGCCATGTGCTTGACTGGCCTGTTCCTCAACTGCTCCGGATGTACAGACCGCGTTTGCTCACGCGGCCTGGCTGCGGACAAAGTCGCGCAGCGTGATGTAGCGGAAGAACTTGCGGTAGAGGACGGGGTCGGCTGCACTGGCGTCCTCCAGCGTGGGCGTGCGCGCATGTCGCGCAGAGAACTCGCTGATCCACGCCCCGACCTGCATGCGCCACGCCCCGCCGCTTGGCCCCACACCCCGACATGCAGCGCGCGCCATTCATCGACGCCCCCACTGACATGCACATGCTCTGCCGGCCAGGCCGATCATGTGCACTCCCACACAGCTGAGCAACGCACCCGACCGCCATGCTGGTCATGCGCGTGCCGGGGGCAGGGGCGCCAGGCATGAACTTGCTCGGGCATGCAACTGAGCATGGCGTCCCCAGTAGCAGTGGAAACATTCTCGCACCTCGCGCCGCAGGCCGATCAGCTCGGACACGGCCTGCTCGAGCACAAAGCCGTCCGCGTCCTCGCGCGCCGCGCCGCGCCGGCCCGGCCGCGCCGGCGCGCCCCGGCTGGCCTGCAGCTGCTCGGCTGCGGCCCGCGCGGCCAGCTCGCGCCGGCGCGCGTGCCGCGCCAGGTGCGCCTGCCGCATCCTCTCGATCGTCTGCGCCGAGTGCTGCCGGCCCAGCTTGGCGACAGAGATCTTGTAGCATGTGGCTGCGCCCCGGGGACCGCGCGCGCTTGTCAAGCAGCAACCAGTGAGAAGTGGGGGCATCATCGATCACCCGCTGGGCAGCACACACACACGTTGACCTGTCTGGAACGTTGAGAAGCTCATTCAATGGCTTTGACTACCTTATGAGTACCTTGCCTCACACATCAGTAGCCCACCGCCTCAAGTCACATAACAAGTCCCAAGGTACATCAGGTGTGTGCACAGAGCGCCTGCAGCAGGCTCCATGCAAACAGGTGCTTGGGATGGTGCCGAGCGCGTGGCATGCAGTGCACTGCGTATGGCTGAGGGTGCATGCATCAGCGCCAGGGTTCAGCGGCGCAGAAGCAGCCCGTAGCTCCCTGGAGCAAAAAGCACGTGAGCACCAAAGTGTGCACTCATCTAGCAGGCACGCGGCGCAAAGGCGCACCGAGCGGGCGCGTGCGACCCAGCTTGGCGGCACTCATGCGCTGCCGAGTCTGCTCAGGCTTTGGCCGGCCGGCGTGCGCGGCTGACATCCTGGCCCGCGTCTCCGCGCTGGCCGTCCTGCCGAGCTTGGCGGCAACCATGCGCGCGCGTGTCTCCTCGGACACCGCGCCGCCCAACTGCGCCAGTCTGCGCGTCTTGAGCGCCGCCGATATCTTGGCCCGCGTTTCCTCGCTCTGCAGGCCCCTGGACCGCCGCGGCTTGCGCTCTGCGTGGCCGGACACGTCGGCCGTGTCTGCCGCGCCCGCGCCTGGCAGCTCAGACTGGAGGCCGTCACCGGCTTGCTCCGTCTGTGGGCCAGCAGCCACGCTGGCTGCAGCAGGCCGCACTCTCCGCAGCCTGCCGCCAGGAAAGCGCGGGCGATGGTCATCCAGACAGTGGCACATGTTTGGCACAGGCAGCGCAGGTTGCGTATGGGGAAAGGTCAGTGCAGCGCACCTGCACGCGTATCCGCTGCGGCCCACTGCGCACGAAGGTGTGGGAGGCAGGCAGGCATTGCCGAACATGCATCCAAGGCGCAGTAGGTGCGGTGCGGCAGCTCGCTCGGACAAGCGTGTAGGTCTATGCTGCGTGCAGATGTTTGAGCTTAGGCGCTTAGGGGTAGCAGCCTAGCTGGTCTGTCCTGGCAGTTGAGGTGCTTGCAAGCGTGAGCAGCGCTCGACCCCGCTGAATATAATAACAATCTAGGTGTGAAGCAGAGACTATGACTTACTGACAGCACAGCAGCCCAACTTGGAGGGCATCATCAGGCGCCCGCTGTGCTGCCCACTTGCAAGCTTATGCACTGATACCCCATCAGCCACGGTGCAAGTACCATCCTGTAAGGAAACAGCGCCACTGCTACTCCAGTGCACTGCGCACTGCAGCAATGGAGCAGTTCTGCTGCAAAGGCGGCGAGGTGCAGCCTTGCGCACATGCGCGCGCGCTGGGGCGCAGCATCAGGCCGGCGCTCCAGACGGGGAGCGGGCTGCGCCTGCGGGCATTTCGGAAGCGGACGCGCAGGAGATGCGCCGGGCACGCCGAGCGCATGCGTGTGGAGTCCGCCATGCTGCACGAGGCGGTCCCTGCATACCCGGCGCGCGGCACGCTATCTCTCAAACTGACAAGCGCCCGCGCTGTGGCGCAGATACCGCATCCTGATACCTCCTTCCTGTATGTGCGCTCTGTGTGCACCGCGAGCCCGGCACGCACCTCACACTGACCGCTGCGCAGCAAGTGGAGTACGACGCGGCCCTCAACGCGCGCTACTGGTCGCGGCGGCCCGTCGCGGTGCTCGCACGCGCGCTCGAAATAGGCGCGCCACCCCCGCTCGCCTCCGGCGCGCGCCGGCCGACGCGCTCGGCCCGTCGGGCAGGCCGGCCTGCTCCAGGGGCGCCGCTCCGGCCTGCACCGCGGCGCCGTCTGTGCACGCTTGACGGCGCCCGCGCGCGCCGCAGGCATGGCGTTCTCGGGCTGGTTCGTGGCGCGGAAGCTGGGCGGCGACATGGAGCGCCTGCAGGCGCGGCAGGTGCGCCGGCGTGCGCGCGGGTGGGCGGCACGCGCTGCTGCATACGCGTGCACGCACGCCGGGCCCCCGCGCGGCTCTGAGGCACTGCGCGCGCGCGCCAGGCGGAGCACCTGCGGGAGATACTGACGAGCCTGGGGCCGGCGTTTGTGAAGATCGGCCAGGCGCGCGCGCGCGCCGGTCGCGCACGGCCGCCCTCCCAGCCTGCTCCGCGTGCTTGTGGGCCTGGCCGCGGGCATATGGCTGTGCCTCTGGCGCTGCGCCCGGCTGCCACCAGGCAAGCACGCGCGGGGGGAGCGACGTGCTTGCCGGCCGCGAGGCAGGCGCACGTGCGGCCGCCCTTGCGGCACTCGCTTTGGAGCACGGCCCATGCGCCCGGCCCCATGCATGCTCGCGAGGCGGTCATGCAGGGCGGCCGCCCTCAGGGTCTCGTCCAAGGCCGCGCCTGGGCGACGAAGGCTGGACGCCTGAGCGCTGAGCTGCAGGCCCGCAGCACGCCGTGGGCCAGATCGTGAGCCGGACTGCGGGCCGGACCGCGGGCCGGACCGCGGGCCAGATCGCGAGCCAGGCCGCAAGCCAGGCCGCGGGCCGACCGCCGCGCCCGGCGCGCGCGCGCAGGCGGTGTCCTCACGGCCGGACGTGGCGCCGCCGAGCTACACGGCGGAGCTGGAGAAGCTGCAGGACCAGATCCCGCCCTTCCCCAGCGCGGACGCGATGGCCGTGCTGGCGGCCGAGCTGGGCGCGCCGGCGTCCGTGCACTTCGCAGACCTGTCGCCGGAGCCGGTCGCGGCCGCGTCGCTCGGTCAGGTGCGGTCTGGGGCACGAGGTCGCCGCGGCAAGGGTGGGGGGATCTAATGTTGTATGATGCAAACCGTCCTCTGCAGGTCTAATACGGGTGCTTAACAGAAACCAGGCGAGCCCGGCGCGCAGGTGTACAAGGGGCGGCTGCGCGCGAGCGGCCGCGCGGTGGCCGTGAAGGTGCAGCGCCCGGACGTGCGCGAGAGCATCGCGCTCGACGTTCACATCCTGCGCGCGGCGGCCGGCTGGTTCGCGCGCTGGCGCCGCTTGAACAGCGACCTGCCGGCGCTGCTCGACGAGGCGCGGGCCCGGCAGCCGCGGCATGCGCCAGCTCGGCTGGCATGCACGCGGGGTCGAGCAGTGACGCAGTGCGGCGACTGGTCACCGCATGCGCTGCGGCTGGTCCCTGCGGTATTGTGCAGGACAGCAGCGGCGTTCTGGCTTGGGGGCGCTGTTTATGACGCCGCGCGCTTGCTTCTCCATGCGCTGCCTGAGGCTTCTCCATGCGCTGCCTGAGGCTGCGCGGAGCACGACACATGTGCTCTCAGCCATGCAGGCTGCATCCGGCTCACCCGCATGTCTCTTTGTACACCCGCTGCTGCGCTCGAACCTTGTGATGCAAGCTTTGGATTGATGGGCTGACGTGCTGAGGCCGCGGCTGCGTGCGCGCGCGCAGTGGGCGGGCAGCCTGTTCCGCGAGCTGGACTACACCAAGGAGGCGGCCAACGGCGTGCGCTTCCGCGAGCTGTACAGCCGCCTCGAGGTGCCACCCCCCTGCATACATGCTGTTGAGCTGCCGCCGCCAGCTGGCTGCAGGCGCAGCATGCCCGGTTCCGCTGAGCGGTGCACCCGCGCTGTTCATTGCTCATACTTGGATGCGTACGCTGCTGTGAGCACGTTTTCACCTTCCGTCTAAATTGGCAGCGCCCTGGCGACCAGCTTGTCCGAGCACCAGTGGCTCCGGGGTCAGGGGGATGTCCCTTGCAGCAGCTCTGAAAGGCGCGTGCGGGTGCGGGCGCCGGGGTGCCGAGTTTGGAGAGGCGGCAGCGCTCGCTCGCTCCAAAACCCTGCAACCCTGCCTCGCCCCTGCAGGGCGTGTACGTGCCGGAGATGTGCGTGGAGCTGACCACGCGGCGCGTGCTGGTCATGGAGTGGGTGGACGGCGTGCGTCTGCGCAGCGCGGCCGCGGGCGCAGCGCTGCCGCGTGGCCGCGACGACCTGCGCCTCGTCGAGATTGGCGTGCACTGCAGCCTAGAGCAGGCGCGCGGGCCCGCCCAGGCCCGACTCCTGCAGCGCGGTCTGCCTGTGGCGGCCGTGGCCCTGCTGTCCTACTGCGCCGCTGCTGCGCCCCTAGAGGTGTCGTGGGAGGCCATTGCTGCATGCAGTGTACCGTGTGGTGGTGGACAGCGCAGAGCCTGCCTGGTCCTCCTGCACTTGCTCGGTGCATCTGTGCACCAAAGCTAACGGGGTCCGCGCGCGCGCGCAGATGCTGCAGGAGGGCTTCTACCACAGCGACCCGCACCCGGGTGCGGCGCGCGCGCGGCCGGCCGGCACGGCCTGCTGCGTTGCAGGAGCCAGTCAAGACCTATCAGCACTGGGGAGCGCGTGTGTGCAGCCGAGGCGGCTCCGCAATCCTGGGCTGCTCCGTGCCATGCGCTGCTGTTCCACCACAAGCCCTTAGGGTATGTGTGTGCGTGTGACAGGCAACCTCTTCCGCACCGCCGACGGGCGGCTCGCCTACATTGACTTCGGCATGATGGGCGAGATCGAGCCTGACGTCCGCAGGTGCCCCCAGATCCGGCCAAAAGATGTGGCTCGTGGCGCAGTGACGTAGGCTCCTAGTCATGCTATTGCTTGCGCAGTCGTGCGCGCCTCGCACGACAGTACAGTGTATTCAGGCTGGGCAAGCTCGTCTGTGCTATTCAAGCCTGGTCTCGTGCAAGACCCTTTGGCGACCCAAGGGCGCGATGTGCATGCAAGCGCATTTGTGCAGATGCAGAGCACGCTTGTGCCCTGTGTCATGCTGGCAGTGGTGGCACTATGTGATCTGCATGTGCTGCAGATGTGCTGTCCAGACTGACGGGGCGGCGCTGCGCGCCGCGCGCAGCGGCCTCATCCGCGCAACGCTGCACATGGTGAACCGCGAGTTCGGCGAGCTGGCGGCGGACTTTGTGGCGCTGGGCCTGCTGCCGCCGGGCGCCGACCGGGCCGCCATCGTGCCCGCGCTGACCGGTGGCGCCCCGGCCAGGCCCTCGCCCCGCGCGCAGCTGGCTGCCCAGCCTGTCACCCAGGGCCCTGACGTGCCTTAAGTGAGCATCGGAGGTGCAGCTCTCGGCCGTCGCAGAGCAGGCTTGCATTCGTGCCGCTCACAGACCCGGTTTCGCGTGTCTGTAGCGGCCGTGTGCGCAGGGTTTCTATTGAACTCCGTGCCCTGACGTCGGGGGAGACGCTAGGAATTTGACGCTGACCGGCACGCGTATGGGAGACGCGTGCGGCCGGCCAGGTGCACGGTCCCCGACAGCGGCGCACCGCGCGAGCCGCTGACAGCAGCGAGGCGCTGACGGCGCCGCGCGCGGCTGCGCAGCCGTGTTCAGCGCGGCGCTGGCGGGCGGCGTGTCGAACGTGTCCTTCTCCGAGCTCAGCAGCAACCTGGGCCGCACCATGTACGAGTTCAAGTTCCGCATCCCGGCCTACTACACGCTGCTCGTGCGCAGCCTGTCGGTGCTGGAGGTGCGGGCGGGCCCCGCCGCGCGCGCCCGTACTTCGGCGCCGCTCCGGCAGTGCTTCGATGCGACATGCATAGCCAGACGCCAGGGCGCACATCTTCTAGTTTCATTGGCCCGTCGCCAGGTTTTTGCATGTCACTCACCCGCGGCTGCACACAGCAAGAGGGCCAGTTGTAGTGGCACTCCATGGCTGGCTTTACGTTATCAGGCGCCGTCGGCATGCTGGAAGGGTGCATGCGACGGACGTCTGTATTCCTCGCTGGTCACAAGGTGACAGGCGCGCCGCCGCGCCGCGCAGGGCATTGCGCTGTCGGCGGACCCGGGCTACAAGGTGCTGGCGGCCGCGTACCCCTGGATCGCGCGCCGGCTGCTGACGGAGCAGGGCCCGGAGCTGCGCGAGACGCTGCGCGCGCTGCTGTATAAGGGCCCGGCGTTTCAGTTCCACCGCCTGGAGTCGCTGCTGCGGCAGGCCGCGCGCTCGCCGCCGCGCGCGGGGCCCGCGGCCGGCGGCGGCGCGCCCGGCGGTGCGCCGCGCTGCCGCGTTGGTGAAGAGTGCGGGCATG
>JAABUY010005599.1_pt1 | contig 12568 bp, 9 predicted proteins | sample 5560271 | NCBI WGS metagenome assembly JAABUY01 (sample SAMN10711886, study PRJNA513374) | rock metagenome | isolation source: Antarctica rocks | place: Antarctica: Victoria Land, University Valley
CACTCCCCGCGGCCGGCCCCGAGATCGAGCACCCCCAAACCTGTGGCGACCCGCACCACGTCGGGCAGGTAGACCGCGAGCCGGGTACGCACCTCGGCAGCGCTGCCTCGAAACCGGTCCTGGAACTCCGGGTACAGGGCGGCGAAGGCGGCGCCTTCGCGTGCGTTTGCGCTCGGCCCGTCCAGCGCGTCCAGCCGAGCACGCAACGCCTGGACCTGGGCGCGCAGGGCGGCGATCTCGCCGTGTCCGCTGTCGGCGATGGGCGGCTCGCTACCGCAGTTCATCACCCCGGCCCAGTCGTGGGTAGCGGTCCGCCTCGGCTCACCCCGGTCATCCTTGCTGCTGCGGACGGGTGATCGTACGGACCACCTTCGCCGGGATGCCGGCTACCACGGTGTACGGGGCGACGTCGCCGGTGACGACGGAAGCTGCGGCGACGACCGCGTGCTCCCCGATGTGACAGGGGCCCAGCACCAGGGCGCCGGTCGAGACCCACACGCCGCGCCCAATCACGACGTCACGGCCGGACTTAGGCACACCGACCTGACGTTCCCGGTCGAACTTTGTGATGTCGTGGGTGCCGGTGAGCACCGAGACGGCGTGGCCGAAGAAGGCGAACTCCTCCACCGTGATCTCGCCGGAGGACAGGTTGAACAGCGCGTCGTTGACCACCGCGGTCGGGTGGATGTGCAACTTGCTCTGGTCCCCGTAGACCATCTGGTGCATCAACAAGTCGTTGGGCGGGACGTGCGAGGCCGCGGCCAGGTGCTCGGCCAGCGCCGCGCGGACGCGACGGTCGACGACGTCATCGAGCACAGGACTGAATAGCCGGCTGAGCAACGACACGAGGATGGCCCTTCATTGTTGGACGACAGGCACAGCGTGCCGCACGCCACGCTCAGGTGAAACCGGACGGACAAGATCATTGGGCCAACGGACGGCCGCTACGTGGTAGTCGAGATGATGCCCGTTCAGCCCGTGGTTGCCGGCAGGGTCGGGCACCCGTCGCCGCATGATCCTGGCCGGCACCGGGTCAGGGCGGTGGCAAAGTTCGATGCCGGGTCCACCCCGCTCCAACAATCCCACTGCGATCAATCAGGACCAGGACGCTCCGATGCTGAAGACGTTCATTGGGTGGGCTGGCGGCGGCGAACGCCGCCACCGAGCACAGCAAGCACGCATGGTGCACGACGCCGCTGTAGCTTGCTTCGCCGCGTACGGGTTGAATCCGAGTCCCGGCCGCTGCTGAGGGCCAGTTGGGCGGTGACGAAGTGCATCTCGTGCGCCCGCTCGACCATCGGCCCGAGCAGGCGCTCCCCAGAACCGCCTAGGCTACGACGACGGCGGCATCGGGCTCCACCACACGGAACGCGAAGCTCTCCTCCAGGAACAGGTGCACCGTCTCGCCGTCGTGGTGGCTGTAGCCGATGGACAGGTCCTGGCCGACGTCAAGCAGGAAGTCACCGCCCCGCTTGCTGAGGACCACCGCGCCGTCCAGGCCCGGAGCCCAGACCACTGAACCGCCCAGGATCCGCGTGAGGTGGTCGATGAGCAGGTAGCCACCGTGCTCGGTGGTCTCAACGATGCGCGTGTAGCCCTCCGGTCCGATGACCAACGCGTAAGGCCCTTCGATGCCGCTGCAGCGCAGACGATCCACGGCCCGGGCCACGATTGAGGGGTAGGCATCGCAGTCGACGCCCAGCGGAAGCGCCGGGTGCGGTGAGACTTCGGTGATTCCCGCTATCCCGGCTGCGGACCAGCCGTGGAACACCGCCCGGTTCTCGATCTCCGCGGCGAATCGCGCGGCGCGGTCCAGGTCGTCGAACTCGGGGTCGGTGGCGCCGCGCTCGATGTCGTCGATCTCACGACGGCTCACTGCAAACGGGACGCGTACCTCGGCGAGCGGGAGCACCCGGCGCTGACGGACTTCGATGCCCTCGAACGGGACACCGTTGGGCGGCCCGACCAGAGCGTCGGTGCGGCCCACGTTCATGGCATCGCGCTGCCATCCGCCTGCACCGACCCAGTCGGCGAGACGCCGGGCGGCCAGCAACGGGGTCAGACGCTTGCGCGCCTCGTCGTCAATTTCCTTCCACGCTTTCGGCGGGATCGGCGCGAGGCCGCGCAACAGGTGGTCGGTGGCGCTCACAGCGGTCATCGTCCTTTCAGGCTTCCAATTCCCAGCGACCCGTCGGACGGGTCGAGGTCGTGCTCCACGTCGCGGACGTAGCCCTCGGGGTCCTTGTCGGAGGTGTCCAAACCCCTGGTCGTGGGGTGCGCGTCGAGGAACTCGGCGAACTGCGCGCCCAGTGACTCCCGCAGACCGGACGGCGCGTGCAGGCGGAAGTCCGCGAGACCTTCCCGCTCCTCCTCGCCCATGTGCTCGTCGTTGGCCGCGCGGGCTCGGCCCACCGCATCCCACCACGAGGGGGTACCCAACGGGTGGCGTGCAGCGTCGTGCACACCGTCGCGAATGTCGTTGTGGTCACCGACGGCGTCGAGCGTCTCGTCCTTCGGGTCGTCGCCCACTTTGAGCAGTTGCGGGTAGAAGATGCGCTCCTCGGCGATCGCGTGCATGTCCAGCCTCGCGGCCAGCGGGTCCCAGACCTCCGTCACTGCATCGGAATCCAGAGGATCCTGAGCCTGGAGATCGTCCAGTCGCGCGAACTGGCGGCGGAACCACGCGTGGTCGTCCATGATCAAGGCGGTGATGTCCGGCACAGCGCTGGACGCTAGCGCTCCGACGCCCTGTCTGCCGGGCGAGCCGCCAGACCCGTCACTCCATGCGGCGGAGGGCAGACCGACCGCAGATGTGCTCCGGAAACGGTCAGGATGGAAATGAGCTCAGGGAGCGAACGGCGCTTCGGAGCGAGGACTGCCGTGGGTCGCGACGAGATCGGCGCCTGCGACCCGGATTTTGATGTTGCGGCGGTGGGAGATTGGTGGGCAGCATCGCGAACGCCTGCTCAGCGGTGCAGCGCCGCTGCCCGATGAGGATCCCGATCAGGCTGACGTGGTCGGCGCTTCAACGGGGACAGGACGAGATCGAGTGCCGCCGCGGGGGCGCGCCTGCTTGTCGGGCGGGCAGGCGGTGGCGTCGCCGAGCTGTGCGATCTGCTTGCGGGTCGCGGGCTGGGCCAGCTCGACGTAGCTGGACAGCAGCGGTGACCGGGTATCGGTACGCAGGAAGGTACGCCCGCCCTCGCTGGTGCCCACCGGCAACGCAGAGCGCTCGGGTCCCGGCCTCGTCCTCGCCGTTCCCCTCCGCCTCGTTAGCATGCGGTCCCACACGGCTCGGCAAGCGAGGAACGTTTCGCAGGAGGACCCTCATCCGGGCGCCCAGTCGGTACATCCGCGGCGTCAACTGAGTCCGCCGTCGGCAAAGTAGCGGCTTGCGGTCACGTAGGCGGCTGCGTCGCAGAGCAGGAACAGGGCGACATCGGCGATCTCGTCGGGTGTGCCGGCGATCGGCGACGCTGAGAACCACTGGGCACTCACCTTCGCGGAGCGCTGAACGTCGGCGTCCAGCCGGCCGCGATCGTCGAGCGACCTTCCACGCCGGTCCCCCGCGCGGGCAACGGGTTCGCCGTCGCCCGCGAGACCTTCGCGGAATGCGGCATCAACCCCACCGCCCAGCAACACCCGACCAGCCAGCAGCACCGCACCACCTGACAGACAACCGGCAGGGACCCCACCGACCCGATGCGGGGACGGCGTTAGCAACGCCCGGTGGGCGATCGGTGACCGGGCAGAGGGCATGCCGTCCGCGTGCGGTGAGAGGCAGGGCCAACTCGGAGCGTCCACGCTGGGTAGACAGCGATCCGTCGTTGATCAACCGGTTCGGTCGAGCAGTGTCTCTACCGGCAAGATGAACCTACGGTCCGGTTGTTCATCAGGGATTGACGCGCGGGTCGAACGGCCGACGAGAGGGCGGTGGGCGCTTCGTGCCGCTGGGTTGTTCAGGAGGGGAATTGGTGACCAGCACAGACATCGCGGGCGCGCCATGCGCCGGACAACCGGGTTCGCCCGGTGCGGCCAGAGTGATCGTGACGGGCTCGGTCATCACCGTGGCGTTCATGGGAAGCGTGATCGTCACGCCCCTGTATTCGGTGTTCCAGACCAAGTTCGGGTTCTCGGACATCACCCTGACCCTTATCTACGCGGTGTACGTCGTCGGCAACGTGGCGGCCTTGCTGCTGTTCGGCCAGATCTCGGACCAGGTGGGCCGCAAGCGGGTCTCGCTCCCCGCTCTGGGTCTCGCCGCCGCCAGCGCGCTGATGTTCCTGTTCGCCCAGGGCACGCTGTGGCTCTACGTCGGCCGCCTCCTGATCGGCCTAGCGGTCGGCATCCTGTCGGGCACCGGAACAGCGTGGCTCGCCGAACACTTCGGCGCCGAGCGCCAATCGGATGCGACCATCGCCGCCGCAACGGCCAACCTGTCCGGCATCGCCATCGGCCCGGCGCTGGGGGGCCTGCTCGCCGAATACGTGGCCGGGCCGCTCGTGGTTCCGTTCCTGGTATACCTCGCCGTCCTGATGCTGGTCGCCATCGCGATCGCCGGCACACCGGAGCCGGGCTCGGGGCACATCCGCCGGCTCGCTGACGTTCGGGTGCACCCCCGGCTCGGCGTCCCGCGCGATCGGCTGCGCTCCTTCGCCGCTCCGGCCGTCACCGGATTCGTCACGTTCGCGCTCGGCGGACTCTACTTCGCCCTCATCCCGCGCATCGTGATCCGAGACCTGCACGTGAACAACCTCGCTGTCGGCGGACTCATCGTCTTCGAACTCGGCGCAGTGGCGACGGCCTGCATCGTGCTCGGCCGCAGGATCCCGCCCGCCGTGGCCATGATCAGCGGACTCGGCTCACTGCTGCCGGCCGTCGCGCTGGTCGTCACGGCGCAGGCTGCGCGGTCCATGCCGCTTCTGCTCATCGCTACCGCGTTCGCCGGGGTGACGATGGCGCTCGGCTACCGCGGCAGCCTCGAGGTCGTCAACCAGATCGCCCCCCACGATCGGCGCGCGGAGGTGGTGTCCAGCTACTACATCGCCTGCTTCGTCGGGAATTCCGTTCCGGTCATCGGTCTCGGCGTCCTCAACACCCTGTCCGACCCGCTCATCGCCAGCGTGACTTTCGCCTCGACCATCGCGGCACTGGCGCTCGGCGCGATCGGCTGGCACCGACGCCTCAGCGCACGCTAACCGACCTCGCCCACCGTCAGAGGACGTCGCGCGGTGCCGGCCAACTTGACGCCGAGGTGACGCTTGCTGACAACGAAGGCGCCGTCGGCACCTTTGCCAGTTGATGCCACCGCCGACAAGGGCTACCACCAGCTGGGACTCTGTGTCGGAGCGGGATCGGCTACCCGCCGGCACCTACCGCGGCAGAGACCCCACCGAGTCGGCGTAGAAGGCTGACTCCGTGACGTGAAAGGCGACCTGTCGCAGCGTCCAAGCTCTTTCGCTGGTCGCGTCGAGCTGCGCGTCGGACAGCGGGCGCAGGCGCAGGTTCCAGAGCTGGGCGAGGCGGCGGAGCCGACTCTTGGCCTCGTCGAGGTCCTCGCCGGTGAACGGCGCTAGGTCTGACAGAGTAGTGATCATCGATCCGTGCCAAGCGTCGGGCTCCGTCAGTTGCCCGGCGACACGAGCCTCGATCTCAGCGAGGTGGTCCAGCAGGCGGTCCGCGACACGCCGCACGGCCTTGTGCGGGGTGTACGTGCGGGGCTCCTCGCCCTCGACTGGGACCTCGATCGGCGTGCCGTCCCAGCGCGGCCAGGTCGCGGCAAGCTGGAGCACGTGGTCCACCATCGCCGAGACCACGTCCGCCAGGTGGCGCGCGTCCACAGCAGGCCCCGAAGCAGTCACGGGCAGCACCATCCCACCAGCTCCGACAAGACGCGTTGCGCGTCCCGCTGGTCTGGCTACCGGGACAGGCGTTCATCGCCGTTTCGGCACGAGGGCCCTGTCGTGGTGTCGACTCGGTCGACGGTGGAGGTCCGTCGCTCCTGGGGTCAGCAGTCGAAGACCGACCAGCAGTTGGCGTTGCGCGTCAAGACCACCGAGGGTGCCGGTCCTACGCTGACTCCATGGCGGGCGTGAAGCAGGTGCAGGTGACCTTCGACTGTGCGGCTCCACGAGCCGTCGCGGAGTTCTGGAAGGCCACGCTCGGGTACGTCGACCCTCCGGTGCCGCCGGGGTTCGACTCTTGGGATGCGTTCGACGCCTCGCTCCCGGTCGAGCGGCAGGGGTCGGCCTGGGTTTGCCAGGACCCGGACGGCGTCGGCCCACGGCTGTTCTTCCAGCGGGTGCCCGAGGGCAAGACGGTGAAGAACCGGCTGCACCTCGACGTGCGGGCCGGGGTGGGGCTGACGGGCGACGAGCGGGTCGCTGCGCTGGAGGCGGAAGCGGCTCGACTGGTGCCGCTCGGCGCTCGGCGTCTGCACCTGCTCGGGGCCGACGAGGAGAACGAGGCGTGCCTCGTCATGCAGGACGTCGAGGGCAACGAGTTCTGTCTGGACTAGCGGTCTGCTGAGGTTCGTCGCACCGCGGCCGTCCGACGCAGTGGCGGGACGCGCAGGGAGACGCCCTCCACACTTAGCCCGGATCCACCGTCGCACCGTTGATGGTCTTGCTGGGGGTGTGGTCTTGCTGCGGTCCTTGTGCGGGTATGTCGAGGTGGCCGGGAGGGCCGGCTGTCTCGTTTTGTTGTCTCCGGTATCGCATCAGCCAGGGACGGTTCAATCGCCCCCGCTGGCAGCTGACAACCTCGAACGGCTCGCCCGAGGATGCCGAACATCGCGCCTCGGCCGAGAAGAGTGGACCGTGACCGGACACAGCAGGATCATCGTACGGGCGGCATTGGCCGAGCTGGCTGTTCGGCCTGTGGCTGGGATGACCTGGTCGAGGACCTGGGTGCAATGGGCGAGGGCCTGTCGTCGCACCCTCCTGACAGCGACGCCGCACGACCTGGACATTCTGCCTGCTGAAGCCGTCAGGGCGACATTGTGCCCCTCCCAGATAGGGCAGCGCGCGACATCGCGCGGGTCAGAGCGGCGCTGAGCGCGCTTGACCGGCAGTCAGGCCGGTCGGCGCACCTTGGTCAGGGTGAGGACCAGGGCGGCGACGGCGGTCGTCGCGAGCAGCAGCAGGCCAATCGTGTACGAGCCGGTCGAGCCGTAGACCGAGCCCATGAGCAGGGGCGGGACGAACCCGCCGAGGCCGCCGGCTGCCCCGACGACTCCGGTGACACCGCCTACCCGGTCTGCGGGGGCACGCCGGGCGACCAGGGCGAACACGGCGCCGCTGCCGGCGCCTACCGCCGCGGCGGTAGCCAGGAATGCCACCGTCGCGTACGGGGCCAGCGCGGGCGTCGAGGACTGCGCCAGAGCGCCGGCCGCGACGACCGCGAAGGTGACGGCCAGGACGGTTGTTGGGACGAGCCGGTCGCAGAGCCAGCCCCCAATCGGGCGCATGATCACGGCGACGAGGACGAAGCCGGCCATCTTGTTCGCGGCGCTGGTCTGCGTCAGGTCGTAGGCGGTCTTGAGGTAGGTCGGCAGGTACACCGACAGGGCGACGTAGCAGCCGAACGCGACCGCGTACAACGCGGAGAGCTCCCACGTCACGGTCAGCCGGCAGGTGTCGACGAGACGGCGCACCGCCGAACCAGACGGGATCGTCCGGTTCGGTGCGTCCCGCAGCAGGGCAGCGGCAACGACGCCATAGACAGCGAGTGCGGCGGCGGTGAGCAGGAACGGGGTGGCGATGCCGTGCCTCGCCGCGAGCTTGACCGTCGTGAGTGCGCTGATGGCAGTGCCACCCATGCCGGCTCCGAACACGCCGATGGCGAACCCACGGCGCGCCGGTGGGAACCAGGCGCTGACGAACGGGACCCCGACGGCGAACGCGGTGCCGCCGATGCCGAGGAAGAAGCCGCCGACCAGCAGGGCCGCGTAGGAGCTGTGCCCGAGCTGGCCGAGGAACAGCACCGGCACGATCGTCGCGAACGACACCGCCGGGAACATGACCCGGCCGCCGTTGCGGTCGGTGAGGGCGCCGACCGGGATGCGGCCGAGCGAGCCGACGACGACGGGGACGGCCACGAGCAGCGCCTGCTGGAACGAAGTCAACCCCAGCTCGCCCTTGAGGCGGGTGCCCAGGGGACTGAGCAGCGCCCAGGCCCAGAAGTTCACGGCGAAGCCGACGCTGGCCAGCGCGAGCATCAGGTACGCACGCCGGTCGGGCTCGACGGCCGGCGGAGCGGTCCTGGCCTCCAGCGTGGCGGCGTGCGACATGTCTGTCCTCTCCGGACGTCTGAGTTGGTCCCGCACAGCATCAGCGCCCGGCCGACCGTGCAGTAGGGCCTTAGGTCCTGCATTCGACGGCGGTCGGTGCGGCACCCACAGAGCGGCTACCGTCGGCGGGAGGCACTAGGGACGGGGTACCGGTTGGCGCCCAGCAGCACCAAGAGCAAAGACCCAGCGGCAGGGATGGACACCGCCGCGGAGCAGCGACTCCTGCAGTTCGGCAAGCACTTCCGCAAGGGCACGGTGTCCGACGACCTGCGCACGCTCCACCAGATCGGCGGTCGTGACGCCGACAGCTTCTACCGGGACCGCTGGAGCCACGACAAGGTCGTGCGCTCCACCCATGGCGTGAACTGCACCGGTGGCTGCTCATGGAAGGTCTACGTCAAGGACGGAATCATCACCTGGGAGTCCCAGCAGACCGACTACCCCAGCGTCGGTCCGGACAGCCCGGAGTACGAGCCGCGCGGCTGCCCCCGTGGGGCGGCCTTCTCCTGGTACACCTACTCCCCCACCCGGGTCCGCTACCCCTACGTCCGGGGCACGCTGCTGACGCTGTTCCGTCAGGCGAAGGCCCGGCACGACGGCGACCCCGTCCTGGCGTGGGCGGAGATCGTCGGCACCCCTGAGCTCGCCAGGCAGTACAAGCAGGCCCGGGGCAAGGGGGGCTTCGTACGGGCCACCTGGGACGAGGCCGTGGAGATCGCCTCGGCGGCGCACGTGCACACCATCAAGACGTGGGGCCCGGACCGGATCGCCGGTTTCAGCCCCATCCCGGCGATGAGCATGGTGAGCCACGCGGCCGGCACCCGCTTCTACTCACTGCTCGGCTCACCGTTGCTGTCGTTCTACGACTGGTACGCCGACCTCCCGGTCGCGTCGCCGCAGGTGTTCGGCGACCAGACCGACGTCCCGGAGTCCGGCGACTGGTGGGACGCCACCTACTTGATGCTCTGGGGCTCCAACGTCCCGGTGACCCGGACCCCGGATGCGCACTGGATGACCGAGGCCCGCTACCGCGGGCAGAAGGTCGTCGTCTGCTCCCCGGACTACTCCGACGCGACGAAGTTCGCCGACGAGTGGCTGGCTCCCGCTCCCGGCACCGACGGTGCGCTGGCGATGGCCATGGGCCACGTCGTGCTGCGAGAGTTCTTCGTCGACAGCCAGACGCCGTCGTTCACCGACTACGTCAAGCGCTTCACCGACCTGCCCTTCCTGGTCACCCTGGACGAGCAGGACGGGGCGCTGGTGCCCGGGCGCTTCCTGACCGCCTCCGATCTCGGGCAGACCGAGGAGAACTCGCAGTTCAAGACGGTGCTGCTGGACACGGCGACCGGCGAGCCGGTCGTGCCGAACGGCTCCCTGGGCTTCCACTACGGCCAGCAGGGCGAGGGGTCGTGGAACCTCGAGCTCGGCGACACCGACCCGCTCCTGACGCTGTATGACCGGGCGCTGCACACCCGTCAGATGTCCGAGGCAGCAGCCGACGGCGACGCCGTTGAGGTCGCCCTGCCCCGCTTCGACGCCTCCGACGGGTCGGGGGCGGTCATCGTGCGGGGCGTCCCGACGCGTACCGTCGCCGGGCGCCGCGTGACGACCGTGTTCGACCTGCTGCTGGCCTCCTACGGCGTCGGGCGCGAGGGCCTGCCCGGCACCTGGCCGAGCGGGTACGACGACCCGAGCTCGCCGTGCACCCCTGCGTGGCAGGCCGAGATCACCGGTGTCCCGGCCGCCAAGGCCGAGCGCATCGGCCGGGAGTTCGCGCAGAACGCCCTCGACTCCGGCGGCCGCTCCATGATCATCATGGGAGCGGGGACGAACCACTACTTCCACAGCGACACGATCTACCGGGCGTTCCTGGCGCTCACCACGCTCACCGGCTGCCAGGGCAAGAACGGCGGCGGCTGGGCGCATTACGTCGGCCAGGAGAAGGTCCGGCCGCTGACCGGGCACTCGCAGCTGGCGATGAGCACCGACTGGGCGAGGCCCCCACGGCAGATGATCGGCACCGCCTACTGGTATCTGGCGACGGGGCAGTGGCGCTACGACAGTTTCCAAGCCGATGCGTTCTCCTCCCCGACAGGCAAGAAGCGCTTTGCCGGGATGACGACTGCCGACGTGCTCGCCCAGTCCGCCCGGCTGGGCTGGATGCCGTCCTACCCGACGTTCAACTGGAACCCGCTCGACCTCGGCGCCGCGGTCAAGGCCTCCGGGCAGACGCCGGGTGAGTTCGTCGCGGACGAGTTGGAGGCCGGCCGGCTGCGCTTCTCGGTCGAGGACCCGGATGCACCGGAGAACTTCCCGCGGGTGCTGACCGTATGGCGGGCCAACCTGCTCGGTTCCTCCGGGAAGGGCAACGAGTACTTCCTGAAGCACCTGCTCGGCGCCGAGCACTCCGTACGCGCCAGCGAAGCGAGCGAACACCAGCGCCCCCGCGACGTGACGTGGCGGCAGGACTCGCCGGAGGGCAAGCTCGACCTGCTGCTGGCGCTGGACTTCCGGATGACCTCCACCACGCTGTTTGCCGACGTCGTGCTCCCGGCCGCCACCTGGTATGAGAAGCACGACCTCAACACCACCGACATGCACCCGTTCGTCAACGCCTTCACCCCGGCGATCTCACCGCCTTGGCAGACCCGTACCGACTTCGACATCTTCCACACCCTGGCCAAGACGTTCAGTCAGCAGGCCCAGCAGCACCTCGGCGTCCGCACGGACCTGGTCGCGAGCCCGCTGGTGCATGACACCCCCGATGAGATGTCCATGCCGCATGGACAGATCCAAGACTGGCGAGCTGACGGGAGCCGGCCGGTGCCTGGGGTGAACTTCCCCAAGCTCACCCTCATCGAGCGTGACTACCCCGCCACGGCAGCCAAGATGGCGGCGCTCGGTCCGCTCGTCGACAGTCTCGGCGCCACGACCAAGGGCGTCACGTACGACATGACCAGTCCGGTCAGCTACCTCAAGCACAAGAACGGCACGGTTCGCGGTGGCGTAGCAGACGGGCGGCCCCGGCTGGACCGCGACACCGACATGTGCGAGGCGATCCTGACGATGTCCGGCACCACCAACGGCTCGGTAGCCGTGCAGGGCTTCGAGGCGCTGGAGCAGCGCACCGGCACCGAGCTGGCGGACCTGGCCCGCGAGCACGAGGGCAAACAGATCACCTTCGCCGACACCCAGGCCCGGCCCACACCGGTCATCACCTCACCGGAGTGGTCCGGTTCGGAGCACGGCGGCCGGCGCTACTCCCCGTTCGTCATCAACGTCGAACGCGCCAAGCCCTGGCACACCCTCACCGGACGCCAGCACTTCTTCGTCGAGCACGACTGGATGGCCGAGCTCGGCGAGCAGCTGCCGGTGTTCCGCCCCCCGCTGGACATGCACCAGCTGTTTGCCGAGCCGCGGCTGGGCGAGCTCGGCGCACTCGGGATCACGGTGCGCTATTTGACGCCGCACTCCAAGTGGTCCATCCACTCGGAGTACCAGGACAACTTGTTCATGCTGTCGCTGTCGCGCGGTGGCCCGACCATCTGGATGAGCCCCAAGGACGCCGACAAGATCGGCGTGGCGGACAACGACTGGATCGAGGCGGTGAACCGCAACGGGGTCGTCGTCGCCCGCGCGATCGTCAGCTACCGGATGCCCGAAGGCACCGTCTACATGCACCACGCCCAGGAGCGCACCATCGACGTGCCCATCGCCGAGACGTCCAAGAAGCGCGGGGGCATCCACAACAGCCTCACCCGGCTGCTGATGAAGCCGACGCACCTGGCCGGCGGCTACGCCCAGATGACGTACGCGTTCAACTACCTCGGCCCAACCGGGAACCAGCGCGACGAGGTCACGATGATCCGCCGTCGCAACCAGGAGGTGGAGTACTAGATGCGGGTCATGGCGCAAATGGCGATGGTCATGAACCTCGACAAGTGCATCGGCTGCCACACCTGCTCGGTGACCTGCAAGCAGGCGTGGACCAACCGGGCGGGCGTGGAGTACGTCTGGTTCAACAACGTCGAGACCCGGCCCGGCCAGGGTTACCCCCGCACCTACCAGGACCAGGAACGCTGGAAGGGCGGCTGGACGCTGAACAAGCGAGGTCGCCTGACCCTAAAGGCCGGTGGCCGGGCGAAGAAACTGCTGAGCATCTTCTCCAACCCGCTGATGCCCAGCATCGATGACTACTACGAGCCGTGGACCTACGACTACGAGACGCTCACCGACGCCCCCGCGCAGCAGCACACGCCCGTGGCGCGCCCGAAGTCG
>JAABUY010005601.1_pt1 | contig 12565 bp, 14 predicted proteins | sample 5560271 | NCBI WGS metagenome assembly JAABUY01 (sample SAMN10711886, study PRJNA513374) | rock metagenome | isolation source: Antarctica rocks | place: Antarctica: Victoria Land, University Valley
GCCGACGCGCCGAAGCGCACGGGCCCCGCGGCCGACGCGCGGGACCGCCTGGCCAAGCGCGCCCGGCCCGCCGTTCGTGCCTGCGTCCCGGGCGTGCGGCGCCGCAGGGCGCACCCCCGCCTGCGGGCGTGAGCCCAAGCGCTCCGGGCGGCAGGGCGCTGGGGAAGACCCCGGAGCCTGGCGGGGACGCTGACGCGAGGCGCGCCTTACCCGGCGGCCTGCCGGGTGCCGGCGCTGCTGCGGCGCGCGACGGCGCCGACGAGCACACGCGGCTGATGCCGGGCCACGGCGGCGCGCGGCGCGGCGACCTGGAGTCCATATTTGCGCGGCTCGAGTCTCAGCCGGTGCGGGCCGTCGAGGACCTGGCTGGCATCACGGCGTCCTTGTGAGGACAGCTGGCCTGAGGGCAGAGTGAACGCGCGGCGTGCCAACCCGCAGGAGGACCGCTTGGTCGGCGGCGGCGCGCGGCGCGGGCGGGACGAGCGCGAGACGACCTCATCGCTCAGCTTCGAGAGCGACACCGAGCGCGACGAGCCCGCCGCGGGCCTCGGCGCCTGGTTCCGCCGCAAGCGCTGAGCGCCGCCGCGCCTCTAGCTAGCACTGCTCTCTGTTCAAGCAGCGCCGGACGAGCAGTGTCCTGTATCTGCAGTCTGTCTGTCGTTCACGTGATGGAGTGGCTTGCGTGTCGAGGCCCCGCTCCGCTGCCCGACTGTGACATCAACGCAGCGCACGCACTCGACGAATCGCCTCATGTGTTGGAGAGCTGGCAACTCCCGACCTGAATGCAGGTTCTGCTGCCCTGCATGCTGCAAGTATGTGTAATCGCACGACGCCTTGCACACTCTGTCGAGAAAAGCTCTGCACAGGTCCACACATGCGCAGTGCCATGGCCTGGGCAGTGAGCGGCGCGTCACAGCAGTCACCATGGGCGCAAGTCATTGTCCGCGCTTCGGCGAAGGTGGGCAGGAATGAGCGCTTCCTATGAGAGCGCGCACAGACTGTGCGCATGCATGCAGCGCGAGCTCAGCGGGTATCCAGTGCACACTTTGCGTGCCTTGCGGTATAGGGCCTTGCGTGACAGCGCAGCGACTCACCACATGAGCAGTGTTACAGGCCGGCGAGCCGGCTGGAGCCCGTGCCGCCATGTGAGGCGACACCCCCCCCCTAGCTAGTGGTATAATGAAATAGCAGCAAAAAATCGACAGCCTGCCCGGAGCGCCTTCTGCTGCGCTTCCCCGCCCCACTACCCAAACAATGCCGTGAGCCCGCAGTGCCCCCGTCGTCGGCCCAACCGCCGACTTTGTCGCCAGTGTTGGCGCATGCTATTGAGCTTGACGCTGCGACGCGACCGTGCTAGCCACATGCGGTGCGCGACTTGACCGGGTTGGCACGAACGGACGGAGCCAACAGCTGCACCATAGACAGACTTGCAACAGGCGCGCAGACAGATGCTGGCCAGCCTTCTGGCGGCTCAGTGCAGCCCGGCCGGACGCGACTTGCGGTGGCCCAGGTCCCGGCCCCTTCCTGGGCGCAGCCCGCTCACTTCGGAGGCGCCAAGTGCAACTTTGGGCCGAATCACAGGGGACCCGCAGACCGCCCGAATACCCTGATGATGATGACACGCTATTGAGAGGGCGCAACGGCGCCGGACACAACCGCCGGACAAACTGCTGATGCACCAGAGCCGAACCTGCAACCTCCCAAGCCCTCTTACGCAGCCCAATGAAGCAGCGCTGGGCAGAAACCACGCCCGCGCTCGACCGTCAGCCGCAGGGCGCGCTCCGCGCACATCCAGGCCCGCGCATCCAGGCCCGCCGCAGCGCGCAGAGACGCGCCCACGCCGCGCCCGCCCCTTACCTGTTCTGCACCTTCTTGTACGCCAGCGCCAGCCTGCGCGGTTGCAGCACGACCGGCATGAGCGCATGCCAGGTACACGCTCGTCGGCAACACACGACAATCTGCCTTACCACGCTCCGCAGCGCACACAGCAGGCGGCCGGCCGGGCTGCGCGGCGGGCCGCGGCGCGCACCAGGCCAGCACGAAGAAGAGCACGAAGAACGTGGCCTCGTAGCCCAGCTGCGACCACTTGTTCTCCTGGTCCAGGCCGTAGAACTGGAGCGCCTGCGCCCCGCACGCCCCGAGCCTTCACGCACTGCTCGCTGACCCTTAGGGGCACGCGCGCCGGCCCGCCATGTCACAGCAACAGGCGCCAGCCAGGCGGGAGCGCCGGCCAGTGCGGGGCGGGGGTCGCACCGTCTGCTGGTCCAGGACGACGGTGGTCTGGCCCTCGAACTGGTTGCACATCTGCGCGCCCCAGGCGTAGCGCAGGAAGTCCAGGTAGCCGTACCTGCGCGCCCGCCGCCGCCGCGTCAGCGCCAGCGCATGCGGCCCACATGAGCAAGGCACCACTGGGCCCACTGAAAAGCAGTGCACCACACATCACTTGGCCCACTGAACAGCAATGCACCACAAGAGGCACCGCAACGAGCACAGCCCCGCCCGCGCGGCGGCCGGGCGCGCAGGGCGGCGCGGGCGTGCGCCGCGCGCGCACCACTTCCAGTACGCCGGCTGGTCCTGCACGCGCAGCAGCAGGCCGACGAAGAAGAGCAGCGACGTCACATAGGCGGGCAGCGCCGCGTTGGCGATGTCCATGGTCGGCGACACGGCCGCGATGGCGTACGCGAGCACTGCGCGCCGCGGCCCGCGCCGGTCAGCCCGCCCGCCGCCAGGGCGCGCGGCGCGCCCGCAGGCTCTAAGGAAAGGGGCGAGCGCGGGGAGCGCAGGGGGTGCGAGAAGCCCGGCGGCGCGCACCGATGCCGATGGACGAGGTGGTCAGGAACACGAGCCAGAAGAGCGTGAAGTCGCCGCTGAGGCGGAGCGGGTAGAAGACGACCGCCGACAGCACCAGCGAGTTGCACAGCACGATGATCAGCTCCTCCATCATCTTGAACACCAGGTACGTGATGGGCCGGTACAGGCCGTCGTTGCGCTCGCTGCGCGCATGCGCGCGCCCGGTCAGCGCACTGCGCCGCGCCGAACCAGAAGCGCGCGGGCCGGGGCGCGCGGCGCGCGCGGGGCGAGGGCGGGCGGCCGCACCGCACGAACAGCGGGCGCTCGAGCACGATGGTGGGGATGAACGCGGTGGCGGCGTAGCCGGGCAGGATGGTCCACAGGAACAGCACGGCGGTGAGGTTGGAGTAGTTGCTGAGCGCGCGGTTGTCGCCGATCTTCCAGTACAGCGTCATGATGATGAGCGCCAGCACCACCTTGTCCACGATGCGCGGGCCCAGGAACTGCGCGTCCTGGAAGTCGCGCGTGGCGCGCCACTGCGCGGCCGCGCGCGCGCGCCCCGGTCAGGCCTGCCCTGCCAGGAGGGGGCCGCGGCGGCGACGCCGCGCGAGACCGCACGCGGGCCGCGCCCGGCGCGTGCAGGCGGGCACATGCTCGAGGCCAGCGGGGCGGGGCGGCGGGCGGCACCTTGGCCAGCGTGCGGATGCCCCAGTACCAGGGGTTGGTGGTCTCCGTCCGCACCGCCAGCTCCTTCAGCTGCTCGTCCGAGACCTGCGCCACCCCGCGCCAAGCCCCTCAGCGCCGCGCGCGCTGCCAGCCATATGCAGTGGCGCCGCGCGGCAGCGGCGGCGCGTCGAGCCGCGGCGCGCGCCGGGCGCGCACCCGGTAGCCGCGGTCGATCTGCATGTTGAGCTCCTTCAGGTTGGCCTGCTTCAGCTCGCTGCGGTCGTAGCGGTTGGCGTACTCGGCGTGCTTGCCCTCGCGGTCCGCGCGCGTGGTCAGGTCCACGATCCACTCCGCCTGCAGCAGACGCAGCATGTTGGCGCGCCGCGCGCCACCGGGCATCCGCAGTCAGGCGGCGTCCAGGGCAGGCAGCGCGCCGAGCGCCGCCGAGCGGGCCGCACCTTGTTGTGGAAGGAGCCGCGCTGGCCGAAGGGCACCACCTCCGGGAACTGCTCAAAGTAGCGCACGGCCGCCGGGCCTGCGCGCGGGCGGGCGCGTCAGGCGCGCGCAAGCGCGGACGGCCGCCGCAGCAGGGCGGCGCAGCACAAGCGGTCAGCAGCGCGGTCGGCGCGGGCGCGCGCCGTTCTCGCCGCTGTACACGACGCGGCCGTGCAGCAGGATCATGAGGCGGTCGAACAGGTTGAAGCAGTAGGGCGTCGGGTTGTGGATGGTGGCGCAGATGGTGATGCCCGTCTTGGTCAGGCCCTTGACGACGGTCATGACCTCGTTGGACGTGTACGAGTCCAGGCCCGAGGTCGGCTCGTCCAGGAACAGCACGCGCGGGTTGGTCACCAGCGCGATGCCGATGTTCACGCGCTTGCACTGGCCGCCTGCGGCGCGCGCGCGGGGCGGGCGCTCAGGCGCCGCTCGGCGCCCGCGGCAGGCACGTGCGTGTTTGGGCACCCCGCCGCGCGGCGTCGGCGCCCGCGGCGTCGACGCCCGCGCCGCAGGCCCAGGCGTCGCACGATAGAACACACGCACGGGACCGCCAGCCAGAGGGCCGGCGCGCGGCGGGGCGCCGCACCGGAGATGCCGCGCGCGAGCTGCGAGCCGATGCGCACGCCGCGGCAGCCGATCAGGCCCAGCTGCTGCAGCACCTGCTCCACCTTGGCCGCCTTGCGCTCGAACGGCTCGTTCATCGGGTTCTTCAGCTCGGACGTGTACGCCAGCATCTCGTACACCGTCAGGTTGCCCAGCAGCGTGTCTGCGCGCGCGCGCCGGGGCCGCTCAGCGACAGCGCGCGCCGGGGCGGCGCGGGGCGCAGAGCGCAGCGCAGAGCGCGGCCGGCCGCGCAGCCTCGCGTGCGCAGCGGCGGGCCGCCGGAGCAGCCCGCGGGCCGCGGCCGCACGAGCACCACGCACGAGCGGGCGCCGCCTGCCACACAAAAGCGCGGGCCCGGCGAAGGCGCTGGGCGGGCCGCGCACCAAACTGCTCCACGTAGCCGGTGTACCGCCGCAGGAAGGTGCGCGTGGCGTGCTGCCCGGCAAACAGAATCTGCCCGCTGATGGTGCCGACCGTCTTGCGACCCGCCAGCACGTCTGCCCCGCACGCAGCGTGTCAGCGCCAGGCTGCCAGTCACCGTGCCAAGACCACTCTGCAGAGGCCGGCAGCGCTCGCGCGCGCAGCGGCGGAAGCCACGCACGCGCGCGCCGGCGCTGCCCCGCGCCCAGCAGGCCCACAACCTCGGCAGGGCAGGGGCGGCAAAGGGGGCTGCCGCGCGCGCGCACCCAGCAGCGTGGTCTTGGACGAGCCGCTGGGCCCCATCAGCGCCGACAGGTGGCCGGGCGGCATAAACCCCGACACCTCTGTGAGCAGCTTGATCTTCTGCTTCTTGTTGGCGCTGTTCCAGACAGTGTAGGACAGGTCCTGCGTGGCACGCGCGCCGGTGAGCGGGCGCGCGACGAGGGGCGCCGCTTGCTGACTGCTTCCAGCGCAGATGGGCAGGCCCGGCGCGGGCGGCAGCGGCCCCGCGGCCGCCGCCAGCACAGGCGGCCAGCAGCCAGCCGGACCAGGGGTCTCGGCCGGCCGGCCGGGCTGGCAGGCGCCGTGTCTAACTCACCCCCGGACTGCAACTACGGGGAAGTCTCTCACCTTAAAGGCAACCGTCATGCCCTCGCTGTCGCGAGCCTCAGCGTCCGGGATGGACACGGACACATCGCTGTGCTCGTCCAAGGCCTCCAGGTCGGAGCCGCTCATCCCACCCATCGCTCCTACAACTTGCGACAGGCTCACCGGCTTGGGCACCTCCTCCTGCGTCATCCGATGTGCCTGGCTGCTACCACAGATCGGGCTCTGTGGCTGGATCGTTATGTTAAGTCCTCCAACAAAGTTGCCTGGAAGCCCCTCCCTGCTCCCTGTACTTGCTCGCCCCTTCCAGGGTTGAGGCCCTATTAGCACTCCGTCAGCGCCGCCGGGTCACCGCCTTCAACTGCCTTGTGACTAGCTGCACGCAGGTGGTCGGCAGGTGACTCACGTCTCTCAAGCACTTGGTGCATCGAGCATAGCCTTATGTCTGGTTTGCTGGGCGCCGCGCGCGCCAGCGGCTGCCGATCAGGCGCGCCGCAGCATTGCCATGCACTCTTATGCGCCAGCGCGCCATCTCCAGGTGCGCGGCCTGCAGCCTGGGCCGCTGTCTCGCAGCGCCCAGCCAGCTGCTCGTCAGCGGGCTGGCGTGATGCAAATCGCGCGCCCGGTCTTGACAACGTGCACCTCGCACGCCTCTCGGTCACGCCACACTGCTGGCGCCAGGCACCCGTCTATCAGGCCAGAAGCGCCGATGAGCAGCTAGGCCCTGCACCGCGCTTCCCCGCTGCCTGGCACCCCCCTGCGCGAGCAGCTGTTGGCCCGCCCGGCTCAGCACGGCACAGCCCGCCCCGCTGCTCGTCGGCCTCACAGAGCCCCAGCCTGTGCGGCCCGCCTCCGCAGCCGCAGGAACGCGCTCAGGGTGCAGGCGCCGGGCTGCGCGCCCGCGCAGCACGCAGACGCAAACACGGCCTCAAGCGCGGCGCCGTCGAGCGCCACGCCCGCGGCCTCGAGCGCGCTCCTGTGCCCAGGGCCGCGTCAAGCGCGCGCGCTCGGCTGCTCTGCTGCACAGCGCGAGCCGCCCGGCGCACCGCAGCTGCGGCGCGGACAGCAGCGGGTCGTCGCGGTCCGGCTGCGAGCCCGCGCGCGTTCGGGCGCCTGCCTGCGTCCCGGACACCTGCGGCGTCTGCGCCCGATGCAGGTAGCCGGCGTCAGCGGGCGCGCGCTCGCTGGCGCAGCTGACCGGGGCGCCGGCGGGGCGGGGCGCGCCTCGCCGGGCGGGCGCGCGCCGCGCCAGCTCAGCTGCCACGGGCGACCCAGGTCAGCATCCGGGGCCTGCTCTGCAGGCGTGTAGAAGCCGCGGATCAGGTCGCCGGCGCCCGGCTCTCTGGCGTGCGCCCGCGTGCCGGCGCGGCCCGCGACCGGGACGGCCTCGCGCGGCGCGAGCGGCGGCGCTGCCGAGGGCGCTGCGGCAGCGGCGGCCTGGGAGCCGCCGGCGGCGGCCGGCTGCGGCGCGTCGCGCAGGTCCACAGAGGTCGCCGTGTGCCCGCCGCGCCGCGCGGGCGCAGGCAGCCCTGCCGCAGGGCGGGGCGCCGCTGAGACATGCGGGCGCGCGCGGTGCCATGAACCAGTCGGCAGCGCGCGGCGCACCAAAGGCGTGCTGCGATGGGTTCACCGGCCATGCATAGCCCCGCCGCCGCTGCTCACCCGGCCCGTGGCTGCCTGCGTTCGCGGTGGTCAGCAGCAGGCACCCGGAGGCCGGAGGGCGCCGAGGCGGGCCGCGTCCGCGCGCGCACCGTGGGAGCGCACATAGAGGGCGTGGGCAGGGTGGTCGGGGTCCTGGCTGGACTCGCGCGGCCGGTCAACCGGGAAGATGGCGCGCCCCGCCTGGCCGCCCTGCAAGCAGGGCGCCCGCGTCCTGGCAGGCCGGCCCGTCGCGGGCGCCCGGGCCCGGGCGCGCCCTGGCGGGCCACGCACCGCGGCCGCCGGTGGCCGGCCAAAGGTGGCGGCGCTGTTCGGCAGCGCATGGCCCCGCACCCACGAGCGACCCAGGGGCTCGCGCCGGGTGCTGCGCGCGCGCGCCGGAGGGGCTGACTCAGGGCAACGCGGTTGAGGGGCTGGCCGCGGGCTCTGCCTGTGCGGGCGAGTGCTGGCGGCGCGCACCTGGCATACACGCGCTCGGCGCACGCACTCTGAAAGGCCTGGAGCGGACTCTGCGCGGGCCCCTGCATCAGGCCCTTGGCCGTGGCGCCGGGAGGCGCCGAGGCCGCCTCGCCGCTGCGCCTGCGCGCGCGCCCGGGCGCTCCGCCGCCGCCTGTGCGTGCCGCTCTCGCTGCCACCTTTCAAGTCACAGCTGGGGCCAAGCTGGCGAATTCAGAGATGCCGTGTTTTTCAGTCACGTATGCGCGCGCCTGGCCTCCCTCAGGTCCACAGCCTCCAGGCCCCAAGGCCTGCGCTGGGGGTGGCAGCCCGCTGCGTCGCCCTGCGCCCCGCACGTCCCTGGTCACAGTCCGCTGGCGCGCGCAGCGCATACGACAGCCGGGGCATGGGCACCTGTCGCAGGCACTCCCACAGGCTCGGCTGCGTCTGCACGGATGTGCTGCCCGCGGCGTGCATGCTCGTCGCAGCCCCGCAGCCGTCGTGCATGTCGATTTTCCGGCATTGTTCGTACGCCCGAGCTCGAGCACGCAGGGCCCCAGGGTTCGAGAGGCCATGCTAGCTGAGGCAACAAGCTGGTGCAAACAGTTTGCTCAGCGCGCTGCTCTCGTGGCCAGCAGTGTATCTGTGAAGCACCAGATATCATGCTTCTGTCCGGCGCGCTGCCCAGGGGCGTCCAGGCGCACCGTTGCCAGGACTGGGCAGCACCCACGCATAGAGCCGGCACGCGCGCTGGCTGCTGCAGGTGGCGGGCCAGCGCTTGCACAGCCGCACTGCGCACGGGCGGGGAGGGGGTCGCGCAGGCGGGCCTCTGCCTGCGCGGCGGGCGGCGCGGGCGGCGCGGCCGCTGCCGGGCGACGCAGGTCTCCGTGCCGGCCGAGGAGCTGGACGTGCCGCGCGGGGAGACGGCGGGGGCGGCCTTCCTGCTGGAGGCCGTCACAGTGCAGGCGCGCCCGGGCCTGCACGGCGGGCTGCTTCGTGGCACGGCGTGCGAGCAGCGCAGGGCGCTTAGCTGGACCGGCGGCCGGCAGGCGGGCGACCGGGACCTCCTCGTGGACGTGGACTGGACGGCGATGCCCGGGCACCGCGTGGGCCTGGTCGGGGCCAACGGTGCGCTGCGCGCGCGCTCGCTGCCGCAGCAGCAAGGGACGGCCGGCGCCGACCCCGCTGACCCTGGCGCCCCCGCGCAGGCTGCAGCAAGAGCACGCTGCTGCGGTGCCTGACCGGCCAGCGCAACGTGCGTGCCCCCGCCCGCGCGTGCGCTGTTCTGTGCGGCGCCGTGCCATGCTGCCTCGAAATGACGACGGGCGCGGGCAGGTGAACGGCGGCCGCCTGCTCGTGGGCTCCGCCGTGGAGGTGGGCTACCTGGAGCAGACGGCGGTCAGCGGCTCCGGCCGCACGGTGTGGGCGGAGGTGCGCTCGCGCATGACGCGGCTGGTCGCCGCCGAGGCCGCGCTGGAGGCCGCCGGGCAGGCCGCCGCGGGCGGTGCGCGCCCGTGGCCCCCGCCGCTCGCCTCGTTGTCAGAGAAAGTGTGTAGGGGTGCGGCCTGAGCGCATGTCTGCCCGCAGGCGACCCGCGCGCGCCGGACCTGCTGCAGACCGCCCAGGACCAGTTCGACGCGGCCGGCGGCTACGACGCGGACAAGCGCATCGCCAACGTGCTGACCGGCCTGGGCTTTAAGCAGAGCGACTGGAGCAAGCTGTGCAGCGAGTTCAGCGGCGGCTGGCAGATGCGCATCGCGCTCGCGCGCCTGCTGCTCGGCCCCGCCGGCCAGGACGCCGCGTCCGGCGCGTCCGCGGGCGTCCTCTTCCTGGCGCGGCCCCGGCCGGGCCGGACGCGCGCGCAATTGTCGTGCTTAAGCATCGCGCGCCTGCGCGCCCGCGGCCGCTCACACAGCACCGCGCCGCGCGCAGGACGAGCCGACCAACCACCTGGACCGCGCGGCGTGCAAGTGGCTGGGCGCGTTCCTGAAGGGCTCGGCCGGGGGTGCGCGCACCCGCCGCGAGCGCCCGCGCTGCCGCGCCGCGCTCCGCTGAGCGGGTCCCGCTCACCGGGCCCAGCGGGGCCGCGCCGCCAGGCGTGGTCATCGTCAGCCATGACGAGGAGCTGCTGGAGTCCGCGTGCGACCGCATCGTCGAAGTGCGCGGCTGCCGGCTGCACCACTACGTCGGTGCGCGCCGCAGCGGGCCGCTCCAGCTTTGACAATTGACCCTATCCCTTACAACCGGGCCCCCGCCCTCTCGCGCACGCGCGCGCGGCGCCACCGGCGCGCCCCGCGCGCAGGCAACTACTCGCAGTTCCTGGAGCAGCGCGCGCAGCGCGAGGCGCAGGAGCGTGCGACCGCGGAGGCGCAGCAGGCCGAGATTGCGCGCCTGGAGGGCTTCGTGACCCGCTTTGGCGCCAAGTGCGCCCCGCGCACGAGGCCGCGCGCGCCCGCATGCCGGGCCCGGGCCCCTGCAGGGCGGCGGCTGGGCGGTCGCGCATATTTTACTGTTTTGTTATTAAAATATCACAAGTGCGCTCATTTGGTGGCGCTCTGTCGGAGAGCGTAGCAGCCTGCAATGCCAAGCCTGTTGCAACGGACCTCATCAAGGTTTGTGAAGGCACTTTTGAGCGCGCAGGGCGAGCAAGGCGTCGCAGGCGCAGTCCCGGCAGAAGCAGCTGGAGAAGCTGCGCGAGTCGGCGGTGCCGTTGCCGGCCGCCGCGTCGGGCGCCGGGCCGGGCGACGCGCGCAAGGTGCGCCCGCGGCCGCCCGCGCCCCGGGCAGCGCCCCAGGCGCCACCCGCGCCGGCGCCGACGCGCCCGCGCCCGCCGCGCGCAGGTGGCGGTGCGGCTGCCCAAGGCGCCGCCCTGCGACGAGGTCATCCTGCACCTCGAGGTGGGTCCGGGGGCCCGGCCCGCCCCGCGGCAGCAGCCCGCGCGGCGGCCATGAGCGCGGCGGGGCGCGCGCGCGCAGGGCGCGTCCATCGGCTGGGGCAGCGCCGAGGACGGCCGGGACCCGCTCCTCACTGGTGCGCGCGGCCCCTGTCGGCCCTGCTCCGGGGGCTGCCAAGCCCGCCCGCAGCTCAGTCTGCAGTGCTCAGCCGGCGGCGCGCGCGCGCAGGCGTGGACTTGACCGTGAAGAAGGGGCAGCGCATCCTGGTGCTCGGCCCCAACGGCGCAGGTGCGCCCGCGCGCTGCGCGCCCGCTCTGGCCCGCGCTGACCCGCGCTGGCCCCTCCGCTGCGTGCGTTGCGACACGCAGTGCGCCGACGCATGCTGCCGGGCCGCGCAGGGAAGAGCACGCTGCTGAAGGCGCTGAGCGGTGCGCGCGCTAACGGTGCTCAAGGAGTGCATTTCGCCGCCCTGCGCGCTCCTGACACACGGCCCCCCGTCGCCGCCCGCGCGCAGGCGGCGTCGCGCTGTGGGGCGGGCGCCGCGAGCTGGGCGATCGCGTGAAGCTGGCGGTCTTTTCGCAGGACCTCGCGCAGGCGCGGCGCCCCGCCCGCGCCGGGCCGGCCGCGCTGTGGTTTGCGGCCCTACTCTACCCTAACCCTGTACCCTCAGAACAGCGCCCGCCGCGCAGGACCTACCGCTGGAGCGGCCGGCGCTGGACTATGTGCTGGACGCGGCGCGCGCGGACGACGCCGGGGTGACCCTGGAGCGCGGCCGCCAGGCGCTGGGCGCGCTGGGGCTCTCGGGGTCCATGGCGCTGCGCAAGATCGGTGCGCCGCCCCCCGCCCCGGGCGGCGCAGCAGCGCCCCGCTCGCGCATGCATGCAGGGCGCGCGGCGCGCCGGGCGCCCACCCGTCCCGGAGGCCTGCCCGCAGCGCCTGCGCCCGCTTCTGCCAGCCCGTGGCACTCCGGCGCCCGGGCAGGGCTGCGGCGCTGCTCGCGGCTGACGCGCGCTGCGCGGCGCGGGCCGCCAGGCGCGCTGAGCGGCGGCGAGAAGGCGCGCGTGGCGCTCGCGGCCTTCGCGCTGGTGCCCAGCAACCTGCTGCTGCTCGACGAGGCGAGCAACCACCTGGACGCGGGCACGATCGCGACGCTCACCGGCGCGCTGCAGGCGCGCGCGCCGCCTGTCGGGTGGCGCGGCTGTTGTGCTGCCGGCAGGGCCGCCGCGCGCGTATCCCAGCCAGGCTGAGCGGCGCTGCGGCGTCCGCACCACGACCGGCTGTGTGCAGGGTCGGGGACGGCAGCGCACCTGCAAGCAGCGGCCGGCTGCGGCGCCTCACGCGTGGCGGCGCGTGGCGCGCAGGAATACAGCGGCGCGCTGGTGGCCATCACGCACAACCCCGCATTCGCGCGCAGCCTGGAGGCGACGCACGTGCTGCGCGTGCGCGACGGCCGCGTCGAGCTGGCGGCCAACTTCGGGCTGACCGCCGCCGACTTTGACCACACCGCGCCGGCCGTGCCGGTCGCGGCCGCGGGCGCGGCCGCCGCGGGCGCGGCCGCCGGCAAGGCGGCCGGCGCGCGCAAGGTGCGCGCGCCCCAGGCTGCGAGTTGTGTGCTGCGCTCCGCCGGCGCTGGTATGTGCGGATGCTAAGCGGTACAGCCAGGCGGTCATGTTCTCGGGCCATGGACTGACAGCACAGGCGCCGGACTGCAGTCAGGAAGCGGTGCCCGCCTTGCGCCACGGCCACAGGCGCGGGCGTGCTTGCGGGCGCCCGCCCTGGCGGTGAGCGGGCCTCGTGCGCGTTGCAGGCCAAGCCCGCCGCGCCGGGGCGCGGCAGCCTGGCGTCTGCGCTGCAGACCGCCATGGTCAGCGATGATGACGACGCGGCGGACTGGCGCGCGGAGGCGCGCGCGGAGGCCGGCAACGCCGACGTGGAGCGCTCCGCGCCGCCCTCGCGCTTTGAGCGCATGAAGGCGCGGCCCGTCGCACGCTGCGCCG
>JAABUY010005603.1_pt1 | contig 12562 bp, 18 predicted proteins | sample 5560271 | NCBI WGS metagenome assembly JAABUY01 (sample SAMN10711886, study PRJNA513374) | rock metagenome | isolation source: Antarctica rocks | place: Antarctica: Victoria Land, University Valley
CGCGGTGGGCACGGTGGAGTTCCGAAGCCTGTGCGAGCCGATCCGCGTCAGCAACCGCTTCGTCGAGTACGTCGGCGCGACCTGCGACGTGCGGCCTCAAGCACACTGTTCTGAGCACAAACCTGACTTTGCATGTCGACGTGTATGTCTGCAGGTTGTCATGTAGCAGCTGGTGGGCATGTGTTGCGTTGCGTGCTCCAGGTAGGAGGCGCTCCATGCATGCCGCATGCGCGCAGGCGCTGCGCGCCGCCTGCCTGCTCCGCGCTCCGCGTCCGGGAAGCCTGCCTGCAATTACCGCGTGCCGGATGCACTCCTCACTGCCCCGCCTGCTGCGCTCCTCACTGCACGCATGGTGCAGTCCTCTTGGTGCAGCTCTCACTGCATGCATGGTGCGGGCCCCAGGAGCTGGACGTGACGAAGAAGACGGCGCTGTGCACCAGCAGCGTGGCCTACCAGGGCGGCCGCAAGCCGCAGTTCCAGATCAACTACGACCTGGTGGTGCGCGCTGCCCCCAAGCTGCTCTGCAGTGCATTGCCTGCCGTGCACACCTGCCGTGCTTAGGCCTTAAATGCTCGATGCAGTGCTCTGGTGTGCTGCCTCCTGCATGTGTCCCTGGTTCTGCCTTCAGCGCAGAGCACGCTGTTTCTAATATGCACCTTGACGACATCGTTGGGGTTAGGACTGCAGCCCTAGACCCACTGTCGGTCCGCCAAGTGGGTGCGCGCGCCGGCGCAGGTGGTGGCCGTGGGGGAGCAGTCAGCCACCTTTGGCGTGCCGGGCGTGTCCGACTACTGCTTCTTCATGAAGGCGAGCCTTGCCTAGGGTATAATATGGGTATGAGTTAGGGTAGACGCAGCAGTCGGCCACCACTGGCGTGCCTGCCGCTAAGGGCAGCCTTGTAGCAACTCACCGTGTTGCTTCGACACGCACCACTTTTCCCAGCGAGCGCATGCCTGAAGTAGGCAGCTTAAACAGCGCTTTGTGGGGCTGCATGCAGCTGCGCTGACCCACCAGACCGCCGCAGGAGATCGCCGACACGATCGCGCTGCGGAAGCGCATCTCCGATTGCTTCGAGCTGGCCGCGCTGCCCGGCGCGCTGGAGGTGGACGTGCGCCGCGCGCTGCACTTCATCGTTGTGGGCGGCGGGCCTACAGGTGCGAGGGCAGCGTATTTCCATTGCCTCACGAAATGGACCTGGCTTTTCCCCAGAGTTCTGCTATAGAATGCTCAGTGCGTCATTTGACTAGGCATCTGGATCTGCAAGGAGGACTTGCACCTTAGCAGGCGTTGAGAGTCGCCTCATATGTATTCGGCTGTGAGCGCATGAGCAGAGGGGCTGGCATGCCCGCGAGCAGGATGTTTACCAAGCTCCTGGATGCAATGCCACTGATGCATAGCGCAGCGTGTCGTGCAACTGCCTGGCTTACATCATTGACCGCGGTGGCGCTGCAGGCGTGGAGTTCGCAGGCACGCTGGCCGACTTTGTGCGCGTCGACCTGCGCCGCAAGTATGCGGAGCTCATGCCCTCCGTGCGCGTGACGCTCCTCCAGGCATGCCCTGACGTTTCACGCATTGCTCGGCTGGTCTGCGACGCGCTCCCAGGCTGCTGCCTGCTACTGCTCAGGCTGGAGAAGCACCTCCGGTACCTTGCTGCCCGTATTTGCTGACTCATGTGCCCCAAGGACTGCTTCTCAAATCGGGTCCCTTACAATTGCAGTGGTGAACCAGCATGTATGTGCCGCGGCCTGTCTTGCTGACGTCATGCTGCAGCTGACAGCGTGCGTGCGCCGCGGCGCGCAGAGTGCGCAGAGCATCCTGACCATGTTCGACGAGCGCCTGCAGCGGCAAGCGCTCGCGTCCTTCGAGCAGTCCGGCGTGGAGGTGCGGACAGGCGTGCGCGTGGTGGAGGTCACGCAGGAGCAGGTGTGCCCCGGCGCTTAGGCACCCCATGCTACCACTGCATGATGCAGGGGTTGCGAGCATGCAAAGTCTGTGCTTGTGCAGCATACACCTATGCAGGGACGCGCCGCAAGTGAAAAAGCTGTGCGGATTTGGTGCGTGTCGCCGCCGCGTTGGCATAGCGCCGCGGCGCGCTTGGGCGCGGCCCTGCGCCATTGCCTGCACAGGGAACAACGCTCTGTCCTGGCGAGTGGCCGGCTGCCTGGGCAGCCACCCTCATGTGCGCACGTTGGGTCGCGCTGACACAAGCAGCCGCGCGCGCTGGCGGAGCTGGAGGCGTGATGGGGGGCTGATGGCGGCCGCCCCGTGCTGTGCGCGCGGCAGGTGGTGCTGTCCAGCGGCGAGCGCATGGACTACGGCGTGTGCGTGTGGAGCACGGGCAACTCCTCGCGGCCCCTGGTGCAGGCGCGCGCGGCCCCGCCGACCCTCCCCTAATGCTATCCCATCAGCACGAGACACGCTCAGCCTTCACATGCGCGCCTGAAGTAGGCCAGGCGGGCACGGGGTGAGCAGTGTGCTTGGGTGCGGCGCGCTCTGTGTCCCCGTGAGACCAGGCACGGGGAGCGCTGAAGCATAGAAGGCTGACGGACGTGCGCCGCCCCTTGACATGGTCACCAGTGCGAAAGTGGCAGTTATGCGGCACTGCTTCGTGCATAACCAACACGGCAGGAGCGTGACGTGCGCCGAAACGCGCAGGCCGTCGCCGCGCAGCTGCCGGCGCAGGCGGAGTTCAGCGGCGGGCGGCCGGCGGCGACCAAGCTGGCGGTGGACCCGTTCCTGCGCATCGTGGGCGCGCGCGACGCGCTCGCGCTCGGCGACTGCGCCATGATGCACGGCAACCGCCTGCCCGCGACCGCGCAGGCGCGCGCGCGGCCATGCTCGGCTGCCGTGCTGGGAAGCTGCACTGCTGCCTGTCTTTGACGGGTTGGCAGCCTGCAAGGCTGAAGCGCATGAGATTGTGTCTCGCTTAACGAAGCACACTGTGCTCGTGCCTGCAGCGTGGTGCAAGGCCGCAGATTGGGCGAGCAGCACTCTTCGTTAAGGTTGCTGGTGGAGCTCCCCTGTGCCATGTCAAGGCAGGCATGGCAGACGAGCTTCATTTCTATATAATGATGTGGACCTGAGGTGACCAGTGCCTCTGTGCGGCACGTACTGGTCAGGCGCTCATAACGTGCATGTCTGTGGCTGCCGCGGCAGGTTGCAGGCCAGCAGGGCGCCTACGCGGCGCGCATGATCAACCGCAGGTACAAGATGGGGCGCGGCGGCCTCACGGCGCGCCCCAACCCACTCCCAGACGCGCAGCTTCTGCCATGGTAAGTTGAATTTAGCAGAGATTGGGATGTGGAGGTGGTAGCTGCAGCGTGCTGTTTCAACGGACAGCATTTCCTCTTGTCCGTTGACCTCACGCCGTGTTGAGCAGCACCTCGGCCGGGAATGCACAGGTGACTCGGTGTTGCCATGAGCGCTTAATCTGGCGAGCGTCGAGCAAGATAGGAGTACTGGCGCCTCGCATCGCCTGGCCCTGGAAGCCGTCATGGTTGGGATAGGGCGCTCCTGCTGCGGCGTGCAGGAGCCCTTCCCGTCACGCAAGGTCGCGCGCGCGCCCGGGCCACTGGAGTCCATCTCGGAGAGCGTGGACGAGGGCGGCGCGCCGCGCGAGTTCTTCAGCAAGCCCTTCGAGTTCCTGTCGCTGGGCCTGCTGGCGTACGTTGGCGCGCCCCCAAACCGCGGCAGGGCTTTAAAGGTCTGCACTGAGGTTGCTTGTTGCAGGTCTGTGACTTTATTCACTGCTGTTGTGCGAAGTATCATGACAATGCCGATCCGTGCGAAGTGTCACGACACATGCTGCGCGCTTACACGCCCGTGCTGCTCATAGCCTGTGTATGTTAATAAGCTACATGACGTCAAAATCAACACCAGCCTCAACTGCACCTTGCTTGGCGTGCCCGTTGGGCGCGCATGCAACAGGGCGTTGCATGTCGGTCGGGCGTGTGTGCGACACCGGCGCGGCCGCGCCGGCAGGCAACAACCAGGCGCTGACGCAAGTGGACCCCATCTCGCTGCGCCTGTCCGGCTACTTTGCCTTCCTGGTGTGGCGCTCCGTGTACATCACCAAGCAGGTGTCCTTCCGCAACCGCGTGCTCATCCTGTTCGACTGGGTGAAGACGCGCGCCTTTGGCCGCGACCTCTCCAGCTTTTGAAGTGCTTGTCACTGCTGTTTGGCGGGGGCTTGATGAGTGCAGAGACTCGCGTTGTGCTGCACACATCATAGGAGGAGAGCGCTGGTAGTGCAGTCATCATAGAGGATTATTATGAGCTGATTGAGAGACTGCCTGTGTGCTTGGAAGTGCGTATAAGACTCATGGGTGGTCGCGCCTGACACCTGCAGGTGCCCTTGTTGCAGCGCTTTTCTTTAACATGTATTGTAGCCAAACTTGTTAAAACATTGAATGGATCGCTGTACGTTTGCAGCTTGAATGGGTGCTCGACGAGCGGTGTGAGACGAAGTGCATGCACGAAGCATGTGGCTTGCGTCTACCTTGCATGACCCTGCTCTCCGTGGCCTTCCACCTTCCCAATGTGGGCTATAAATTTACAGACTTTAGCACGTCCACCTGATTAGCCAGCAATCATCCATCACCTTCATTGCAGCTCGTACACATGCAGGCGCCGCTGAGTACCTCCCACAAGCAGCACTCGGGCCCCTGAGGCCGTACACGCAGCATCCACGCAATTCACCTTCGCGCCGTGATTGATCGCATGCAGCAGCGGCGCGCCCGCGCCCCCGCCGCTCGCATCCGTCGACCACGGCAGCGAGGCGGGCAGGACGACCGTCCAGTCCCAGAGCAGCACGCGCCTGTCGTTGGCCCCGGACGCCAGCCGCCGCCCAGTGCCGTCCGCTAAGAAACACCTGGATCATCGCAGACACCAGGGACCATCAGCACAGGCTGTCCGCTCAGCACACTCGGTTCCGGAGCACTTCAGGCGAGCCAAGAAGGCATGCCACCCGTTCCTCGCCATGCACCAACCCCGCGGCACATGCGCCCGCAACGGAGCCGCCGCGCCGCACAGGGCATGCCACGCGCGCTGCTGGGAGCAGGCCCGCACACGCAGCTCGCCGCGCTGCCGTGCCCACCCTGCTCGCGCCCGAGTAGCGCCAGGCGGCCGCCGGCCGCGACGGCCGCTTCATGTGCGCCGGCCAACTCGCCCGACGCGTGCCCGTTTGCGTGTGCGGCGCCGCGGTCCTCCCGCGCTCCTCGCTGCCTGGCAGCGGCATGTCTGTGGGCCAGCTGCAGCCTGAACTATTCTCTGCCTGCAGAGTGCGGCTGAGGAGCATACTCACATGTATGTGCAGCCCTGTATGCTTGGCAGGCCATTGCGAAACACAATGGTCCGCCCGACGTACTGTTTGCGCCCAAGGTGCTACGGGCAAGGCAGCTATAGAGCAAGCCATCACCGTCATGACTGCGCAAATCCCACAGTGTGGATCTTGTCGATGCTTGGACCTGCCATCACCTGCCGCCGCCGGCGGGGTCGACAGCAGGCGCGTCTGCATCGTACACGGCGACGGCGCCGTCGCCGCGCGCAACAGCCGCCAGCCGCCCGAACGGCCGCGGCGCGGTGGCGGGCCCTGCCACGACCGCATGCACCAGCGGCGGGTTGAATACCTGCGCACATGCGCAGCTGTATCAGGTATTGCGTTTCAGCCTTGGCTGCCGTGCGATGCAGGCCGTCGTGCGTGCCGCCCTCTTCACACGCAGGCAGCAGCACATGGCAGCAGGGCAGGGCAGCAGGGGCCGATGGCTGGCCGTTTGCCTGGACACACAGCGGCTCTGCCAGCAGCCATGAGAGTGCCTGTGTGCCACCAGCTCGAGACATGGGTGAAGAGGAGATACAGTGTGATTGCAAGGCATCACTGCTTGGGTATAACAAAACTGTAGGGCTGCCAGCTTGACGCCATCAGCGCCCCGGGTGCCATTATCATATTCAATTGAGCAGCGCCCCGCATGGGCTGGGCCACGCCGCGCGCGCCTGCGCGCCGTCGGGCCCGGCCTCTTCAGCCATCCGCCACACACGCCGCGGCCGGCCGCTCGAAAAGTCCCAGCGCGCGAGCGCGCCGTCCAGGCCGCCGCTCAGCAGCTCCCAGGGGCGCTGCGGCCGGAAGGCCACGGCGGCGCAGATGCTGGCGTGCGCGCCGCGCAGCGCCCGGTACTGCGCGCCCGCGCGCAGGTCCAGCACCTGGCAGCATAAGGTAGTTGGATTTAGGGCCTGCCCGTATGGACTAACCTTGACCTGGCGGCCGGCGGCCGGGTCACGCCGGCGCCCGCCCCCATCGCGCGCGCGCCGCGGCCGGCGCTTGGCGCAGCGCGCCAGCAACAGCGCCGCACGCTCGCGCGCAGGTGGCGGCCGCGGCAGCGCAGGATCCAGGGCGCTGGCCTCCAGGGAGTTTCGGTAGACTCGGGCCTCCCGGCCTTGTTATTCAAGGTCTCTCAGCTGAGCAGAGCCTACTGGGAGAGCTCGAGTGCCAGCCACTGTGACATGCTGCAGCTCTGGAGGGGTTTCAATACACTGCCGCAGTCAGAACCCCCGGCGCCGTGTTGCAAGTGCGCTCCGCCCAACCGCAGCACGCCCTGCAGTCAGGAGGGCGCGTTTCAGGCGGGCGTGCCTGGATGTCTCCAGCGTCGTCGCCCGCAGCCAGGTACTGCCCTCTGGCGTGCACCGCGAGGCTGTTCACCTCGTCGGCATTTGCCTCAAGAGCTTGCACGGCGGGGACGCCACCGCCGCCAGCCTGGAGGCGTCCTGCACGCTGCCGGCTGTCAGGACAGCGCTGCCCTGCAGCCAGCTTGCCTTGCTTGGCCACCGCGTGGCGGCCCGCCGCACACCTGCCTGAGGTCCAGCGTCTGCACGGCCCGGCCGCAGGCCGCAAACGCGGTGTGCGGCTCGCCCGGGTGCACGGCGAGCGAGGGCACGGCCTCCCCGCCCCGTGCAAGGCCAATGCGGTGCACGGCAGCCCCCTGCCGCAAGTCGAAGATGCACATTGTGCCGTCCTCGCCGCCGGACAGCACGGTGTGGCCATCTGCCTGCAGTTCGCAGCACAGCACTGGCGCGACGTGCCCGGCCAGGCGCCTGTGTGCCCCCTGCGGCATCCTGCTCGTGCCGCAGCTCAGCACAAGCTGTATGGACAGTGCCACAGTTCCCTGGGTCACTGTGGGGCGCTGGCGCGTGACGTGCGCTGTGTCCTGGAGGCAGGTGCCTGCTGGCAAACCAGATCGGGTTCAGTCTAGACTGTCCTGCTGGAAGGGTGCAATGCTAGACGCGCGCATGATGAGCGCGCACGATGCACTCAGTCGCATGAACTCAGTCTCATGCCATGGCACCATGTGGTACGTAGTGGATTCCCAGCCGCGGCTGCGGCTGTTCAGGTCACCTATGTGCCGCACTTTCAAATTTAGCGTCCAGCAGCTAGGATCCAGCTGCAGCAGCAGTGCACGTCAGTCAGCGCGATGTGCGCACTGGCGAGCCTGCCAGCTGCTGCCCAGCTCAGGGCAGTTGAAGCATCAGCCCCAGCATTGGCAACTGATGCGACCACCCCTGTGCGAGTTTTTGAGCTGTTAACGCCTGTTGTAGCAGATGTTTTCTCACAGTTTACTCCGCCAGAACTCGTGCTCGCTGCGTCCGAGGGGACGAGCTTTTCACTGCGCGATGCGAGGCGCTTTTACACGGACACGTGCTTGAGATGGCTGCTCAGCATAGTCAGACGCCTGGTGTGGTGCGACTTGCTGAAAGCGTCTGAGGTCTATGAGAGCGTGGACGGTGACCCGAAGACCGAGCTGATGTCGCGCGTGGTTCGGCCTGTGCGGGCGCTCTTTCTTCTGCTCTCCTGCCCGTTCTACGTGGACGACGAGGTTGACCGCAAGACGGCTGTGCGCGAAGCCGCACAAAGGTGAGCGTGATGCGTACAGCGCACTCATCTCTGGCCCGACGCGCATGCTGCTGTGAAGTGCTACACCGGCTGCACCTTGTCTCAGCTGACGCAGCGTTGTGCATACAGGTACGCAGATTATGACATATACGGCCTAGCTGCAGGCCTGGCCACGTCGTGGGCAGTGCTGGCGGCGAGCAGACCGGACGAGTCCGGGGGGTCCTTTGCCTCTGACGTGGTGCGCAATTGTGTGTTTGCACTGCGAGAGGTGCGCCCTCACGCGCACGCATTTGGCAAGCCGCCCTGTGCAGACCGCTCCACAAGAGGCTGCGCCCCGTGCAGGTAGTCGGGAGGTGGTGCCGCGCGGACGAGTCCAAAGCGTGGGGCGAGGCCGCCACGCCCCGCTCTGCGGTCCTGTCGCAGTATTACACCGGCCTTTCAGCAGTGCTGGTCTGGCTGAGCAACCATCCAAAGCGGCCTGACGTGCTGGCATCAGGGCCGGCGGCCTCAGCACCCGACGCCACCTATGGTGGCAGCACGAGATGCTCCGACTGCTACTGGGTGCGTGTCGTGGGGCGCCCCTGTTCCAGCAACCCATGCATGTGCCATCAGGCGAGCCTTGTCCTGCCTGCCGCAGCACCTGCACGACGCCGTGGTGCTGTACGAGGCGATGTGCCTGGCCGGCAAGGCGCCGCATGCCGCATACCTGGCGGCCTTCTGCAGCGCCCCCGGGAGCGCCCTCCTGCTCGGCGTCATGGAGCACGCACTGGCCGTGCGCTGCGCTGCGGCTGCGCCGCCGCCAGCAAGCGGTGCGGGGCCTGCATCTGCCGGCAAAGAAACGCGTCCTGATGCACGAGGCTGACGTGAGCCGGCTCACCATACGGCGTGCCGCGCAGAGTGCGCCGCCCTGGACAGAAGAACCGCAGGCGATGCATGGTGTAGCGCCCTGGACAGCGTGGACTGTGCAATGCGCGCGTATTTTGCGCTGCTTGACGTCGGCGCCGAAGCGCTCGCCCCGGAGGTGGAGCGGCGGTGGCTGGCCCTGCTGGCCGACCGCGTCACCCCGCTGCTGCTGCGCTGCCTGCAGATGTGGAGAGGCGGTGCGCCGCGCCGACCACGCACCCGCATCCTGCGCACCTGGCTGCTCTGATCGCTCTGCGCCTGGTCGTGAGCTCCTGCGTGGCCTCCTGTGCCGCCCCGGTCAGCTCTGCAGGGGCGCCCAGCCGACACGACTCGCCCGCGCGCGCGCCGTGCACGCTGTCGGTGCTGCAGCAGCTGCTGTCTAATGCGTGCACAGCCACGCAGCGCGCAGCGCGTCAGCACACGCCTGCACGCCCCAGCCCCTGTCACGGCCAGGGGCGGGTCGGAGGCGGGCGGCATGCCGAAGCAGACCCCTGGCAGCGCGGCGCCGCGCTGCCGGCCGAGCAGCTCCGCTCGCCGCAGGCCGGGGGCGCACGCCGGACGACATCGCGTGCCGGGGCGGCAGGATGCTGGGCGAGCTGCTGGAGTGCGGCCAGGTCGCCCAGCGCATGCGCGGCAGCGCACGCGTTCGCGGCGTGCGCTACCTATACACCGTGCTGCACTGGGTGTCGCAGCGCGTCGAGGAGCAGGTGCGCGCGCGCGGGGCGCGGGCGCCCACAGGCAGAGCATGCGAGAGGCAGTGCAGCGGATCGCACATGCGCTGGCCGCCAGCGGAAGGCCGCACCATGTCATGCCGGCATGCATGCATGGGCGACGGATTGCAACACCTCCTGTGTCCTGGATCTCCGACATTTAGTATTGTGACCCCTGCGCTGCAGCGCCTGGTATTTTCAGTCTGGCGTGACCAGGATGCTTGCTACTCGAGGCCAATCATGATGCTACCGCATCCAATGGTGAGCCAGTGGGCCGTGTGGGTCGCAAGAAAAGGCCGCAGCCTGTCCCTGTCGGCACCCGCATGCGCCATAGCGTCTGCTCAGCGCAGGACGCGCGCGACGCGAGCGGGCGCGCCGACGCATCGCCAGGCAGCATCAGTACGCGCGAGCTGCAGCGCACGTACGAGGACATCGCCTGCTGCCAGCCGCCCTGGGCGCTGCTGGTGCGACCTTGGCCTGTGCCACAAAGCGCGCAAGCGCGAGGCGCATGCCCTCCGCTCGCTGCCAAAATGGTGCAAGGCCGCACAGGCCCGTCAGGCTGCTGCGTGCAGCGCTGCAATACGGCATTTCATAGCAGCAGGCAGGCTGCTGTGCGCTCTTTGCAGGCAGGCGGACACCAGTGGTCTGATGAGCTGTGCTGCAGCAGCCGAATCTCACCCCGCTGCGTACGCAGCTTGATGCTGAGGCGCCCTGCGAGGAGGCCCGGGAGGGCCTGCTCACGCTCGCGCTGCCGGCCATGGACGCCGCGCTGAGGCGCGCGCCGGACGCTCTGGCTGACCCCGACGTCACCAACGAGTCCGTGATCCGCGTGCGCCCCCGACCGGGCGGCACTGTCCGGTACCCGGGCGGCCGTACAGGTCCTCTCTCATGCAGCAGCGCGGCGGCTGGTGCCCTGTGATGAGCGCAAATGTGAGAAGTGCGATGGTACCAGTTCCGGCGCTCGCACCCTTGGAGGACACAGCGCGGGTGACCAATGAGTGCAGCCGCCGGCGCGCAGGCGGTGCAGCACGCGGCGCGGGTGCTGCTGGCGGTGGGCGAGATCAGGAGCGCGCTGCCGGCCGCAAAGGCGCTGCTCACGACGCTGGTCAAGCTGCTCGTGGCGCCGTGCGTGCCCAGCGGCTTTCGCGCAGAGCTCGAGGTGCGCCGCCGGGGCGTTGGCCGCCGCGGCGGCCCGGGCGCGGCGCGCCACGAGCGCGCGGAGCATTTTGCTGCGACAGCCCTGCGAGCGCCCGCCCATGACCGCATGCCGCGCGGGGCCGGCAGGACGCCTCAGTCGCTGTCGCTGTGCACCTGCTGAACCCGAGCGCGCTCCTGCGGCCCAGCGGAGATGCCCTGCCTGTGGAGCTGCAGCCGTACGCGGCGGCGCAGCTGCTGCCCCTGGTGCTGCTGCCGCCCGAGCGCGTGCGCGCGCTGGACATCTCAGGCCTGGAAATCATTGTCGGCACCAACTTGGTGTCAGTAATCCTCAGAGACAGAGTGGTGCGCGCGCCGCCTCCAGCCTCCGTTCTGCGGCCGTCTGAAGTAGCAGCAGTGCTGCGCGCCGCGCCGCGAATTGACGCGCGCGTACGTGCCTGCCGGGACGCAGGCCGCAATCGGCGAGCTCGTGGCAGGCGACAGCCCCGCGGGGTGCAGAGCGGTCGCGCTGGCGTGCCCGGGCCTGGTGCCCTTTGTCGCGGCGGCGCTGACCGAGCTGGCCGAGCACTGTGCGCGCGCCCCTGGCGGGGTGCATGCAGGACCTGTCAGGTGGCGGGGGGCCTTGTGTGCTGCGGCGGCAGCTTGGGATAGCACGCTGACCAGCAGGCGCGGTGTGCATGCCTGCGTTCTCAGCCTGCGCAGATGCTCACTATCGCTGTGGAGCATGCATGGCCAGGGAGCTCCCACCAAGCTGCTCCAAGCGTGTGGGCGCATGCATGCACGCCAGCAGCGCGAGCGCAGTCATGCAGACGGCGCGCGCGGACCCGGCGCGGGCGCGCAGGCGGGCCGCCGCCAGGCGCGCGCGCCGCGGGCGGCGGGGATGGCGCATGCGGCTGCGCGCTGTACACGGCGTGGGCCACACACGCGGAGGAGGAGGTCATGCGCGTGCTGGCCAGCGTCGCCCAGCTGGCCGGCGCGTCGCGCGCGCTGGCCGGCGCGCTTGCGCGCGCCGGCGCGCTGGGCGCCGCGGCGCGCCTGGCGCGGCGCTTTTTGGACGCGCACGCGGCGGCCGAGCGCGGGCGGCGCGCGGCCTGCGCGCTGGGCGGCCTGCTCGAGGTGATGCAGGCTGTCGGCCGGCAGCTGCCGGAGGTGCGCGCCGCGTGCTTGCAGCCCGCCTGTTTCGCTGGCAGCGCTGCGGCGGTGACACCGCGCGTGCGCTGCGCAGGTTGCCGCGCTGCTGCATGAGCTGGGCTTCGACGACGGGGGCTCCAGCGTGCGTGCCGTTTGCGGCAACAGCATGCTCCCGTCCAATCATGCTGTCCTGCACACGCAAGACGCACGGCGTCTGCCTGCGCAGGCCGAGGGCGGCGACGGGGCAACGAGCGACGCGGCGGCCGCAGAACCAGATGTGGGCCCTCGCACGCCTGGGCAGCTGCCCCTGCCCATGCCTCCGGTGACGCCGCAGCACGCTGCGCGCACCCTGCATGCACGCTTGCGGCCTCAGGAGCTCGCTCCCGCCTGCACAGGCAACCGACGCGAGCCGGGGAGACAGCGGTGCGGCGCTGCCGCGCGCGACTAGCGCACTCGACCTGGACGCCGCTGCGGCCGGCATCGCGCGGTTTGAAGCGGAGGCCGCGCCGCGCATCCCGGCAGAGCCCCTGTCGGAGGCCCTGGAGGAGCTGCGCCTGCAGACGCCCGCGCTGCGCCCCGCGGGCTGCTGGTGCACGGGGTGCGCGCCGCTCCCGCCGCGCGCGCCGGCTCAGGGCCGGCCACCAGTCCTCGCCAATGCTGGCAGAGCACGTGCTGTGGCTGAAGCACTGACGCGCTGGCGTGCGGTGCCCGCGCAGGTGCTGCGACCTGTCCGGCGAGACGGAGGCGGGCCTGCGGCTGCGGCTGTGCTCCGGCTGCAGCA
>JAABUY010005612.1_pt1 | contig 12550 bp, 21 predicted proteins | sample 5560271 | NCBI WGS metagenome assembly JAABUY01 (sample SAMN10711886, study PRJNA513374) | rock metagenome | isolation source: Antarctica rocks | place: Antarctica: Victoria Land, University Valley
GCGGCGTAGGCGTCGCAGCGCCGCGCGAGCAGCAGCCCGGCCGCGACGACCAGGCGGCCCAGCGCCTGGAACGCCGGCCGCAGCTCCGGCAGCTCCGCGTCCGGCCACAGGTTGGGCCTGCCGGGCGCGGGGCCGGGCGCGGTCGCCGCACCAAGTGACGGCTGGCGTAGCGCATGGCGGCTGCGCACAGCGGCCGGCTCGTCCTAGTGGATGCAGACCTGGCTGGGTGCATAACAGGTTGTTGATGTGCGGTCTGCAGGGCTTTGCCAGAGGTTACGCCTGGGCATCCACCGTGTGGACTCTGCATGCATCTCACACATCAGGCTGTGATATGATCAGCTTGCAGTCTCACACTCGGGTTTCGCAGCTGGAGCCAGCCCTGGGTCCGGCCGCATGTTCGGTCTGCCCACGTGATCGGGCGCAAGCAAGGTGCAGGCCAACACAGGGCACGTCCGCACAGGAGTGTTTCCCTCGTGGGTCGCCCGCTTGGCGCCGCTCGCGGCCGCCCACGCGCGCTCTTATCAGGCTCCTGCAATGCACGCCCAGCTGTGCCACCACGCCCCGGGCGCCGCGCCGCGCGCCGCACCGGCAGTAGCTGGGGTAGCGCGCGGCCGCGTCGGCGTCGGGGCGGTCGAGGCAGGGGTTGGCATAGAAGGAGGCCTTGTGCGCGTCGGGGCGGCCGTCCGCGAGCGCCTCGCGCCCGCGGCTCCACCCGACATTCCACAGGCTGGCCGGGTCCTCCAGGCGCGCCGCGGCCTCCGGCGGCAGCGCCTGCGCGCCCCGGCGCCGGCGGGGCTTGCCTCGGGGGGGCTGGTGCGCCCGCTGGCGCAGACGCTTGGGACAAGCGTCGGTGCCAGTCCAATGTCTCCAGCGGCGCTGCGCAGCTCTGCCGCAGCATGGACTGCAGGACTTTGTGCCCTGCGCGGCACGCCCGGCGCGGCAGGCACGCGCTGGCCTGGCCAGCAGGAGTGGCGCCTGCGCTCCGTATCCGGCAGCCTCGCCGCCACGTGTGCCCGGGCTACCTGCGCATGGCTGCGCTGCGCCGAGTAGGGACCCCGCGCAATGCCCGGGCCGGACCGCGCGCGCCCTGCAACAGCCGATGCTGTGCGCTCAGCGGCGGGGCGGCGCCACGCACCACCAGGCGCTCGGCGAGCAGCAGCAGGCGCTCGCGCAGCGCCGGGTACCCCGGCACGCCCTCCACGGCTATGATGCCCAGGCCATCCGGCCCGAACGCCTGCGTCGCCGCGGAGCCGGTCCCGATACATGTGCACCGGGCAGGCTGGATGTGCCCAACATATGCGTGTTTGCGCTGTCATCACGTGCCGCACAGAGAGCGCGCACCCGCTCTATGTCCTGGGACAAGTCGCCTCGGGAAGAGTCATCCAGGTCGCTGTAGCGCACGGTGACAACGCGTTCGCTTGCGCCCGCGCCTGTCGCCCCCGCGCCTCCCATCGCGCACGCTTTACAAAGTGCTTGCCTTTCAGTTCAAGTCCCAGAAAGCCTGTGGGGTTTTCGTACAGGCTCCACCTGTCCCGAGAACAAGCTGTCGACAGCTTGGCTGGGGAAGCAGGAGAGCTCTGCCGCACAGTTCATTCATTATTTCATTCCATCCGCGAGCTTTTGTGCCAGGCGGTATCCATACCAGAGCACTGCGCGAGCCTGCACTCGCCGTGCTGCAACCAGATCAGCCCGACACATCGGAGCGTTGTGCAAGCACAGCACTGTGACCAGGCGAGCCTGTTCGCCGTACCTCGTACCTTGCTTGTGTATGAGTGTGCTTGCACGCCGACGCAGTGGTGCTTCCGCACGCGCTGCATCGGCAGCGTTGATGTATTGTGATCTGCCTCCGTTGCGGAAGAGCCGCCTTGTCGAAGATCTGCTTTCAGCTGCCACTGTTGACCGCTGCCGACGGTGCACGACATATGGGCAGCGCCTCACGATCCACCACCTCCCAACCAACTCGACATTGACGCAGCTGCGGAGTGACAGTTTCTGGCACTGACGCCGCCTCCACCTGTCCGCGCGCAGGCAGGCAGGCAGCGCCTCAACGCCAGCTACTCCCCGCAGCATGAGGGGCCGCCGCGCAGCAGCGGCGCTGGCATGCGCCTGCCTCGTCGCGCTCGCGCCGGCCGCAGCGGGCGCGCGGGCGCTTGCGCCCGCACCGGCGCAGGCGCTGGCGGCGGTGGTGGACTCCACGCACCCGCTGGACGCGCCCGTGGGCCTGCCCGGCCTGCCAGACATGAAGGACATCTTCCACCTGCCGCCGCTCCCCGACTTTCTCGGCCTGCACAAGAACAAGGACCAGGACCAGGGCGTCGTCGTGGAGAGCGCGCCGACAACGAGCGGCAACGGCGGCTCGGTCAACATCAACGGTGCGCCCGGGCCCACTAGCGCACTGCGCGAGGGCGAGCCCTATGCAGGGTAGCACCAGCAGGATGAGAATGCCTGCTGGTCTCCATCATGCACGTGGTGCTGGTCGAGGATGGCTTGCTAAACGCAGCTCCTAAGCGCAGCCTGCACTGTTCGCTTCCTGAAGTCAATCATAGCTTTGGCTAGCTTTCAAGCATGATGTGCCCTGAACCTGCTAAACAGGGCACTGCGCCCTGCGAGCGCTGCAGTCTGATCACCTGCACGCCCCGTCCGGCAGCGCCCTCCCCTCTGTGCCCTGCAGGGTGTCGGGGTGGCTGGCAGCCGCCAGCCAGGCGCACAGCCCTCGCTGACCCTCGCGTGCGCGCGTGCGCCAGGGAAAGACAACTGCAACGGAAAATCGAGCTGTAATGGGCTGGCTCAGGGCGGCTCCGGTGATGGGGATTCGAACTCGGGCCCCGGCGGCGGCCCGGGCGGGTTCAAAAACAACGGAGGCAGCGCAAACATTAACGGTGCGACCCGCGCCTCTGGCTCGGCTTGCATGCTGCATGTCCCTTGGGGCTCTGCGGGACTACCTGCGCAAGTTGGATAGCCCTGCCTCAGACAGCCATGTGCTGCCTGAGCTTGATGCCAAGACCATCATGGATGCTGCCATCGCTTGCGAACACAGCGTTGCTGGCAGGGCCCTGAGTGCCCGCGCACAATCCCCAAGCCTCTTTTGCATGGGATGAGTAATGATCGTTAGGATTAGGGTAGGGCACCCAGCTTTCTGCTTTTCCAAAAACTGGCTCTTATCCGCCTTGGCTGACCTGCGTACCGTGCGCCCTCGCAGGCAATGGGAATTGCAACGGCTATGCGGGTAAGCCCTGCCCTACCCTGCTTGTGTGTGTGCCTGCAGCCGCTTGAGCAGTTGGTGCAGCCAAACAGCCCCTGTTCAACAGCCCCTGTTCTGTCCCAGGCCCGCATCCATTGCCTGCCTGGCAGGCTACCTCTAGCTTCCACCAGGACTAAGCTCTCACAAGCAAGGAGGGGCTGCGGCTTCACTAGCGCTGCATATATGTGCTGGACAGACCTGAGCCGCTCGTTCGCCCTGCCGCAGCTTGCTCCGGCTGGGGCAACGGGGGAGGCGGCAACGACGACAACAACCAGTACTGGAAGGCGCGCGCCGCCTGGCCTTGGGCCTGTGCTTGCCTTTGCAGCATGACACACAAGCTATGTCCTTATTGTTTGGGGTCAAAGTGCTTAGGTCACGTGTAGGTCAAGGGCTATGAAACCGCTCCCAAGGTGTCCAAGAGCGGATTGACATGCACGCGCATGCCTGGGCCTCAATGCACTGGTCTGCGGGACGCAGGGCGGCGACCGCTGGAACCAGGGCTGGGACACGTCCAAGTGGGACCACAAGGACGGCGGCGGCGGCCCCTGGGTGCAGTCCAACCAGAACACGTGCGCTTCGGGCGCCGCCTGTCTTTGGCGGGGCTTGTGTGTGCACATATGTGCACACGTGTGTGCTTTTGTCATGTGCATGTCCAGATGGGTTCAGCGGCTTCTCAGCAGCAGGTGCGCCTTGACCGGCGCACCAGCCGCTGCGAGATGTGGAAGCTTGTGGTTGTGAAGAGGTAGTTCTTGATCTGACCATGCAGCATGAGTGCCTTAATGTGGTCAGGCGCTGCAACAAGGGTGTGCGATGGTGTGCAGGTGGACCGGCGACAGCGGCCATGCGTGGGGCGGCGGCGGCGACCACGGCTGGGGCGGCGACAAAGGCTGGGGCGGTGACAAGGGCGGCTGGAACGGCGGTGGCGACGATAAGGGATGGGGCGGCGGCCCGGACAAGCATGGCAGTGCGCCCCTCTTCACCATTCTTTGTCGGGCCTGCACCGCACACTGCAGCACTGCAGGGGTCTGTTGGTATGCGCGCTGTGGGCTGCTAGTGTGCCGCATCAGGCCGGCTTTGACAGTCACCTGCCATAGTCGCCCTGGATCGTGGCAAACAGCACCCTGCTCGGCACTGGCTCCTGAAACCAGACCTGCCTGACGCGCGCATGCGGCTGCGCAGAGGACGGCCCGCACGGCCCGCCGCACGGCCCGCCGCACGGCCCGCCGGGCCCACCGGGCCCGCCGCCGGTGCTGAAGGCTTTCCTAGAAAAAGCGAAGACTATAATCGGCGCCTTCGTACACCCGGGCGTCGACGGTGGCCCGGGCGGCCCTGGCACCGACGCCGTGTACGGCGACGGCGGCGGCATCCAGCCGCTCTCGGCGGTCGCGCCCTTCAGCCTGGCGCCGCTCGCGGCCAACGGCACCGACAATGCGACCGTCACGAGCACGGCAGACTCCATGCTGGCCAACGTGAAGGCCGGCAACAGCAGCGGGGTGCGGGCGGCGGCTCCCCGGGTCCTTGTGCCATGCATGCGCTGCCTGCCGGTGTCATGAGATAGCAGGCAGCTCTTGTCAGCCAGGTGCTTGCAGCAGCTAGAGACTAGGTCTGCCGCGCAGGTCGCGAGCTCACTGACCAGCTCGCTCAACCCGGGCGCCGAGGCGCGGCCCACGCTGGCGGGGCCGGGCCAGACGCTGAACCTGGCATCCACGTTCGCGGCCGCGGTCGCCAAGGCCAACGCGGTGCAGGCAGACCTGGCGCCGCAGGTGAGCAAACCGCGGGCTGGCAGCTGCTTGTCAGTGCCAGTGTCGAGCATGGTGACTGCTTGTGCAGCGCAAAGGAGCACCTTGCATCATGCAGAATGCACAATGGCATGCATGTGAGTGCCATTCTGTTTGATCAACTCGGTGGCACCTTCCTTTTGTACATGTTGTGGACGGTGCGCAAGACCCTGCCCTGTTCAACAGTGGGGCGTCCCACCGGTATTTGGGCTGGAATGAAGCGGCATGTGGGGGCTCAAAGCCGCCTTAGTTGTGCCTTCTGCTCTTTAGGTCGGCGAGCAACACAGCGGCTCGCTGACCGCAGGTGGGCTCCGCCTTCACGACGGGCCTGGACGGCGCGCTGGATCCGTGCGTGCGCGCGCTGCAGCCCGGCAGCGACGCATCGCTGTGCTGCCCCATTGTCGCGCAGACGCTGCAGGACACGCTGGCCGTCGCCGGCACGACCGGCGACGCCGTCGCGGCCGTCTTCACGCAGGCGCTGGCCGGCGCGCCGCGCGTGACCGCCTGCCAGCACGCGCCCCGCGCCGCGCCGGCCGGCGCGCCCGCCGCGGCGCCGGCCGCTGCGGACCCCGCGCCGACCGCGGTGTCTGGCTGAGTCAGCCGCGGGCCCCCTCCTGGGCTGCCAGGAGGTGGGTGGCGGGGTAGCTAAGCTGGCATCTTACTGCTGAGGCGTTTGGCAGCACGCTTGCATCTTCCTGCTGTGCAGCTGTGCGCACTGTGTTGCTATGATGCCGCATTCAAGAGCTCCAGGACCGCGTGGTGGTATTCCAGGCCAACGCATGCATTTTGTGATGTTACATGTTGCATTTCATTGCCTCTGTTAGCACGGCTTGCAGAAACTTGTGACTGGGGGTGTGGCTTTGCGAAAACTGTTCAATGCATGCAAATTTCAATGTCTGGATATGTAACAGGAGGTGTACACCAGAGCCAATTGACCTCGTCAACACCTGGCCACCATGCACCGACCTCAGTCTTATGTCCCACACATGCTATACTACTGCATCTTAAGTGGTCTGCCAAAGCTGCAGTATGTCAATCATGGCCTGAAAGGGCATCTGTGCCATACAAGGCTGACTCAGTGATGCTTCTTGTTGGCTGGATCATGGCATCAAGCCATCACACATCCTGCTTGCCGTCCAGTGCAGGACATATACCTGGTCAAGTCGATCTGCTGCACATTCTAGTTAGGGTTGAGTTACAGGTGATGGCTCTCAATGGCTTGCCTACCAGAGCTGTGCAAGGAGCAGTGCAAGAGTGCGCACTGCAAAGAGCGTCGCGGAAGCGCTGAGAGCTGTGCAAGTAGAGTGTGGGTGCAGTGTGAGCAAGCGAGCGCGCAGCGGTGCAGGGCGGTCACCCAGGGCTCGCAGCGGTCCCCGCGCCTCCAAAGCAGCGCACGCTGCGTGGCCTGACAGCCGCCGGAGCAAGACAGGATGTTCTGATCCAGCGACAGGCGTGCGCACGGCCACCCGCGGGCCGCAGCCGCGCGCGATGGGGGCGGCCGCGCTCGACCTGCGCCCGCTGACCTACGCGGCCTTCAACACCTTTGCTGCGGTGACGATCACGTTCGCAAACAAGGCCGTGTTCAGCGTCTTCCACTTCAACTTCGTGTACGTGCTCACGCTGATCCACGCGCTGGCGACCGTGGCCGGGATGCACGCGTTTGCCGCGGCAAAGATGTTTGAGGCCAAGCCGCTCAAGCCGTACCAGGTGCGGCCGAGGGTGACCGGCGCAGATGTGCATATAACAGGATGATGCCCTCGGTGGAAGGGCCGAGCGCCAGTGGTGGAGCGCGAGTCGCAGTGTTGGATGGACAGGCACAGGGTCGCCGAGCGCGACGCCGGCATTGGAGGCACAGGCGTCGGCGCTTTTTTTAACTGCATCAGGCACAGGGTTGCGAGCGCAGCGCCGAGCCCGAGCCGCGGGCTGCGGCGGGAGCCCGGGGCGCGAGCGGGGGCGCTGCCGGCCGGCAGGTGCTGCCGCTGGCGGTGGCGTTCGTGGGCTACGTGGTGCTCTGGAACGTGAGCCTGCAGCTCAACAGCGTGGGCTTCTACCAGCTGATGAAGATCATGACGCTGCCGGCGGTCGTGCTGCTGGAGCTCGTGATGCTGCGCAAGCGCCAGACGCCGCTGCAGCTGGCCGCGGTTGTCACCGTCTGCCTGGGCGTCGGGCTGGCCACGGTCGCGGACACGCAGGCGCGGGCCGCACCGCCGCCGCCCGCCGTGACTTTACGATAGGATAGCCATCCCGTTTGCTGCATTGGGCCACTTCAGAGTGAGTGCGTTGCTTCACCCGCGACCGGGCGAGGCGCAAGGTGGTGTGCTGCGTCCAGCTTGAACAAGCTGGTGTGCGGTCCTCGGCAGCTGCCACACAAGGGGGAAGCGCCCTGCAGGTGGCCACCAACGCGCTGGGGCTGATGATCAGCGTGGCGGCCGTGATGTTCACGGGCGTGTACCAGGCGCGTCGCACGCAGACCCTCAGTGCCAGTGCCGTGAAGCAGCCTAGCTCTGCTAGCTGCCGTGTGCAGGCGGTGTCGCAAGCCTTGCCCATGCATACCAGTCAAGTGCCACTGTTGCAACGAGCACAGACCCTTTCATGCATCCTGATTGTGTGCAAACGCGCTGACCTGCCGCACCACTGTGGGCAGCAGGACGCAGGCCTGCGCCTGTCTGCGGCCTGAGCGCGCCGCCGGGCTGCCCCTGGGGCACGGCTGACGGCCCGCCTGCCGCGGGCCCAGGTGTGGGTGGGCAGCAAGCAGCGCGAGCTGGGCGCGGGGTCGATGCAGCTGATGCACGCGTACGCGCCCTACGCGGCCGGCCTGCTCGCGCTGCTCGTGCCCCTGTGCGAGCCGCTGGGCCTGCGCACCGGCGCGCCCGGCACCGTGCTGCACTTCTTCAGGTGCGGGCCCGCGCGGTTCCTGCACACAGAGGGCGCACATGGAGTGCGCGCGCGTAGAACGGGCTCTGCAGCCCTGCCCATGCAATGTGCGCACATATTCACTGAAGGGCCTCCATGCATGTGCCTGTGGCCTGGCGCTTGCACCGAGTGTATATCTCGCGGAGCCGCCTTTGATTTGCCCCGCATAAGAGCCGACAGGGGCGCTCTCATCCAGATCCGCGTGTGGGCTGTGTGCACCTCCTGCCAGAGATCAAGTGCCGTGACGCAGACCGCCTCGTTGTCGGCAAGCGCATTGTATGCGTTCCTGTGTTCCTTCAGGCGGCAGCCGCCAGCGTCATGTCAGCCCTGCCGCGCAATGGCAAAAGCGACAGAGATGCGGAGCCTTGGAGAGGCCTGCAGAGAGGCTGAGCCGCCGTGCGCGGCCGCCAGGGCCGAGATGACGCTTGCGGCGGCGGCGGCGATCGCGGGCAGCGCCGCGCTGGGCCTGCTGGTCAGCCTGTCCATGTTCCTGATGATCGGCGCGACCAGCGGCGTCACCTTCAACGTGGTCGGCCACGTCAAGACGGTGCTCATCCTGGCCGGCGGCGTTATGCTCTTCGGTGACCGCATGTGCGCCACCGCGCGGCCCCGCCGCTGCAGCTTGTCACTGCGCCAGGGTCCCCTCTGTGCCATGCAGGCGCGGCAGGAGCAGGGCGCGATAGGCGGGAGGACAGCCAGGACTGTTCCCGTGGCATGCTGGCAGGCAGGCACAATGTCATTGTGTATGCCAAGCTTGTGTGCATCACCTGCTGCATGGACTCCTACGTGCCCGGACCCGCGAATGCCAAGCCCAGTCTCGTGGCGTAGAGCGAAGGCCGCCTGTCGCGGCCCGCTGGGACCAGCGCAGCCCGGCGGTGCACCCTTGAGTGGGCATGGCCGCCCAGCTGCATCAGCCGGGCCTGCCGGTGCTGCACTCGTGAGTGGGCATGCCCGCCCAGCTGCATCAGCCGGCCTGCCGCCACGGCCGCACACCGCAAGTCCCAACCCACAGACCGCCCACATGAGAACTTGCCAACGACCACCCAGTATGCTTGCCCGACAGGAGGCCTGTGCTGACTCCGGCCGCGCGGGTCCCGGCAGGCCGCCCGTCAAGGCCGCGGGCGTGGCGCTGGCGATCGCGGGCATCGCCTGGCACTCCTGGCTGGGCGTGCGCGCCAAGATGGCGTCCGCCGAGGCAGCCGCCGCCGCCGCCGCCGCCGTTGCCTCGCCGCCGGAGTCGGACGCGGCAGCGGGCGCCGAGGCGAAGCCGCTGCTGCCCTCGCCGGGCAAGGGCGCGAGCCTGCGCGTGCACAGCTCGCCCGCCGCGGCCTGAGGCCGGGCAGGGCGGACGCGGGCGTCTTCGCTGTGCGCGGGCGCCCTCCGCGGGGCTGGGACGGGGGCGGCTCTGCGGGGCTGAGACGGGGGCGGCTCTGCCTGCTGCGGCGCTGCTGCTGCTCCTCGGCGGCGCGCGCCCGCGGCAGCGCAGCGGGTCCGTCACTGGCGGGAATGGGTTAGGGTAGGGATAACCTTCAGGTCGTGGTCGCGCCTCCTTGGCAAACCCTACGCAGAAATAAAGTTGCAGCCGGTCTGCGCGTGAGCGTCTGGCATGCAACCTTCGTGACAGCTCCATGGCTTGTGCAGTACCACTGCACAGGCCTGCACGGCTCCGCCCAACCCTTTTGGGCTAGGGTATAGGCACTGCTTGCTGGAGTGCGTTTCCGAGCCGTGCTATCTAAGAGCGATGTGCTGGCCTTTGCGGCGCCGAGCGCATCGCTGACTTGAGCATTGCAGTGGCGCCTTGAGCGGCCGAGGGACGAACGACGTATGTGCTCAGCGCAGCACTTGCGCTCACGCCGCGTCCTGGCGGGCTCCCTCGGCAGCGGCGTGCCTGCGCATATGTTCCTTGTCCGAATGTGTGCTCAACAACATGCCCCTATCCTTGGTCCGTGGCGTTTTCTCGTACAGGCGGAGTAGCTCCTGCGGTGGGCTCCGCACGCAGTTACAGCATTTGGTGTCTGCCATTTTTGCTTGCTGGCAGGGTGTCCTGCCATCACGACCGGGTCTGTGTGTTGTGTAAACAGTGAATTAGAGGTCAGGCCGAGCAGTGACAGAGTCTGGGCGCTCCTGGGTGTCAGGAGGGTGCTCGCATGCTGGGAGGGTGCGGGAGTGACAGGCGCGCAGCTCTGTGGCTGGTGCAGCCGCAGGACGGCGCTGCAAGGACTCGTCGGCCAGTGTCTGCGCACATGGTCTCGCGGTCGCGGCGTCGTGAGGCTCGGTGCATGTACGGCACAGCGGGCTGATTCAGCCCTGTCCTGAGTGCACAGGCAGCCAGAGCTGACATGGCCCCGGGGTGGCCCCGCACTGGCACAGGAGTAATGGTGCCTCCTGCCTCCGTGAAATTGCGCAGAAGGTGTGCTGTGCTGAGCCATTGCTCAGGACGTGTCTTATTTGGTACATGTTGCTGGGGACACCACGTGATGGCCCACTATGTATAATGCACAGCAAGGCTGTCTGTTTCTGATGCATGTACAGGTTATTGATCAGCTGTGTTACTATATGTAGCCGTGCTAATCATGCCATGCCCTTGCTGGCAGTTGGGTGCACTGCCCTGCCCCAATTCTGGCATGTGCGAACCGCGGTGCAACATAGCCAGCATGCGCGCAATTCGCATTCACAGCCACAGCAAAGTCCACAGTCCTTCGGTCGCACGGCACAACTGCCATGCACTTCATTCCAAACATTCCAAACAACGGCGGGTGGGGACACTGCTCTCAAGTGCTCACACACACTAGTCCACTTTACAAATCCCCAGCCGCAGCATATGCAGCCCCGACAAGTCCTCGCTGCAGCACTCACATGCAGGGGCAGCGCCTTGCGCCCAAGACAGGCGGGCCAGCGCCGCTTACCAGCGGTGAACACACTGCTGGGCACGTGCCTGCCGACACCCAGACGACCAGCCCGCGCTGACCGCTGCATGCTCAAGCACCCTGCCCTTAGCTACACAGTACACATGCCCATGGCCCCAGCCGCATGCCCGCGCCAGAGAGCACGCCCGGGGCCCCTCTCTATGAGAACCCAGCCTTCAAAGCAGCCGATTCGAGAAACCTCAACACGGCGCAGTCCCGCATGGCCTGTGGCAGCCTCCCCAGCATCCACTCACACAATGTAAGCACACTGGTTGCACGGGTGCACCGTTCTGCGGCACTTGAGCAGCGACGGGGCACGCACGCGCGCTGCCGCGCCTGCTGTGCGGTCGCCCGCGCAAGCGCCGCCCCCGCCCCGCCCGCCGGCGCACGGCGCGCGGCGCCGGGGGCAGCCAGCGTCCAGCCGCTGCTGTCAGCCTGGGCGCCTCCGCGGCCCTACGCGGAGCCGTCGGAGAAGTACAGGTCGCGCTCGGACGCGTCGTCGGAGTCCGGCGGCTCCGGGCCGCGGCCGGCCGCAAGCGCCGCAGCCTCGCGCGCGGCGCCCTCGGCGCCCGCGCGCGCGGCCGCCACGGCACCCCCGGCGGCGGCGCCGCCGTCAGGCGCGGGCGCCTCGGCGCCGCGCGCGCCCCAGGACTGCGCGGGCCCGCGCTTGCGCAGCAGCACGTCGATGTACCTGCGGCGCGCGGGGCGGGCAGCGTGGCCGCCCGGGCGCTGCGCGGGCGCCGCCGAGCACGGGGAGGCATGCACAGGCGTCCGGGCGCTAGCTCATGCACTCTGCAAACACGGGCCAGGCGGCTGTGAATACAGAAGGCTGCACACAATTTGCCGGCACGAGGAGGTGCCCCACCCTACACCCTAAACCTGCGGCGGCGCACTTGTCGGTGCGCTCCTGCCGGCGCATGACCTCCACCAGGCGGTCCAGCGCAGTCGCCGGCCTGGCCGTGCCGCCGGGCTCGGGCGCCGCGTCGCCGGGCGCGGGCGCCGTGCCGGCCGTGTTGGCCGCAAGCTCCTGCCGGCGTGCGGCGCGCGCGAACTTGCGCGTGGCCGCCGGCGCGCGGCGCGCGCGGCCTGCGCGCATGCGCAGGACGCGCGCTCAGTTGCACAGCCCGGGCGCGATCGGAGGGCTTGCAGCGGCGCGCGCCGCCTGGCCGAGGAGCCTGGCGCCAAAGCAGAGGGCCGCGGCGCTGCCCCAGTTCCCGGGCGCGCACGCCGCCGGCGGGGCGCCGCTCTGCACGCACCCAGCGCGGTCGCTGCGCTGTGCTGGGCCGCAGCTTTGCGTACTCATTGCATGACCCTGCGAGTGGCGGACCCTGCGAACGAGCGCGCGGGAGGACGGGCGGGCATGGCGAGGCGCACCGCTCGCGGTGGTGAGCGCGGGCGGTTGCAGCGGCGCGGCGGCGGCGGCGGCCGCGCGGCGCGCGGCGGCCGCCGGCGGCGCGGGCGTCGGCACGGCGTCGTACAGGCGGTTGAAGCAGTCGGCGGCGGACTTGCCGGGCACGTGCGCCGCCACGCGCGCCCAGAACCCCGGCCGCGTCGGCTCCTCGCACTCCGTGCACGCCGCCTGCGCGCGGCGCGCGGCCCGCGTGACGCGCGCGGCCGGCCAGCGTGACGGGCGCGGCCGGCCAACGCCAGAGCTGCGCGATGCGGCGCGCGGGCGCTCGGGGCGCGGCGCGGGCGGCGGCCGGCTCGGCGGC